>Ga0265324_10000310_pt1 | contig 35824 bp, 59 predicted proteins | sample 41419metaG_FD_198634 | JGI IMG/M metagenome (GOLD analysis project Ga0265324, IMG submission 198634) | Rhizosphere microbial communities from Carex aquatilis grown in University of Washington, Seatle, WA, United States - 4-14-19 metaG | ecosystem: Host-associated > Plants > Roots > Rhizosphere...
GTGGTGGTGGGGGTGGGCGCCCACCGGGTCACGTCGCCGGCCAGGACCGCCGCCTGGTGGCCTGCGATCGCGGCGTGCGCGCGAGGGATCCGGCGGGGTGCGGGCCGGTCGGTCACCCAGGTCACTCGGTCACCGCCGCGGGGGTGCGCAGGTCGGCGTCATCCGGGTGCACGCGGCCGATCGCCGTGCGCCACGGCGTGGTGAGCAGGTCGTACTGCTCCTGGGTGAAGGTGGTGCCGATGAGGTCGCGGACGGCGGCGGCCCTGGCGGCGTCCCCGGCGGCGTCCCCGGCGGCGGCCCAGGCGACGGCCCAGGCGGCGGAACTGGCGAAGGCCTTCCGTGCCGCGAGTCCGGCGGCGTCCAGATCGTTGACCTCCTGGAGGGTGAGCGCCCGCGCCCGCTCGATCAGCGCGACGATCGCCTGACCTTGCGGGCCGAGCGCCTCGACGGCGGGCAGCTCTTCGACGACGCGCAGCGCGGCGACTAAACGCTTCGACGGATAGGTGCCGAGCGTCCCGACCTCGCCGATGGGCTCGACGCGGAACAGGCGGCACGGCCACGCCGCGCCGGTGCAGTCCGTCGGCGACACGGACACGGACAGGTAACCGGCCGTGCTTTTCGAGTGGACGTTCCCGATGGGGTGGGTGACCGGTTCGCCGCTGGCGAGGGCGGCGGCGTAGTCGACGCGGCCGGAGTGGAAGTCGGTTCCGTTGGGTTGGGTGGCCTTGTAGTACGTGGTCACTCGGTCACCGCCGTCGTGGCCAGGATCGGCGCGCAGTCCCACTCGAACGTCTCAACCTCGCGGGTCACCTCGACCATCGGGACGGAGGCGAGCGCCTCCGGGTCGGGCACGGTCTTGGCCCAGGTCCCGCCGATCTGGCGGCGAATCTCGGCGGCCGCAGCGGTGGCCTTGTCGGCACTTCCGCCGGGGAACCAGTAGATGGTCGGCCTGCTGGAGCAATTGAGGCTGTCGACCTTGTAGGGCGTGGGGAACTCGGGGTCGGCCTCGATGCGGTCGGCCAGCAGGCGCAGCGCCTTGACGGCGGCGTCTCGGGTGGTCATCGGTTACTCTTCCTGTTGAGGGCGGCCCCGCTTCGGCGGGGCCTGCTTTCGTTTGCGGGTGGTTGGCCCGGGCCGCCGAGCTCGACGGTCGGCGTCGGCTGGCCCGGGCGCGTCTCAGGTGGTGCGTCTGCGGTCCCAGGCGCGGCGGACGGCCCGGGCCCCGGTGTTGAGCGCCTCGGTGATGGCCAGGACGGCGGCGGCGACGATGAAGCCCGCGCCGATCCCTGCCTCGAAGGAGCGCGGGTCGATGCCCTGCGTCCAGGTCTGGCCGTTCACCGCGGGCCGCCCGTCACGATCGACAGGGCGCCGAGGACGACAGCGACAGCGGCGACGGTCAACACCCAGGCGAGCAGGGTGTCGCCGAGGAACCGACCTCGGTCGGTCCAGGTGATTGGGCACCGGCGGTGGAGCTCGACGCGGAGGATCATTCCGGGGCTGACGGCGCGGAGTTGGACCCTGGACCGGCCGTGGATGGGCTTGCCGCACCGGTCGCACCAGGCGGGGTTCAGTGCCCGGTGGATGCGCCGGTCGGCGGCGCGCAGGATGGTCACCGGGTCGCCTCGGCGAGCAGCCGGTCAAGGACCTGGATGCCGGTGGTGGCGGGGCCGTCGCCGCGGTGCGCCTGCCGGCGCCGGTTGCCGTGCCGGACGACGAGCCGGGATTCCTGGTAGGCGTTGAGGAGTTCGGGGCCGGCGGCCATCCCGATGAGCCCGAGCAGGGCGAGGGCGGCCAGCGCCAGGTAGGTGACGGCGGCGATGTTGCCGATGTCGTAGGCGAGGCTCATGGGGTCACCGCCGGCACGTAGACCCCGCAGGCGAGGGCGTACTGGAGGAGCGCCTTGAAGACGCGCGGCTCGATGAAGATGACCTCGCTGCCGCCGTTCGCGAGGAGCTTGATGAACCACCCGTCGAACTCGGCGTAGACGGAGTCTCCGAGGTAGGTGGGCTGCGGCCCCTCGGCCGACTGAGGGGCGGTCACGACGTCGCTCCCGGGTGGTCGGCGCGGTGAGCGACGAAGAGCTGGCGGACGTCGGCGCCGAGCGCGGCGTCGTCTCGGGCGTGGAGCCCGGTCAGGTAGACCGCGGTGAAGAGGAATGCTTCGGCGCGGTTGAAGCCTGCGGCGCGTTCGGTCGCGTAGCGCTCGGCTGGGGTGGGGTCGGTGGCGGCGCGGTGGGCGGCGGCGCCCTGCTCGGCCATCTGGTGAGCGCGCTGCGCGGCGGTGCTCACCGGGCACCACCGCGGCGCTCGATCTGCCGGGCCTCGGCCAGGACGCACTCAGGGCAGGTGCAGGTCTGGCGTCCGACCGCCGCCGGTGGAAATCCGCCGCGGGCGCTCACATCGCACCTGCCGAGGCGGTGTCAGTTGCGATGTCGTCGAGCTGGTCGGTCATCCAGCGGCGGACCGTCATGTCGGTGACCTCGATGCCGCCCTGGGTCGCCTGCGTCAGCTCGGCGGCGATCTTCTCCCAGGAGGTGTCGGGGCGACGCGCGGCGATCCACTCCTCAACGGGCTGGCCGAGCAGCAGGTCGGCGAGCCGCTGCTTGTCGGTTCGGGGGGTGGTGGGTGCCATGGGTGCGACGCTAGTCGCAGAACTGAGACGGCGTCAACACAATGTCGCTCGGCGTGTTGCAACACGGTGTTGGTTTGACGCATACTCGGACACATGACGGCACAAGTGCTTCTCCATCCAGCCCCGGGCCGGCCCCGCGCGCCGTACCGTGACGGGAGGATCACGTCTCGGGAGGACGTCATGGAGCAGTACCTGGAGCAGGACGCCGAGGAATACGCCGATCCGTGGGGGCGCCGGCACCCGACCCTGACGACCGCGCTGGCGCTCGCCGCGGGGCTGATCGTGGCCCGCGTCGCGTCCGGCGCGCTGGCCGGCTCCGCAACGGTCGGGGTCAGCGCGGCCATCTGGTTCGTGGCGTTCGCTGGCACGGTCATCGGAGTGTCCCGGGCCCTGCGCGGCCCGTGGCGTAGATAGCAGGACGGCCCCGGCCAGGTGCGCGAACACCGAGCCCGGGCCTCGACCGCCTACTGAGGAGGCGACCGTGAACGGAACCGTACAACCACCGCCCACGCTGTGGAGGCTCGCGCAGGACGCGATGAACGCAGCCGAAGACACCGCTTCAACGCTCGCGATCGAGGCGCTTGGCGACCACCAGCCCGACGAAGCATCGAAGACGGCGCGGCGGGAGTACTACCGTCTGCGCGACGAGCTGCTCCGCGCGTGCACGCGGGTCGACGACGGCCGGGACTGGCGCACCACCTGAGCAAACGACGAAAGCGGCCCCCCACCCGAAGGTGAGGGGCCGCCGTGCGCCCGGGTCCGGGAGAGTCCCGGACGCGACCAGGGGTCAGCGCTCGGCGTCGATCGTGCCCGCCTGAGTGACCTGCGTGGACAGGGCGCTGACGGACGCCTGCAGCGCCGTCACGTCCACGCCCGGGTTGGCGGCGACCAGGGCGTCCAGGTCGGCCTGGATGCCCGTCAGGGAGGCGGTGAGCCCCGTGGTGAGGTCGGTGACCTGGGTGGTCAGAGCGTCGATGTCGGCCTGAGTGGCCATGTGATTGATCCTTTCGTTGATGGTCTTCAGCGCCGCCATGATGGCGTCGCCGTGGTCGTCGATGATGATGATGCGCATCAGCCCGCCGCCGGCCGCAGCACCGTCGCGTCGCCGCCCGCACGCAGTAGCGCGTCGAGGTCGGTGAACCGGATCCGGCACGTGCCCGGCGTGGTGATCCCGCACTCCGGTGCCGGAATCCCCCACCCGGTTCCCCACGAGTTCGGGACCACGACGAGTTCCCGCTCGACGTCGACGCCGCACAGCTCCAGCTCGTGGCCGCCCTCGTCGGGGCCGTCGATCGACAGGATCCCCGTGACCGGGGCCGGGTCGAACATCGGCTTTCGCCACGGGACGCCGACGATGATCGGGCCGACGACGAGCGCGCCGAGGACGTGGTCGATCCCGAACGCGTGGGAGTAGCCGGCGATGAGCCCGAGACGCTTCGCGGCCTTCGCCGCCGCCAACCCCGACGAGCCGGTGTCCTGCGGGGGGTACGCGCCCGGGTAGGGGTCGTGGTGCGTCGCCCACGAGTAGAGCGCGATGGCGTCGGCGTTGCCCAGGAGCCGGCGGCCCGCGTGCTCGATCGGTTCGGTGTTCATCGCCCCGGCGGTCGCGAACCCGGTGCACGCGCCGAGCTGGCCCTGGTCGAGGATCGGCCCGAGCCGCTTGTGCCACGTGGTCTTGAGCGGCGCGGTGGCGGCCTGGAATCCCCAAGAGGCGGGGTCGTGCCAGACGGTCCGGCCCAGCCCGTACAGCGTGCCCTCATGCTCGACGACGGTCACTTCAGGACCTCCCGTGCGGTCAACGGACCGCGGATCGTGTTGGGGACGGCGTACACGCCGGCCGCCGTCAGCGCGGCCAGGAAGATCGCCGCCCACTTGTCGTATGGCGCGGGGATGATCCCGGCCGCCACAGCCTGCGCGAGCAGGCCAGCGGCAGCGACGAGGCCCTTCCGGTACCTGCCCATCACAGGCCAGCCTTCAACGCGGGGAGGGCGTAGGCGAGCAGGGCGCAAGCCGCCGCCAGGCACACCCAGGACACCCGCGACGGGACCCCGAACGCCGCGAGCACGAGCAGGATCACCGCCACCAGGAACAGCACCGCGGTCACGAGAGGCATTACGCGTCCTCCTTCGCCTTGAGCAGACCACGCATGTGGTCGTCGATGTGCTGGTCGAGGCGCTCCGCGACATGGTTGAGACGTTCCACGGTGCGGCCAGCGGAGTCGATCTGCTGCCGCTGCGCCTCCTCCATCCGGGCCTGCGCCGCCTCAGAGCGTGCCTGACCCGCGAGGATCGCCTTCAGGTCGGACGTCGTGGAGCCGGCGAAGCCATTGCCGGTCGGCCGTGCGAGGTCGGCCGCCTCGGCGGCCTTCTCCTTCGCCTCAACGGCAGCGGCCTTCGCCTCCACCGCGGTGGCGACCTGGACCACCTTGGCGGCCTCGTCGCGGCGGCGCGTCGCCCGATCCCGGCGGATCATCTCGATGAGGACGACGACTGCGCCGCCAGGTCCAAGGATCACCGCGAGGGCATCCCAGCTCATGCCGTGCTCTCCCTGCTCGTGCGGCCCCCCGGCCTGGTGGACTCAGGACGAAGGGTCAGGCGCCGTGCAGTACCGTGCGCACCGCCTGCTCAGCGGCCGCCTCGACCTGCGCTGCGGTCAGGGTGCCGGCCGGAGAGCTCGGCAGGTCCGCAGCGACAGCGGCGGCGAGCGGGCCCGCCAGGGCGGTGGTGAGCGCGGCGACGTCGACGGTGGCGAGCCGGCCGAGCATGGTCGAGCCGACACCGGGAAGCGCCGCCGGGTCCTGGCCGGTGAGCTTGCACCAGTACGGGGCCTCCCCTGCCGGGATCGGGATGACCTGGCTGCCGGCGATAACGACGACGTTCGTAGCGGACTGCGCGGCAACAATCATGTCCGTGTCTCCCTTGGTGATCGTGATCGGGTCAATGGAACGGTGCTGGAACCATCCGTGCGCGAGCATCTGGTCGAGAGTGCCCCGGAACGCCGACGCGTCGAGGTTCGCGTGCCCGGGGATGGCGATCCGGGACCCGTACTGCCAGAGGTCTTCGCCGATCCACTGCGGGTTGCTGTCGCCGCCGTGCGCGGCGTACACCCCGGTGATGGTGCCGGCCGGGTTGGAGAGGTAGTCGGCGCGCCACCACCCGCCGTAGCCCGCCTCGGGCTTGGCCCCGAAGTAGATCCCGGCGAGGGTCTGGCCGAGGGCCCGCAGCCGGTCGGCGATGGCGTAGGCGTCATCGCGGGTCGCGCCCGCCTCGGTGTCCAGCCAGATCGGGATCGGGGGCGGGTCGACGCGGTGAATGTTCGCGGCCTGCGCGTCGTAGTTCCCCGGGTGCACGAAGTGGTAGCTGGCGACGGGGAAGTTCAGGGCCAGCGCCTCATCGACCCAGCCCGCGAAGTAAGGGTTGACGTACCCGCCGGCCTCCGTGCACTTCACGATCACTGCGGAGTATCCGGCCGCCTGCAGGTCGGCGATCCGCAGACCCGCCTGATACGAAGAGATGTCAGCGACGAAGACGGTCACTGCGGTCCTCCAGGTTTCAGGCGTTGCATGGCGAAGGCCCCGAGCTGGGGGTTGCTCGGGGCCTCCGGTCTGGTGGTGGCGGGATGCTGCGTAGCCGCGACATTATGCCCAACGGTCAGGCGGCCAGGAAGCGGCCGGCAATCTGGTCGGCGACATAGAGGCCGAGTTGGTCATGGCCCTCCTGGGACAGGTGCGTGCCATCGCTTGACACGATCACGTCACAGTTGCCTACGCCCGTGGTCGTACCGACCTTGCCGGTGCCGGTCCAGAAGTTCGCCCCCACCGCCGTGACGGCCGCCCCTGACGCATGGGTGGCGCTCAGGGCCGCGTTCAGGGTGTACGTGTAGGGGCCGACACCGGAAATGTTCGTGACGATGCGCCGCTCCCGCGCGGCCCCGGTGTCGATCTCGACGGTGGAGCGGATCGGGGTGAATACGGCGGCCACACTCACGGTGGTGGCGCCGCTGCTGGCCTGCGCGGACAGGGTCGTGGATCCAGCATTGTCGGTAGGGCCGGTGAGGAACGGGATAAACGGCAACCCTGCCACGACCGCGGCGGTCTGGAGCGCGGCGTCGGTGTCGAGGACCGCCGTAGTGACTGCTTCGACACCGGAATTCCACAGCACGCCCAGGACGATCTGGCGTGTGCTCGGGAGCGCGGCGGCGACCTGCGCGAAGCATGCGGCCGCGGCGGCCTGGACGGCAGCGGCGGACGAAGCCGTATCGTTGTGGCCGCCTTCCCAGATCACCAGATCGGGTGCATAGGCGATCACATCCGCGGCGACACGGTCCCCGAACTTGACCGTCCCCCCGCCGCCCGGGTTGATGTACCCGGTCCCACCGATCCCCGAGGACCACACGTCGGGCCAGCCCAACGCAGAGGCCATCTTGCGGACCCAGTTCGTCACGCCGTACCCATTCGACCCTGTGCCAGCGGTGTAGGAGTCGCCCATGACGATCACTCGGGGGCCGCGCACCTCCGGCGCCCACACGCTGTCGGTGGGTCCGGTCATGACCCCACCGAACACGCCCGTAGAGTCCAGCCTGATCCGATGCTGACCCCTGGCGGCGAAGGTGACGGGCAGGAAGTAGACGCTGCCGGTGTTGCCCACACTGGTCGCGGCCGACGCGACAAGCTCACCGTCGACCCACAGCCGGTAAAAACTCGTGATTCCCTTGAACAGCAGTTCGAGCGCACCCGCACCGGAGTACTCAAACTCATATCCGATGCTCGGCATCTTCGTGTCGTTGGTGGCCCCGGTGATGCTGTTCGAGGTCACATAGAGGCTATTGGGGCTGCTCGTGCCGTAGGGGGCGATGGCCGCGCCCTGCGTGTAGGCGAAATACCTGCTGGTCTGCAAGGCGGTCGATCCGCCGGACTCGCCGACCGGCTTCCATGCGATGGCCGAGACGATCGCGGTCGCGGTCGCCAGCGCGCCAACCGTAGGCGGGGATGCCATCACGACATCCACCTGACTGCGCCTCGGCAGGGTCCGACGCGTTCCGAACTTCGCCGCCGGGAGGGGTGCATAGGTGCCCGGAAGGGCGGCAGCGACCGCGGCGGCCGAGCCGGCAGGGTCATAGTCCGGTGCGCCCGCCGGTGGCGCGGCCGGGGTGCTCACCGGCGTCGGGTCCACGGTGACCACTGCGGTGCCCACGCCGGTCGTCGCCGTCAGCGCGATCCCCGCCGTGACGAGCACCTGCGTGGCCTGCCCAGGCCCGACCTTCGCACCGGACGACAACGTCACGAACCCGGGCCCAGTGTTGGAGATGTTCATCAGCCGGGTGGACGCCGCGGCATCCAGGGTGGTCGGGCTCGTCGTGACGGTCACGCTGGCCATGCGCCGGATCCTTTCAGGAGATGTGAGAAGACATGGATCGGTTGAAGGGTTAGAGCATCCCGGCCTGCAGGGGCGACGATTGGCGCGTTGACCGTTGCACCGCCGTGTAGGCGTGGCCGTCGAGTCCGCCCTGGCGTTGCACCTGAAACAGGGGCGGCGCCAGCCCTTCACGCAGATACCGGTACCGCGGCATCTGTCCGAGGATCCGCACTCGCGGGATGTAGGGGCCGGAAGTCGGATATTGGGTGATCGTCGCTGTTGTAGACCATTCGGCCCGTGGTTCCCCAAGCCATGGAGGGCCCACCCCGCTGAGGAGGTAGGAGTCCCATGCCGCGAATTGCAGCCAGTCGCGACCAACGAACTCAGGAGCCGACCCGACCCCAACGGATTGAAAGTCGGTGTTGTAGTCGCTCCCAGGGGCCTGATCGGTGTCCAGGTTCACGGTCCCGGAAAGGACCGACGTGAACCCTGGCAATCCGATATCTCCCACACCGCCAATGCCCTCCCATCCCGCTACCCCTCCGCTCGCGTTGTAGGGGATGGTGGCCAGCGCGGGTGGGGCCGCCACGTCGTAGGTGAACGCTCCAATATGCGCCGCGGTGACCCAGTCCATCCGGTAGCCGAAGTACCAGTCGACGCTGCCCAAGGCGCCCGGGGACCCGTGCCGTCCGCCACCAATGTCGAGGTGGACGTTGTCCAACCGCAGCGGCCCTGCCGGCTCACCGTGCGGCGACTCCCATTCCAGGATGAACCCTGATGGCGGGGAGGGGACCATCGTGTCATTCACGGCCATGATCTGCTCGCGGATGTATTTCAGGCTGACGCCCCACTCGGATGCTGATCCTTCCGGGTTGTTCGACGCCGGAAGATTCACTAGCCATTGCAGGTATGTCGGGAAACTTCCCCATGGGAGATCTGAGGGTGGCATTGACCAATGCCCTGGGTAGGCGTTCAGGGGAGCCGTCGTGGTGACGTCCGTGAACGCGGCGGCCGACGCCCCCCATAAGAACTGCGACGCGAACGCATTGTCATCGACCGGGAAGTCGATGACCGGGCCCGTCGTCCAGTCACTCATATACTCACCGGAGCCGGAACCATCCGCCCGTTAATCCGGGTGCTGTTCGGCGAGAAGAACGCCAGCCACAGCCACGGTGGCCGCACCGACCGGTACTGGAAGCCGGCCGTGCTGCGCAATTTCCCCGTCAGCGGCGTGCTTCCGCCAGTGAATGGGGACGTCTGGTAGCCGCGGTCGTAGCCGGCCGCCTGCCCGGGCCCGCCGATCGCCTCGATGAACCCGGCGGTGAGCAGGTTGTCGTAGTCCCAGTCGAACGGCCCGTAGCCGTCCCCGCGGTCGACCAGCGGGTTCGCACCCACGTGCGACACCATGAAATTTGCGGTCACCGCGTCGCCGAAGAACGCCACGACGAACGGCGACGCCGGACCGTGCGTGGTCAGCTCCATCTCGGCGACCGTCCCCTGCTGCGACACCGGAATGTGAATCACCGACCACAGGCCACCGAACAGCGCGAAGTCCGGGACCTTCCCGGCCGGCGACTCGGAGTCGAAGTCGACGACCGCGTCACGGGAGAGCACGGACCGGCGGTACTTCCGGGCCGGCATCCGCGCCGGGTCACTGGCTGCGGCGGCGTCCCGGGTCAGGATCCCCGCCAGGGTGATCAGGTCCCGGCCCCGCTCATCCACGGTCAGGCGGACCGTCATGCCGGACACCTGGACGTGCGCGATGTGCACGAGGACGTCGGCGCCCTGGAACCCCAACACCTTGATGTTGTGGCCCTCGCGGACGTCGAACCGGGAACCTTCCCGCGGGTCACCGGTCAGGATGATCTCCCCGGCCAGCCCGGGCGTCGCATTCCGCGCGAACTCGGCCGCAGCGGAGCGGACCGCTTGCGCCTTGGAGATGCCGGCGCCCATGTCCTCGTCGCGGTCGACGACCAGCAGCGTCGGATCCCACCCGCTGTTGGCGCCAGCATCGGACCCGTCGGCCTGGTACAGCCGCGGCATGGTGGCGGCGTTGTACGCCAGCGGCATCCGGAATGCGCCGTCCAGGGAACCGCCGTTCGCGCCGACGTTGAAGCTGGCCGCCCACGTCTGCGGGCCCACCACGCCGTCGATGGTGATGCCGTAGGCCTTCTGGACGATCCGGCAGGCCGCGGCGTCCTGGGAGCTGTAGGCGCCGTCGATGGCGACCTTGGCGCCGGGGATGCCGAGGCTGTCGACGCGCTTCTGCCAGTCGCTGACACCGGTCCCTGACGTGGTTAACCCGTCGGTGGTGCCGATCGTCATCACGGTCGACGGCGACCCGAACGGGTAGGCGGGCGCGTTGTCGGGGCTGTAGTTCGGGTACTTCCAGTTCCCCCATGCGTAGCCGTTGACATCGACGCCGGACGCGTAGATCCGGTTCGGCGCCGACCGGGGGTCACGGGCGAGACTGACCTGCGCGCCGGGCTGCCCGAACCGGACAGTCCAGTTGACAGTGGACATGTCCTTGAGCCGCAGCTGATACGCCCGGCTCGAGGCGGTCCGCCCGATCGTCCACTGCGATGACCCGTCGTCCGTCGTCATGGTGGCCAGCAGCTGCTGGCAGAACGAAATCGGGGTGTCGGTGGAGGCGCCGCGGGCGCTGGTCGTGACCCCGGTCGTCACCCGAGAGATCGAGTTGACTCGCCGGTTCACGATGGCGTTCAGGGTGTCCGGGACGACTGTGCCGCAGTCGGTTTCGGCCCGGTACAGCGGCGGCTTGTGGGTCTGGGTGTCGCCGGCCCACAAGTCGCCGATGAGCTCGCAGGTCACCTTCCGGGACCGCTGGTCAATCACGACGCCGTTCGCGGAGATCTCCCCGGACCACAGGATTGTGGTTGTGGTGCCGTCCGGGTGAAGCCGGACGACGTCGACGGCCTTCCCGGCGACCAGCCATGACGGGGCGGCCTGGTAGGGGGAGGCGAGCAGCGCGGTCAGGGTGCCGGGTCCGCAGCCGAACGGTTCGGCCAGCTCGTAGTCGACGGTGATCGTCGGCATTCCGTTGTCGGCGTTGAAGTAGGTGCGGTCGGTGCCGTCGATGACGATCCGCCGCCAGCCCCAGTCTTCCTCGGTGACGGAGGCGTAATCCCAGGGCTGGACGGGCAGGCCGCGGCTGTCGAGGGTGGCGGCGTTGTAGACCCTGGACGCCCGGCGGATCGGCTGATGCAGGGCCGGCGATGTCCCGGGCTGGTAGGCGGGGTCGAACGTCCCGGGGAGGCTCGGTGCGGGGGTGGCCGGGAAGGTGGCCGGCAGGATGGTCATGGATCCCTCGGCGCCGAGGCTGCCAGCGGCGACGACAGCGACGCGCGTGGACCCTCGGACGCCGAGGCTCCCAGCGCCGATCTCGGCCTGCCGTGCGACCCCCTGGAATCCAAGGCTGCCTGTGGCGGCGATGGCCGCGCCAGACTGGTAGTGGGCGAGCACCCGGGCGGCCGACAACGCCGCCCCATAGATTGCGATCTTCTCCAGCTTGCCGGCCCACGACCAGCCGGCGCTGGCGATGCGCCCTAGGTAAAGGGTGTCGGTAACTGTGGTCGTGTTCATGCTTCCGGACGCGGCAGTGATCCCGGCCTGCGATCCGTTGATGAACACCCGCACATTGGTGCCGTCGAACGTGAACGCGACGTGGTACACGGTGTTGATGTTGATCGCGCCGGTCGCGGATGTGGCCGTGAACGCGGTGGTGCCGATGAAGATGATGGCGGTGAGGGCGCCGGTCGTCTCGACCCTGAACTGGTAGCGCCGGTTGTTGCTGCCGCCGCCCGGGTCCTGGCTGGCAATGGCGATGCCGTGCGACAGGGATGTGGGCCGGATCCATGCATCGGCGCTGTAGGTGGTGGCGTTCTGCCATGACGCCTGGGCGACGGTCGCCCACTGTGTGGACCCGTCGAAGGTGACCGCGGTGTCGGTGGTATCGCGCGGCATGATGCCGGTCGCGGCGAGCGTCGGCGTCCCCACGTAGCTGCCGGAGTGGGATCCGCCACCGGAGTCCTGGACCGTCGTCCCGGACGGGTCCGACAGCTTCCAGTAGGCGAGAGGGCTGTCGGCGGCAACCGCGGTGTCGTACGCGGACATGTCAGGCGGACGCCGTGGCGTTGAGGTCCCAGGTGATCGCGGCGACGGGCAGGACGTCCTGGCCGGCGAACGTCTGCGACGTGATGGTCTGCTTGCCGTAGTAGGTGCCGCCTGTCACGGCCGACCAGAACCCGATCCATCCGTAAGTGCCGGCGGGGACGTCGAAGGTGGGGAGTGTCGAGGCGGTCATCGCGCCGGCGGAAGCCGCGTTCCAGGCGACCGGCTTGCGGGCGTAGGCGGGACTGCCACCGGTCGCCTCGCTGGTCCCGGTCGATCCTGGGTCGGCCGTGTGCGCGGACGCGTAGGCCATCTTCGTGCCCTCGGCGTTGAGGATGGCGTTCTTCTCGGTCGCGGTCAGAGCGCCAGACATCAGGACCTCACAGGGGGTAGGGATCGACGGGGACGGACAGGATGACCTCGCGCCGGTGGGAGAACGCCAGCTCGCTGATCGGCGTGGACCAGTCGGCGGCGCGCGCCCGGTAGGTGAGGGTGACCCCGTCGAAGGTGACGGCCATCTGGTAGGCGGCGGCGCTGAACGCGGTCGTGAGCGCGTCGACGGCCGTCTGCAGTGCGCTTCCCGAGGTGGCGGCGACCCGGATCTGCAGGCCGATCGTCCCGCCCTCCGGGACCGACGCCGTCTCCAGGACGCCAGCCACATCGGGGGCGGTCGAGGTGTCCCGGCGCCGGCGGATCCCGGCCGGGGTGTAGTCGGCCAGGTAGTAGGTCGTCGAGGTGTCGGTGAACGAGAACGTCGACCCGGACGACAGGGTGACGCCGTACGTGATGTCGCTCATGCCTGCCGCGCAGACGAGAACGCGCGCTGCTGGGCGGCCCAGTCGACGAACGCGGCCGGCGACTCGGTGACGATCGTCCCGACGTTGATCGGGGACAGCGTCGTGTGGGTCTGCTGCACCGGGACTTTCACCACCTGGGTGTGGCTGGACCCGTAGGACACCTGCGCTCCGAAGCGTTGCGCGACGTCGCCGAGGATCTGCTGCGACCGGGCCCGCTTGCCTGGCGACAGCGGGATGTAGGCCTCGCCGCCGGTTTCGGGTTCGGCCCACATCCGGTAGTCGCCGGGCGCGGCGATCTGCGCGACGTGGTTCTCCCCGCCGCCCGCGTATGCGGTCAGGACGCCGCCGGATGCCTGGACGCGGGTCTGCGGCCGGCTCAGCGTCGGGGCGGCCTGTGACGGCTGCTTGACGCCTGTTGCGCCGCGGTCCTCGCGGACGTTCGCGGCGCTGGCGTCGACCTGAATGGCGACCTTCTTGCCGTTGACCAGGGCGATCCGCGACAGCAGGAGTTCGATGTCGGCGACGGCCTTGTCCAGGCCCGGCGTGCCGAAGCTGGTCGACACCTGGCCGGGGATCTGCAGCAGGGCGTCCCGGTAGTGCTCGGCCTCCGTCTTGGACAGGCCTGCCTTGATCCCGGCGTTGTAGATCTTGTCGCCGAGCTCCTTGGCCTTCGCACTCAACTCGTCACTGGAGGCGCCCTGCTTGGCCATCTCGTCGATCAGGTCGTAGCCCTGCTGGACGGCGGCGCGGGCGGTCTCTCGGACCTGCAACTGGGCGGCGGCGACGTCCTGCGACGTGCTGGCGTGTGTGGCGTTCGCCAACGACTGGTCGTGGGCGAGTTTCCCGGCGGCCGCGGCCTGCTTCGTGGTCTCGCCATGCGCGAGCGCGTCCGCCTTCGCCTTGTCCCCGGCGACCTTCGCGGCCGCATTGTCCGCGGCGGTCGCCTTCGTGGTCGCCGCGGTGGTCTTCTCCTTCGCCGCGGCCAGGTCGTCGAGGGACTTCTGGAAGCTGTCCTGCGCGGCCTCCACACCGAGCTCCTGGTCGTACAGGGCCTTGAGCGCGGTGGAGAAGCCGGTCAGCTGGTCCGACGCGGACTGCAGGCCGCCGGATAGGTCGTCGACCTTCCCGGTCAGCCCCGACGTCGAGCTGCCCGTCGAGTCGGCCTGCGTGCCGGCCGCGCCCATCGCGTCGTGGACGTCTTTCCAGTCCTGCTGCGACTGTTTCAGGTCGCTATTCGAGCCTCCGAGGATGTCCTGGAGGTGCTTCGCCCAGGTCGCCTGTTGGGTGCCATTGACGTAGACCGACCGGCCGTTCGCGTCGACCGTCTTGGTGTAATTGTCGAGGATCGCGTTGACCTGCGTCAGGGCACCGGCGTTGCCGAGGGCGGCATCGGTCAGGGTGGAGAGGTCGATCCCGAGTTTGCGCGCAGCCTGTGTCGCCCCATCGTCGGTCAGCTGCTTGGCAGTCATGGCGCGGTTCGTCTCCGTAATGGCGCCGGTCTGCTGGTCGAGCGCATTGCGCATCTCGTCGACGCGCTGCTTGGCGTCGGCCTCGCTGTTGATCCAATAGCCCAGGGCGATCGTCCCCGCGGCGAGCGCGAGGCCCCACGGGCCAGCGAGCGCCGACCCCGCCGACCGCAGACCGGTCGCCGCCTTCGCGCCGATACCGCCCATCTGGTCGAGGGTCTTCAGCAGCCCGGCGATCTTCGGGACGAGGCTCATCGCGGCGCCGCCGAGGATCAGCGCGGCCGAGCCGATCCCGCCGATGACCGCGAGCGCGCTCTTGGCGGGGCCGGGGAGCGCCTCGAAGCCCTTCGCCAGGACGGCGACCTTGTCCGCAGCGCCCGCCAGTGCCGGCAGGAACGTCTGCCCGATCGTGATAGCCGCGTCGTTCAGGTTGTTCCGGGCGATCTGTGTCCGAGACGCCGCCGTGTCGTACTTGACCGCGGCGGCCTCCAGCAGGGCGTTGTTGTCCTGCCACGCCTTGGTGCCCAACGCGAGGGAAGCGGTGAGCAGGTCCGACCCGGCCGACGCACGCAACAGCGTGTCCCGCACCCGGATCTCCGAGAGCCCGAGCTTGTCGAGCGTCCCGAACGTATCCCCACCCGAGGCGTTGATCTGGTGCAGGCCGGTCAGGAACGACGTCATCGCCCCAGACGCGTCCTGACCGAACGCCGTCTTGAACTGTTGGGCGGACATCCCCGACACCCGAGCGAACCCGTCGAGCTGCTTCCCACCCTCACGGGCCGCGGTCGCCATGTCGACGAACACGCGGGAGATCGCGGAGCCGCCCTCCTCCGCGTCGATCCCCACCGAGGTGAGGGCGTTGGAGAAGCCCATCACCTGCGCCTCAGTGAGGCCTACGACCTTCCCGGCGCCCGCGATCCGCACCGACATGTCGAGGATCTGCTGCTCGGTCGACGCCCCATAGTTGCCCAGCGCCAACAACGACGACCCGGCCCGGTCAACGTCCTTCGGCAGGACCCCCATCACATTCCCGAGCTTCGCCAGCCCCGTCGCAGCATCATCCGCGGACATGGTCGTAGTCGCGCCGAGCATCTCCGCGACCGAGGTGAACTTCGCCAGGTCCGGGATCGCCACCCCAAGCTGGCCAGCCGACGCAGCGACCGCGTCGATCCCCTCGACGGTGTCCGGGATCGTCTTCGACAGGTCCCGCAACTGCTGGCCCAGCGCACCCAGGGTCGTGTCTTTCGCCTTCTGCGACATGCCATCCAGGGAGCCCGAGACGACCTTCTCGACACCGGCGAACGAATCCTGCCAGTCCATCGCCGCCTTCGTGGCCAGCCCGAGACCGATCCCGATGACAGCGCCGCTGACCATGAAGGCCTGACCGACCTTGCCGATGGACTCGCTGCGCTTCTGGTTGCGGGACGCCTCCTCGGCCGCGGCCTGAATCTGCATCCCCGCCAGAGTGCGGATATCCGTCTCCCGCTTGGTGTTGCGCGCCGTCTCCTCCCGGTATGCCTGCTCCTCGACCTTGGCCATCTGCACCTGGCGCGCCTCGACCTTGGCCAGCTCCCGTTCGAACGCCGCCGCCGACGCCGCCGCCGACTTGTTCGCCAGCTCGTAGCCGCCGAAGTCTGCGCCGACCTTCACCTGAACGTCGGAGACGCGGGTTGTCACGGGGCAAGTCACCTCCTCAACGGCTCGGGCGGGTCATCGGTGTGACAGCGGACCAGCCGGATCGACACGCCGGGGATCCCGGCCGCCAGCTTCGGATCGGAGCGTTTCGAGTCGAGCTCCTGGCACCCAAGGCACAGGTGCGCCGACGCCCGCCACGGCCGCCGTGTCGGCCGGCCGTCCTCCATACCCCACTCGTCCTCGAAGGTGCCGCAGGAGGGGCACCGGGACGCCTGCCGGGACTGCCAGGCCAACGCGACGTCCTGGTCCAGCTGCGACCACGCCATGAACGCCGTGTAGGGGATGCCGCGGGGCGCGCAGTAGTCGACCCGTGCGGCGAAAAGAGGGTCGGCGGTCAGTCTTTTGGGACGTACGCCCTGGGGCCGTTCAGGATCAGGTGCATGACGGCAAGCCGCAGTTGGGACACCTCGGCCGGTGACCAGCGGGGGTCCGCCAGCTGGTCACGCCACCATCCGGCGTCCTGCAACACCTCGTCCTCGGCGCACGCGGCGAGCAGATCCGGCAGCGCCGCCGAGTAGTCGACGTCGCCGTCAGGCCCGGCGTGCCGGGCCTGGATCTCTTCGGCCGTCTCCCAGGTTGGCTGCGCCAGTCGCACCTGCGCCGTGCACGCCGCCAGGGCCGCCGTGGCGGCCTCGACCTCGGCGTCCAGGGCTGAGATGTCAACGTCGCCGCCGTCGATGCTGGCGGCGCCCACAACGGCCATCCGCGCCGCCTGCGCCGCCTCCACACGCCGTCGCGCGTCGCCCGGATCCGAGAGTTCGATCTGGACGACGGCGCGGCGGCGGACCTTCTGCTCGAGCGCCTCCCGCAGGCCACCCATGGCGTTGTCGACCGGTCCCGTCACGGGTTTCCGGGGACGGCGACGCTGGCACCGGGGTTCGCGGTGATGGCGTACTCGACGTGCACCTGCAGCGCCTTGTCGCCGGCGTCACGGATGATCGACATGGAGGCGACCCGCACCGGGTACACGTCCATGGTGAGCGTGGTCGTCGCCGAGGACGTGTCGCCCCCGTCGAGGAAGCACAGGAACCCGGCGGTCAGCTGCGGGAACGTCTGCCGCGCGTCGGTCCCGGTCTTTGATCCCCAGAACTCGATGGAGCTGTTCTGAGGCTTGACGTGCCCCGGGACGGTGGGGATGAACTGGTGCCCGAGGTCGGAGGTCTCCACCATGCTCGCTGTGGTCGAGAACCCGGTGATGGTCGCGACCTCGTTGGTGACGTCGGTGCCGGCGTTCAGCTCGGCGCGGGTCGCCGCGAGCGTCGACGAGGCGATCGTGGGGACGAAATACAGCTTGGAGACGCCCGCCTGGACGAACCGCGTCGAGGCGGCCAGGGGGGTCGGGAAGGTCGCGGCCATCAGTGCTCCTTGGGGGTGGAGGGGGCGGTTTCTGCCCCGTCGCCGGGGACATCAGGGGGGCCGTCGATCTCGGGGTCTCCGGCCTCGCCGACGACGTACCAGCCCTCGCCGAGCGTGGCCAGTGTCGAGCGGGCGACCTGGCCGGGAGGTCCGTCGAAGTTGTGGTTGCGGATGGTCACGATCTCGTTGGGGTTGGGCGTGCTCTCGTTGCTGGTCAATGGAATCCCTCCGTGAGCATGGCTTCGTCGATGGCGTCGGTGACGGCGTCCACGGCGTCGTCGCCGTGCCGTGCGAGCGCCGCCGACAGGAACGGGCGCGTCGCCTGGCTCACCCAGTCCTCCTCATCGCCGAACACCGGGTGCCTGAACTGGCTGTTGCCGCTGATGCCCTCCAGCGCCCGGGCGTGCGGCGCCTTCCGCTGTGACGCGATGACGAACACGCCGGCCCGGGCGCCCGCGAACTTCGCCGTCACCCGCAGTGAGGCGGGGATCCGCGTCGACCAGGACGCCTCCGAGGCCGCCGCCGCCCGCAACATCTCACCGGCCGCGACCAGCCGGGGCCGGATCGTCGACCGCAGTTCGCGCGGGATGTCCCGAAGCTTCGCGTTGACGATCCGTAGCCCCGACACGCCGGTGTATCGGACGCCGGAGGTCACAGCCACGCCTCGAAGGTGACGGCGAACTCGACGCCGAGGCCCGGGCCGTCCTCGGACTGCAGGGCATACCAGCGGGTGTGCTGGCCGAGGTAGATCCGGTCGCAGGCCCCGGACATCGTCGGGTGCGCGCGCAGCAGGGTGTCGATCTGCCCGAGCAAGGTCCCGATGCGGCGGCGCAGCGGCCGGGCCTGCGCATCCTGGCTGCCGGACCACGTCGACAGCTCGCAATGGATGGTCGCGGCCTCCTTGGGCCGGTTCCCGTACCCCTCGACCGTCTGCACGGACTCGTAGGCGCGGGCGTTCTCGGAGTTGCCGACCCCGACCTGCAGGACGTCGTCGTGCAGTTCCTGGGCGGCACGTGGGCCGTCCAGCACGGTGACGCCGGTCAGGTTGGCCGCGAGCAGATCCGAGAATGCGTCCGTGACGTCCGGGACGCGGGTGATGGTGGGGAGCATCAGCCGGCCGAGATCAGCAGCAGGTCGGCCATCAGCTCTTGCGCGCGCCGCGGGATGGCGAAGCCGGAGACCGGGGGTGCGGCGTCACCGTAGGGCCCGGGGCGGGCCTGCATGCCGCGCCTGGCCTCCCACTGGTGCTTGCCGATCACCAGTGCCGCCTCCTTCAGTGCCGCGGCGTCTGCGGCGTCCCTGGCGGTCGTGGCCGTGACCTGCCAGATGCCGCGACGCATGTACGGGCAGACGACGACGGCGGCCATCCAGTCGATGTCCGGCGCGGTCAGGGCGCCGGTCACGTCGAGGCCGTACGGGTCGGTCAGGACGTCCAGCGAGGCGAGCTGCAGGCCCTGGATCGGCAGGGCCAGCGCCCGCATGTTCCACATCGGGTAGATGGTGCGGTTGGCGCCGCTCGACTGCTGCGCCAGGTAGGTGCGCTGTCCGCCGACGATCGGGCCGCAGCGCCGCTCAACGGTCGAGATCGCCGCCGTCAGGGGCTGCTGCATCTCGCTGGTCGGGTCGGTGCGCATGAACGTCGCCAGGTCCGACGTCGCCAGCGGCGCCGTCACGGTCCCCGTCGGGCCGTGCGTCGGCGCGGTGAAGCCGCTCATCCGGTTCTCCCTCCGGCGTGTCGTGCGCTGCCCGGCCCGGCCATGGCCGGCCGATCGCCGCCGCAATCCTGCGGGCGGTCATTCCGGTGCGGGCTCGGTGATCTGGACGAACCCGGGCGTCTGGTCGGGGGTGCCGTCGGCGCGCACCGACGGGACGGCCACGACATCCACGTCCGGGACGGCCGGAATCCAGTTCGCTCCGCCGTTCGCGGCAGCCTCGAACATGAGCGCCTCGGCGTCCGGCGCGGTCTCGGCCGGCTCATCGGGGGTGTTCGGTGTGGTGTTGGTCTTGGCCATGACAGGTCTCCTTGCCTCAGGTGGTGGAGTCAACCTGCCGCCCGGCTTGCGGGAGTCCGGGCGGCAGGCCGACGAGAGGGCCGGTGGGTCAGAGCGCGGTCAGGTACTTCGCCGCGGACGCGTTCTGGACGCGGCCGTCGGTGCGGGCGAACGCCAGGAACCCCACCTGCAGGTACTCGGCGTACCTCTCGGTCAGGCGCAGGACGGACGCGCCGGCCACGCGGCGGACGATGTACGCCTCCGCGATGTCACCGAAGATGATCGGCTTGTTGGCGGCGGTCATGTCCGGCAGCGAGTTGTCGACGGTGTAGCCGAACCCGTTGATGGTGGAGGGCATCCCGACCGCGAACGTGGGCGTCCACACCGGCCGGTTGTTGTTGTCGACGACCTTGCGGACCGCGGCGAGCGCCGGGTCGGACAGGACGTACGACGCCCTCTGCGGGTCGCGGTAGGCCGGGTCGATGGAGTGCTCCAGGTCCACCAGGTCGGCGTACTTGAGGGTGTTGGCGGTGCCCATCGTCTTGCCCGAGGACAGGCCGACGGTGGCGCCCTGCGGCTGGCCGGTGCCGGTTCCGGTCGCGAAGTGGGCGGCCTCGGCCCGGCCGATGCGCTGCCCGAACTTCTTCGGGATCCACGCGTTCAGGTCGAACAGGCTGTCCTGCAGCAGCTGCACCGACACCCGCACGATCTTGGAGGTGTAGGTGAACGCGTTCAGCGTCACCTGCCCCATCGTGAAGTCCTGCTCGGTCGCCGCCGTGTTCTCCGCGAGGATCGCGCCGACGTTCGACGTGTCGTCGTTGGAGGGGAAGTTCAGCGGGTTCCCGGTGTCCGTCGGCAGGTCCGTCGCGAGCCGGGCGATACCGCCGTACAGCTTCTGGACCTCGACCATCCGCTGCAGGGTGGTCGTCGGGACCATGTAGCCGCCGGCGCTGCCGGTGCCCTCGGCCGCCGCCCGGAACTCCTCGCCGGGGGTGCCCGAGCGCTGCAGCAGCTTCAGGTCGTCGCCGTCCAGGGCGGAGATGCCCCGGGTGAACCACGTGCTGAAGGCCCGCGAGTAGGACTCGGAGGCGTCGGCCTCCGGCTTCGGCAGGCTGTCCCGCACGTCCGGGACCGAGTCGATGGCGCGGGCCGAGCGCAGCGCCCGCTCCTCGTCGTCGATCTGCGAGGACAGCTTCTCGACCTTGTCGAGGAGGCCGCGCCAGGTGTCCGACAGGTCCGGGTCCACGGCCTCGCCGCGGTCGCTGTCCAGCCGGGCGCGGGTGTCCTGGGCCTGCTGCCACAGGTTCGCCCGCTCTTCGATGAGACTGCGCAGTCGCGCGCTCATGGTGATACTCCGATCGTTCGAGGGTTGATTGCGTCGTGGCTCAGCGGTTCAGCCGGTACCTGGCTGCCAGCGCGTCCGCGCGCATGCCGAGCTGGGTCGCGATCCGGCGGGTGCCCTCGACGGGCGGCGCTCCGGTGTCACCCCGGGTGCCCTCGACGGGCGGCGCGGGGTCTGCGGCGTCGCTGGCGCCGCGAGTCATGGGCAGGCCGCGCAGCTCGCGGACCTGAACGGACGCCGACCGCAGGCCAGCGTCCGTCTCCTCATAGGCGGGGAACGTCACCCCGGACACCTCGAACAGCTTGGCCTCGACGATGCGGCGGACGTCGATCTCCGCGCTGTCACCGTCAGTCGTCTCGACCGTCTCGCACGTCCACTCGTCCCGAACCACCTGGAAGCCGATCGACATGCCGGTAATCCGGCGCATCTCAACGTTCCGGGCGAAATCGGCGATGTAGGAGACGAGGACGTCCAGGTCGGCGTCCACCGCGACGCCGGTCACGTCCGAGGACAACCTGAGGTCGCCGGCCGACTTGCGGGCCACGATCATGCTCGTGTCGTGATCGACGAGGAACCGCTGGTCGAACTCCGCCAGGGACTTGTCGAACGTGCCGGGCGCGACCTCTTCCTTCCAACCCCACGTGAGCGGGTTCCCGATCGCCGTCCGCATGTTGTAGACCGCGGCGTGCCCGGCGAACACCGGTGCAGCATCCGGGGCCCTGGTGACCGTGAAGTCCCCGCCGGCGACCGGCCGCAGCCGCCGCTCCACCACATCCAAGGCGCCCGCACGCCGCAACGTGACCGTCATCAGTTGTCTCCTGCGTCGTCGGACTGAGGCGCTGCTGATCCACTCTTCTGGGCGCCTGCACTGGTGTTGAACGGCAGCACCCGGTCATTGCCCCACGCCACCGGCGGAAGGCCCTCTTCCTCGCGCGCCTCGTTCGGCACCAGCCACCCGCCGGTCAGGCCCGCGTTGTAGAACTCGGCCCGGGCCGCCGCGTCGGCCTTCATCAGCTCGTCGAGGTCGAACGACGCCTTTTCCCACGGGGCGAGCAGCTCGCGCCGGATCCGCGCCTCGATCGGTGAGGTGTAGGAGCGGATCGTGGTGACCACGAACGCCTTCCACTGCTGCTCGGTGAGCCGGCCGCTCTTCTCCGACGCCGCATCGTTGACCAGCCAGCCGGGGATGCCCAGCAGCATCGCGAGCTCGCCGCGCTGAAACTGCCGTGTCTCCAGGAACTGGGCGTCGGCCGGGTGCATCGACAGCTGCTGGAACTTCAGGCCCCGGTCCAGCACCGCGACGTCAGCGGCGTTGTCGATGCCCTGGACCTTCGCCCGCCACCTGGCCTTCAGGGTGTCCGCCTGCGTCGGCGTCAGCATCGAGTCCGTCGTCAGGAACCCGGACGACAGCATGCCCCGCTCGTAGATCTTGTCCGCAGCCAGCTCCGTCGATACGGAGATGTCGAACAGGCGGCGCATGTTCCCGACGAGGCTGATCCCCAGGATCCCATCGACGGACATGCCCGGGATGTGCATGACCTCGCGCTCGGTCAGCTCCGTCTTCCCGTCGATGATGAAGAGCTTCGCGAACGGCACACCCATGTCCGTCGCATCCAGGATCTTCACCTCGACGCGGGCCGGGTGGATCGGCAGCAGCACCTGCAGCTGCCCGCGCCGGTCGTAGCCCTTCCGCAGGAACGCGTTCCCCCACAGGATCATGTGCACGACCGCGGTCTGCCACAGCTCGAACGACGTCGCGCCCATTCGCGGCCCGGTCACCGGCTCGAACGGCAACTCCTCGTTCGACCGGGTGTCCGTCACCTCGATCGGGCAGCCCGCCACCACCGAGGCGATGATCTGCGCCGACCGGTACACCACCCCGACCGTCAGCGGGTCCCGCCGGCGCCGGCCGTCCTCGTACCAGATCTCATCCGGGGACGAGACCGTCGCCAGCAGCCGCTCACCCGACAGCGGGTTCAGCGGGTTCTCCAGCGCATACCCCGCGCCACGGGTCAGGATCCCAGCCAGCGCGTCGAGTGCCCTCACGCGGCGACCTCACCCTCCGGCGCCACTGGCGCCAGCCGCCGCCCGGAATCCCCCACGCCGGCCCGCGCCGGCCGGGCCACAGCCCGGTCAGCGACCGCCGTCAACACCCCACCACCAGCCAGGAGCACCCCGCACGCCAGCAACGCCCACCACAAGCCAGCCAGCCCAGCCACCGCCGCCACCACACACGCCAGGCCTCCGACCAGCAGAACCGCAGCCACCGAAGGCCCCCTCTCACCAGATGCTCGGGCCACTGACATCCGCCGCCTGCCGGTCAATCCACGCCAACGTCACCGCATACAACGGGGTGATGTCCGCCCCGCTGCTGCGCCGCGACCACCGGAACGCCCCATCGCCGACCTGCTTACGGACCGCCGCCGCCACCGCGTCATCCAGGACCGGACGCCCCCGATGCCGCAGCGACCCCGACACGATCGCGTCGAACAACTGCCCACACGCCCCGGCGATCTCCACCGCCTGCGGCTGCACCACGTTGATCCCGGCGTTCTCCAACTCCGCCACCAGCGACCGCGCCGGAGACGAACCATCCACCACCACCGACCCGCCGTGCCGGGCCACGATCCCGGCAAGCCGCTCCGCCACCCAGCCCGTGCCGGCCGCCTGCTCGACCACCTCGACGTACGGGGTGCCGTCCGCCGTCCGGCCCGCGCAGCCGATCACCGCCGCCGACCGGTCCAGCGTCACGTCCAGCCCGAACGCGACCAGCCCGTCCGGCTCCGACCCGACATCCCGGCACGCCGCCCACCCGGCCGCCGGGATCCCGTTCACGTCGGACGCCCCGGACTCTTCCCAGCCGTACATCTCCCGGGCGTACTCCCGGGGTGACATCGCGCCGCGCAACATCACCAGCACCTCGCGGCCCACCCGCCCATGCACGACGGACGGCGCCGCGAACAGCCCCACATCCAGGTCATCCAGCGCGCACCCGGGAACCGCGTCGTGCGTGCAGCCCAGCTCGGCGCAACCCGGTTCCTCCCAGGATCCGGGCGCCCGGAACTCGACGTAGACCAGGCCTGAGTCGCCGGCCCGGCCGCGCGCCATCAACTTCTGCAGGTAGACGCTCTTGGCCTTCGCCGCCGACGATGCGTGCATCACCCGCGGGTTCGGGCGAGACGCCATGATCGGCATAAGGTCGCCGGCCAGGCTCTCGGTCATGTAGAGCGCCTCGTCGTCAACGACATCGCCGCCGGACATGCCGCGGGCGTTGCCCTCAGACCGGGTCACGAACATGACCGACGACCCATTGATCAGCGACAGCTCGGCGTCGTCGTCCTTCACAGAGAACTTCCGGACCCGCTTCGAGAACTCCCCAGAGCCCTCGATGATCTTCTGCAGGTCCTTGACCGTCAGCATCGTCGTCTTCATCCGGTGCGCCGACCAGACCGCAACGTCCGGCTCGCTCCACGTCAGCACGTTCGCGATCAGACTCGGCAGGACGATCCCGCCGGTCTTCCCCGTCACCTGCCGGGGGCCGACCACGCAGGACTCCAGGGCCAGCCATCGGCCGCCCCGCCCATACGAGTTGATCGCGTCCACCGCGAGCAGCTGATGCGGATCCAACGGCCGATGCATCATCTCGGCGACCTCGCCGACCAGATCCCCGTACGAGCCGCGGCGACCGTCCGGGATCGACAGGTACGCCGGCTGCCCCAGCCGGTAAGACGGCTCCATCAGGCGCTGGCCGCCCGCTGAGCGCGCCGCGTGGCCAGGTCATCCACCCGGTCCGGCTCGGGCGTCCTGGTGCCCTCCAGCGCCGCAGCGAGCAGCAACGCCAGCTTCTGGCCCACGCCCGGCTTCTGCGCCGGCGCCACCCGGCCCGAGTCCAGATCCCTCGCCACCGACAGGGCGATGAGGCCCTCGACCGTGCCGTGCCGCTCCACCAACTCCAGGTCGGAGAACACCCGGGCCTCGATCACCCCAGGAGCACCCTGATCAGTCCCCTGCTGGGGCTCAGCCGTCCCCGGCCGGAGCCGCGACGGCCGGCACGTCTCGCAGTACAGACGCCGCGTCGCCTTCGCCGGCCGGAACCGCCGCTTGCACTGCGGGCACACCCGCCGCAGATCAGCCATCGCGGGTCACCGCCCTCCGGCGCCAGGACGGGACACCTGATCATCACTGGCCGCGCGCGCGAAATGTCGACTGCGCGCAGGTAGACGGTTTGGCCTGTTTCGGGTGATACCCCCCCGGGGTTCTGTGGATCACCAGGTGCGGCTTGGGCCGGGGTCGGCGCGGCGTTGGGGTTGGGGTTGGGGTTGGCCCGTGCCTCGGTGCCGGTTGCATTGGAGGTGTGCGGCGCGGACGTTGTCGCGGTCCCATCGGGCGTCTTGGTTTCGGGCTGCGGTGGCGATGTGGTCGACGCTGAACGATGCGGGGTGTGGCCACTTGAGACCGGGGGGGATCGGTTGGCCGCACAGCCAGCAGTCCGGTTCTTCTCGTCGGACGATCTCGCGTAGGCGCCAGTAGGCCCGGTCGCGGGGGGTGTGCCGGCTCACGGCATCACCACCCTGGGCGTGCTGAAGCCCCGATCTCGGGGGCTGGGATCGGGGCTTCGGTTGGCTGGGTTCTGGGCAACGTTCTTCTGACACCTCTTCGTGGACCGTACCCAATGTAAGCGTTACGGGGCGCTGACCTGCAACTTTTCGTGATGTGTCACATGGCGCAATGCCAGGTCGAGGACGTCGCCGACGCGGTACAGGGGCCGGGGTGAGCTGATCGGGTTGACTTGGTGGAGGTCACCGCGGGCCTTCCACTGGCGGATGGTCCCAGCGGGCACCGACAGTCCACAGGCGCCAAGGAGCCGGACGAGGGTCGTCGTTGGATAGACCTCGTCTCGGGCGTCGTCGAGAAGCTTGACCTGCGCTTCCTTGCGGTCGACGGTGTTGCCGCACTTGCAGTGCCCGACACCTGCGTCGGGGCGGGCCCAGATGACGCGTCCGCAGGTGATCTCGCGGCCGACGTAGGGGTCGAAGATCTGGGCTCCGCAGCGGGCGACGAACGCGAGTTGTGCGGGTGTGTCAATGCTGGCGCGGACGGCTTCGATGGCTGCGCCGAGTTCGTCCTGGCAGGTCTTGGCCCAGTCGCGTAGGCGGATGGTGTTGGTCTGGTCGGCGAGCCAGGCGGCGGGGTCCTGGGGCCAGACGTGGTCGCTGTTGCCGAGCAGGGTGCGGGTCCATTTGGTGAGTCGGGCGCGGAGGTGGGCGGCTCGCGCTGAGGCTTCGGGGTCGAAGGGGACGGCGCTGCCGGATTCGCCGGCGCCGTTGCCGGTGACGTTCTGCCGGGTGATGGTGATCTCGATTTCGGTGAGCATGTCGAGTTCGGTGACGTCGAGCAGTTGCCGGCGGAGCTTCCCGGTGCACTTCGCGCAGAGGATGCCGACGTCGTGGACGGGCTGCCCGCACGTCCCGCACTGAGCGCTCAACCGAGCACGTCCCCTCGGTAGATCGACGGCGTGAACCCGATGACGCCGCAGGTGCTGCCGCCCTGCTGTGGTTCGTTGCGGGCGGGCTGGCCGGGGGGTAGGCATGGGTGGGTGGTGCGCCAGGCGGCGACTGCGCTGAGGACGTCGGCGCGTTGGTCGTCCTCGACGGTGAGGGATGCGCCGCACCGGCAGGTTTCCGCGTGCTTCACCTGTGCTCCTGTTCGTTGCCTCGGGACATTTCGCGCCAGGCGGCCTTGCGTGCTGCGCGGCGTGCACGCAGGCGTTGCCACCAGCTGGTGCGTGGCGGGCGTGGCGGCTCGAGCGGCCAGGGGCTGACGTAGCGCCCGGTGGGTGGCTTGGTCATGGCCGCATGCTGGCGGGATGCGCGGTGCGCCCGCCGCCGTAGTGGTCGTCGCCGCAGCGGACGCCGTCGGCGGCGATGAACGCGAGGGCGGCGGCGAGGACGATGACGGCGACACGGGGGCGGCGCAGGGTCGCGGTCATCAGATGCCCCGCAGTGCGTGCTGGCAGGCGCGGCACGCTTCGCCTTGGTGGAGGTCCGCCAGGGGGGGTGATGGTGACGGCGTTGTCGGCCCATGTCTGGTAGCCGCAGGCCATGACGACGGTGTCGATGGTGCGGATGTGGGCGGTTACGTAGTGGTGTCGGCGGCCGTGCCTGAACTTGGCCCAGGTGCCGGGCGTGGTGACGCGCATGGCGGCCCGGTCCGGGGTCACGTGAGGCCTGCCTCTGCGCGGATGCGGCGTAGTTCGTCACCGTCGTTGACGGCGGATGCGTCAATGGCCTGGTCGATGAGTTCGCGCAGTTGGTCGCGTTCGGCGACCAGGGCGCGGACGTCGGCCATCCCGCAGTCGCAGGCGACGGCGACGTACGGGTTGGCGGCTTGGCACCAGGGCTTGCATGCCCACTGCTCGACGGCGGTCACGAGGCGGCCTCGGTGTGCTCGGCGTGCAGGCGGTCGAAGCGCTCGGCCTGCTGGTCGGTGAGGGTGAGCCGCCAGTACGTCGTCCCGGCGTCATGCGTGTCGGCCCACAGGTCGACGTCGCGGCGCTCGTACAGCTTGCGGCCGGTGCTGTCGGTGATGTCGCCGGGGTAGAGGCAGGCTCCGTCGCAGCGGTGTCGCTCGAAGGCGGCGAGGCTGTCGAAGGTGCAGTGGCACCCGGAGCAGTGGCCGGTGCGGTTCCCTGCCTGGTGCCAGATGACCTTGCGTCCGGGGCACTGCGGGTCATGGTGGTCGCGGGGTCGTTTTCCCGGCGTGTCGCGGCCCAGAATTTCCAGGGTGTCTCCCAGTGCCACCTCGGAGGGTTCGGGTCGCTGGACAGGCGCTGACGGCTGTTCAGGGGCGGTTTCCGGGGGTGTTCCTGGCAGACCCTCGGGCGGGTAGGGGCTCATGCGGTCCTCCTGACGATGCGACGGTTCGGGGGGCAGATCTGGGCGCGCCGGTAGTCGGCGAGTTCGGGCGAGACGGGTTCGCCGGCCAGCTCGCCAGCGACGTAGGCGGCGCGTCGGGCGCGCAGGATGGCCCGGTTGCGGGCTGCCGCAGCCTTGATGTCGACCGAGAGCATCCGGATCAGCCGCGCCCTGGCGTCGGAGGGCAGGTCCCGGAGTTCGTCGATGGGGATGCCGGCGTAGGTCAGCACGCGGCGGCCCTCGCGAGGTGATCGAGTAGTTGGCCGCCCAGGAACTCGGTGAACGCGGGCGGGATCGACTGTGAGACGCCCGCGCGGGACATCCACGGAACGCCGATCGCCTCGACCGACTCGCGTAGGTCGCCCTTGTAGCCGCGGCCCATCTGACCGCCGCCGCCGTTGCCGTAGACGCCGACGGGCTGCCGGTGCGAGCAGGCGCAGCCCGGGGACATCAGCGGTGCGTTGGACTCGAACAGCCGGTGCCTGCGTAGCGGACGGTAGAGCCCGTCGTTGCACGTGCAGCCGAGCTGGAATGCCTCGCCGCAGAGCGTGAGGTGGTCGAGCAGGGGCGCGCCTTCGACGTTCTCCATCACCCACGGGCGTCCGGTCGAGATCAGCGCGGCGCGGGTCGGCGGGATCAGGTTCGGGTGGTCGCGTTTCCACTGCCGCTGGAGGTCGTTGTGCGCCTTGCAGGGCGGGCTGGCGTGGATGGCGTCGAATTCGTGGCCATGCTCGGCGATGAACCACACGGCGTCAGCGCGGACCGACGGGAACGGGTAGCGGCGCAGCGCCTTCGCCGAGAGGTCGACACCGTAGACGTCGAACCCGGCGCGGTGGTAGCCCATGCCGGCGCCGCCTTCGCCGCAGAACGCGTCGAGCAACCGCGGATGCCGGGTCACGACGTGCTGCCGGTGATGGCGTCGATGACGAGGCGGACGTGCACGCAGGGCCGGCGCAACGTGTTCGCCTCACAGCCACAGAACCACCCCTCCGACGGGAGCCACGCGACGTCGCAAGTGGTGAACCGGTTCACGGCGGTCGGGACTTTCACGACGGCCCGGATGTGCGTCACGGACGGCACCGGGATACCACCGGTCGGCGCGGGGGCGGCGGGTTTCGCGTTCACGAGGTCGCTCGCAGGTCGAGGAAGTCCTGCCCGGGCCGCCTGGCGCGGATCTCGTCGACCGTGTCGTCGACGAGGTCGCGGAACGTGTAGCCCATCCGCTCCTCCCAGACCGACCGGGTGATGAGCACCGAGCAGTCGTCCCAGCCGTGCATGCCGTTGCACTTCGGGCAGGTGGTGGCCTTCGCCATCCGGCCGGCGTTGGGTGCCCCGTTGACGAGGCGGCGGATGTCAGCGGGGAACACGCGGGCGGCGGTCTGCCGGTAGTGGGTGCGGAGCGCTTCGCGGGCGGCCAGCAGCTGCAGGTCGCCGATGAGGTCGCACCAGACGCGGGTGGTCTCGGGGGTGAGTTCGACGCGGGGGTCGAGCTGGTTGGCGTACGTGAGCAGGGCGAGGGTTTCTTCGAGGGTCATGGCAGGTTCCCGATCTCGGTGAGGTCGAGGTGGTCGCCGATGGCGAGGGGTTGGTCGCGTTCGGCGCGCAACTGGGCGGCGATCTCGGCGGATTTGGCGAGGCGGTTCTCGGCGCTGTTCGGGCGGTCGGGGGTGCGGCGCTGCCGGTCGGCGGCGGTGCGGGATTCGTGGACGACGGATGCGAGCGCTGAGGGGTGCAGGCCGAGACCGTGCCAGGTGGCGAGGCCGGTTCGGACGTCGGCGGTGGGGATGCCTTCGGCGAGCATCAGCCCGAGCTCCTTGGCGACCTGGCCGATGACGCGTCCGGGTGGCCGACCGCCGTTGCAGTGATCGATCCATTCGGCGATCAGGGCTTGCGCGCCGTCAGGCGCCGCCGGAGGCGAAGTGTCCGCGACGTCGAGCTCCGCGGAAGAAGCGTTAGCTTCTTCCGTAGGAACGGGTACGGGGTTCCTGCGCGCAGACGCGCGGGGGTACGCGCGAGGGTCGGTTTGCTTGGAATCCGCTTGACGGTTTGCTAGCGGTTCGCTTGACGGTTTGCTAGCGGTTCGCTTAGCGGTTTGCTTGCCATACTTGGCCTTTCCACCCGCCGACCCGGCGACCTTCGCCTGCTCCGTGTCGTACCTCGGCAGGTACTCATCGAAGTCGTGGATCGGGTAGCCGTCCGCCGTCTCGGCCTCCCATAGGCCGACCTCGACGAGCCGGGCGGACAGCTTGCGCGCCTTGCTGCCGGCGAACCTGGACACGACCGCCTCGGGGACGACGCCGGGCGTTGGCGAGGTGCGGCGGGCCTTGTGCGCCCACGTCCAGCACATCGTCCAGAGCCCTGCCGCTTCGAGTCCGGCGGCGATCACCTTCGGGTGGTCGTGCCATCCGTCGTCGAGCCTGCCCCATCCCATGGGTTCAGTCCTTCTCTCGCAGGGGTTCGGTGTTGTGGAGGGTGCCGGGGCGCAGCGCTTCTCCGGGCAGGCTGACGCCTACCCCGCCACGCCCCGGCACCTGGCTCATCCCCTGCCCGCCCTGTAGCGGTCGAGGACTCCGGTCTGGACGCTCACGCCGGGCCGTTCGTCCATCGCGGTGAGGAAGGCATGTCCGTCGGCCAGGAGCTCCAGCAGGGCGTCGCGCGGGTCGACGCCGGGCCCGTCGGAGTTGAGGTCGTCGAGGGAGCCGAGGGAGGCCATGAGCCGGCCATAGTCGGTGCCGAGGGCGACGAGCCACAGCCGGGAGGATGCGTCGGCGTGCTCGACGGAGGCGCGGCCGCGGGCGTCGTCGTGGCGGCGCCGGACCGCCACGATCTCGGCCATGAGCATCGACGTGGAGGCCATCAGCTCACCTGCCGGTAGTCCGTGCGGGTGAACTCCTCGACCTTGACCACGACGGGGTTGAGGTCCTGGCCTTCCTGTTCCTCGGTGGCGGGTGCGTCCCAGCGGATCCCGGCGAGTGCGCCGTCTGCCTTGCGGCGGTAGACGTCGAGCTGCAAGACGACCCAGCGACTGCGGTCAAGCATCTTGGTGGTGACGTGCTCGATGTCGTCGCTGTAGTCCGCCAGAACGGTCGAGTAGTAGCTCTCACCCTCGCCATCGATCTCGGCGAGCAGCGCGGTCAGGTCGTCGGTGAAGGCGCCCATCAGTCGGACCTCCCGGAGAGGGCGCATGCCGGGTGATGCCCGCGGTCCGGGGACAAGCTGTTGCCGCACGTGCACGACCGGCGCATGACGTCGGCACCGAGCGCCTGCTTGAGGATCTGGAGTCGTTCGAGCTCGACGGCGGTGGCCTCGTCGGGCACGTCTTCCTGCTCGGTCCGGGTGTGCGCTTCGTCGAGCTTGTCGCGGGCCATGAGCAGGGCGTCCGCGCAGTCCTGGAACGCCTGCGAGAGTGTGCCGAGGACGTCGGTCATGTCGCTGACGTCGAGCCGCACGCTGATCGTGTCGGGCATGCGCGCCATGTCAGCCGACCGACTGGAGTGGGGTGGCGAGGCCGAGGCGCTCCATGTGCGTGCGCCGCCACGAGTCGCGGCGCTTCAGGGAGTCGTCGTCGCCGTGCCCTCCCTCGATGCTGCCGGCGAACGCGGGCCCGCACAGGACGATCCACCCGCGCTGTCCGGCGGTGCCGACGGGCTCGACCTGCAGCGGCGCGTCGTACGCCTTCGATGCGGCGGTGAACGCGGCGAGATCGACACCCGCGGTGACGAGCGGCTTGTAGGTGCCCTCCGCGGCGCCGAGGGCCTTCGACAACAACCCGGCGACGTCGGGGAACTGCTCCGCGAGGGGCAGCAGGGTGCGCGACACCCGGGATCCGGGCCAGAGCCCGGTGGAGTCGATCGCGGTCACCATCCCGCCGTCCATCCCGTCCGGGTCGGCCTCTTCGAACACGAGGGCGGCGACGCCCTTCATCTCCCCTTCGACTTTCTGCGCGGTGAGCCCGGCGACGATGAGGCGCAGGGACTTGGGGTGGATGTCGACGGCGTACGGGCCGTCCTCGGCCGAGAAGCGGATGCCCCTGCTGTCGCTGCCTTCGATGATGCTGACCGCAGCCATGGCGCTGGTGCGGCCGTTGGTGGCGAGCAGGTGCAGTTCGGTGGCGGCGGCGATGACCCGGACGCGGGCGAGGGGCTGATCCATCGGGTCGGCGCCGAGCTTCGGACGTTCCGCGTGCGGGAGCACGGCCTTGACGGCGGCGTGCAGGGCTGAGATCGGAACCTCAATCTCCAGGCTGGTTGTGACGGTCACGAGCGGGTTCCTCCCGTTGTGGTGGCGGGCCAGGCGACGCCCGCCATGGCCGCGAGGTGTGTTGCAGGTAGGGAGTCCTCGATGGGGTGGCCAAGATGTCTTGCCCCCATCGCGGCGAGCACCAACGCGTCGGCGACGTCGTTGCCGGTGACATCGACGTCGGCGTACCGGCGGACGACGGCAGCGAGCACGGCGTCCTTGCCGAGGTTGCCCTTGCCGGTCGCGTACTTGATCCGGCACTTGGGCGCGGCCTCGACGACGGTGCAGCCGAAGTCGTCGTCGAGTAGGTCGACGATCTGCCACCACAGTCCGGACCGGTCGTGCGCTGCCGCGGCGTTGGCCTGCGCGTAGGACGGGCCCTCGATGACGACGAGGTCGGCGCCGGACGCGTAGTCGACGATGGCCTGACGCAGGTTCCGCAGGCGCCGTATCCGGGCGGCGAGGCTGGCTCCAGCCTGCCCCTTGGACTGAACGCGGGTCGTCCATGTGGATGTCACACCGTGGCTGTCGAGGTCGCCCCAGCGGAGGGCCGCGATGCCGGTGGAGGTGAGGGACAGGTCGATCCCGACGACCAGGGTTGCGCTCACGACGCGACCTGCTCACGCTGGCCGAAGATGGCCTCGCGGTCGTCTTCGTCGAGGCCGCCCCACACGCCGTACGGCTCGCGGTTCCGGAGGGCCTCAGCCTGGCATGGCGACTGCAGCGGGCACGCCCGGCACAAGGCCTTCGCCGCGGCCACCCACGCGCGCCGCTCGGGGCCGCGCATCGCGTCCGGGGGGTACATCTGTTCCGGGACTGGCCGGCATGCGGCCTGCGCGACGTCCAGGACTGGTCGCCGCTCCGGATACGACGGGACGCGGGCCCGTTCGTCCCTGGTCATCTTCCGGGCCATCACTGGCCCTCGGCTGCGGCCTCGGCGCCGTCCATGCCGAAGTCGTCGTCGGTGGTCGGGTCGTAGTCGAGCAGCTCATCGCCGTCGGCGGCGGCCTCGACCGCGGCGGCAGGCGGCTGCTCGGCCGGTTCCACAGTGGCGTCGGGACGCTGCCGCAGCGCCGCGATCACCCGCCGGGCGTCCTTCTCGGTGATGACCTCAATGTCGGTAGCGGCGCCACCGATGACCCGGTTCACGCCCACCAACTGCGCGTCCTTCGCGATTCCCTTGCGGGCGAACAGGTCCCGCAGCTCGGCCAGCGTGCCCGGCGTGACGGAAGGGACCGTCGGTGCGTCATCCGGGAGCGGCTCGATCCGGTGCGCCGCACGCTTCCCCCGAGTGACGGTGAGCGCGAGCGTGAACGGCTTCGCGATGTGCGAAAGGTGGCTCACACGGATCCCGCCAACGTCCATCCCGCCGAACTTCACGTCCGGGTCCCGGAACAGCGTCACCCGCCGCCCCGCGTAGGCGTTCGCCTCCGGCCCCCACGCGGACACAAGGATGCGCCGCACCGTCTTCGACGGCTTCCACGGGCGGCCGGCAGGGAACTCGGCGAGCACGATCTCTACGGGCTGCTCGGCGGACGCGGCCTTGCGGACTTCCTTGATGGTGAACGTCCGAGGTCCTGCGAGCAGGTCCTCGGCGTTCATCTGGTCGCTGCGAGGGATGATCGTGTCCGTCATATCCATTTCACAGCACCATGTCTTCGACGGGGCGTTCGGTCATCGGCAGTCCCTTGACCGCTTCCTGGTAGGTGGCGACGGTCGCCGTGACGGCCTCCTCGAAGGCCTCGACGGCGGCCCGAATCGCGTCGAACCATCGGGCGTCAGGGGTGACGCGCATCGTCCACAGGTGCAGGCCGGCAGAGAACGACACGTAGTCGACCCACGCGCGGCCGGACACGAACAGTCCGGCCTGCAGCTGCGCCATGTTCTCGGCCGGAACCTCGCCCGTCAGGACGGTCTCGACCTGCTTTTTCCCGCGCCGGGACTTGATTTCGATGAGGCCGTTGGTGCCGACGAGTCCGTCGGGTGAGTAGCCGAGCCGGGTGTCTCCCCAGGTGCGCACCATGAACCCGCATGGGTCGACGGGCGCGTGGTGCTTGGCGTAGGCGTCTGCGGCGAGGGGCTCGTCGTACAGGCCGCGTTCCATGTCGACGCTGACGAACGTGGGGTCGACGAACCCCGTGATGCGTTCTGCCGCAGCGACCATGACGACGCCGCGTGCTTAGTCGCCGTCGGCGAGCTCGATGATGGTCGGGGTGGTTCCGCGGCCGTCGGCCGCGCGGGTGGTCCGTTCGGGGTGGACGTTCTTGTTGGCCTGCCCGGTGCGGATGCTGCGGCATGGCTGTTGCGGTTCGGCTTCACAGGCTGGGCAGGTGTACTCCAGCGCGCCGGGGTGCCGGACGGTGATGAGTTTCCCGATCGCGGATGCGGTGATGAGGCCGCAGCGCTGCTGATACCAGGGGTCTGTGCGCTGAACGAGGTCGGGGAACGACTCGACGGCGCCGGGCGTGGGGATGCGGACTGGTTCGGCCGCAACGGGTTCGGTGACGGTGTCAGTCATCGACGATCACCGTTCCGAGCGGCGGCGACCAGATGCCGTCCTTGACCTTCACGGCGCGGTCGATGGCGTCCCACGCCACGAGCACGATCCCGCCGTCGGCTCGCGCGTCGTCGAGGAGTGCCGCCATCGACCGGGCCTCCGCGGCGGTGAGCTGCAGCACGATCACGAGGTCTTCACCTTCCGGTGGCAGGTGCAGGTGCAGTCGGTCCGGGAGCAGGCGCCGCAGATGTCCATCGCGCAGGACAGCGACAGGCCGGGCACGGTGCGCAGCGGGATCGGCGCGAGAGGCTGGCCCCATCACGCACCGCCGCCGAGGTCGACGAGCACGGGGTCGGTGGACGGGTCCAGGGCGAGCATCTCGGCCCAGGTCTTCCACCAGTAGTCACCGCTGAGGCGGCGGCTGAGCAGCAGCCATCGGCCCACCGACTCGTCGCCCTCGGGTCGTGCCGCCAAGAGCCCGGCGTGGCGGACGACGGCGGGCGCTGTGGGTTCGGGCATCGGCTGCCGCACCCGACGGCGGATGGTCTCCTGCTTCCCCTCGACCAGCAGGCCGATCCACAGGACGTCGTCCGGCTCGTTCGGGGTCAGCTGCACCTTGCGGCGACGTCCTTCGTCCGGCGCGGTGATGGCGAAGACCTTGCACAGGTGCACGGCCCGCGCTGAGTGGTGGTCCCACTCCTGGGTTACCTCGATGTCGTCGCCGACCCGGACGTCCCCGGCCTCGACGGGCTCCCACTCGTCGGCCGGGGCGAGGCTGGCGGGCACAGCCAGGACGGTGACCGGGAAGTAGTCGACGACGTCACGCCAGGTGACGGCCTCGCCGCACCGCTGCCAGTCCCCGTTCTTCCACGACACGATGTCGCCCTCACGGTCCTGCAGGATCAGGCCGTGGTCACTCCGTGGTTCGTCGATGACGACGTCGCCCGGGCGCAGGCCGCTCACGACGTGACCTCGCTCATGGCGTCGTCGATCTCCGCGCACAGGAACGCTGCGGCCTCGGCCGGCCCGGGCTCGTCGTCGAACATGTCGGCCAGGGGCAGCGCCTGCGTCTCCGGCAGCACCTCGCCGACGACCAGCTGGTGCGGGAACGGCTCCCCCGCGGGCCACGCGGGGTAGCCGAGCTTGGCGCACACCTCGACGTAGATCGGTTCGGCCTCGAAGGGGGCGCCGGCCGGGACCGGGCCGTCCAGGGCCGTGGTGGTGGGGGTGGGCGCCCACCGGGTCACGTCGCCGGCCAGGACCGCCGCCTGGTGGCCTGCGATCGCGGCGTGCGCGCGAGGGATCCGGCGGGGTGCGGGCCGGTCGGTCACCCAGGTCACTCAGTCACCGCCGCGGGGGTGCGCAGGTCGGCGTCATCCGGGTGCACGCGGCCGATCGCCGTGCGCCACGG
>Ga0265324_10000312_pt1 | contig 35804 bp, 28 predicted proteins | sample 41419metaG_FD_198634 | JGI IMG/M metagenome (GOLD analysis project Ga0265324, IMG submission 198634) | Rhizosphere microbial communities from Carex aquatilis grown in University of Washington, Seatle, WA, United States - 4-14-19 metaG | ecosystem: Host-associated > Plants > Roots > Rhizosphere...
GTCCTGGGACAATATCGAGGTTACGGCCCAAGGAGAGTGACCCTCGGAAGGGAGGCCACGGAAACATGACCTTCCCTTCGCCTACACCGACTGGGAACCGGGCGGTTCGGATGCTCCTCGAGCGTCCGGGTACGAACGGTTAGGCCGTTGCACGCCACCTGACAATCGGTGCCAAAGCCCGTGGATAGGGGATCTGCGGGCTTTTTTGCGATCGGGATTGCGGTTTCTGTTGGTTGCCGAATTATATAATTTAGGGAACGGCGACCCGGTTTATCCGAGACTTGGAATTTTGCATGCAGCCCATCCGCTATTTAAAAGGCTTTATCCTTCTCGTGTCTGCCTTCGGCATCGGTTCGGCCTTTGCCGAGCCCGCAGGTACGAGCCAGGATGAAATCGCCCGTCCCCTTCTGACTCAAGCATTGGAAAACCAGTTCCATGGCCGATATCAAGCCACGTTGGAAATGATCCATGACGATTTCACCTCGGGCAAGGATTCCTTGGCGGGCTATGCCGAGTTCGCCGACGATTTGGGCGAACGCAAGCTTTGTCTTACCGGGGCACATAAGGCGTTCGAATACAAGAGCCTCAACTTCGGTAAAGAGCAGTGGATCACGGACGAAGAGACGCATCGCGTGCGGCGTATCGCCAACCGGCAATGGAAGAAGGGCGTGTTTGGAACCTTGCTGACCTATGAGGACATGCTCAAGTTGCCGGCGGATTTCTTCTTGGAATACTCCGCATGCAAAAGCCTGCGCATCACCGATTCGACATATCAAATCAGCATGGTGCTGAAGCCCCTGTACCAATCGTTCTACAGCCGCTTGGACGTGGAATTATCCAAAAGCCCGGTATTGGTCAAGAGCCTGGTTTTCTACGGCACCCATGGGGAACGTTTGAAGACCATGGCGGTGAAAAGCTACCAGGAGCTGGACGGCAAATGGTTGGCGACGGATCTGGGAATGGCCGACAACGACTCCTTGTCCAGCCTCAGGATGTGCTTCAAGAATTTCTCCTTTTCCGAGCCGCCGCAAGCCCGTAAGGAACATGCGCGCCTGACTCTTCTGGAGAAGCACCCTCTCGTTCTTCCTCCCGGCGCGGAAGGATCCCCTGAAACGGAATCCGCCGACGAGGGATCGAGCGACGCCCGTAATTAGGGCCCCGAACCGCATCCGAGCAACCTTATTTCAGGGCGCTTAAGTTCAAATCTTAAGTATGTGGATGTTCCACTGCCAATCCGCGATAATCACCCAGGACTTCGCGAAACTCCCCGACGGGATCTGATCATGTAGGGTCCAGTACCCCAGGCTTAAGTCGAGGCCGCGGCGTTGGAAACGGGAATTCTGGCCCAGACGGATTCCGGTAATCCCGCCCGAAACGAGATTCTTTTTTAGTTCAGACGTTTCCGTGGACCAATATTGATCCCGCAATGCGAGCCCTACGAAAGACATGGTGTGGAAAATGGAATGAGGCCTGAGATCGAACGTGGTCTGGGCCATGGCGTAGTTCACCCGATCACGAATGGAAAGCAGCAAGCCGTCCCCATATTCGTACACGAAGTCTTTGCCTTTTGCGTCAATGTCCCATAGTGTCCGGGATCCTGAGAGGAAGATTTGCGCCGGCCCCATATCCAGAGTGAAGTTGGTGTGGTAAGTGAAGATGTCCGCGCCGCCCAATTCCTGGTGCCTCGACAAAATCTCATCAGGACGATACAGGTTTTTATGCTCTAAGGCGCTGTCGGCGCTCCCGAAGGAAACCATGGAGTTGTGGAACATCATACGGTTGTAACTAAGTCCGACCTCCAGGTAACGCAGGGGTTTCAGGTTGAAGGTTGTGCCCAAGTCGGAGGTGAAGGGGGAGACGTTGAGGTTTCCATCGATCTCGAAGTAGGTCTCGCTGAAAAGGCCGTTGTTCCCCTGCGAAATCGGTTCAATCCAGCCGACCTGGAAATGATAGAAGCCGTTGGTGAGGACGTAATCGTACCCCACCGGGCTTCCGGTGACGCTGATCTGGTTCATGAAGAAAGGCCCGAACAGCAAGGGTTTAACGGTGTCGGCGGGCGCCTTGCGGATGCTGGCCGCGGCGATGGCGAGGATGACAAGGATGCGGGAGATTCTGGGAAGGAGGACGGGCAACTTCGGCAACTCCTCGCGAGGCGTATCTTGAAAATCTAGAATATTCGCTCTGGGCCCGGAATCGGGACGGAGGCCTTCGGGCCGCGGGTTCTCTTCTTATATTTTCCCGGAAGTCTTTTCAGACATCTCGCAGGGAGGAATCGCATGAGCATCGACCCAGCCGGCCCCAAGGGAACGCAACGGGAAGGCGCCGAGTCGCGTCCGGGCCATTGGTCCCGCCGATTGCCGCTTTGGGCGGCCGCTGGTCTACTCGCTTTGGCGGTGATCGCGAGCCTTACCCTTAGCGCATGCGCCTCGGGTTATACCAGGCCGCTGGTGTCGCGCGGATTGCCTGCCGAAGAGCGCAAGGACTATATCATCCAGAATGGGTTCGGCATCCCGGAGAACGTCAAGCAGGCCTTCCTCGACGGGTATGTGGAGGTCGGTATGGCCCGTGAGATGGTTTTCCAGCTCTATGGCGCGCCGGACCGTACCACCGGCGGGGATACCAACTGGGAATACGTGAATAGCAAGGGTAGTCTCATCACGGGAATCACCTTCAAGGGCGACAAAGTCGAAAAGGTGTACGGAGATCCGCGCGGCGGAAGCCCTGCCGGGAACCCCGCCCCCAATTAACCCGATGGCCTTTTCGGATTCCGGCTCATCGGCTTCGCACGGAGCGGATTGGGATCGGGTGCATGCCGATTTCCCGATCAACCGCAATCTCATTTGGCTGAACAATTGCGGCACCACCCCTGTTGGCGATCCGGTCCGCCGCGCGGTCGGCGCTTGGCTTGAGGAGTATGGGCTCCGGGGCGGTGAGGCCAAGGGTTGGTCGTATGTCGGCGTGCGGGCATCCATCCAGCGACGCATCGAGTCCTTGCTGGGCGCCCGGCCTGGGGAGATCGCCTTAATCCACCATACCTCGGAAGGGATGAACTTCATCTCCCATGGCATGTCCTTGGATCCCGGGGACGAAATCCTGCTCCTTGAGAACGAGTATCCCAGTAACGTTTACCCGTGGGAGCATTGGGCGGAAAAGGGAGTGCGCTTGCGAGCCGTTCCCATGGCCGATTCTCCCGCCGCCTTCCTCGCCGGCTTTCGGGATGCGCTCGGGCCCCGCGTTCGGGCGGTGGCCCTTTCCTCTGTCCATTGGTGCACCGGGATGCCTTTGCCCTTGCTTGAAGTAGGCACGCTCTGCGCTGAACGGGGCGCGGCCTTTGTCGTGGATGGCTCCCAAGGGGCCGGCTTGCTAAAGCTGGACGTGAAAGCGGCCCGCATCCGCTACATGGCTTTTTCGGGATGGAAATGGCTGCTAGGCCCATTGGGCCTGGGCGTAATGTACGTGGACGGCGACCATTTGGAATCCCTGCGGCCGGTTTTCAAAGGCACCGAATCGGTCCCGGGCGACCAGGAGTATCTTCCCTACAAGCACGGATGGAAACCCACGGCGGATCGGTTTACGCTTTCCACGGGAAGCATGACCGACTGGGTATACTTCGACGCCAGCCTTACGTATCTGGAAGGGTTGGGCTTTGCGCAGGTCCAGGAGCGCATTCGCGCATTGTCCCGGCGGCTTTCCGACGGCTTGCGGGAAAAAGGGTATCACATCCATTCCGACGCGTATCCCGATGCGGCCACCGGCATCGTGAGCGCGATCCGGCCGGGTCAAGACGCGGCTGCGGCGGTGAAGGCCCTCAAAGGCCGGGGGATTATCGCGGCGGTGCGCTTGGGACGCATCCGCATGTCGCCGCACGTGTACATTTCCGAACGGCAGATCGATGCGGTGGTAGCCGCCATGGCCGCCTTGGAGGCTTGAGGTTATGATCCCGCCGGTCCGTCAGGCCGGGAAGGTGGAACGCGAAGCCGAGGCCCTGGCCGCCTGGTTCTCCGCAGGTCAACGCGATTTGCCCTGGCGCCAGCCCTATTCCGCTCCGGGTGTCTTGGCCGAAGAGAACGACGCGCCGCGCCGCGATCCGTACCGGGTCTGGATCGCCGAGATCATGCTGCAACAAACCCAGGTCGCTACCGTGGTGCCCTACTTCGAACGGTGGATGGCTAGGTTCCCGGATGTGTTCGCCCTGGCCGCCGCGGCCGAGGCGGACGCGTTGGAGGCGTGGGCGGGGCTGGGGTATTATTCGCGCGCCCGTAACATTCTGGTTACGGCCCGGGAGCTGGTCGCGCGCGGGGGGGCTTTCCCGGATACCCGCGAGGGACTACTGGCGTTGAAAGGCATCGGCGAATACACGGCGGGGGCTATCGCCAGCCTGGCCTTCGATCGACCCGAGCCCATCCTGGACGGGAACCTGGTCCGCGTGTTCAGCCGGCTGTATGGAATGGCCTTCTTGCCCGACTCTAAGGTGAACCGGGCCGCCTATTGGGACAAGGCCCGGGAATGGGCCGAAGCCCATCGGCCCGGCTTGGTCAACGAAGGGCTGATGGAGCTGGGGGCTTTGATCTGTACCCCTCGCAATCCCTCCTGCGATGATTGCCCATTGTCCGCGGGTTGCGTAGCCCGCAGGGATGGGACCCAGGCGACCTTGCCTCCCGCCAAGGGACGTAAAGCGGGCGTGGACGTGGAGGGCTACGCGGTCGCCGCTTACCGGAACGTCGGGGAAGGCCGCCAAGTCCTGTTGTACACGGCGGGTAAAGACGAACGCCTGGCGGGCCTGGTTAACTTTCCGTTCTTCGCGGTTCCGGATTGGACGGGCCTAAAAGGGGCATGGAAGGCGGCATTGCCCGGACTGGTGAGCGCTCATCTGAAACCCCGTCCTGCGACCGTTTCCCATGGCATCACCCATTACCGCTATCGCATTCGCCTGGCCGAAGCAAACGTCGAGGCGCGGAAGGCGGAGAGTATCCTGCCGGAAGGCTATGCCTGGGTCGAGGAGGAAGCCTTGGGCCGGTTGCTGGTTAGTTCTTTACCGCGGAAGATCTGGCGCTCGCTCGGAGATCTCGGCAGCCCTCATCGATGAAAGGCGGCAACGGAATCGGTCGGGGCCACGGTTTTAGCCGCCAAGCTACAGCAACGGAATCCGATGGCGCGATTGGAGTAATAGGGTAGGGCCGGCTTGGTTCCCAACTGCGTGTAGGCATAGAGATATTTGATCGCATACTTTCCATCTTCCTTGTGGACCGTCCATTCGGAGTTCGAAGCCTCGCGTTGGAAGATCTTCGCCAAGCCCGCCTGCGTCGTGTCCAGGAATTCGGTGGCGTCCAAGGTGTCGTCGTAAACGCTGTCCTTCGTCGAGATAGGCAAGATTCTCTCGAACTTGACGGCCGCCAAAGTCTTGGTCGTGAGTTGCGCCGAGAGGGGCTTTTTCCCCCGGATGGTTGAATCCTCAGGGATGGGGAACGTGTCTACCTTGGTGCTGCCGCGATGGAAGGCCAGGATGGCTGAGTCATCACGCGGCGCCGGCACAAAATCCGTAACGTCAGAAGCGAGGATCGGAGCGGTTGGAGTAAAGCAACGATAGCCTTCCAACCCCGGCCCGAAGATCACCACGAGCCTGGGCTTATCCTCGCTGCGGCAACTATCCCGGTACACCGGCCGTATTTGTTCCGGGAAATCCCGATTGGAGCAGCGCGCCAGGTTTTGCACGACCGATAATTGTACTCGGTCGGGTTTCAGGTAATTGCCGCCGCGGAGGGAATGGGGTGGCCTTTCTCCCGAGTCCGCGAAAATGGTGCTGTGATCCAGGTGCAGGGTATCCCCGGATAAGCTCCCGTAAGCGTTCGCGACATACGTGTCACGTACCCACTCCGACAGGTTGCCGGCCATGTCGTACACGCCTTCGGTGGTGAGGCAGACGGGATTGCGTAAGGAGAAATTGAAGGCCATGTCCGAATCATTGGTGGCCTGATTGCAGCTGGCTTGCAGGATGGACGGATCATTGCCCTCCGACTGGATCCCGTGGCGCAGCGCCAAGGAGGTGTCGGGAGTCGGCCCTTCGCATGCGCGTTCCCATTCCGCTTCGCTGCAAAGCTTGGTCGCGAACTCGGGACTGATGGCTTCGCAGATGGCTTCGGCCTGGTCATAGGTCACGTTCGAGACGAAGCGTTGCCCGGTGGAGTCGCGATGTTCGTAGGGCTCGATGCAATAGGGCGCCATCGCCGCCGGGCGGGCGGGCGTTTCATCCGACCCCGGGAAAGCGTTGGAGCCCAGCTGGAATTTCCCGCGCGGCATAGGGATGAATCCCGGCGGGCACGTGAGAACGGTGTCCGAATCGGCGAAGGCGACCTTCGGAGTGGTAACGTCCAAGGTGTCGATCCGTGAGGGGTAACCCGAGCTGTCTTCGGCGAAAAGGGTTAAGTGATATGTCGCGCCCGGCGGCAGGAACTGGACCGGGATGCGGAACTGGAACTTTGTCGGGAAGAGGGAATCCTGCACTGTAGTGTCCATCCGGTCCAGGCTGGTGGTCCTCTCGCCGGGAGCGCGGACCATGGTGCGGGTTAACCGGTAATCCATGATATTGGCGTTAGGCTGATCCGCCTCCGTCAGGCTTCCACCGGGGCCGGCCACGGAATCCCGCGCCGCCGTCCAGGTGATGATAAAACTGTTCCGTGACAAGGAGTCGAATCCGAGCTTGGGCATCGATGGCTGGGTGGTGTCCGTCGTGCGGAGCGAGACCAGGGGCATCGCGCTATCATTGGCGTTTCCCGCGCTGTCGATGGCCCACAGCTGCACGGTCAGGCTGTCTTGCGGGAACATGCCCTCGATCTCCAGATACATGCTGTCGGTGGCATCCGGATGGGTGTGTTTGGCCGAACGATGGCCGTCCGGGAGCTTGAAGAGCATCTTATCGGGGGCGCCGTTGATGAGCTCCAGGCTATCGACTACGACTGCCGTACTATCGGAGCCGCCCATGCGGTATGATTTGAGTTTGGGCTGGAAGCTATTCCGGCGATCTGGGGTTTTACGACCATCCAACCCCAATTCCACGCGGTATCCCTTAATGATTCCCGTATCCAAGGCGGGGTCGAAGAAGCTCACGCGATCGGTGGGTCGCTCCCAAGCGATGCGGAGCCCGTGGGGCAAAGGCTTAATATCCGGACTGAACACGTCCGGGGCTTGCCGATCCGTGGTGACGAAGTAGGCGTACTGCGGCTGGCCGGGAGCCCCTCCGCCGCTGTACAACGGAACCAGGGCGAAAACCAGCTTTCCCGTACTTAGCTCCGCGCGGCCATTGCTATCGAGAGCCAGGATGCGATCCTGGCCCGGGCGCAAGGTATCGGGCAAGTTTTTATGGTCGCTTGTGAAGACGAAAACCAGGGTGTCGTGCACGGGAGAGCGGGTGACGATGACTGAGGCCAATTCGGGATGTTTCTGGACATCGGCCCATTTCTTGTCATCGGGGACGGTGTCGAGATAGATGCGGTAGCCTTGGAAGTTCGCCGTATCTTCCGGCCGCTCCCAGGTCAGCTGGTACTTATGCTCTTTCCTGCAGGAATCGGCGGAACCTACGGGATTGGTTTGATCGCATAAGGAATGATCGGAGGCCGTGGTATCCGCGCGGAAGAGGCTGGGGCTGCGGAGGAAGTCCAAGCTTACGCCCCCGGGATTGGAGGTGCAGGAAAGGAGCAGGGCACCCAGGCCGAACCCGGCGGTGCATTTAAAGCCTAAGCGCATCGCCGAGTAAGATATAAAGAATGGGGATCCCGGAAAGCGGAGGTCATCGGGGAAAGGAATGAAAAAAGGCTTCTCGAAGGAAGCCTTTTCACGAAGAGATGTTTGGGGCGCCTATCGATTAGGCGACGGCGGCGGTGGCGACCGCGGGATAGACGCTAACCTTCTGGCGGTCCTTCCCGTAGCGCTCGAACTTCACCAAGCCCTCGATGAGGGAGTAGATGGTGAAATCCCGACCGATGCCGACATTGTGGCCCGGATGCCAACGGGTCCCCTTCTGGCGGAGGATGATATTCCCGGGAATGACGGTTTCGCCGCCGAACTTTTTCACGCCACGGTACTTCGGATTGGAATCGCGGCCGTTGCGGGTGCTGCCTAGACCTTTTTTATGTGCCATGTGATGTTTTCCCTTATCTTCCCTGGCTAATGCTTATTTGGCTTGGGCCGCGGCGATCTTTTGCGCGCGGGTGACCTTCGGTTGCTGGACCTTGCGCGCTTCGAGGGCCGTGATGCGGGCCCGGGCGCGAATCTTGGCCTTCTCATCAACGTCGGCCTTGGCCGATCCGGAGGCAATCCCCGTCACGAGCACTTCGGTGAAGAGTTGGCGATGGCCGACGGTGCGGCGGTAGCGCTTGCGCTGTTTGCGCTTGAAAGAGATAACCTTGTCCGCTTTACCTTGGTTGAGAACCTCGAGGGTCACGGCCGCGCCCGAAACGAGCGGAGCGCCGACCTGGATGGTGCTGCCATCGGCGAAGAGGAGGACGTTGGACACGGTGACGACGTCGCCAACCTTGGCGTCCATTTTGGGAAGCTTCAGGGTTTCCCCGACGGTGACCTTATGTTGGAATCCACCGCATTCGATGACAGAGTACATGGCAGTCCTTTATCTCTCTTCTGAATGAAACCGGCGCCGTACTGGCAGGGCCAATACGAACGGGCGCATTAATTTATCAAAACCGCTTGGAAATTCAAAGGTTCGCAGCCGGGATTCCGGAAATGCCGGATTCAGCGCGGCAGGCGGTCCTTGATTCCCTGTACCTTGGCCTGGTAAGCGGGAAGCGAACCGTATTCGGAGACGTAGGCGTTGGCCGATTTGAGCAGCCTAACGCGGTTCTCCGGGGTTTTTTGGGCCTCGAAGGCGGCGGCATCCGCCTGCCATAGTAGGTAGAGCGCCTGTTCATGGAACAGGCTGGGATGGATGAATTCGGGCCGCGTGGATTGCAATGCGGACAGCTCACCGCGTGCCTCGGCCGAGGAGGGATTGCGCAGCAAAATCACCTGGGATTTCAACAGGCGGAGATCCGGCGAAGCCGGGTGCTTGGCCAACAGGGCGTTAATGTGCTCGAACGCGGAGGGATCCTCTTCGCGAACCAGGGTCTGAACCTGCACGAACTCCTCCTTGGCGGATTCCCCCGATGCTTCGGATGAAGGGGCTTGCGGGATCTCGGGCCCGAGGTCTGCCGGGGAGACCAAGCCGGCTTTCGGAATCTGGGTCGGGGAATCCCCGGAAGAGCGGACGGCCTTGCTTGCCGGATTCGGGCGGGAGGAAGGTATACCCGAGGCAGGGGTTGATCGGGAACTCTTATCCGAACGGGCTAATGCTTTCGGGGAGCCCAGATTTTCCAGGGTTTCGTGAGGGGCGGGAATGGATCGCGCGGCCGTTGGGACGGATGCCCGCGTGGAGGAGACAGGCGGGGCGGAGGCCGATAGGGCGGACGGTTGCATGGATGGCCCGGACTCCGGCCTGGCTCTGATGAAAAGGTTGGAGTGTCTAGGGGCGAAGCGCCATGAGGCTCCCAAGGCGACCGCCAATAATCCCGCGCCAAGGGCGAAGTAAGGCCAGGGCGAGCGATTCTTCACCGGGTAAGGCAGGGCGCGCAACATTTCGGAGGTGCGCTGCGGCACCACGGGCTTGGCCAACGATCCCGTGGATACCGTCCCTCCTTTGGCTTTGATGCCTTCCTCCGCGGGGGCCAGGGCCTCGGGATGGGCCATTCTCTTGCCCAAGGCGATGAGCACGTCGTTTACCGATCGGCCTCCCGACAGGGAATGGAAGACCTCTTCCATCTCGGGGCGCATGGCGGCCGCGTCCGGGTACTGGTACTCCTGCTCGGAAAGCGGCAGGTTGAAATCATTCCAGGCCAGGCATTTCCGCAATACTCCGGATGCATAGGGATGCGCGGAAGCGATGTCCAAGTGGCATTGGGTGTAGGCTTCGGGATCCAGGATCTTGACGATGATTTGCGGCGTCGTCTCGCCATAGAACGGAAGCCGGCCGGTGAGCAATTGGTAGTAGAGAACGCCGATGGCGTGGATATCGTGCTGGGTCTCGCGGAAGTCCTTCCAGAACTCCTGGTGCAGCGCGCGCTCTTCCGGGGAATTGGCCTTCTGCAATCGGGCCTTCCCCATATAAGGAATGGTACCGACCAGGTTCTGATCTACGGTCACGTTTTCGTTCAAGGCCGTCTTAGCCGTGCCGAAATCGATGAGCACCAGGCGGCCCTTTTCGTTCCCCTTCACGCCCAGGATCAGGTTTCCGGGAGAGATGTCCCGATGTGCCACGCCGAAGATTTCGCGATCGGGCAGATGCACGTTGGCCCGATGGGCGTACTCCAGCGGATAGAGGGCGGAGAGAATCAGGGCCGATGCGGTGATGGGATCCATCAAGTCCTGCCAGGCGCACCCGAGGGCGACCTGGCGCTGCCCGATGGCATCGAGGATGGAGCGTAGGCTATAGCCCTGGATGTAGTCCAGGATCATGTAGCGATGGCCGTGCTTGTCCCCCTGCCCCCGCAGGGTCACGATCTGCGGATGCTTAAGGCGGCTTAGGATGAGGCCTTCCTCCAGGAAGGTCTTGAGGTGGCGGCGGCGCGTCGATTCGTCCAGCCCGGAGTCCTGGGAGACTTTGATGACGCGATGCTCTTGCAGCTCGCCGTCGAAGGCCAGGTAGGAGAGGCCATAGCCGCCGCGGCCGATCAGCTTTTCCACCACGCACTTCTCGAAGCGCACCCCGATGAGCTGGTCTTGGGCGATCAAGGTCCTTTCCATTCGGCCTCCGATCCCTGTCCTAATGCTCGTAGACTCCCGCGACCGTGCTGTCGCGGTATCCTTCATCGAGGAAGGCGACTTTATATCGATCCGCCAGGGTCTTGAGGTACTTCTTCAGGTCCTTGCCCGCCTTGGCCGCCCTTTCGGTCACCAAGGCGCGGGCGACTTGGAGTTGGTAGCTCTCGAACTTCCCGTCGTTCCGTTCCGTCAGCACGACCAGATGCCAGCCGAGCGGGGTGCGGAACACCGGTGACATCTGTCCCACTTTAAGGGCGGTGACTTGCTTCTTGAACTCCGGGTTGAAATCGGTCGGGAGGAAGCGTTGCAGATCCCCGCCATCCTTCTTCTCGGGGCCGTCCGAAATCTCGCGCGCCTTCATAACGAAGCGGGTGAGGAGCGCGTCGATATGCGCCGTGTCCTTGGCCAGGTCCGACCGGATCAGCTCCAGCTCGCTCTTTTTCTTCGCGGCGTCGCCGGCGCTGGTATTGGCGTCGACCATGAACAGGATCTGGCAGGCGCGCAGGGAATCGTTGATGGGGAAAGCCGCTTTGTGGGCGGCGAAGAAATCCCGCATTTCCTTGTCGGAGGGCCGCTCCATCGGGCTCATCTGCGCGTTTAGCAGCTTGTCTGCCTTGATCTGGCGGGACATCTTCTCGCGCAAACCCGCTTCGGTGTCCCCGGCCGAACGTAATGCTTGCTTATAGGCCTCATCGCTGGGGAAGTTGGCGCGAAAGGCTTTCGACAAGGAGTCGAGGGATTTCTGATCCGCGACCACGTTCAAGCGCTTGGCTTCCAAATCGAGCAGATCCTGCCCGATGAGGTTGGTGGCTACCATTTTCGCGATATATTCCCGTTCGCCAGGCTGAGGCGCGGAACCGTCCTGATGACGGGCGCTGATCATGAGATCGGCCAACGTGTCGATCTGGCTCTTGGATATCTTGTTGGGGCCGACTGTGATCACGATCGAAGCCGGGCCTTTGGCCGTTTTGGCAGCCTTAGGTCCGCTCTTGCGGGCTTTGGCCTTGGGGGCGGGATTGGCGGATGGGGAACCGGTTGCGGGGGCGGGAGCGGCCGCCGGGTCCGCGGGAGCCGCATCCGTCGCAGCGGGCGCGCTCGCGGGTGCGGGCGCATCCTTGGATGCGGGCGCATCTTTCGGTGCAGGGGCGGCGGCGGTCGGGGTTGCGGCGGAGGGCGCGTCGGCGGCGCCGGCCCAGGCGCATGCCAGCAGGGCGGTGAAGACGAAGCGGAGGAGGGAAGCGGGCATGGACTCCTGTCCTGGTGAGAAAGTGGAAAATCGTGTTATTTAGGAATCAATTCGTCCTGAAAAATAGGAAAATGTCCGCAAAAGGGATCGGCGCAGCGTGGATTACGATCTGATCATCGTCGGGGGCGGTATCAATGGCGCAGCCTTGGCCCGCTTGGCCGCTTTCAACGGCCTGGCGACCGCTTTGTTCGAGGCCGGGGATTTCGGGCGGGGGGCCAGCACCAATACCTCCAAACTGCTCCATGGCGGCTTGCGGTACCTCGAGACTTACGATTTCGGCTTGGTGAAAGACGCCGTGCGGGAGCGCGCCGCCTTGCTCGGCTTGGCGCCCCACTTGGTGGAAGCCCGCCGCTTTTTCTTTCCGAGCACCCGCTTGGGCCGGCACTCCCGCCCCATCATCAAAGCGGGATTGGCCTTATACGATTTACTGGCCGCGGGGCGCCGCTTGGAAGCGCACCGCTGGGTGCCGCCGGCGGAGCTGCGCCGCTTGGAACCGGCTTTCCTGCCCGGGGAAGCCTGCGGCGCCTACGCCTATACCGACTGCGTCATGGACGATGCCCGCTTGGTGATGGAAAACCTGACGGACGCGGCGTCCTTGGGCGCCCGCATCCGCAACTACCAGGCTTTCCAGGGAGCGGAACTTGCAGGTGACGGTCGCATGGAAGTGACGGTGTCCGACCGGTTGACCGGGAAGGAGATCGTCCACCGGGCCCGCCGGGTGGCCATCGTGGCGGGGCCTTGGACCGATCAGGTCATTGCTTCCGCCTTCCCGGGTAACGCTCCCCAGGTGCGCTTATCCCAGGGTATCCATCTGATCGCGGACGGGCTTCCCTCGCGCTCTTGCTTCATCCTGCCGGTACCGGGATCCAAACGCTATTTCTTCGTCGTGCCTTGGAAGGGAAAGCATCTGATCGGCACCACGGAGACCGAACTGGAAGAAATCCCCGCCGGGCCCGCCGTTCCCCGGGAAGCGGAGATCGGCGAATTGCTACGGCTGGCGACAACTTACTTCCCGGAATGGAAACCCGATATCCTCTGCACCATCACGGGAATCCGCCCCTTGGCGCGCGGCGGAAAGGGATCCACCGTGAGCCTGAGCCGCGAACACGAATTCCATACTTTACGTGACAACGTGTACTCCGGGGTGGGCGGGAAATACACGACCCATCGCAGCTTCGCCGATGCCTTCCTTCGGCATATCCTCGGAAAGAAGGCTTTGCTAAAGGACATCAAGTCGCGGCCGCTCCCGGGGGCATGGAAGGATACGCAAGAACGCGATGCGGTGAGGCGCGGATTGATGGCCTATCCCTTCGCCGACGAGCCCGTGGCCGCAGGTTGGCTGCGACGGTATGGTAAGCGCGCGCTGGATTTGGCCGAATTCGTATCGGGCGAGGCGGCGCGGCGCGAAAGGCTTCCGGGTCCCTACGGCCTGCTGAAAGGCGAACTGGCATGGGCCGCGGAGAAGGAATGGGCCCGCACCTCCGAAGATTTCCTGCGTCGCCGCACCGACGCGTACTTCACCCGGGGCGGCGGGACCGAGTGCCTGGAAAGGGTGGACGCTTTCTTCAGAACCCGCACTCCCGGATTGGCGGCCTTGGGGGTTGAAGCGGATTATCCCGCTTTCCTGCGCGCCAACCGGCATATCGCGGCGCCGGCGGCGGGCGGTGGCAGATGAGGGATTTTTGGAAGGTCGCGCATCGGGGACGGCATGACTCGCATTTGGAAAATACCTTGGAGGCCTTTCGCGCGGCCTACGCGGCGGGATGCGATATGGTCGAATTCGACGTGCAGCTCAGCCGGGACGGGGTGCCGGTGGTCTTCCACGACGACGATTGCCTGCGCCTGGGGGGCCGGGGCGAATCGGTATTCGATCTGACTTGGGAAGAACTACAAAAGATGGCTCTACGCTGGAAGCCCGGGCGCGCCTCGTCTCCGGCCTATCGCATGCCGAGCTTGGAACAGTTCCTCGCGGAGTTCGGCCGCAAGCCTTACTACCTGGAGCTGAAGATCCCGAAAGCGGTCGAAAAGAACCTGGGCTACATCGAAACCTTGGCCGAGAAATGCGCCCGGATGGCGAAAGCGGCAGGCGCCCATCCCGACACCTTCTTGGCCAGCTTCCATGGCGGCATCTTGCGTTTTCTATCCAAGGAAAAGCTCTTCCCGATCCTAGGGGGCATCTTCGAGGATTACGCACGCTTCCGCGAAGTGCATTCTGGCGAAGACGCCGAGACCGCGGTGGCCATCCGCCACTTCTCGGTTTCCTGGGACATTTTCCGCCGCTACATCCGCGAGCGCAGGGAAGTGGCCGATCGGAACGCGCGCCAGGCCGCCGTCCGCCCATCCCAAGTCGATTTGCTGACCCGCCAAGAGCCCGAGGTTCCCGATTCCGGGACCTTCCTCATCTGGGATATCCATGGGGAAAAGGAGTTCAAGGCGGCCTTGTCGGCAGGGGTACGCGGACTGGTGGCGGATGAGGTGGAACTGCTGATCAAGGTGGCCCAGGAATCCTGGCCGTCTAGAACAGACTGAAGGATTCCCGGCGCAGATCGAGCAATTGCACTTGCCGGGACGGCTGGATGCGCAGGCTCCCGGCCTCCGCCAGGTAGGCGGTGACGTCTTCGCCATCGACCTGGCAGAACTCCCCGGCCCCGCCTTGGATCTCCACGCTGCGGGCCTGGTATAGGCGGACCCGCGGGCCCATCACCTTGGCGAAACGCGGAATCAATCGCGTGACCCCGACCAGCGATGAGAACTTCCAGAGCCGATCGAAAACCGCGACTTCCAGGAGCCCGTCGTCGAAGCGGGCGGAAGGGAAGAGGCGCGCGCCGGCCGCGTACGAATTGATGTTGGCGATCACGCAGCAGATGCCGCCCATGAGTTCGATGCGCTGCTCCCCGCCCTCCAGGCACAGCACCAAGGTGCATCGTCCCGAGATGCGGCCGGCGGCCCTCGCCAGGAAGGCTTTCATGTAATACAGCTTATTGAACAGCGAACCTTTGGGGATCTTGCCCGCCTTGCGCGCGACGTCGAAGTCGTGCAGCACGGCGGCATCCATCCCCAGGCTCACGTACGAGGCCATGGTGAGCCGCCCGTTGATGTCCCACAAATCGAAGCGCGCGCATTGGGCCTTTAGCAAGCGCTTTACGCAGGCCAAAAGGCCGCGCTCATTGTAGATGCGGAAGATGCCGAGGGCGCGGCCCAGATCGTTCCCGGTTCCCAATGGGATGAGGCCGATCTCCGTATCACCCAGATCGCGTAGGCGCAAGCGGCTGAGCACGAAGCCGATGGTTCCGTCGCCGCCCACGGCGATCACCTTACGCGCCGACTCCAACAGCCCGTCCGTTTGTTCTTCGAGACGCCCGGCCTCGGTCAGCTCGGCGCGCCAGGCGCCCGGCGCGAAGCCGAAAGAAGCCATGATCTCGGGCAATTGGTGGAAGACGCGCTTACCGATGCCGCCGCCCGAAACAGGATTGATCAGAAAGGCGATGTCCACCTTGCCGATGCCGCCCCGGCGCCTCGGCCCCCGCCCTCCGGTAGAGAGCAAGACGGAATCAGGTTCAATTGGCATTGAACCACCCCGAAACGCGCAGCAAGAGGAAATCCTTGAGGCGAGTGAAGTATTCGCGGAAGGGCATGCTGCCGGATTGCGCCGCGTCCTCGCTCACCACCAGCCCCGCCGAGTCGAAACCCATGGCTTGCGCGATGTACAGGGCCCGGGGAAGATGGTAATCCTGGCTCACGATCAGTATGCGGCGAAGCGGCGAGGCCCGCCGGAAATTGAGCAGGGTAACATAGGTGCTACGCCCCCTGTCGTCCACCACGATGTCCTTCTCCGGTATGGCGTTGGCGCGCGCGAATTCGACCATCGCGGTGGTTTCGCTGTATCCGTGGGGAATGGCATGGCCGGAAAGGATCAGTTTGACGCCCTTGTGCAAGGCGAGGTAGCGCAGCGCCCCTTCCATGCGCTGGCGCAGCACGGGCGAAAGCTTGCCCGATCGATACACGCTGGCGCCCGGCACGATGACCGCTTCCACCGCAGGCGCATCCTCGGGGGTCTGGAAAGTGCGGCCCTTGCCTTTCACGACCACGTAGGCGTTGATGACCCAGGCGCCTACGATCAGTAAGAGGGCGAAGACGCCGAGGGACTTCAACCAGGCCATGGTCGCGTATGCAAGTAAACGTCCTTCACGTCCACGTACTTGTGGGCCAGCTTTACCAAGCCTGCGATCTCATCGGCGGAGAGTTTTCTCACGGGCTTGGCGGGGTTGCCCATGATCAAGGTGCCGGCCTGATAGGTCTTGTCCTTGGGCAGCAGGCTGCCCGCCGCGATCAGGCAATCGTCGCCCACCACCGTGCCGTCCATGATGATGCTGCCCATGCCCACCAATACGCGATTGCCCACCGTGCAAGCATGGATGGTACAGCCATGGCCGACGGAAACATCCGCGCCCAAGGTCGTCCCGAGATCGCTCGCGACATGAATGGTGGTATGGTCCTGGACGTTGGTGCGCGGGCCCACGCGGATGTAATTGATATCCGCCCGCAATACGCACTGGAAGAAGATGGAGGCGTCTTCGCCCAACTCCACCCGGCCGATGACGTCGGCGCTGGGGGCGACGAAAACACGGGGGCCCAGGGCCGGTTGGCTATCGCCGAATGCGTGTATCACAAGGCACCCCCACGGCGGCGGCGCGGCGGCGCCGGCGGATCACTTCACGTAGGAATAGGCGGGATAAGATATTATCACGGACTTTTCGAACCAATAGGCGATCTCGCGGGCCGCGCTGGCCGCCGAATCCGACGAGTGTACGATGTTTTCGCCGGTATTGGGCGCGAAATCGTGGCGGATGGTACCTGCGGAAGCATTGGCTGGATTGGTGGCTCCGTTGATGGTGCGCACCTTCTCCACGGCCTTCTCGCCCGACAGGGCCAGCAGTACGACCGGTCCCGAGGTCATGAAGCCTACCAGTTCCCCGAAGAATCCCCTTTCCTTATGCTCGGCATAGAAGCCTTCGGCCTCTGCCTTGCTCAGGTTCTTGATCTGGATCGCCGAAACGGACAAGCGCGCCTTCTCGTAGCGGGAAATGATCTCCCCGATGATGCCGCCTTTAACGCCGTTGGGCTTGATAATGACGAGAGTGGATTCCATGATAGTCGATTTCCGTTTCTTTGGTTCGGCACCTAAGTTAATAACTCCCCGGGAATTTGGAAAATTAAGCCTACCGAGGCATGGCCAATCGCATCGTCCGGGCTTTGCCGGCAAGCCTCAGGACGTTTCCAAATCCATCTGGGCAGTCTATATTATCCGAGCCGCCGAAGAACGGCGCACGTGCGGATTTAGCTCAGTTGGTAGAGCTTTTGCTTCCCAAGCAAAGGGTCGCGGGTTCGAGTCCCGCAATCCGCTCCAGAAAACCCCCTTCACCGAAGGGGGTTTTCTTTTTCCCGGGCCGCAGGCAAAACATCTTCCCAGCCCCGCGTCTTGAGCCCGCAAGCGGGATTAACCCACAGGTTACCCTGACCAAGTTCCTCAATCCCGCCGGCATATCCCCCGCTAAGCGCATGCCCATCGAAGCTAAGGAAGTCATGGTGCAAATGGTATAGGCCGGCAGGGGCGTATGCAGCCTGCCGGATTGGATCGTGGTCAAGCACAAGCGGGGCCTGGGGCTGGCGGGGGTGCGGTTGGGGAAGCAGGGGAGCCTGAAGCGGCTGTACGCAGCCGTCAGGCATGGAGAGCAGAGCATTGGCTACATGCGCGAGTTCTTCGCCATTGGCCCGCGGAGCATAAAAAAAGGAGGCCCATCGGGGCCTCCTCTACCGCGCCGAGCGCGTCTGTTCCCGTTCGCTGCCGGGTTATTTCTTGGTCGAGTCCGGCTTTGCCGCCGGCGGCTTGGCTGCTTCGGGTTTCGGCACGCTTCCCGTCGCGGCCGGCTTGGAATCGGCTTTCGCCGGCTTGCCCGCGGCGGATTTGCCCGCCTTGCCGGAATCCGGGGCCACGTAGCCGCTATCGCCTTCCAGTACGGGCATCAATTTACCGCCGCTGCGGATGTTGCGGATCATCCAATCGGCGTCGTCGGAAAGATCGCTGGAGGGGTATTGCGACAACATCTTTTCGAAGTCGCGCACGGCCGCCGAATCGTTCTTCAGATGCTCGGCATGGATGAATCCCACCATGAACATCGCCTTGTAATTGTTCGGGCTCTTGGGGTAGAGGTACGACAGGCGGCGGTATTCGCCCATGGCCTGCTGGTACTTCTCCTGCTCGATGAAGATCTGGGCCAACCCGAAACAGATGGAATCCTGCAGGGCCTCATCCTTCGGGAACTCGGTCCGCAGGCGTTGGTAAAGGTCTATCGCTTGGTCCAGCTTGCGATCGTAATGCAGGTTCTGGGCTTGCTTGTAAGCCTCCTGCGAATTCTTGATCTTCGTAGGCAGTAGGCTCGGATCCAATATCACGACCTGGAACTCGCGCATCAGCTTTTCCGTCTGCTTCTGGGCGGACTTGGCGTATGCCTCGTTCTTCAGGTTCTGGAATACCTCGTACTTGGACTCTTCGAAGCTCATCGGAATGGTATCCCGACGGTAGCGCTCCGGATTGGTCTTGTACTCGATGTCGAATTCCTTTTGCTCCAAGGTGAGGAACGCCGCGATATCCTTGGTGTATTTATGGAAATCCTTATCGGACGAATCCTTGGTGAAGTAGTCGCGATTGGCTTCGAAGGTCCGCTTGAGGGTGGCCGAATCCAGCCCGCCGTTGCGGGCCAGGATGGAATCCTGGTAGATCTGGGCCCAGTAGTTGATCTTGTTCTCTTCGCGCTGGGCCATGACCTTGATGTCATCGTTCAGGCCCACTGACTTCGCGTCCATCGAAGCGAGGTGCCAGGTGAGCAGATAATCCAACAGGGCGTCGCGGGTGTACCGCTCTTGCATGGAAGGCGGAATCTCTTGCCGCAGGAACAGGATGTCTTTCTCGCGGATATTGCCGCCCTTCCAAGTCGCCAAGGTATCCTCGGGCTTGATGGTCGTGGTCCGCTCCGAATTCCAATCCAACTTCACCAGGACACGGACGCGATCGAAAGGTTTCTGCTGCTTAGGGAACTTTTTGGTCATCCAGAACAGATGCCACTTCTTGGTGTCGGGGTTCTGGAGGGGGTCGCGGAGCAAGCCTTCTTTGAGGGTGTCGAGACCCGTCCATAGGTTCGGCATCACGCCGATCCCGTCCGGCAGGCAATGATCGCGCTTGATTACGCCGATATAGCCCTGGGTCGGCTTGGTCCAGGCGTTCTCATCGATTTGGGCGGCCAGTTTCTTGAATGCCTCCAAATCCTTGACGTCCTTGGACCGCTTGCTCAGCAAATCCTTGTTCTTGGATTCGATATGATACACATCATAAGTCTCGGGGGAGACGTACCCGTCCTTATGCTCCTCATAGTACTTCTGGAGATCGGCCAGGGAGGCCGTGTCCCGTTGGCTGCGCAGGACCACGCCGTATTTGGCCTTGAGGCGGGGGAGGAACCCTTCGGTCACCTTGGCTTTATACTGGACCAGGTAGTCGTCGGCAACCTGTTTATGGATCGATTCCAGCGACGGGACATGCGCGGCGACGCAGCTATCCGCCTTAAGGAGCATCCAAGTACTGTCCTTCTTGATGGGCTTGGAGACGGCTCCGACCTTCAGCTTGGTGTCATCATTGAAGAACAGGCTATCCGCATTGATCTGCCCGATATCCCAAAGCACGTCGCCCTTGACCTGGCGGCCCACCTTGCCCTTGTTCGCTTTGCTGGCTTGATGCACCGACCACTTGGCGGCGGCGGCGCCGAAATCCATGCCTCCCGCCACGGCCTTGGCCGCCTCTTCGGCGGTCTTGCGGTCCTTGGCTTGGATCAGGGATAGGTCGCAGAACGCCTTTTGCTCAAAGCGCTTGGCATTGGCCTGGTAGAAGGAATCCAAGGGCGCTTTCGCGATCACCATGGAATCGCCCACCCGGGGGCGTTCGGCCTCGAAGGGGAGGACTTTACCGGAATCCCCTGCGAACATCTTGGGATGCGCCTGGTAGAATGTTCTCAGTTCATCTTCCGTGAAACCATCGTTCTCGGCCAAGAAGGTTTGGGTATAGGTCTGGGTTACGATGCGCTCGTCGATCAACGCCTGACGGGCGTTGAGATCCGGATCTTTCCCGTACCGCGATTTCAGGGCGGCCATCGACTGTAGTTTCTGGTTGAGCATGGACTCGAACTGCTTGCGGCGCGCTTCCGGATCCTTCTTCAATTCGGTTTGCCGATCCGTGGGCATCGTCTTGAGCATGAAGTCGAAATCGTTCTCGGTATAGCTCGTCCCGCCGATCTTCGCCAGGACTTTGCTGCGGTCCTCCCGTTTGCCCTCGCAGGCTATCAGCGCGAATAGGGGGAGAATACACAGGATACGCTTCATAATCGTCCTTTGTGCTGTGAAAAGGGAAATCCCGAAAACCCCGGGGAGTCCCCGGAACGGGCGATAAGTTAGTAAAAAGGGAAGTTCAAAACCCGCCAGGGACCGGTCAAAAGGGCCGGAGGGCGCCAAACGAGGCAACGAAGAAGGGCGGGCCCGCGCCTGGACCCGCCCCGACTTTTTCTTAACCTTAGGCTTTCGGCCCGGGCCTTTTAACGCTTGGACAGGGAGGCGATAGCCTCTTCCACGCTCTCGTAAATATCCAGGAGCGTGTTCGCCCCGATGATCTCGATGATCTCGTACACGTTGTCGTTCACGTTGGCGATCTTGAAGCAACCGTTCTTTTCCTTGGCGGTTTTGCTGAAATGGAGGAGGATGCCCAGGCCCGTGCTGTTCACGTACCGGAGATTGCGGAAGTCGGCGACGATCTGCACGAAACCGTCCCGGATCAGCTTGGTCACCTGGTCGAGGGTCGATTCCACGTTGGTGGCGTCCAGGTCTCCCATGAACTTGATCAGTTTGCCATGCGGGACGTTTTCCAGGTCCGAGATCTGGAGTTCGATTTGGGTGTCCATGGTTAGCTATCCTCTCGCATTTTCATGATTTTCACTTCCGTTCCCGCATTGTCGATGGACACGTTGATGGAGTTGCTGATCAGCTTCACGAGCGCCAGGCCGCGTCCGCGGGTTTCCCCGCCTTTGGAAGCCTCTTGATTCGCCTCCACGGCGTATTTCAGCTGGGTGGCCTTGTCCATCAATGTCTGGTTGCGTACGAGCAGCTCGAATTTGCGGCGATCGATGCGCAGTTCCACGGAAATGCCGGATTGGGAAGCGTCGCCATGCTCGATGGCATTATTGGCGATCTCGTCTACGATGGTTTCGATGCGGAAGGAATCCCGCGCGGTGTATCCCTTTTGCCGGGCGATGCCGGCGATAAAACGCCGCACGGCAGGCACCGCCTGCAGCTTGGGGGGTAAGGTGATGGCGACCACTTGGGCGGTCTGGGTGTACTCCCAATGGTAATGGTTATACGCCGTGTGGGTGTCCGGATAGAACTGGAAGATCTTGTCCGCACCCATCTGGATCAGGCGCTCGCGCAGATCGTAGTTCAGGCCGACGATCACCATGTTGCCGCCCTGCTCGACCAGGCGGAGTTTGCAACCCATCAGCTCCCCCAGGAAAGGCGAGGAGACGAAGGTGACGTTCTCCATCAAGGCGATGATGAAGAACTTCTTGGAGTCGATGATCTCCTGGAAAATCTTGCTGGTGGCTTCGCAATCGCTGGCGTTCAGATCGCCATCGAAATGCAGCAGCACGATGCGATCGTCATGGGAGCTGATCTGCTGGGAAATCCTCATACGTCGCTCTCGTAGAGGAGCTTTTCGCGCGGGGAGCGGGAGTCTTCCGGATCCTTGGTCTTCACCACGTGCACCTGGGTCCGCCCGTCCTCGCCTACGTCGATCTTGATTTCATTGGAGAGCATCTGGACGATGACCAGGCCGCGGCCTTTCTTCTTATCCCCGGTGGAAGGCTTGGGGCTGTAGACCGCGCGCTTCAGATTCTACAGGTTCTGGCGCGAGCCGCCCTGGTCCTGCACGGAAAGGCTCATGGCCGCTTCCTCGAACTTCGCTTTTAAGGTGAGCGAGCTATGCACGTCCTGGGACCCGTGCAGAATGCCGTTGGTGGCCAATTCGTCCACGATGATCTCGGTGCGGAAGCAGAATTTCTTCGAGAATCCCTCCACGCGGGCCATTTCGGCGACGAACTGGCGTAGGGGCGGGATGTATTCGAGGTCGCACGGGAACAGGACCGAATACTCGATCGCAGTTTCGCCCTTGGACTGTCCAGGCTTTGCATGGCTATCCAAACATGACCCCTCTCGATGACGGGGTATAAGGTAATACCCCGCGGGTTGATTGCAAAACGGAATTCCGGGATCCGATTCCTCGATCGAACCGCATCAGACCTTCTTCCGCCCCAGTTCGGCGTCCATGCGATAGACCATCGCCATGATCTGGGCCACTACTTCGTACAACTCTTCGGGTATGCTCTGGCCGACTTCCACATCGGACAAAAGTTCCGCGAGCTCTCCGTCGGGATGGATGGGGACGCCCAGATCGATCGCCTTCTTGACGAGAGCCTGGGCCAACGCGCCTTTTCCGGATGCGACAACCAACGGCGATACGTCTTCATCCTGACGATACTTCAATGCCACGGCAAGTTTAAGCTTCTGGTGGAATCCCGGATTGGCAGCGGCCATCGTCCCGATTATACCATCTGGCCGCGGAGGGATATCAGGGCGGTGAAAAGAGACGGGGCCCGGGACGGATACCCCGTGGGATCTGGGAGGCCTTGCGAGCGGGGTTATTAGTAATTTGAGACCGATTCGCCGCCCATCCCCGGTCGGAGCGGTTGGACCAGACCTTTTTTTGACAAGGCGTAGATGGGGACTCTTAAAGCCCTGTGGATCAACCAGTTGCAGCTCTGGAGCGCCGGAAGGTGACCCGCTCCCGTCGACTCTGGCTTTGGGGTTTGGCGCTGGCGCCCGTTGTTCTCCTTTGCGCAGGGTATGTTCTCACCCGGGCCTGGCTGAACCATCACTTGCAGCGGGAGATCGCCTTCGGGGAATACCGTCTACGAATGGTAAACCCGGCCTTGGACTGGAGCTTGGATTTCTCCGCTGACTCCATCGAGCTCGCTTCCCCGGGCCTGCGGGTGGGGACGGGGAGGGTGGCCGCGGCAGTCCGCATCTGGAATTCCATCGCCAGCATCAAGCCGAGCATCAAGATCGAGACCGACACCGTACAACTGCGATTGGCGGCCCGCAATCCCGATGAGCCTTCGCGAAAGCGCCATCCGAAGGGGCCGCCGGGCTTCCCGAACCTGCGCCTCCCATTCGAGTTTCGCGTTTCGGCCCGCCGCCTCGATCTCCGCGTCGCGGGGCGGGAAATGGCCGCCGTACGGGAGCCCGCGGTTTACTCGCAAGGGCCCAAGGGGATCGGTTGCGAATGGTCCGGCCTCGAATTCGCCCTGCCCCCGGACACGATCCGTTCCCTCGCCGCGAGGCGGGTCGGGTACGCCGCGCCCGGACGCGCCTCGGCCCGGTGGTTCGGAAACCGGGTGCGCTATCAAGCCCAGTTGGAGGATAGTCTGGGAGACTTCGCCCGGTGGGAAGGCGAACGGCGCAAGTCCGATCTGCGCGATGGGCGGGACTCCCTGGAAGCCCGCTTGGGAGGATTGCAAATCCTCGCGCCTTGGTTCAAGCGCGGTCCGCCGGGCTTCCGCGATCTTTACGTGAACGGATCTTTCGGGAGCGGGGAGCATCTCACCCTTAAGGCTAAAGTGATCTTCACCACGCCGCCCGTATGGGTCATCGCGCGCCAGCGCGCGGAGTGGAACGTAGAGATGGCGGATACCTTGGGCCGCATGACGCTCGCGACCCACGGGCCGGCGGGGGAGGTCGTGTACTTACAAGGCCGATTCCGCACGCCCGTACCCGATAGCGGCGGCTTGGCCGAATTGTTGCCTCGCGTAAGCGGGGAATTCGCCGGATACAGCCGCAACGTCCGTTTCCGCATCGGCCGTTTCATCTTGCCCGGCGACGCGGAGATCCGCAAACTGCGGTTGTTGCCCGGGCCTACCCTAGAGGCGCAAGTCCGCACCCGCGACAGCACGGTAGCCCAGGGCAGGCTCTTCCGCCGTGCCGATTCGTCCTGGGCGGTCTCCTTCGAGGGAAAGCCCTCGCCCCGGGAAGCCTGGGCCCTTCGGTGGACGGACACGAACCTCGCATACCGTTCCGCCCGGGTAAAGGGCGAGGCCGGGCGCGAGGGATTGCACGTGGAGGCATGGGTCAATCAAGTCCGGGCCTACGGGTGCATCGCCGATTCCGTGTACGCTTCCCAAGCGGTCGACAAGTCCGGCTACTACCTGCTCGCATCCCGCATATACGGGAAGGAGGCCGTGTGGCCCGTGGAAGGGCAAGTGCTCTGGAAGCGCGTGGTTCCCGCCGCGCCGGGCGGGACCGCGGCGCCCGGCGGCAAACGCCATCATCAAGTGTCGCTGGAATTCCACACGCAACATGCGCGTTACGGTGCGGCGGAATTCGCCATGCCTAGGGTCGGCGATTTGCGAGTGCGCGTAGACAAACTATCGGCCCAGAAGCTCCCTTACGCGCGCATTCCCCGCCTGATGGCCCTGGCCCCGGTGGTCACCGGAAGCTTCGCTTGGGACATCCAGGCGCGCACGGGCCAGGTAGACGCGGACGCGGCCTTGGCCTATGCCGGCCAGGATTTGCAGGTGCGCGCGAAATCGCAGTGGGACGCCGCGCTGCTGACGGTAGGCGATTTGGACGTCACCCTGGCGGGATCCACCGTCCGGCTCCAGGGCGCGGCCCGCATGGGCGGCCGGCAATTCTGGCAGGCGGGAAAGCTACGCCTCCGGGACATCCGGTCCCTTTCGGTGGAAGCCCATCGTTTTGACGCCGCGCGGCTGGCGCCATTCGCGGGCCCGTCCTGGCCGGTTGCCCGGGGGGTTCTGGACGGCCGCTTTTCTTATGCGGATTCGGAGGGGTTCGGTGGGAGCTACCATATCGTCGATTTGGATTTGATCCCGTTGCGCAAAAGGGCGGTCCTTCCGCGCGTGGTTCTTGAAGGCCGTGGCGAGAGCGTGGTCCTGACCGCACGCACCGTTTCTGCCGCCTACCCCTGGCTCAACGATAGCTTGCGCGCCGAAGTCGCTGACGTATTGGGGGGGGCGCCGGCCATTACGGTGGACGGCGTTTCGGAGGATGGCCTGAAGGTCCGATTCCGCGGCCGCGCCGACGGGATGCGGAGCATGGACGGGGCTATCACGGTTTCCGGCAAAGCCACGTTGCCCGGAGGGGCGGGAGAGATCCGCGACCTGAGACTGGGCGGGCATATTTCCAGCCCCTTTAGGGGCGGCGTGCTCACCGCTATGACCTTGGACTCCGGCTCTTTCGCGGGACGCTATGCCATACCAGGGCTCGATACCCAATCCTTCGGCGGCATGCTCTCTTTGCGCGGGGGCCGCCTGCTCATCCAAGACGTGCATGCCAACGACAGCCGCGGGCCGACCCTGGCCGGGGATGCGGAGTGCGATTTTGCCGGGCCCCTTCGGGTAACGGCCCGCTTACGTGGCGACGATCTTGCCCTGTCCTGGCCCGGCATCCAGAAGCTCGTCCTACGTGGCGCACAGGCTTCCATCCGGGTCGATTCCGCGGGACTGACCGCGGAGGCGAGCGTGGATCGGGCTGAGTTCGCCGCGTCCCGGCCGCCCATCACCGCTCGCGGCGATCTTGAAGCCATGCAGATCGCTTATCTCCAGCCGTCCGCGCCCAAGGGCGAGAAGGGCGAAAAGGGACTCACGCCCGGGCCCGAGCTTCGCGTTAAAGCGCGCCTGCAGAACTTCCTCTTCAAGCACAAGATCGGTTTCCGCGAACTCCAGAAATCCATCGGCAAGGTCAAGGTGGACAAGCGCAAACGGCGGGCGAAGCCGGTCGATCTCCAAATCAACCTGGAAACCGCGGGAGCCAACAACCGCATCGAGACCGACGTGCTGCGCATGGCCTTCGCGGGCGATCTGGCGGTCCGCGGAGTCTATCCGTACACCCTTCTCACCGGCGAATTCTCGTCCTTGAAAGGGGAGTTGGGCCAGACCAGCCAGTCTTACGACATCACCGATTTCGACCTCAAGTGGCAGAATGCCACCGTGGAAGAAGGCCGGGTCAGCGTGGAAGGCCGGAAGAAGCTGCGCATCAACTGCAAGCCCGAAACGGAACGCACCTGCAACGTGTACGTAAAGCTCTCCGGCCGACTGGACGAGATGGCATTTACCTACGATACGGATTGCGGGGCCAATTCCGGCGAGACCCTGGAGCCCACCGCCCTTATCAACTCGGTAAACCGCGGATGCTGGTCCGATGAAGACGTGGCCGGCGCGGGCAATGGCAATTACCGCGAGGCGGTCGTCGCATTGCTTGAACCCACCCTCAACGAAAAGCTCACCAGCGTAGGGGAGAAGTTCACCGGCGGCTGGATCAAGCGCACCTCCGTCACGGGGATCGGCTCCACGGTGGCGCGCGATACCACGGGGAACGAACCCCTGGCCCTGGGGGTGGAGACGAAGGAGAAATGGGGCGTAAGCGTCAAGGCCAGCGCGGGATATCATCCCGAAAAGCGCGAGGACAATACCACCTGGGAGAGCAAGGTGGCCGTGCAATGGCGACCGCCCTTGGAAAAAGCCTCCGAAAATTCGGAATGGAAGCGGCGCGTCCGGGATCGCGTAACCTTGGAAGCTTCCGCCGAAACGCGACCGGAAGAAAAAGTCACGAACGAGAACAAGGATGCGCGCATGCAAGTAGGGCTGCGCTACCGTTATAAGTTCTGGAAACTCTGGTAAACCGCTTGCACCCGACCCGCTCCGTTCCAGCGCGCCTTCTCTTCCGTACTGCGCTCCTATTTCTTTGGGCCGGGGCCGCCCATGGCGCTCCCGTCTTGTTGAACGGAAACGACAACATCTCCCGCAAGAAGATCGAATCGGCCTTGACCCTCCCCGATAGGCCTTCCGCGCTTCCCCAGGAAGACTGGGAGGATTGGGTCGACGATGCCGCCCTTTCCATCACCGATCTCTACGGGGATATGGGGTATCTGGACGCCGCCGTGAAGGTCGAACGGATTTCCGCCGACAGCGCGAGCGTACGGCCGCAGGACGACCGCATCCGCATCGGGATCCGGGAAGGCGAACGATACCGTTTCGGCGCCGTGACGGTGGTTGCGCCCGCGGGAGGGGCTCCGCTCCCGCACGTGATCGATCCCGAACGCCTGCAATCCCGCCCGGGTCGGCCCTTCGAAAAGGAACTGGTATTCCGCGATCGGAGCAAGCTGCTCAACGTTTACGGCGACCGGGGCTTCCTGCATGCGCGTTCCACCGAAAGATTGACGCCCGATACCTCCGCCAAGGAGGTCAAGGTGGAATTCGAAGTGGATCCGGGGCCGGCGGTTGTTCTCGACACCTTAATCTTCCGCGACCGGCGCGAAGACGATTCCACCGGCAAATCCGGCATCACCAGTCCCCGCTTGCTGCGGACCTTGTTGGGGCTGCATCGGGGGGACACCGCCAGTCTGGCCGCCATCTCCGCCTACGAACGCAAGCTCAAGGCCTCGCGGGCCTTCAACTACGCGCGCGTCCACGACAGCCTGCTTCCGAGCGGCGGCAGCGCCCTGATCCTCACCAGCGAGGAGCGGGTACCCGGCGAGGCCGACGGTTCCGTGTTCCTGGAAACCCAATACGGCGCGGGAGTGGCGGTCAATTGGGGCCACGGCAACATGCTGGGTAATCTCCACGAGGGCAAGCTGGGGGGATCGGTCGCGCAGCGCAAGCAAAGCGTTTATCTGGGTTACGCTTCGCCCCTGTTCTTCGGCACCCTGCTTCGCTTCGATGATGACTTGGTCGCGAACTGGTATCAGGACAGCCATCTGCAAAGGGGCGTCGGGCCCTATAAAGGCGATTTCGACGTCACCAATTCCAGCAAGCTTTCGCGAGTCTTTTCCACTTGGTCCCGGGGCTTAAGTAATACCGAGTTGGCCGGCATTAGCCAACGCGAAGACTCTGCGCACGTCAATCGTTCCTTCAACCTGAACTTCATCAACACCGCCTTCTTCACCTTCCTCGATGCCCCCGCCAATCCCGGCAAGGGCGCGCGTTGGGCACTCACCTGGGGCAACGGCGGCACCTTCGTCAACGGCGGCCGCATCGACGTGCCGCTTTCCGATCGGCACAACTGGCTGGAAATCGAGAGCGCCTACTTCCTTCCGGTCTCGGAGCACGTCAAGCTGGCGTTCCGCATGGACGGCGGTCGATTCTTCGGAGCGGGCGAGCAGAATTCCGAGCGCTTTTTCCTCGGCGGCCCCCGGTCGGTGCGCAGTTACGGATGGCGGCAAATCTGTCCGGAGAAAGACAGCAACGGGGTTTGCCAGACCGCGGGCGTCGAGCCGGCCTATTACCTGGGCTCATTCGAGATCCGCGCCAATCCGTTCACATCCGCCTTCATCAACCCGGATGGGCGATGGGCCTGGCTGTATGGACTGCAAGTGGTCCCTTTCGCCGATTATGGAGAGGTATGGGAAGTGGGAAAGAAAGTCACGGAGACGGGGAAAGGCCGGGCTTTTGGCCTGGGATTACGGTATTCCTTGCTGTCCATCTTCAACTTCAGGATCGATTACGCGGCCGATAGCTGGCAAAGAAGGCACTCCGAGTGGATTCTCGATCTGGCCCAAGCTTTCTAGCGGCGGCTTCCGTCCCTGATCAGTCGATTTTTCTTCCATTCTGAGTATATTAATACACGATTTGTCCCGATCATCACCCTTTGGAGGAAGCATGGCCCTTGCCAAGAAATTGCACCTATTCGGCGCTGCCTTGATCCTGGCGCTGGCCCTACCGGGGATCTCGCGTGGAGAGGTGAAGGGAAGTTGCAACCAAGATGCCGATAACCCGCCCGCCCGCGGGCAGATGGGATCCGTAAGCGTCATCACCACCCCGGAAAAAGCCGTGGTCTCCTTGAACGGGGAGAGGCTTGGAATCACTCCCGTCGATACCGCGTATCCCACGGGTCGCTACAGCCTCATCATCATGCTCAATGGCGAAGAGCTCGTGAAGGAGCGCATCAACGTTTGCGCCGGCGAGAAGACCACCTGGGAAGGCCCCTTGAAAATGCCTTACGGGAGCGTGGCCGTGAAAACCAATCCCTTGAAGATCAATGCGATCGTTTACGTAGATGGCGAACAGGTGGGAACCACCAAAGGCGGGGTCCTGACCATCAATCGCCTCGAAGCCGGCACGCGCGTCTTCAAGATTACCCACGGGAAAAGGCGCAAAGAAATATCCGTGAACGTACTTCCCGAAGAAACCGTCGATTTGAACGTGGACCTTAAGTAGGAGCGGCTTGTTTCAAGGTGCGCCCGCCATGGCGCAACCGCTTCCGATTTCAGAAAGGCAAAAGTGGAGGCGACAAGCGGATTCGAACCGCTGAATAAAGCTTTTGCAGAGCTCTCCCTTACCACTTGGGTATGTCGCCGCGAGCCTGAAGTTAAAAAAAGCTAGCGGAAAATCAATCAAATCACGCTATCCAAGCGCCCAAGCGTCGGTACTTTTTTCAATTACCGGACCTCTTTTTCCGGGCATTGTCTATTTTAAGGTGAAATGGCATACAAGCGGATAGTCCAATTGTTGGCGCGTGCACGCAGGAGCGCATGCGGATGGGCCGCGGCTTGAGGATACGCATTCTGCTCCTGGCGTTCGCTCTGTGCGGCAGCATGTCATGGGCCTCAATGGCTCCTTCGGATTCTCTCCGGGGACTCGGTCGAATCGCGGTCTTGGATCTGGTGGATCTGACGGACAATACCCAGAAGCCCGAGATTTCGGATGCCTTGAGGGCCGCTCTTTCGGCAGGCGGGGGCTGGGCCGTTTTGCCGAGGGACTCCGTATCCAAACGCCTCGGCGAATTCAATATCAATCCCCGCCAAGGCTGCAATAATCCCCAATGCGGTTTCGATATCGGGAACGTCGTGCAGGCCGAGTACGTGGTTTACGGCACGGCCACTCCCCTGGCTTCGGTGGAAGCGGTTTCCTTGAAGCTGTTGCACATCCCCACGGCCCGGATCATCTGGACCAAGGTGCTGGAAGCGGAGGGGACGACGGACGCGGATCGCCAGCGCTCTTTGGAGAAGGCGTTCGCCGCCTGCACCGCCGAAATAGCCAAACTCAAACCCGATCTGGACAAGACCAAGCATGGGAAATCCCTGGCGGTCTTCGACCTCAGCGAGAACTCGCCCCAATCGCGCGCCTTCTTCGAACGGGTATGCACCCGCATTTACGGCAATCCCGCTTACGATCTCATGAGCCCCACCGAGCTCGCCGAGTTGTTGTCGGCATTGGAGATCAACAAGTACTCGGTGACCCCATCCCTTGAGAACATGATCGGCCTGGGGCAAAAGCTGGGGGTGTCCAGCCTCCTCTATTCGCGCCTCTACCGGGATGGGCGCAGCTACGTGTATAGGCTGGCCATGTACGATGTCACAGCCAAGTCCCTGGTCCTTGAGCTGCCCCCGCAACCTTCCGAGGACCTCATTAAATTACTGGACTACGAAAAGGTTTTTTTCAATACTCTGTTCAATAAAGAAAAAGAGGCGCCGGCCACCGCCGCGGTCAAGGACGGAAGCAAATCCAACAAAGCGCTTTGGATATCCCTTGGGGTGCTCGGAATCGGCGGGGGAGTTGCGGCTTATTGGGTGGAGAATCTTCGCAAGGGATCGGGGGGCACGGTGACGGGCACTGGCTTGATTCCGTATCCCCCGGATCCGCCCTCCGATACCAAGTAGGGGTGGAATGGGATCTTCCCCGGTTTCAATATATTTTAGGGACCCATTATGAGCGATACGAATTTCAGCTACATGGAAGTATCCGCGAAGCGCAAGAAGCGGAACCAGTTCATTTCCGTCCTGATCATCATCGCCATCGTTCTCATGGGCGTGATCGTATGGGGATGGATCGAGCTGCAGAAAAGCCGCAATGCGGAACGGATCAAGAACGCCCTCAACAGCCAGGTTGAGCCGGGATTCAAAGAGCCGGAAGCCACCGCCCCGGCGGCCGCCTCGACCCCCGAAACGAGCAGCATCAGCGTCCAAGATACGCAACGCGCCCCCGAGCCGCCTCCCGTCGCGGTCCAACCGCCAAAGGCCGAACCCGCGAAGCCCGTGGCCGCCGCGCCGGCCGTAAAACCGGCCAAACCTCACAAGGAAACCGTGAAGGCCAGCGAGCTTCCCCGGGAACCGGACGCGCCGGTCGCGGCAGCTCCCAAGGAAAAGCCCCATCCGCTCCCGAAGGCCAAACCCGAGCCGAAACCGGCCGCGGTTCCCGCCCCGGAGCCCACGGTCGTCGCGATGAACAGGCCCGAGCCTACCCCGCCTACGACCAAGCCTACGCCAACCCCGGCCCCGACGGCCCCCGCGAAGGCTTTCGCGCCCGAGGATCTCCCCATACCCGAGAATCCGGAAGCCACCGAAGAGGCGAAGAGCGCCGCCGTGGTCCCGGCGGCCCCGGCCGCGGCCCCGACGGAATCCCCCAATGCCTCCAGCAATTTCAAGCTGGGCATGACGGCCTACCGGCAGCAGGACTTCGTCAACGCCATCCGCTCCTTTTCCGCCGTCCCCAGGCCTGCCTCCAAGAAGCGCGGGGCCGAGGACCGGGACGAATACGTGCAGGCCAATTTCCTGAAGGGCCTCTCCCTCTTGAAGGTCGGGCATTTGAGCGAGGCCGTCACCGCCTTCCAGAACGTCCTCGAGTACGAGAAGTATTATCCTCTCGCCAACATGAATCTGGGGATCTGCTACGTCGAGCTTAAGCAGTACGCCAAGGCCCATCAGGCTTTCGAGGCCGTCGTCCGCGATCAAAGCTTCATCGAACCGGCCGTTTTCGACGATGTCATGCAAAGGACCAAGTACTTCTGGGCCCTGGCCTGGACCCGCCTATACAAGAACGCCACCAACCCGGATAAGCAGAATTTCTACCGCCAGCAGGCCGTGTTGAAATGGAAGGACTATGAAGTTTGGTTTTCCAATAACGACAAGTACAAGAGCGAGAACTTGAAGGCGGAGAACTACCTCAAGAGCCTGAGCAGCCTCTGAGGCGGAGGGAGAAAAAGGTTTCCATGAATATGAGGATCCTCAATTGCGCCTGGCTCGTGGCCGCTTCGGTCGGGTCCGCCTTGGCAGCCCCGGAGGCCACGGACGCCAGCAAGACCGTGGTGGTGGTCTCCAGCGACAATCCCAAGATTTCCGGGCAATTGTTCCACCCGAAAATCTGTCCGAACCTGGTCAACTACGTGGCTTTCGTGAGGCAGATCCGGGACAACCGGCAGATCTGGCTGTACGACGCCAAGACCAAGGAGCTGACCCAGATTTCCCCGAAGGCGACCACGAGCAAGATCGAGGACGTCAACATCGACGAGGACACCGACCAGAGCATTTTCAAGGGCTATGAGGACGAACTGGAATGGTGCCCGGTCCTGCATGACGGGGTGCAATACTTCGCTTACGTCAGCGCCGGCGGCGTGAACAACCACGATGTTTACATCAGCGCCATCGGATCCAAGGTGCATACCCGCCTAACCTTCGACCCGGAAGTGGACGGCACCCCGCGCTGGTCGCCGGACGGCAAGAGCCTGGTGTTCGTGTCGGCCCGCACTGGCGATGGTGATCTCTATCTCGTTCCCGACATCACCAAATACCTGGGCAAGGACATCAAGCGTGAGTCCAAGGGAGCCTTCGAGAGGCTGACCACCAATCCCGGCGAGGAGATGTTCCCGTCCTACTCCCCGGACGGCCGCTTCCTGGCGTATACCACCCGCACCAGCGGCAACAAGAAGCGCGGGCTCTACACCATCGCCCTGATGGACTTCAAGGACGATCGGAAGATCAAGATCTTCAACAACCAGATCACCAACAACAAGAGCCATCCTTCCTGGTCCTTCGACGGGCACTTCGTGGCCTACCAGATCTCCAACGACCTGAACGATCGGGTTGTGGACATCGGCGTGATGCAGTTGAAGATCGATCCGCAAGGGCACTTGGTGGAAGTGGCCGACTTGCACGGCAAGACCCCGAAGATCGCGGAGAACGTCTATCCGAGCTCTTACACGGGACCGACTTGGCTGCCGGGTTCGCGGGCGATAGTTTACGCCAAGCGTGAATCCAACCGCCTGAACCCGCTGGAGGTGGTTAACCTGGAGAAATGGCTCTACGACCAGAACTACACCCGCGCGACCATCACCACGCAATCCAGCATCCATCGCGACGTGGATTGCCTGCCCAACCACCCCATCATCGTGTTCGCGGGACAATCGGGCCTGGATTTCCAGATTTTCGCCTCGGTCCTGATCGGCTCCGATCTGAGGCTGGGCGCCGAGAAGGTGGATTTGGCCAAGTATGATCTTTTCAAGAACTAGATTCCTCGCCCTCCTCGTAATCGTTTCCGCCCTAGCGCGGATCGAGGCGAAGGAGGACCCCGTGGAGTTGCTCCGCCGCCATCGCTACGATGAGGCGATAGCTTCCTGGGATGAGGATCTTACCCAGGGCGCCAAGCAAGATGAGAAGGGCTTGCGCGCCTTGAAGGGAAAGTCACTGGCCTATTCGCGCCTGGGCAGCCTTTACGGCACCTATTCGGGATTCGCCAACGCCATCATGTCCGAGTATTACGCGGACCTTATCGAGACCGGCGCCAATGCCATCCATTACACTTACATGGGGCAAATCCAGTATCAGGCGGGCCGGTACGCCGAGGCCAAATCCTCGTTCGAAAAGGCGCACAAGCTGGGCGGCGGGACCCCGGCCATACAAGATCTGAACGAGGTGTTTCTCCATTCCACGCGCAAACGCTTAGGCGAGAATCCAGGCGAAGTTCCCGCCGTCAAGGACGTCGGGGCCCAATGGCAGTCCCTCGAACTCAATGGAGGAGACGCCTCCAAAGGGCCCGCCGGTTCTTCTCAGCGAGGCCGCCGTTGCCGCCTGAGCCTGCTCATCCGTTCGGCCAATCCGGACGCCAGCGAAATCGAGACCAGCCTCAAGGCCGTCCTCAACGATGCCCAGCAGCCCGAGACTTACCTAGATGAAGGAAAAAACACCCAGATCAATTTCTACGATCCCTTCCTGATGCAATCGCTGTCGGACTCGTACTACACTTTGAGCAAGTTGACCAATCTGCGTATCAAGCAGGATGAATCCCGATTCCCCGACCTCGCGGCGAAGTTCAATACCGATCAGTCCCTGGCCGAGTCATGCATCCGTCTCGGGCAATACCGGGAAGCGGCCGGATATTTGCCGAAGGACTCCCCCGACCTCGAGACCCAACTGCTGCGGGCGGAAGTGTTCGCCAAGACCGGTAAAGTGGACCAAGCCAAGGCGCTTTTGGAGTCGCTCGCCAACGGCACGAAGAGCGCCTCGGATCGCAGGGATATCGCGGACTGTTACTATCTTTTGGGCCTCGATCTCGATAAGGGTCTGAAGCTGGCCGGCCTTGCCGTGAAGGATAAGAACGGTCCGAACTATTATCGGACATACGCGAATTTGCTATTTGCCACCGGCCAAACCGAAACTGCCATGCAGCAATACGCCAAGGGGTACAAGATCGAGTACCGGAACCGCATCGACCAAATCGATCCGGAATACATGTCCGATTACGCTTTCGGCATCTTCAAGACCAATAAACTCAGGTACGAGGAGATCGTGGAGACCCTGTACCATCTCCAAAAGGAATTCCCCGCTTGCCGGCAAATGCATTACTGCATGCAGGGGATTTCGGCGGGGCTGGCCAGAAGCTACGAATCCCAACGGATTTTCCGGAAGGGCGGATAAGGGATGCGAACGAAGTCTGAAATCACGAGTCTTATTTGCTTGGCGACGGCCCTAGGTCTCGGCACCACCGCTTTGGCTTCCGCGGCGGACAAGGGGGGAAACCTGAAGGGCGGCCGGCTGATCTATGCCGAACCTATCCTGCCCGATACCTACGATCCCATCACCACCTCGGATAACGAGACTTCGCTGCGATTGTCCGAATTGATGTTCGAGTCATTGGTTTACATCGATTACCGCGGGGAAGTAAAAGGCCGTCTCGCCGAAAAGTGGAACGTCTTCAACGGTAACCAGCGGATCACCTTCTATCTGCGCAAAGACGTGAAATGGCATGATGGGACGCCCTTCACCGCCAACGACGTGAAATTCACCTACGACGCCATCATGAATCCCCTTTCCGACGTTCGCCCGGAAAGCCGCCAAGCGTTGGAAGTCATCAAGAGCGTATCGGTTCTGGGCGACTACGTCGTGAAGTTCGACTTCAACACCAGCGTGGCCGAACCCGAGCGGCGCTTCCTATTCAAGATCGTCCCCGAGCATTTGTTCGGCGGGAAGCCCGTATTGTCCAAGTTCAGCAAGTTCTCGAAGAACCCGATCGGCACCGGCTATTACAAGTTCGACCGCGAGACCAAGAACCATGACGTGATCCTGGCGGCCTTCACCGACCATTACGGCGGCCCGCCCAACATCGGCGAAATCAAGATGGTGTACCAGCCCGAGATGTCGCTATTGGTGCAAAGCCTGCTGCTGAACGCCATCGATCTGGTGGTGGAAGTGCCGCCGGGCAAGATCGCCGAGATCGCCAACACGGGCAAGTTCATGATCATCCCCTACAACTCACTGGCCTTCGCGTTCTTCGGGTATAACAACAACAACCCGATCTTACGGATCAAGGAAGTGAGGCAAGCGTTC
>Ga0265324_10000316_pt1 | contig 35472 bp, 29 predicted proteins | sample 41419metaG_FD_198634 | JGI IMG/M metagenome (GOLD analysis project Ga0265324, IMG submission 198634) | Rhizosphere microbial communities from Carex aquatilis grown in University of Washington, Seatle, WA, United States - 4-14-19 metaG | ecosystem: Host-associated > Plants > Roots > Rhizosphere...
ATGAAAGCTATTTTCTGTTCGCGCTGCCATTGAGTTTTCTCATGGCGGCGCTGGCGGGGCTGGTTTTGGAGCGCAGCGTGATTCGCTTTCTCTACCGCCGGCCGCTGGAATCTCTGCTCGCAACCTGGGGTGTCTCGCTCGTCATGCAGCAACTCTTCCGCATGGTTTTCGGTGCGAACAACGTGCAGGTCAATTCGCCCCGCTGGTTGCTTGGTCACTTTGAAATCAACGATGTTTCGCTCGGTTACAACCGCGTTTTCGTCATCGTCTTCGCCGTGCTGATCGTCATCGGCACTTGGATGCTGCTTACGAAAACGCCGCTGGGACTGCTCATTCGGGCGGTGATGCAGAATCGTGACATGGCTTCGTGCATGGGGGTGCGCACGGCGCGCGTGAACATGATGACCTTTGCTTTCGGTTCCGGCCTCGCGGGTTTGGCGGGCGCGTTTCTCTCCCAGATCGGCAACGTTGGCCCCAGCCTTGGCCAAAGTTACATCGTGGACAGCTTCATGACGGTGGTGGTCGGTGGCGTCGGCAGCATTGTGGGCACGGTCTATGCAGCGGTCGGTATCGGCACCAGCGACCAGATTTTGCAGCAGGTCACCGGCTCGCCCGTCACGGGCAAAATCGTCGTGCTGATTTGTATCATCCTCTTTCTTCAATGGAAACCGGGTGGACTATTTTCCATCCGCAGCCGCAGCTTGGATTGAAATTTCATGCAACGCAAATTTAAGAACCTTGAGATTTGGGTGGTGATGGTCGTGGCCCTGCTGTTCATCGGCATTTTTGCCAGCCTCAATGCTTACACAGCGGAAAGCAGTTGGCTGCACGTCAGCAATTTCACCATCACCGTCTATGGCAAATATCTCTGCTACGCGATGCTCGCCATCAGCGTGGATTTGCTCTGGGGCTACACCGGTTTGTTGAGTCTCGGTCAGGCGCTCTTCTTCACGCTCGGCGGCTACATGATGGGCATGTATCTCATGCGCATGATCGGCGACCTCGGCCAGTATCATCAGCCGATTCCCGACTTTCTCGTCTTCCTCGGCTGGACAAAGCTGCCCACGTTCTGGCAACCGTTCTCCAGCTTCCCCTTCGCGCTGGTGATGGCGATGCTGCTTCCCGGCGTGCTGGCGGGGCTCTTCGGTTATCTGGCTTTTCGCTCGCGGATTCGCGGTGTCTATTTTTCCATTCTCACCCAGGCGCTGACTTACGCGGCGTGTTTGCTGTTTTTCCGCAACAGCCTGCTGCTCGGCGGTAACAATGGCTTCACGGATTTCAAATTCATTCTCGGCCACGACCTCCGCGAGCCGGCGACGCAACGCTGGTTGTTCATCGCTTCCGGCATTGCCCTATTGTTTGTTTATCTGCTCTGCAAATGGCTGACTTTCACCAAGCTCGGCAAGGTGCAGCGCGCCATCCGCGACAGCGAAAATCGCGTGATGTTCTCCGGCTACTCCACTGCGAATTTCAAACTCTTCATCTTCATTTTTGCCGCGCTCATCGCGGCGGTGGCCGGCGTGCTCTATGTTCCTCAGGTTGGAATTATCAATCCCGGCGAAATGGCTCCGGACAAATCGCTCGAAGCTGTCGTCTGGGTCTCCGTCGGTGGCCGCGGCACGTTGATTGGCCCGATCATCGGCGCGTTCGCCGTCAACGCCATGAAAAGCTGGGCCACACGCGCGTATCCCGATCTCTGGCTGATTTTCCTCGGCGGGATGTTCATCTTCGTCACGGTATTCATGCCCAAGGGCATCGTCGGCCTCCCGACGCAATTGGGCGCCATTTATAAAAAACGCTTCGCCAAAAAACCGACGGAGGAGCCGGTTGCCGTTGTTGAAACTACCACACCCGCCAAACCAGAATGACCACGGCCATTAAAAATTTTGTTTTGCTGCTCGAAGGCGTGAACAAAAGCTTCGACGGGTTCAAGGCGATCAACGACCTGGATTTCTACATGGACGAGGGCGAGCTGCGCACCATCATCGGGCCGAACGGCGCCGGCAAAAGCACGATGATGGACATCATAACGGGCCGCACCCGGCCCGACACCGGCAAGGTGGAATTTGGCAAGGATACCAATCTGGATTTGACGAAGATGAACGTTCCGGAGATCAACCGCCTCGGCATCGGCCGCAAATTCCAGACGCCGTCGGTTTACATCCATCACACGGTTTTTGAAAACCTGCTGCTCTCGCTCAAAGGTCCGCGCGGCGTCTTCAATGCGCTCTTTGCCCGAACCACTTCTGAGCAGCGCGACCGTATCGACGCTGTGTTGAAAACCATCGGCCTCACGAAAAAAGCCGAAGACCTCGCTGGCTCGCTGTCGCACGGGCAAAAACAATGGCTCGAGATCGGCATGTTGCTCGCGCAGGATCCAAAATTGTTGCTCGTGGACGAACCCGCCGCCGGCATGACCGACGAGGAAACCCACAAGACCGGCGAGTTGCTGTTGAGCCTTGAAGGCAAGCACAGCATCATCGTCATCGAGCACGACATGACTTTTGTGCGCCAGATCGCCCGCAAAGTCACTGTGCTGCATCAGGGACATGTGTTGTGCGAAGGCACGGTGGATGACGTGCAAAACGACGAACGTGTCAAAGAAGTTTATCTCGGTCGGAAAAAGAAAAACTAAGCCGCCATGCTGAAGCTTTCCAACATCAATGTCAGTTACGATGGTTCGCGGATTCTGCGCGGCGTGAATCTTACCGTGCCGGAGAAAAGCCTCGTCTGCCTCATGGGCCGCAACGGCGTCGGCAAAACGACCACGCTCAAATCCATCGTTGGCCTCGTCAAACCGGAATCCGGCTCTGTGCAACTAGCGGACACTGAACTGGTTGGCCTTGCGCCCGATGCCCGCGCGCGCGAAGGCATCGGTTTCGTGCCACAAGGCCGCGACATTTTTCCGCACCTGACCGTCTGGGAAAATTTGAAAATAAGCCTCGTCGTTCACGGCACCAAGGCGGACGAAGTGGATCGCGTGCTGGAGTTGTTTCCCATCCTCAAGGAGTTTCTTCCGCGCAAGGGCGGTGTGTTGAGCGGCGGCCAGCAGCAACAGCTGGCGATTGCCCGTGCCTTGCTTACCAACCCGAAGATTCTGCTGCTCGATGAACCCACCGAGGGCATCCAGCCGAACATCATTGATCTGATTGGGGACACCCTCATCAAGATTAAAAAGGAAGGCCGGATCAGCATCCTGCTCGTCGAGCAATACCTCGATTTTTGCCTGGCGGTCGGCGACAGTTTTTACATCATGGATCGCGGCGCGGTCGTGGCCGAGGGACCGATCGCGCATCTCAACGATGACATGGTAAAAAAACACCTGACAGTTTAGGCCATGGTTGCATTCGCCGACCAACATCACATGGAGACGGGCTGTGCGGCCTTGGAGGTAAGGTCGGTGGCCGGCCAAAGCGCCGTCACCTCGGCCTTCGCTTGCTCGCCCCTGAAATTGTTGATGCCACGTTCGCGTGGGCAAAGTGTGTGGGCTTACACGAGCAGTTTTGGCGGAGGATTCGTTGCCGGGGATGAGACCCGGCTGGATTTGCGCATCGGTCCGGGCGCGCGCTGTTTCGTCGGCACCCAGGCCTCGACCAAAATTTATCGAAATCCGCGTCATCTCGTCTGCGGCCACGTGACCCGGGCGGCGGTCGAAACCGGTGCCCTGCTCGTGTTCGCGCCCGACCCGGTCCAACCCTTCGCGGGTTCCCGTTATGCCCAGCGCCAGACCTTTGAGCTTGGTGCCGGTGCCGGTCTGATGCTGGTGGACTGGTTCACCTCCGGTCGGGCCGCGCGCGGCGAACGCTGGGCGTTTGATCGCTTTTACAGCCGCAATGACGTTTTTCTTTCCGGCGGCCGAATTTTTATGGATTCCATATTGCTGGATTCCGCCACCGGACCGCTCGCCCCGCCACATCGCGCGGGCCGCTTCAATTGTTTCGCCCTGCTGCTGCTGGTCGGTGAACCATTGAAACCCGCAGCGGCAAGTTTGTTGGAAAACGTTGCGGCCCGACCGGTGAAACGCTGTGAAGGCCTCATCACCAGCGCCAGTCCGGTTCGCGGCGGCGCGGTTCTCCGCGTGGCGGGCGAAAGCGTTGAATCCGTCGGCCAGGAACTGCATTGTCACCTCAAGTCAGTGTCGGCGTTGCTCGGGGATGATCCTTGGGCGCGCAAATGGTGAAACTTTTAGGCCATGCATCTATCTCCTCGTGAACTCGACAAATTAACGCTGCATCAGGCGGGTTTTCTGGCGCAGAAACGCCTGGCGCGCGGACTGCGCCTGAATCATCCCGAAGCCGTGGCGCTCATTGCCACCGTGCTGCTGGAATTCATTCGCGATGGCAAAAGCGTCGCCACGCTGATGAACCTCGGGCGGCAGTTGCTCGGCCGCAATCAAGTCATGTCCGGGGTTCCCGAAATGATTTACGACGTGCAGGTCGAAGGCACTTTCCCCGATGGCTCCAAGCTCGTCACCGTGCATCATCCGATTGCGGGCGAAAATGGCGATCTCAAGCTCGCGCTGCACGGAAGCTTTCTGCCCGTGCCCGAGCTGACGGTTTTCGGCGGCGCGGCGGAGGAGCCGGTTCCGGGCGCGATTGAAATTAAGGACGGCGAAATCGAGCTCAACGCCGGCCGCGCCACCGCGTCAATCCCGGTCACCAATCTGGGCGACCGCCCCATTCAAGTCGGCAGCCATTATCATTTCATCGAGACCAACGCTGCGCTGAAATTTGATCGCGGCACCGCCTATGGCAAGCGACTCGATATTCCGGCGGGAACCGCGGTGCGGTTTGAACCCGGTGAAACCAAAACCGTGAAGCTCGTGGAAATCGCGGGGCGGAAAGTCATTCGCGGCGGCAACAACCTGGCAAGCGGTAAGGTTTCTGCCGCCGGCAGGCAAAAGGCCCTGAAGAAAGTGAAGCAGAAAGGATTTTCCCATGTCGCATAAGATGAAGCGCGCGCATTACGCCGACATGTTCGGTCCGACCACCGGCGACAAAGTCCGGCTCGGTGACACGTCGCTCATTCTGGAAGTGGAGAAGGATTTCACCGTCTATGGCGACGAATGCAAATTCGGCGGCGGCAAGGTGATCCGCGAAGGCATGGGCCAGGCCGCCGGCGTCGGCGCGAAAGCCGCGCTCGATTGCGTGATCACCAACGCGCTGGTGGTGGATTACACCGGAATTTACAAAGCTGACCTCGGGATCAAGGACGGCTTGATTTCCGGCATCGGCAAGGCGGGCAATCCGGACGTGATGGCGGGCGTGACCCCTGGAATGATCATCGGGGTCACCACCGAAGTCATCGCCGGCGAAGGCTTGATCCTCACGGCGGGCGGGCTCGACACGCACATTCATTTCATCTGCCCGCAGCAGGCGCACGAAGCCATTGCCGCTGGTCTCACCACGATGGTGGGCGGTGGCACCGGTCCGGCGGTGGGCACCTGTGCGACCACTTGCACGCCCGCGCCGTTTTATTTCAAGGCGATGCTGCAAGCGGTGGATTCGCTCCCGCTTAATTTCGGTTTTACCGGCAAAGGCAACACCGCCAGGCCCGCCGGTTTGACGGAGCAAATCGCCGCCGGGGCGATTGGCCTCAAGCTTCACGAAGACTGGGGCACGACCCCTGCCGCAATTGATTGCTGCCTGACCATGGCGGACAAACATGACGTGCAGGTGACGATCCACACCGACACGTTGAATGAGTCCACGTTTGTCGAGGGCACGATTGCCGCGTTCAAGGGCCGGACCATTCACACCTATCACAGCGAAGGCGCGGGCGGCGGCCATGCGCCGGACATCATCCGCATTTGCGGCGAACCCAACGTTCTGCCCAGTTCCACCAATCCGACGAAGCCATACACCGTCAACACGATTGACGAGCATCTCGACATGCTGATGGTCTGCCATCATCTCGATCCGAATCTACCGGAGGATGTGGCGTTCGCCGAGAGCCGCATCCGAGGCGAAACCATCGCGGCGGAGGATATTCTGCACGATATGGGCGCGATCAGCATGATGAGTTCGGATTCGCAGGCGATGGGCCGCATCGGCGAAGTCATCACGCGGTCCTGGCAGACGGCCGACAAGATGAAGCAGCAGCGCGGTCGCCTCGCGGAAGAAAAAGGCGACAACGACAACGTCCGCATCAAGCGTTACCTCTCGAAATACACGATCAACCCCGCCCTCGCGCACGGCATGGCGCACCTCATTGGTTCAATTGAAACCGGCAAGCTGGCCGATCTCGTGCTTTGGAAACCTTCCATGTTCGGTGCGAAACCGGAGATGGTTGTCAAAGGCGGCGTCATCGCGTGGGCGCAGATGGGCGACCCGAACGCGAGCATCCCCACACCACAACCGGTGTGCATGCGTCCGATGTTTGGGGCCTTCGGTCGCACCCCGGGCATGACTTCCATCACGTTCGTCAGCAAACTCGCCAAGCAGAAGAACGTCGGCAAAGCCTACGGCCTGACCAAGCGGGTCGAAGCCGTGAGCGGCTGCCGCAAAGTCGGCAAGAAAGATTTGAAATGGAACAACGCGATGCCGAAGATCTCGGTTGATCCTGAAACCTACGAAGTCCGCGCCGATGGCGAATTGCTCACCTGCACACCAGCAAAAATTCTCCCGCTGGCACAGCGCTATCAATTGTTTTAGCCGTGTTGCGACTGCCTGAAATCAAAAGTAACCGCCGCCGCAATTCTGCCGGGGCCAAAACCAATGGCCGGCCGGAGCGGATCGACCAGGTCCAGGCTATCTGCCCGGTGTTGCCCGAACCCAGTGCTGCTGACTGGCGGCTCTGGCAGTTGGTTGATTCCGCATTTCCCACCGGCGGATTTGCGCATTCGCTCGGATTGGAAGCGGCCTGGCAACACGGCGAGGTTCGCAATCGCACGGATCTGGTCTCCTTCATCGAAGCGGGTTTGCAGCAACTGGGACAGGCGGCATTGCCCTTTGCAATGGCGGCCTACGATGAACCAGGAAGGTTCTGCGAATTTGATCAGCTCTGCGATGCGTTTACGTCCAACCATGTTGCCAACCGCGCCAGTCGGGCACAAGGCCGGGCGTTTTTGTCGGCAGTGCAACGGATTTTCAAATCAAACATCCCCAATACGGAAATTGAAAATCCCGGGTCGCCGGCCCACTTTGCACCGGTCTTTGGTGTTTGCTTGCATCAGCTCGCCGTGCCGCGCAAGACCACCGGCAGAATGTTTTTTTTCAACCAACTGCGCAGCGTGCTGGCGGCGGCGGTGCGCTTGAACATCGTCGGCCCCATGGAGGCGCAGATTTTACAGCATAGGGCGGCATTTCAGGCGGAAGCAATCCTTGCCCGCTGTGAAACACTGAGCCTGGATGACCTGGCGCAAACCTCGCCGCTGCTCGATCTGTGGCAGGGCGCGCAGGACCGGCTTTATTCCCGGCTGTTCCAAAGCTGAACGCCTTTGGCCAGCCTGCTTAAATTGAACCAGACTTCGCCCGCGCGGCGACCGGCCGGCGGGCAGACAGGAAAGGCGCGTGAACATTGGATTTCGAAGGCATTTCACGCCGGTTTTTCAACGGAGCCGGCTTCGGCAGACAATCTGCTTAAAGCATTTGTTTTGGGGCGAATGCCATCCATTTTACGGTCAAAGTTGACGCCAGCTTGGATCAGTTTCGTGCTGGGCGCCGGGGTTGTGTTGTCCATCGGGCTGTTTTTCACGGTTCGCAGTTGGGAGGAAAAGGAGCTTAACAAACACGCGGCGGATCTCGCCGGCGAACAGGCCGAGCGGCTCCATGTGTCCATCCTGCGTTCGATGGAAGTGCTCTATTCCATCGCGTCGCTGCACGCGATCCACGGCGAGATCAACCGGCGACAGTTTCATGAGTTCGTCCAGCAAGCCCTCGCGCGCCAGCCGGAACTTCAGGCGCTTTCGTGGAATCCCGTCGTGCCGGCGGCCCGCCGGGCGGAGTTTGAGGCGGCGGCCGTGGCGGACGGCCTCGCCGGTTTTCAATTTCGTGAAAAAAATCCCGCCGGATATTTCCGGGCCGCCGGTCAACGCGCCGAATATGTTCCCGTTTATTTCATCGAGCCGCCGGCCCGCAACGCGGTAGCGCTGGGCTTCGACCTCGGCTCCGATGCGGAACGGCTGTTCTCGCTCGAGCAGGCCCGCGACACGGCGAAACCCGTGGCCACCGCGCCAGTTCGTCTGACCCAAGACCCGGACAACCAGGCCGGGCTGCTCGTGCTGCTGCCGGTTTATGCCGGCGAAACGCCGGCCACGCGGGAAGCGCGCCAGAAGGCGCTGGCGGGATTTGCCGTGGCGGTTTTTCGCATAAACGACCTGGTGCGGGCCGAGTTTGACGATCTGCACAAGCAGGGGATCGAAGCCTGGCTGTTTGACAATTCCCCGGACGGCGAACTGATTTACGGAAACAAAAAATCCGTCGTGGCCGGCGGAAAAGTCCGGCTCGAATTGGGCGGCCGGCGCTGGGTGATGGAATTTTCGCCGACGCGCGAATTTATCGCTGCGCAATCGCACCTGCAATCCTGGCTCGTGCTGGCAGCCGCGCTGGCGTTCACTTTTTTGATCGCGGCCTATCTGTTCGGCGGCTGGCGGCGGACGGTGCAAATCGCGGCGGCGAACCAGGCCAAGTCGGATTTTCTCGCCAGCATGAGCCACGAAATCCGCACGCCCCTCAACGCCATCCTGGGTTACGCGCAGATCATGCAACACGACGCCGGCCTGCCGCCGGAGCAGCGCGATTCGGTGGCCGGCATTAGTGCCAGCGGCGAACATCTGCTGGGACTCATCAACGAAATTCTCGACCTCGCAAAAATCGAGGCGGGCCGGATGGAATTGAATCCGATTGACTTCGACCTTGCCGTGCTGGCCAATGGCCTGGCCGCGACGTTCCGCCCGTTGTGCGCGCAGAAAAAAATCACTTTCAACCTTGAAATCGCCGGTGGCCAGCATCATCGCGTGCGCGGCGACGAGGGCAAGTTGCGGCAGGTGCTCATCAACCTCGTCGGCAACGCGGTGAAATTCACCGGCGCGGGCGAAGTCTCGCTGCGACTGCGGCAGCAGCCGGCTGGCGCGTGGCAGTTCGAAGTTTTTGACACCGGCCTGGGCATTCCGCCGGATGAGCAGGCGGACATTTTCCAGCCGTTTCACCAGGGCAGCGGCGCGCGGCATCAGGGCGGCACCGGCCTCGGCCTCGCCATCGCGCAACGGCAGGTGGAGTTGCTTGGCGGGAAATTGGAATTGAAATCCGAACGTGGCATCGGCTCGCTCTTTTTCTTCACCATTCCGCTGGCCGAAACGCTCGCGGCGGCGGAAGAAATCGCGCCGCGCGTCGTGCGGCTCGCCGCCGGTTTTGCCGTGCGCGCGCTGGTGGTGGACGACAACCGCCAGAACCGCCAGGTGCTCGGCGGAATGTTGTCGGCGGTCGGCTGCGAAGTCTTGTTGGCGGCCGATGGCGAAGGCGCGCTGGAAATTCTGCGCGAACAGAAGCCGCAGATTATTTTTCTCGATCTGCTGCTGCCCGGCTTGAGCGGCGCGGCGACGGCGCGAAAAATTAAATCTGAATTTGGCGGGTCCGCGCCGAAACTGGTCGCGCACACGGCGTCGGTGCTGGCGTTGCATCGCGACGAGGCGATGGCGGCGGGCTGCACAGACTTCATCGCCAAGCCGTTCGAATGCGAACAGCTTTACGACTGTGTGGAACGGCAGCTTGGCATCCAATTTGAGCGTGCGGCCCCGGCGTCCGCCGCCGTCATTTTTGACACGCCGCTGGAACGCGTCGCGCTGCCGGAAGAATTGTGCGCGCGGCTGATGGTCGCGGCGGAACTGCACAGCACCACCGCGCTCAAGGCCGGTTTGCAGGAACTCCGGCAGCGCGGCCCGGACGCGCTACGCCTCGCTGAAGAAATCCGGGGGCTGATGCGCAGCTACGACATGGACGGCATCCAGCATCTACTGGCGAAAATTACCGTGCCGGAAACCGCCGGGCAAAAGACGAAGTCATGAACAAGCACCTCCCCCACTTTTTTTGAAAATGACGCCCGCCGCACCCATGGAAAAAATTCTTTTGGTGGACGATGTGCCCGCCAACTTGTCGGTGCTGACCTCGGCGCTGGAACCGCAGGGCTACGAAGTTTTTGCCGCGCCGAGCGGGACGATTGCCCTGCAAATCGCGACGAAGGCGAAGCCAGACTTGATCCTGCTCGACATCATGATGCCGGAGCTGGACGGATTGGAAACGTGCCGCCGGCTCAAGCAAAATGAAACGACGCGCGAAATCCCGGTGATTTTCATTACGGCGCGCGCGGAACTGGAAAGCGTCGTCGAGGGTTTTCGCGCGGGCGGCGTGGATTACGTCGTGAAACCATTTCAGACCGAGGAAGTGTTGAGCCGGGTGCAGACGCATCTGCGGCTGAACCGGCTCACGCGCGAACTGCTGGAAAAAAACCACGCGCTGGAGATGCGCACTGCCGAACTCACGGCGGAGATTGGGCGCCGGCAAAAAGTGGAAACGGCGCTGCAACAGGCAGACGACAAGCTGGCGGCATTTTCCGATGTGGAGGCCGCGCGCGGCAATCTCGCCGGGCTGATCGGCAACAGCGGGATGTTGAAAAAAATCGTCGCGGAAATCCGGCGGCTGCATCAGTTCGCGAACACAAGCGTGCTCATCACCGGCGAGAGCGGCACGGGCAAGGAACTCGTCGCACGGGCAATTCATTTTGGCAGCACGCGCGCGAAAGCGCCATTCGTGCCGATGAACTGCGTCGCGATCCCGTCGGAACTTGCGGAATCCATTCTGTTCGGCCACGTGAAAGGTTCGTTCACCGGTGCGACGGCGGATCGCAAAGGCTGTTTTGAACTAGCGGACGGCGGCACGCTTTTTCTGGATGAGATCGGCGACATGCCCGCGTCGTTGCAGGTGAAACTGCTGCGCGTGCTGGAAGACGGGATGGTGATGCCCGTGGGCGCGGCGGAAGCGCGCAAGGTGGACGTGCGGGTGATCGCGGCGACGAACGCAGATCTGGCGGCGCGCATCGCGGCGGGAACGTTCCGGCAGGATTTATTTTTCCGGCTGGCGCGCTACACGCTGGCGACTCCGCCACTGCGGGAGCGGCTGGACGACGTGCCGGTGCTGACCGCGAATTTTCTGAAAGTTTTCGCCGCCGAAATGGGGCAGCCGCCGCCGGGTTTGTCGAGTTCGGCAGCAGCGGCGCTGCAGGCGCATGATTTTCCGGGCAACGTCCGCGAGTTGAAAAACATCATCGAACGCGCGTTGATCGCCAGCGGCGGCAAAACGATTTTGCCGGAACATCTGCACCTGCTGCGCGGCGCGGGCAACATGGCGCGGCCGGCCAATGCCGCAGGCAAAAAGGATTTTGCGGCGGCGCTGCCGTTGAATCTGGCGGAGGCGGAGGACGTGTTGATCCAGCGGGCGCTGGACGAGACAGGCGGCAACATCGCCGAGGCGGCGCGGCTGCTGGGCGTGCACCGGACGCGCATCTACCGCCGGCTGGCGCAGGAGGAGACGGCGGCGGATTGAGGTGTTTCAAGTGTTTCACCGGCGACAATTGGAACGCCGGCCAGCGCGCGCGCCGGCAGACCGGTTTTTGAAACCATTGAAAACACAGGTGAAATTGCGGATCAAATGGGTTGGCACACGACTGGCTAAAGTGGCGGGGTCGGAAACTAAAGTCTGACACCAAACCAAAAGGAACCCATTCATGAAGACCAAAAAAACAAACGTCATGCTCTGCCCGCAAACTGGAACCGTGTTCTCCAAATCCGCTTCAAAATATTTGCTCGGCTCGCTGGCGGCCGTGGCGGCCCTGCCGTTGACGGCCACCAGCGTCCGCGCTGACGATGCGTCCTCGAAGGCGGACGCGCTGGTGAATTTTGAATTTTCCGACCATTACCTGACGCCGCGCGGCATGATCGTGCAGAACAAGGGGCTGGTGTTCCAGCAACTGGTACTGGGATTTTTTCAAATCTACAAGGGGGACAATGCTTATTTCAACAGCGCCACGGTGGTAGGCGGCGTCTGGAACTGCTTCGGAACCGGCATGCTGCCCAGCAGCGAATCGGGCGGGGCGAAAGGCACGAGCTGGTATGAGATTGATCCGATCGCCGGCCTGTCTTTCGGGCTGATGAAACACGCCACGCTGGACGTGACCTACACGGACTTCAACATGCAGATTTTCAACATTCCGTTTTCCCAACACTTGGACACAAAGCTGAGCCTGGACGACAGCCCTTGGCTCAAGGCGTTCGCGCTGCATCCCTACGTTGAGTTTTGGGATGAACTGGACGGCAAGGCCGTGGCCAGCAATAATACCGGCACCCCCAAATCCAGCTTCTACTTCGATCTCGGGGTGACGCCGTCCTATACGTTCGATAAAATCGGCCTGAAGTTCGAGACGCCCTGCCGCGTGTTGCTGCCAGATTCCAATTTCTACGGAACCGTTCCCGACAGTTCCTCGGTCGGCCTCTACGAAGTCGGTATCAAAGCCACAATCCCGCTGAAGTTCATGCCGACCGGCTATGGTCACTGGAGCTTCCACGCCGGCTTCAAATACATGGGCTTTGAGTCTGACAACCTCAAGGCCACGCAGCACAGTTCCGGTTCGACCGCCGTGTATTGCGGCCTCACGTCATTTTTTTGACCAGAGTCATGAGCGTTGCCGGCACAATACCAGAATTCCAGCCCAAGCCGCCTGGCCGGGAAGGTCATGGTTTTCAGCCCCGTCCGCCCGGGCGCATCCGCCACGATGCGCGGCGGGCGGAAAACAACCAACCGCAAAATGAATAAATACGTAGAAGCTGATCCGTATCCGTGGCCTTACAACGGTGATTTGCGCCCTGAAAACACGGTCGTCTTGGTGATAGACATGCAGACGGATTTTTGCGGGCCGGGCGGCTATGTGGACAAGATGGGCTACGATCTTTCGCTTACGCGGGCGCCGATCGGGCCGATCCAAAATGTCCTGCACGCCGCGCGCACCAAGGGCTTTCACATCATGCACACACGCGAAGGCCATCGGCCCGACCTCGCCGACCTGCCGGAAAACAAACGGTGGCGCAGCCAGCGCATCGGTGCGGGCATCGGCGACGCCGGGCCGTGTGGAAAGATTTTGATTCGGGGCGAGGCCGGCTGGAACATCATTCCCGAACTGCAGCCCTTGCCAGGCGAAACGATTATAGACAAGCCGGGCAAAGGCTCTTTTTACGGCACCGACCTGGACATGGTGCTGCGTCGGAAAGGCGTTCAAAACATCGCGCTCGCCGGGATCACAACTGACGTGTGCGTCCACACCACGATGCGCGAGGCGAACGACCGCGGCTACGAATGTCTGCTGCTCTCTGACGGCACCGGCGCGACGGATCACGGCAATCATCTCGCCGCCCTGAAGATGATCCAAATGCAAGGCGGCGTGTTTGGTGCCGTGGCCGGTTCGGCGGCATTCATCAAAGCCCTCGTATGAAACGTTTTTTCAGCCAATCCCAAATCAACTTGCAGGCTATGGCGGCAGTGGGCCGGCGCGCGCTCGTTCCTCCGACACGTGCCGGAACCCCGCTGCCGCCAGAATTTCCATGAAAGCGAGCGACGTCATCTCAGTGGAAGCCGAGCCTTACGCGTTCGAGTTCACGCCCGCAACGTGCGCGCTGCTCATCATTGACATGCAGCGTGATTTTCTGGAAGCCGGCGGCTTTGGGGAAATGCTCGGCAACGACATCTCCCAACTGCGCCGCACCATTGAACCGAACAAAATTCTGCTCGCCGCCTGGCGTAAAAAAAAACTGCAGGTGTTGCACACGCGCGAAGGGCATCGGCCCGATCTCGGCTGCCTGCCGCCGGCCAAAAAAAATCGCGGACGCAGCCCGACCACCATCGGCGATCCCGGCCCGATGGGGCGCATCCTGGTTCGCGGCGAGGCGGGCCACGACATCATCCCCGAACTTTATCCGGCGTTTGGCGAAGCGGTGATTGACAAGCCGGGCAAAGGCGCGTTTTACGCGACCGACCTGCACGCCATCATGCAGAATCGCGGCATCAAGCAGCTCATCGTCACCGGCGTCACCACGGAAGTCTGCGTGAACACCACCGTGCGCGAGGCGAATGACCGCGGCTACGACTGTCTCGTGCCGGAAGATTGCGTCGGCTCTTATTTTCCCGACATGCATGAAGCGGGATTGAAAATGATCAAGGAACAGGGCGGCATCTTTGGCTGGGTGTCGCACTCAAAACATATTTTGTCCGCGCTTAAATGAAATTTCACTTTTTTGCCAACCCTAAAACCAACCTAAAAACCAACGGAGTCAAACTATGAACACCAAACCAAAAATCTGGGTGCCGGGCGACTGGAACGCCTTCTTCGGCTTCGGCACGAACATCCTCGTCAACCTGCTCACGCTCACGGCGCTGTTGCGCTTTGTGCTGAAGATGCCGGACGACCTCATCTTCGGGCGCATCCTGCCCGCGACGGGCCTGATGATGTTTTTGAGCACGGGGTATTACGCATTCCTCGCGTATCGCCTCGCGAAAAAAACCGGCCGCACGGATGTGTGCGCGCTGCCTTCGGGCATCAGCGTGCCGCATATGTTCATCGTCACCTTCGTGGTAATGATGCCGATCGGCCTGACGACGAATGATCCGATGAAAGCCTGGGAAGCCGGGCTGACGTGGGTGTTCGTGCAAAGCTTCGTGCTGATGGCCGGCGGATTTATTGCGCCGATCATACGCAAAATCACGCCGCGCGCCGCGCTGCTCGGCACGCTGGCGGGCGTTTCCATCACGTTTATTTCCATGGCGCCGGCGTTGCAAATGTTCATGACGCCGGTGATCGGCATCATCTGTTTCGCGATTATTTTGTTGAGCTGGTTCGGCGGTGTGAAATACGGAAAAATTCCCGCCGGCCTAGTCGCCATCGCCGCGGGCGCGCTCATCGCCTGGGTCTCGACGGCGTTCGGCCTGAATTTCGGCGGCATGACGACGGCGGCCCTGTCCGGCTCGGTGGCGAACTTCGGTTTTCACGTTCCGTTGCCGGCCTTTGCCCATGTGTTTGACGGCTTTCAATTCCTTGGCGTGATTCTGGTGACGGCGATTCCGTTCGGCATTTACGATTTGGTGGAAGCGATGGACAACGTCGAGAGCGCCTCGGCGGCGGGCGACAGTTATCCCACGACGCGCGTGTTGACGGCCGACGGCGTGGTGAGCTTGATCGGTTGCATGATGGGCAATCCCTTCATCAACGCGGTGTATATCGGCCATCCCGGCTGGAAGGCGATGGGCGGTCGCATCGGCTATTCTGCCGCGACGGGCATCATGGTGATTTTGCTGTGCTGGTTTGGGACGATCTCGGTGATTTCTGCGATCATTCCAACGGTGGCGATTCTGCCGATTCTGCTCTACATCGGCATGTTGATCGGCTCGCAGGCATTTCAGGAAACACCGAAGCGCCACGCACCGGCCATCGTGCTGGCGATTGTGCCTTCGATTGCGAACTGGGGCCTGACCATCATCAACAGCGCGCTGGCGGCGGCGGGAATTTTAGCGGTGTCCGATGAACTCGCCGGCAACATGTTGAACAAGGGAATTTTTTATCACGGCCTGCAAACGCTCGGCGGCGGCTCGACGCTCGGCGGACTTATTCTGGGCGCGACGGCGGTGTGCATCATTGACCGTCACTTTATGAAAGCCGCCGGTTTCGCGCTGGCGGGAGCCATCCTGACGTTCTTTGGGTTGATGCACGGCGAACACATCGGCGTCGCCGTGTCGCCGGTAGTGGCGGTCAGCTATCTGGCCATCGCGGGAATTCTGGTTGGCTGCGCAAAGTTTGCCGCCGTCGCGCCCGCGCCGGTGGAGGCCACGCCGGAAGTTTGCGAAGCCAGCCCCGCGTGAATTTGTGTCGCGCCTAAAACTGGATTGTTTGTCAGGGAGCGTCGAACGGAAGACGGAACTTCCAACCTTCCCGGCGCATTGCTAAAATAAAATCCATGGCAAACAATCCAGAACGGGTGCTCAAGCTCAAGGACCTTTTCCAGATTTCCGGCTGGCAGCAAAAACTCAAGTGGCAGCCGTTTTCCGCGGGGGTGGACATTTACCGGCTTTATGAAAATGGCCCGGACGGCCCCACGGCGGCGCTGCTGCGTTTTCATCCCGGCGGACGCGTGCCGCTCCATGAGCACATGGGCTACGAGCACATCTTCATGCTCGCTGGCGAACAAGTGGACGAAGTCAGCAAGGCCGAGACCGGCGCGCTCATCATCAATCCACCCGGCACCAGCCACAGCATCATGAGCGAAAACGGCTGCATCGTCCTCGCCATCTACGAAAAGCCCGTTAAATTTCTCGCACCCGAAAACATCCGGCATGAGTCTTCCCGTTGAAACTGTTTTGCTCGCCGTCAACGGCACGTTGATGCGCGGGCTGGAATTAAATCCCAACCTGCTCGCTGTTGGCGCCACTTTCGTGCGCGAGACGAAAACCGAACCCGCCTATCGCCTGTGGACCATCGGCGACATACATCCGGCGATGGTGCGCGTGAAAACCGGCGGCGTCGCCGTGGCGATCGAGGTCTGGGCCGTGCCGCCGGCGGGACTCGCCACGATCCTTTTGAAAGAGCCGCCGGGCTTGAGCATCGGCAAGGTGACGCTGGCCGACGGTTCGGAAGTTTTGGGCGTCCTCGGCGAACCAGTCTTGTGCGAAGGCCAAATAGAGATTACATCATTCGCCGGCTGGCGGGCCTACACGGCCAGCCAGAAAAAATAAATCAAGCGATGTCACACAATTTACGGCTGCACTTTCACACGCACGGCGGCAACGGCCATTCGCACGACCACGCCGACACGCCCGGCCATTTTCACGACCGCGAACTGCCGCTGGATCGCGACTTCAAACAGCGCGCCTTCACCGTCGGCGTCGGCGGTCCGGTGGGCAGCGGCAAGACGGCCTTGATGCTGCAACTTTGTTTGAAGCTGCGGGAAAAAATGAACATCGCCGCCGTGACCAATGACATTTTCACCAAGGAGGACGGCGAGTTTTTGACCCAGCACAACGCGCTTCCCGCTGAACGCATCCGCGCAGTGGAAACCGGTGGTTGTCCGCACGCGGCGATCCGCGAGGACATCTCTTCAAACCTGCTCGCGCTCGAGGAACTGCACCGGAAATTTCATCCGCAAATTCTGTTCATCGAATCCGGCGGGGACAATCTGGCGGCGTGTTTCAGCCGTGAGCTGGCGGATTACACAATCCAAGTGATTGATGTGGCGGGCGGCGATAAAATTCCCCGCAAGGGTGGTCCCGGTATCACCCAATCCGATTTACTGGTCATCAACAAAACCGATCTCGCCGTTGCGGTCGGCGCGGATTTGCAGGTGATGGAGCGCGACACCAAAAAAATGCGCGGTGATGGGCCTTTTGTTTTTGCGCAGGTGAAGCATGGCGTGGGAGTGGACGAAATCATCGGGCACCTGCTTCATGCCTGGCAGCATGAACTTAAAGTCCCGCATGATCATCAGCAGCAGCATTGACTTGAAAAATAGGTGCCGACGGCCTTGACGCCTAAAATCTTCACCTCACCGCAGCAGCAGATTTCCCTGTCGAGCGCGATTTTCCTGGATGCCGCTCCTAACGGAGCTTTTCCAAAATGGGTTCTTGGTTCTACAAATATGCCGCGCCGATGGCGCTGGGCAGGGGAATCCCAACGGGATTCCATCATTAAGCCCAAGGTTGACGCGCAGCGGCTACCTTGGGTTGGTTTCCCAAAACATTTCCTACCCCAACGGGGTTGAATCGCGGACGGAGATGGAACCCTTTCAAGGTATGGGTTTGATGGGGCGTCTTTCCCAGGGTAGTCCGCTCGCGCGGCCAACCCTGGGCTGAAGGATTCAATCCCTTCGGGATGGGAATAGGTTTGGCCTGTAAAACCTTTCTGGGGGCGATAAGGCTTGTCATCCGCCGGGACTTTTTTAAAGTTCGGTCAACACCCCATCCTTGACCATGTTCACCTCCAGCGCTTCCTATTACGACCGCACGGCCACGGCCCAAGCCCAGGCCGATGCCAACAATGCCAAGTCCAAGGCGATGGAAAGTCAGGCCGAGGTGGCGGTGCTGCGGCAGGACGTGGAACGACTGCTGATGATTTCGGAAGCGCTGTGGTCGTTCCTAAAAAAGGAACACGACTACACGGATGACCAACTGGCGGATAAGGTGACGGAAATTGACCTGCGAGACGGTCAACTGGATGGGAGAACCGCGCAGGCACCGGCCGCGCCCTGCCCGCAATGCGGCCGGGTCAATGCCGCCCGCCGTCCGCGCTGCATCTATTGCGGCACGCCCCTGCCCGTCACGCTGTTTGCCAGCTAAAAACTTTCCGCCGAAGCCGGCAGCGGCTTAATCGCCCAGACACGTTCCCACATTGCGGGCGGTCTTCACCCAAGAATGATCCACCGGCACAATCTTGCGTTTGCCGGCGACCTTTTCCAACGGCACCGGCTCAAAACCATCGCCCCGCGCCGCCACCATCACGCCGAACACGCCTTCGGCAATGAGGTCCGCCGCCGCACTGCCAAGGCGTGTGGCGAGAATGCGGTCCGCCGCGCACGGCGTGCCGCCGCGCTGCACGTAGCCGAGAATCGTCACGCGGGATTCGAGATGCGTCAACTCCTCCAGCTGGCGCGCAAGGCGCAGGGTGTTGCCCTGATGCCGCACATCCATCGCGGCGAGTTCGATCTTGGCCTGCTTTTTGTCGTGAATGGACTTGGCGCGTTCGAGTTTCTTCTCGGCGGCGGCAAAGGCGCGATGATCGTCGCGGCTCATGGCTCCTTCCGCCACGGCCACGATGCTGAAATTCGTCCCGCGCTTGCTGCGGCGCTTGATGGCCTCGGCAATTTTCTCCACGCGGTAGGGGATTTCGGGAATGAGAATCACGTCCGCCCCGCCCGCGATGCCCGCGCCCAGCGTCAGCCAGCCGGCGCGATGTCCCATGACTTCGGCCACAATGATGCGGTGGTGCGAATGGGCGGTGCTGTGCAAACGGTCAATCGTCTCGGTGGCGATGTCGAGCGCGGTGGCAAAGCCGAAGGTCGCATCGGTCATGGCCACGTCGTTGTCAATGGTCTTGGGCAGCGTGATGACGTTGAGTCCGGCCTGTTTCAGGCGCAAGGCGTTCTTCGCCGTGCCGCCGCCGCCGAGGCAGACCACGCAGTCGAGCCCCCAGGCTTTGTAATTCTCCTTGATGACGGCGGTCATGTCCTTGGTGCGGCCGTCAATGACCATGCGGTGCGGCTTGTCGCGGCTGGTGCCGAGAATGGTGCCGCCGACGGTGAGGATGCCGGCGAGGGTGGTCTTGTCGAGCCTGAGCCGGCGGTTCTCGACGAGGCCGCGGAAGCCGTCGCGAAAGCCGATGATCTCGATGCCGTGGTTGAGGGCGGTCTTGCCGACGCCCCGGATGGCGGCGTTGAGGCCGGGGCTGTCGCCGCCAGCGGTGAGGATGCCGATGCGTTGGATTTTGTTGCCCATGGCGGAAACTATTTGAAACTGCCGGGGAAATTTGTCGAGCAGAAGTTTCGAAAATCTTTCACCGGGGAAAAATGGTCGGAGCGACAGGATTCGAACCTGCGACTTCGTGGACCCAAACCACGCGCTCTAGCCGGGCTGAGCTACGCTCCGATACGCCGCCATTCTCCCGACTTTTCGGCGGGACGCAATTAAATTCCCGGCCAAATCCTGCTCGACGCCCCCGCCCGCCACGGCTAATTTGCCGCCATGTCAAAGGATTCGCACGGTGCTCCCCACGGAGACCACGGCAAAAAAATCAACCTCCGCCGCCCGGACATCATGGAGGCCGTGTCGGCCCAGGTGCTCTCGCATTACCGCAGCGAGATGGTCGAGACCGTCCGCGCCAATGGCGGCATCATCGCCGCCGGCGGTCTCACGGTGAAGCTGGCGAAGGAATTCGGCTTCTGCTACGGCGTCGAGCGCGCCATTGACCTCGCCTACGCGGCGCGGAAATATTATTCCGACGTCGCGCCGCAGACGCCCATTTACCTGCTGGGCGAAATCATCCACAACCCCGAGGTCAACGACCAGATCCGCAACATGGGCATCAAGATCATTTCGCCCAAGCCGACCGAGGAGGAACTGTCGCAGTTGGAATCCGGCGACGCCGTCATCATCCCCGCATTCGGCACCGAGGTCAGCACGCGCAAAAAACTGGAGGCCAAGGGCTGCGTGCTGATTGACACGACCTGCGGCGACGTGATGAGCGTGTGGAAACGCGTCCGGCAATATTCAAAGGAACACGTCACCAGCATCATTCACGGCAAGGCCAAGCACGAGGAGACCAAGGCCACCACGTCGCAGGCGCGCGCCTACGGCAGCGGACATTACCTCGTCGTGTTCAACCTCGCGGAGACGGATTACGTCTGCAATTACATCATGCAGGGCGGCGACAAGCATGAGTTCCTGAAAAAATTTGAAGGCGCGTTTTCAGCCGGCTTCGATCCCGATTTGCATTTGCAGGCCGTCGGCGTGGCGAACCAGACAACGATGCTGCGCGGCGAAACCGAGGAGGTGCAGCGCCGCTTCCGCGCCGTCATGGAAAAAAAATACGGTGTGGACAGCATCGGCAATCATTTCCGATTCTTCGACACCATTTGCGGCGCGACCCAGGACCGGCAGGACGCGCTCGAAAAGATGCTGCTCGAACCGCCCAACCTGCTCATCGTCATCGGCGGTTACAATTCCTCGAACACCTCGCACCTGGCCGAGATGGGCGAGCACAAGCTACCGACGTATTTCATCAAGAACGCGGCCATGATGGAATCCGCCGCCCGCATCCGGCATTACAACCAGCACAAAAAAGAGGAAGTGGTGACGCAGGACTGGCTGCCGTCCGGCAACATTGTCGTCGGCATCACCGCCGGCGCCAGCTGCCCGAACAACCTGATCGAGGACAGCATCCGCCGCCTCTTTGAATTGCGCGGCATTGCCGTCCAGGAACTGTTGAAAAAATAACCCATGCCTCGCACCCGCGCGCAGCTCGAACAAGTTGAACGCCAGATCCTCGCGCCCTACGCGCAGTTCAGCGGCGACACGCGCGGGCGCAAACACTCGGAACCGCCGCCCGTCTGGCGCACGCAATACCAGCGCGACCGCGACCGCGTGATCCATTCGCGCGCATTCCGCCGGCTCGAATATAAGACGCAGGTTTTTCTCAACGGCTCCGGCGACCATTTGCGCACGCGGCTCACGCACACGATTGAAGTCGCCGCCATCTCGCGCAACCTCGCCAGCGCGCTCCAGCTCAACACCGACCTGGCCGAGACCATCGCGCTCGCGCATGACCTCGGCCACTCGCCCTTCGGCCACAAGGGCGAAACCGTCCTCGCGCGATTGATGAAAGGCCACGGCGGCTTCGAGCACAATCTCCACAGCCTCCGCATCGTCGAGGAGCTGGAGGAAAAATACCCAGGTTTTTCCGGCTTGAATCTCTCGTGGGAAGTCCTCGAAGGCTTGGCGAAACATCAGACGGCGTTTGACCATCCTGACCAGCGGAAAAGCTTTGCCGCCAAGAATTCCTCGCTCGAGGCGCAGATCGCCAACCTTGCGGACGAAATCACTTATTACAGCCACGACCTCGACGACGGCCTTGATTCCGGTTTGCTCTCGGAAAGTCATCTCGCCAAAAACGTCCGCGTCTGGGCGCTGGCCGCGCGCGCGGTGAAAAAGGAACACGGCGCGCTGCCCGACGAATGCCGCCGCTATTTCACCATCCGCACCATCATTGACTTGCAGATCCGCGATGTCGTCGAGACCAGCGAGCAGTTGATCAAGGCCGCTGGCGTGCAAAGCGCCGACGACGTGCGCCGTTTCCCCAAGGCGCTGATCCAATACAGCCCCGAACGCCGCGCGCTCAATTTGGAGCTGCGCAAATACCTCTACAAAAATCTTTATTACAATCCGGTCGTGCATCAGCCGAACCTGCGCGCCGTGAAGATGCTGGGCCAGTTGTTCAATTATTACCTCGCCCATCCGAAGGAGATCGGCGACAGCTCCCGTCGTCGCCTCAAAAAAATCGGCCTGCACCGCGCGGTGTGCGATTACCTCGCCGGCATGACTGACCGCTACACCATGCTCGAATACGAGCGCATCTTCGGCAAAAGTTTTGAACTCTGATTTATGCGACATTTTTCCGCCGGTCTTTTTTTTATGACCACCCTAGCCTTCGCCGCCGTTGCGGAAGGAAAACCATCCCCGCTCGCGGACTTTCAAGCCGCCGCCGCCAAATTTAATTCCATCGTCACGCTGCCCACGTTCGAGACGACGACCAATGATGTCGCCACCACCACCGCCAAAACCATTGCCGACGGCAACGCCGCGCTCGACCGCATCGGCAAGCTGAACGCCAGCGAGGTAAATTTCGAAAACACCCTGGTCGCGCTGGACGATTTGAATTTCCAGATCGGCCGCGCGTCCGACCGGCTGGCGCTCATCGAACAGACCAGCACCAACGCCGACGTGCGCGACGCCGCGACCGACGCCATCAAGCAGCTTTCGGAATGGGCCGTGGGCATTGACTATCGCGAGGACGTTTATGCCGCGCTGAAAAAATTTACCGCCACGCAGCCGAAGCTGGCGGGCGAGGACAAAAAACTTTATGACGACACGCTGCGCGATTATCGCCGCGCCGGCTTGGAACTGCCCAAAGCCCAGCGCGACGAGGTGGAAAAGCTGCGCAAGGAACTGACCGCGCTGGAGACGGATTTTGAGAACAACGTCACCAAGGCGCACGCGGAACTGAAGTTCACCAAGACGGAACTGGCCGGCGTGCCAGAGGATTTTCTTTCGCAAAAGGGCATCAAGACCGGCGACGACGAATACACGCTCAAGGCCAACATCACGTTTCATTACATCATGGTCGAGGATAACGCGAAGCTGGAAGCGCCGCGCCGCCGCATGATGACCGCGCAGTGCAACCTGGCGCGCGAGGCGAACATTCCCCTGCTCCAGAAAATCCTCGTCCTGCGCGATACCATCGCGACCAAGCTCGGTTACCAGACCTACGCCGATTTCGCCACCGAGACGCGCATGGTGAAGAACGGCGCGGCGGCGATTGGTTTTCTCCAGAACCTCAAGACCGGTTTACAGCCGAAGCTGGATCTGGAACTGGCGGAGTTCCGCGCGTTGAAAACCGCCGAGACCGGCGACACCAACGCCATCATCAATTCCTGGGACTGGCGCTATTTCGCGAACCAGCTCAAGAAGACAAAATACAATGTGGATGCCGAGCAGTTGCGCGTTTATTTCCCGTATCAAAACGTGCTGGACGGCATGTTCAAGATTTACCAGCGCATCTTCGGGCTGAAGTTCGAGCGCGTCGAGGCGCCTTACAAATGGGTGGATGACTTGCAGCTCTATACCGTTTCCGACGCGAAGTCCGGCGAGCCGATGGGCTTGTTCTATCTCGACATGTTTCCGCGCGACGGCAAATACAACCACTTCGCGCAATTCGGCATCATCGAAGGCAAGCTGTTGCCGGACGGTAAATATCAGCGCCCGGTCTGCGCGCTGGTCTGTAACTTCCCGCCGCCGCAGCCGGACAAACCGTCCCTGCTCTCGCATGACGAGGTGGAAACGGTGTTTCATGAGTTCGGCCACGCGATGCACACGATTTTGACGCGCGCCAAATACTCGCGCTTCGCTGGCACCAGCGTGCCGCAGGATTTCGTTGAGGCGCCGTCGCAAATGCTGGAGAACTGGCCGTGGGACAAGAAGGTGCTGGACAGCTTCGCCGCCGATTATCGCGACCCGAAGAAAAAGATTCCGCAGGAAATCCTCTCGCAGCTCAAGGCCGCACGGCTGGCGACGGAGGCCACTCGTTATCGTCGGCAGCTTTCCTTCGGTCTGATGGATTTGACCTTGCACACGCAAATCCACGCGACCAATGCCGCTGACATGCTGCCGCTCGCGAACAAAGTTTTGAGCGACGTCTCGTTCCCGGTGCCGCCGGATACGGCGTTCGTCGCGTATTTCGGCCACATCATCGGCTACGGCGCGGGCTACTACGGTTACGCGTGGGCGGACGCCATCGCGGCGGACATGGCCACGGTGTTTGAAAAATCGCCGGACGGATTTTTTGACCAGACCACCGGGATGCGGATGCGTAACGAGATTTACGCCGTCGGCGACTCGCGCGACATCAACGTCTCCATCGGGAAATACCTGGGCCGGCCGCGCTCCATCGAGCCGTTCCTCAAGCGCATCGGCGTGGAGAAGACAAAATAATTCCGCATGAGCCGCTGGCCGAAGCAGATCAAATACATCGTCGGCAACGAGGCGTGCGAACGCTTCAGTTACTACGGCATGCGGAGCATCCTTGCCGGCTATATCACCGGCGCGGTAGTCAAGGGCGGACTCGGCCAGGACGCGGACACTTCCACGGAAATCATCCACCTCTTCGTCTTCGCCAATTATTTCATGCCGCTGCTCGGCGCGTGGCTCTCGGACAAGATCATCGGGCGCTACCACACCATTCTTTGGGTCTCGCTATTTTACTGCGCGGGGCACGGCGTGCTGGCGTGCAGCGATTTCGCCGGCGACGTCCACGGCAAGATGATCTGCCTCTGCACCGGCCTTGGCCTGATCGCGTTCGGCTCCGGCGGCATCAAGCCCTGCGTCTCCGCGTTCATGGGCGACCAGTTCAAGCCGGAGCAATCGCACCTGCTTCAGAAAGCCTACGGCGCATTTTACTGGGCCATCAACTTCGGCTCGTTCTTCTCGTTCCTCGTCATCCCGTGGATCAAGGACAAGCACGGCTACAGCCTCGCCTTTCTGGTGCCGGGCATTTTGATGGCCATCGCCACGTTCATCTTCTGGCTCGGCACGAAACATTACGTCCGCGTGCCGACGAACCGCCAGTTGCATCACGCCGGGTTTTTCACCGTGTTCTGGAACGCGTGGCGCGGCAGCAAAGAATTTCACTCCGCCGCCATGCTCAACCTCGCCGCCACCATCGGCCTGCCGGTGCTGGCGATGGCGCTGATGACTTATCTTGGCTTTTCACACCGGACCGGCGTCACCGCGCAATGTCTCGGCTGGACGGCGCTCGGCTGCATCGGCGTGTGGTATCTGCTCGTCATCGTTTTAAGCGTGTTGCGGAAAACGGAACTGCCGGACGCCTTCTGGGCCAAGGCCGCCGCCAAGCACGACGAAAAGGAAATCGCCGGCGCGCGCTCCTTCACGCCGGTGCTGTTCGTCTTCGCCTTTGTGCCGATCTTCTGGACGCTCTTTGACCAGACCAATTCCACCTGGGTTTTGCAGGGCGAACAGATGACGCCGGCAAATTTCCTTGGTCTCGACATCGGCGCGGAGCAGATGCAGTCCATGAACCCGCTCATCGTCATGCTGCTCGTGCCGCTGTTCACGCTGGGCCTTTATCCGCGCATCGGGCGGTTCGCCTCGCCACTCAAGCGCATGGCCTTCGGGATGTTTCTCGCCGGTGCGTCCTACCTCGTCGTCGCCGCGCTGCAAAACCGCATCGAGCATGGCGCACATTTGAGCGTGCTGTGGCAGACCGTGCCGTATCTCATCCTGACCGCCGCCGAGGTTTTATTCTCCACCACCGGACTGGAATTCGCCTTCCGCGAAGCCGCACCGGAGATGAAGAGCACCATCATGAGCTTCTGGCTGCTGACCGTCTCGATGGGCGACCTCTTTGTCGTCACCGTCACCAAGATGTTCGCCAGCGCCACCGACCAGGCGGCGTCCGTCAGCACCGGTCGTTTCCTGCAATACGCCGGGATGACTTTCGTGGTGGCCGTGCTGTTCAGCCTCGTCGCCGCGTTCTACCAATACCGCGACAAGTCGGCGGCGCAGGGGAAATAATATTCCGCCCGATCGGCACGGTCTTGAATCTATTTTACCGGCTGCGCGTGTCCCGCTATCCTGTGCATGATGAACATCGCTTTCTCGAAATACCACGCGCTCGGCAACGACTACATCGTCATTGACCCGAAACATCTTTCCGCGCCGCTCACCACCGAACAGGTGAAACTGATTTGCCACCGCAACTTCGGCGTTGGCTCCGACGGCATTCTCCTCGGCCCCCTGCCCTCCACCACCGCCAAGTGCGCGTTGAAGATTTACAATCCCGACGGCTCCATCGCCGAGAAGAGCGGCAACGGCGTGCGCATCTTTTCGCGTTATCTCTGGGATACGAAGTTTGTGGGCAACGACGAATTTGCCCTGCAAACCGACGGCGGCATCGTGCGCTCCACGGTGTTCGACGGCGGCAAAATGGTGCGCGTGGAGATGGGCAAGGTCAGCTTTGACAGCGCGAAAATCCCCGTGTCCGGCGCGCCGCGCGAAGTCATCAACGAAAAGATTTCCGTCGGCGGCCGCGAGTTCACCTACTGCGCCGCGACCATCGGCAATCCGCATTGCGTCGTGCCGCTGCCGGAAATCAACGCGGAACTGGCGCACAAATTTGGCTCATTGCTGGAGGTGCATCCCAACTTCCCGCGCAAGACGAACGTGCAGTTTCTCAAGGTGCTCGACCGCGCGAACATCCAGATCGAGATCTGGGAGCGCGGCGCGGGCTACACGCTGGCCAGCGGCAGCAGCAGCAGCGCCTCGGCGGCAGTCGCGCACAAGCTCGGCCTCGTGGATAAGCACGTCACCGTGCATTGCCCCGGCGGCGACATCCAGATCGAGATCCGCGACGGCTTTGACATCCTGATGACCGGCAGTGTGACCCGCGTGGCCGAGGGCGTCATCTGCGCGGAGATGTTTGGATGATGGCCGCGGAATTATCCCCTGCCCTTCACAGGCTGTTCAGCACGTCAATCAACTGCCGCAGCCGGCCATAGCCCTTGCGGTTGAAGCCAAAGGCGATGCGCGGCAGGTCGAGGTGCTGCGTGTCCGCCCGTTCCTCCGGCGTGGGCGGAATGATCTTGATCGGTTCGCCGGTGATGATGTCGGCAAAGTCCTCGTTCATGGCTGCGATGGCGGAGTCGCTGGGCGCGTGCCGGAGCCGGATGACAAACAATTCCTTCACGAAGCGCGTGGAATGGAAGTTCCGGTAGAACCGCGTGATGACTTTCACGGCGTCATCGGCGTTGTCGGTGATGTGATAGAGATTGAGGTCCTCGGGCGAAATCAATTTGTCGCGCAGGAGATGTTCGCGGATGTGCTTGTCCCACGTTTTCCAAAACACACCGCCGGGCTTGTCCACCAGCACGAGCGGCATGAGCTGGCTTTTGCCGGTCTGCATCAACGTGAGCGCCTCGTAGCCTTCGTCCATCGTGCCGAACCCGCCGGGGAATAGCGCGATGGCGTCCGAGTGCCGGATGAAAATCAGTTTGCGCGTGAAGAAATAGCGGAACGTGACAAGCTTCTTGTCCTTGGCGATGACGGGATTGGCGGATTGTTCCCACGGCAGGCGGATGTTCGCGCCGAAGCTGTTCTCCGGCCCCGCGCCCTCGTGGCCGGCCTGCATGATGCCGCCACCCGCGCCGGTGATGACCATGAAGCCGGCATCGGAAATCTTTTGGCCGAACTCGACGGCCTGCTGGTATTCCGCCTTGCTCGGCGACGTGCGCGCGGAACCGAAAATCGTCACCTTGCGTTTCTCGGCATACGGCGCGAAGAGGCGGAAGGCGTAGCGAAGTTCGCGCACCGTGGTCTGGATGACGCGGACGTCGCCGGTGTCCTGCACATCGGTCAGCAGCTTGAGCGCATTCTCAATGATGTCGGCGACCTCGACTTCATTCGCGCCACCGCCCTTGGCTTTGATCAGTTCTTCAATCAGCCCGGCCAGCCTGGGGTCGGCGGAATTATTCTTCGTCCGGTTCATTGAAATCAGCATAACGGCGGCATCGCCAAAGGCAATGCCGCCGTGGAATCAGACCGGAACGTCAGATTATTTCTTGCTGTAGTCGGTGTATTCCGGCTTGAACATCTTGGACTTGATGAACGCCGGCAAATCCGCCGGGCGCGGCTGATCGGTCAACTTGCTGGCATAGGCTTCCTCAGCCACGGCCACGGCAATTTTGAGCGAGACTTCATGGATGCGCTTGAGCGATGGATAAATACGGCCCTCGGCCAGTTCTTCTTCGCGCAGCAATGAGGCGAGCGCCTTGGCAGCCGTGACAAACATGGAATCGGTAATGCGCCGGGCGCCGCTGGCCACGACGCCCAAACCGATGCCGGGGAAAATGTAGGCGTTGTTGCCCTGGCCGGGAACGTGGGTCTGGCCGTTCAGCGTCACCGGCGCGAACGGGCTGCCGCTCGCAAAAAGCGCGCGTCCGTCCGTCCATTTGTAGGCTTCCTCGGCGGTGCATTCGGCCTTGGAGGTCGGATTGGAAAGCGCGAAGATGACCGGACGCTTATTGAAGCTGCCCACGGTCTTGACGATTTCCTCGGTGAACGCCCGCGCCTGGCCCGACACGCCAACGAGCATGGTGGGTTTGACGGCTTTCACGGCGGCCAATAAATCGGCGCACGGCGCATGATCGTGCGCATAGTGCAATTTGTGCGACACCAAGCCTTCGCGGCTCTTGACGATGAGGCCTTTGGAATCCACGAACCAGATGCGTTTGCGCGCCTCGGCCTTGGACAAGCCTTCTTCCATCAGCACAGCGACGATGTTGTCGGCGATGCCCATGCCGGCCTCGCCCGCGCCGAGGAACAGCACGCGATGATCGCTCATCTTGCCGCCGGTCACACGCAGCGCCGAAAGCACGCCGGCGAGCGCCACGGAACCGGTGCCCTGGATGTCGTCATTGAACGTGCAAAGCTGGTCGCGATACGTCTCCAGCAGTCGGAAGGCATTGCTGTTGCCGAAATCCTCAAACTGGAACAACACAGCGGGGAAGACTTTTTTGACGGCCGTCATGAATTCCTCGATGAACGCGTCGTAATCCGCACCGCTGATGCGTTTCTGGCGCAGGCCGATGTAAAGCGGATCCTTGAGGAAGGTTTCGTTGTTCGTGCCGACGTCAATGGTGATGGGCAGGCATTGGGCCGGATTGATGCCGGCACACGCGGTGTAAAGCGAGAGCTTGCCGATCGGGATGCCCATGCCGGAGGCGCCGAGATCACCGAGACCGAGAATGCGTTCGCCGTCGGTGGCCACGATGACCTTCACGTCGCTCGTCGGCCAGTTTTTAAGCACCTTTTCAATGTGGCCGCGATCTTTGAGCGAAACATACATGCCGCGGGAACGGCGGAAGATGTGGCCGAATTCCTGACACGCCTTGCCGACCGTCGGGGTGTAAATGATGGGCATCATCTCTTCCAGGTGATCCATCACCACGCGGTAAAACAGCGTTTCGTTGCGATCCTGCAAACCCGCCAGTTGGATGTAGCGTTCGAGGTCGCTGGGCTTGTTGCGGAAGTTAGCCATGACGCGCTGCACCTGCTCGTCCATGCTCTGGACATGCGGCGGCAGCAGACCGCGTAGGCCGAGCGTGTCGCGCTCTGCCTCAGTGAAGGCGGTGCCCTTGTTGAAGACGGGGTTGTTGAGCCATTCGACGCCCTTGGCGGGCAGCGCACGGTTGAGGCGAGAATTTTGAGCGGTGGTCGTGTTCATTTGATTGGATATATTCAGTTACGCCAGCCAATACATTTGACCAGCTAAATTTTATTTTTACTTGGATAAGAAATAACCGTCGGCGGGAAATTTTTCTGGACGGAATTTGGCAAAACCTCCGTCTATTTTGCGCGATTAACCATTCCCATCCGACGTGAAAAACAAGAAACCCACGGCGTGAACCGTGGGTTTGGTTGTGCAAAAGCGAATCAGCCTTGCGGACGGATCTTTTTCCAGACCCACGCAAATGGATCATAAAATTCATCCACCACGCGTTCCTTCAACGGGATGATCGCGTTGTCGGTGATGGTGATGTGCTCGGGGCAGACCTTGGTGCAGCACTTGGTGATGTTGCAAAAGCCGATGCCCTGCGCCTGCTTGAGTTCGGGAATACGGTTCTCGGTGTCCAGCGGGTGCATCTCCAGCGCGGCGGTGTAAACCAGAAAGCGCGGGCCGATGAATTCCTCGTGCTTGTGATGGTCGCGCAGCACGTGGCAAACGTCCTGGCAGAGGAAGCATTCGATGCACTTGCGAAATTCCTGCACGCGGTCAACGTCGGCCTGCATCATACGCCAAGTGCCGTCTTCGCAGTCGGGCTTGCGCGGATTGAATTTCTTGATCTTGGTTTTGACGCGGAAATTCCACGACACATCGGTCGCCAAATCGCGGATGCTGGGGAACGCGCGCATCGGCTCGATGGTGATGGGCTTGCTGATGTCCAGCGTGTCCATGCGCGTCATGCACATGAGCTTGGGCATGCCGTTGACTTCGGCGGAGCAGGAGCCGCATTTGCCGGCCTTGCAATTCCAGCGCACGGCGAGGTCGTTGGCCTGCTGCGCCTGGATCTTATGGACGACGTCGAGGACGACGAGGCCCTCGGTGATCTCCGTGGTGTAATCCACGAACTTGCCGCCATTCGCGTCGCCGCGCCAGATTCTAAAAGTAACAGTCTTGTTGTTCATTTCATCTCCTCGATGACTTGTTTCAAATCTTCCCGCATCGCCGGAATCGGTTCGCGCCGCAATTTCATGGAGCCGTCCGCGGCCTTGGCAACGACGTTGTTGTATTTCGCCGCCTCGGGACTCTTGTCCGGGAAATCCTCGCGGAAGTGTCCGCCGCGGCTTTCCTTGCGTTCAATCGCGCACAGCGTAATGGCCTCGGAAACGGTGAGCAGGTGCTTGAGGTCAATCGCCGTGTGCCAGCCAGGGTTGTATTCGCAGTGGCCTTGCACGGCAACCTTCGCAGCGCGGGCCTTGAGCTTCTGGATGCCGTCAATCGCCTCTTCCATTTCGTTCTGCAAACGGACGATGCCGACGTTCTTCTGCATCATGTTCTGCAAATCGTATTGCACCTGATACGGTCCTTCGGTGGTGCCGCCGGCAGCGCGTTCAAATGGTGCAACAGCTTCCTTGTAAGCACCTTCGATTTCGGCATCGCTGACGGAAATGTTCGGATTCGCCTTCGCGTATTTCGCCGCGTATTCGCCGGCGCGCTGGCCGAAGACGATGAGGTCGGAAAGCGAATTGCCCCCGAGCCGATTCGCACCGTGGAGACCGGCGGCGCATTCGCCCGCCGCGAACAAACCGGGAATGTTCGTTGCCTGCGACTCGGCTTCCACGCGGATGCCGCCCATCGCGTAATGCGTGGTCGGGCCGATTTCCATCGGTTCCTTGGTGATGTCGAGATTCGCCAGTTGCATGAACTGGTGATACATCGAGGGCAGCTTGCGCTTGATGTGTTCGGCGGAGTTCGGAATCTTTTCCTTGATCCACGAAATGTCGAGGAACACACCGCCGTGCGGGCTGCCGCGACCGGCCTTCACTTCACGATTGATGCAGCGAGCGACGTGATCGCGGGTCAACAGCTCCGGCGGACGCTTGGCGTTCTTGTCGTTCTGCGTATAGCGCCAGCCCTCCTCGGGATCGGTCGAGGTCTGCGACTTGTAATTTTCCGGCACGTCGTCATACATGAAACGCTTGCCGTCCTTGTTGCGCAACACGCCGCCTTCGCCGCGCACGCTCTCGGTCACAAGAATGCCGCGCACGCTCGGCGGCCAGATCATGCCGGTCGGATGAAATTGGATGAACTCCATGTCGAGCAGTTCCGCACCCGCATGATACGCCAGCGAAACGCCGTCGCCGGTGCCTTCCCAGGAATTGCTGGTCACCGAATACGCGCGACCCAAACCGCCGGTGCAAAGGACAACCGCCTTCGCCTTGAAAACGCGGAAACGTCCGCGCTCACGGTCGTAACCAAACGCGCCGACCACCCGGCCGCCGTCTTTCAACAGCGACACGACGGTGTATTCCATGAAAACCGTGATACCCTGATGGATGCCGTGATCCTGCAATGTGCGAATGAGTTCGAGACCCGTGCGGTCGCCAACGTGCGCGAGACGCGGATAACGATGGCCGCCGAAATTGCGCTGGGAAATTTTGCCATCCTTGGTGCGATCAAACACCGCACCCCACGCTTCGAGTTCGTGAACACGCGCCGGGGCTTCCTTGGCGTGCAGTTCGGCCATGCGCCAGTTGTTGACGTATTGGCCGCCGCGCATCGTGTCGGCAAAGTGAACCTTCCAGTTGTCGCGGTCGTCCACGTTGCCCATCGCCGCCGCCATGCCGCCTTCGGCCATGACCGTGTGCGCCTTGCCGAGGAGTGATTTGCAGATCAGGCCGACTTTGACGCCGGCTGCCGACGCTTCAATCGCCGCGCGCAAGCCCGCGCCGCCCGCGCCGATGACCAGCACGTCGTATTCGTGAGTTTCGTAATTGGTAGCCACAATAAAAAGGGGTAAAAGATTATTTCAACGTGAAGAAAACAAAGTCGGTCAAATGATGTGTCGCGCACAGGCGGACGTAAACATCCGTGAAGCCGACCCAGAACAGGCTGATCCACGCCCACATCATGTGCTTGCGGTTCAGGCAGCTCACACAGTCATAACCCTTGGCGCAGGTTGGCGCCTTGGTCTTGGAATCGAGATAGCCGCCGATCAGATGCCGCAACGAATGGCAGCCGAAGGTATACATCGCGAGGAAAACGGCGTTGAGCGTCAGCACAAGCGTTCCGACACCAATGCCGAAATGTTCCTTGCCCAGCGCATCGGTGAACCACATTCCCAGCCACGCATCATACGAGAGGAGAATGATGAACAGGAACGCGAGATAGAAGAAATAGCGGTGGACATTCTGGATGATGAGCGGGAAATAGCGTTCGCCGAGAAACGTCTTGCGCGGTTCGCCCACGGCGCAGTTGATCGGATCAGCCCAGAACGACTTGTAATAGGCACCGCGGTAATAATAGCAGGTGAAACGGAAGCCGGCGGGAATCCACAGGATCAAAAACGCCGGCGAGAACGGTGCCCACGACGGCCACCATGCGGGCAACTTGCCGATGGTGTGCGGTGAAACGCCCCAGAATTCCGGCGAGTAGAACGGCGAGAGGTAATTGGCGCCGCCATTTTCCCCATGCAGGCCACCATACCAATAGCTCGGAATGCCGGTCTTCATGTCGCCCAAGCCTTGGAACGCCGCCCACGTCGAGTAGATGATGAAAGCGGAGAATCCGAGAAAGACAACCAGTGGTTGCAGCCACCAGTTATCCGGACGGGTCGTTTCGCCAAAGCCACGTTGCTTCGGCAGAGTGTCAGCGTAATCCATAACAGGAACGAATAGTAATTATGATTCATCCATGCGTCAACGCGCGGGAGCCGACCGCGAAAGTTATTAGCGCCACTTCGACTTAACTTGCCAGAAGCTTATCGCGGAATTTGCGGTGCCACCCATTCGTTCAAACCGCGCTCGCCGCCGCCGGCGGGCGAACACCCCAACTGCTCCAGCGCCTCGCCGACGAGATACAGCGAGCCGGTGATGACCACAAAAGGCTCGTCTTTACAGGCAATTAACGCATCCGCCAAATTGTCGCAGGCGGTGGCCGCCGCCGGCGGAATCGCGGAACAAATATAATCCGCCAGTTCGCCAGCCTTCGCCGTGCGTTCGCTGGTGACCGGCACGGTGAAAACTTTTGCCGCCAGCGGGGCCAGAACCCGGCAAATACCCGGCCATTTTTTGTCCGCCAGCGCGCCAAAGATGAAAACCGGCCGGATGCCGGCGAAATCCTTCCCCAGCGCCGCGCGCAAAGTTTCCGCGCCGGCGACGTTGTGCGCGCCATCGAGCAGAATTTTCTGACCGTTCGGTTTCCGAACTAGTTGCAACCGCCCCGGCCAGTTCACGGCAGCCAGCCCGGCGCGGAGGTTTTCCGCACTGACGGGAATTTGTTTTTGCAAAACTTCAACCGTCGCCAGGGCGAGCGTGGCGTTGAGCTTTTGATGTTCTCCCAACATGGGGGGGGCGAACGTCCCCGCGAGCCGCGATTCAATTTGTTTTGCGGTAACAATCGTTAGCGGCGCATTTTTCTCCCGGGCTGTTTTGTCAATCACGCACAACGCCTCCGGCGCATCCGTCGCCGTCACCACCGGCACGCCCGGCTTGATGATGCCGGCTTTTTCCGCCGCGATTTTTTCCAGCGTGTCGCCAAGCCATTGCTGGTGGTCAAAGGCGATGTTCGTGATGACGCTGACGAGCGGGGTGACGATGTTCGTGGCGTCGAGCCGTCCACCGAGGCCGGTTTCCCAAATCACCAGATCGCATTTCTGTTCCGCGAAGTATTTCAGCGCCATGACGGCGACGACTTCGAACATCGTCGGATGCGCGGCGGCGGGAAATTGCCGGAGCAACGGCTGGATTTCCGCGACCAGCCGGGTCACGTCGGCTTCGGATACAAGCTGGCGGTTGACCTGCATCCGCTCGCGAAATGAAACCAGATGCGGCGAGGTGAACAGCCCGACACGCCGTCCGGCCGCACGATAAAGGCTTTCCAGCATGGCGCAGGTGGAGCCTTTGCCGTTGGTGCCGGCAACGTGGATGAAGCGGAGTTTTTCTTGTGGATCGCCGGCCAGCGCCGCCAGTTTGCAGGTGCGCTCCAGCCCGAAGTGCGCGCCGAACAGCTGCAGGCCGTAAAGAAACTGGATGGCTTCGGCGTAGGTCACGCGGAATCAGAGTACGAACTCGACGGGGATTTTTTCCGCCAGCCAACGTTCAGCTTCCCCCGGACGATTGTTCCGCCAAGGCATGTTCTCTTCGATGCGCCGGATCATGGCCTGCAATTCAATTTTCGGCGGGCGAGAGGTAAAACCGGGTGCCGGGGGAACTCCAGCGCATCGGATGACGGCGCATCCCGCAACACTTCATTCGCCAGCAAGTGATTGGGATACTTTTTCATAAAGGTCGGGTGTTCCGTATTTCTCAAAAAGCTCGCGGATGTTTTTTGACCGCAGGTCGAGCCGGTTAAGGCGAATCAAGTATTCCACATCCAGAAAATCTTTCAAGAAGCGGCTCATCCGGGTGTTTTTTAAGGCGTGAAACTTAGTGGTTGACCGCCAGCCCGCCAATCACGAGGAACCGCAGCTTTCTGCGAGCGGCTTCCTCGTGGATGGTCGCAAAAAAACTCACAACGGCTTGTGATGGATGTGCTGGTGCGCGGCGGCGATGAAGCCCTTAAACAGCGGATGCGGCTGGTGCGGCTTGCTCAGGAATTCCGGGTGAAACTGGCTCGCCACGAAAAACGGATGATCCTTCAGCTCAATGACCTCGACGAGCTTGCCATCCGGCGAGGTGCCGCTGAAAATAAAGCCGGCCTTCTCGAATTTTTCGCGGTAGCTGTTGTTGAATTCGTAGCGGTGGCGGTGGCGTTCGTGGACGACGAACGAGCCGTAAAGCTGTCCCGCCTTGGAACCAACCGCAAGCTGGCACGGCATCGCGCCAAGCCGCATGGTGCCGCCTTTCTTCGTCACTTTTTTCTGCGCGTCCAGCAGTGCGATAACCGGAT
>Ga0265324_10000318_pt1 | contig 35429 bp, 27 predicted proteins | sample 41419metaG_FD_198634 | JGI IMG/M metagenome (GOLD analysis project Ga0265324, IMG submission 198634) | Rhizosphere microbial communities from Carex aquatilis grown in University of Washington, Seatle, WA, United States - 4-14-19 metaG | ecosystem: Host-associated > Plants > Roots > Rhizosphere...
TGATTACTTCAGTCAATCGCAGTCAGGTTTGAAATCAGTCATGAAAATCTTTGTTGCAGGCTTGAGCTACAAGACGACGCCGGTGGAGGTGCGCGAGAAACTCGCCGTCCATCGCTCGCGCCTGCAATGCTGCGGTTGCCGCCTCAAGCTGCGCGGCGGACTCGATGAAGTGGTGCTCCTTTCGACCTGCAACCGGGTGGAGATCTACGGGGTGTCGCCGTGGATTCATGGCCGCGTCCAGCAGCTTTTTCAGGAACTCACCGGCAGCGATTTTGATTTCACCTCCCATCTCTACGTCAAGGAAGGCGCGGAGGCGGCGAAGCATCTGTTCGCGGTCGCCAGCGGGCTGGACTCGCTCGTCATCGGCGAAACGGAAATCACCGGCCAGGTCAAGAACGCCTATCAGCTGGCGAAGGACGCCGGGCTGGTTGGCAAAAAGATGAACCGGCTGTTTCAAACCGCGCTGTCGGTGGTGAAGGCCATCCGCACCAACACCGGCATCGGGCGCGGCGCGACTTCGGTCGGCAGCGTGGCGGTGGAACTTGCGGAAAAGATTTTTGGCGCCGACCTCGGCGAAAAGACCGTGATGATTTTGGGCGCCGGCAAGATGGGTGAAGCCTGTGTGAAGCACCTCGCCAAGCGCGGCGCAAAGACCGTGCTGGTGGCCAACCGCTCGTTCGAGCGCGCGGAGAAACTGGCGGCGGAATTCGGCGGCCGCGCCGTGCGCATCGAGGATTCGGCGGCGGCGATGACCGAGGCGGACATTCTGGTCAGCTCGACCGGCAGCGCGGACATCGTTCTGAAACGTGCCGACGTGGCCAGGATTTTGCCGGCGCGGAAAAATCGTCCGCTCGTCCTGGTGGACATCGCGGTGCCGCGCGACATTGACCCGGCGGTGGCGGAGTTGCCGGACGTTTTTCTTTACGACATTGACGACCTCGAAGCAGTTGTCCGCGAGAATACGAAGAACCGCGAGCAGGAACTCGCATTGTGCCAGCAAATCGTCGCGGAACACGCGGACGAACTGATGGCGCGCTTTGACTCACCATTTGCCAAGCGTGTCCCCACCGTTGTTGAAACGGTGCCGGGTTGGGCGTTGCGAGCCATGGCTTGAAATTCAAAGTATGATTATTTTTACAATTTTGACAGTGGATGCGAAACCGCCGGTCGGCGTGGTGCGAGTCTGCTGTTGGAGCCACGGTGCTGATATCCGCCGTGCCGGGCAGAACCAAACCTAAACAACAAACAAAACGCGCGCAGTTACACAAACAACAACATTATTATGAAAACACTCAACCTCCTCACTCTGACCGTGGTCGCAGGCTCTCTGCTGACCCTGACCGCCCAGGCCGGCATCCTTGGCAGTCCGCATGATTTTCACTCCCGGTCGTGGAACAACGATCCGTCCGATCCGGCCACGGTTTGCAGCGTGTGCCACACGCCCCATCATGCCGATACCGTCAGCGGCCCGCTCTGGGGTCACACGGCCATTTCCGCCTCGGGTTGGCAGATGTATGCCAATGGCGTTTCGCCGGGGGCCAACATCAAATATACGCCGGCGACCGCGCCGACCGGCAGTTCCTTGGCGTGCTTGAGCTGCCATGACGGCTCCATTGCGGTCAATGCCTATGGCAGTGTCGCGAGTTCGGAATACATCACCAACGGTGCCGCCATTTCCGAGGGCAGCAAAAACCTGACCCACTCGCATCCGATCTCCTTCAACTATCAGGCGCTCGTCGGCACCGGCCCGACCCAGGACAAGTGGATCTATGATTCGGCGAACCCCGTGCTGACGCCGGACGCCAATTCGCCCGGTTTCACGGCCGGCAACGACATGAGCATCAAGGGATTTTTGCTCAACCAGCAGGGCAATCTGGAGTGCAATTCCTGCCACGACGTGCATAACCAGGAAGGTTCGCCGTATAACATCGTCAACAATCCGCATCTGGTCAAAATCAACGGCACCGCCGGCGGCGTCGGCAGCTTGCTCTGCCGCAGTTGCCATAACAAGTAATCAGCAATGTCTGTTGTGCCAGCTTATGAATAATGGATTGCCCGCGCCAGTCGCCCGCCGTTTTGGGCGGCGGCCGGTCGGGCAGTCTTCGTGAGCCGGCGCATGAACAAAAAAATATGAAACCAATTAATTACAATCTCATGCGCCGCGCCCAATCGGTTCTGGCGACGGGCTTGGTGCTGGGCGGTTTGTTGGCGGCGACGGCGTCCGCGAGCGTTTATCAAATGCAATCCAATTATGTGGCCGGCTCGACTGCGCCATATAATACCAGCGGCGGCGTGCCTCCGGCAGCCTATCAAAACCCTGCGGTTGTTGTTACCTCAACCAATGTCACGTTGAAATGGTATGGTGTGCAGGGATTTTATCAAATTCAGGCGACCACGAATATAGCGAATACTAATTCCTGGATCACCATTGCCACTGTGAAGTCGTCGGATTTTGCCGGGACCTACACCGGTCCCAAGCCCGATCCGACCAACAGCTATTCCTTCCGCCTAGCCCTGGTCAATAACTACTATGCTGGCCAGAATCAGTGTAGCAGTTGCCACGGCGATAAATACACTGAATGGAGCGGCACTGCGCATGCCCGGGCGATCAAGGAGCATTTGAATCCGGATGGTTCCTTCATACCGGGACATTCCACGTCTTGTTTGCCCTGTCACACGGTTGGCTATAATCAACCGTCGGGATATGCCTATGACACCAATGCTGGTAGCGCCAATTATTCCTCGCCCATGGCCAATGTCGGCTGTGAAAACTGCCACGGCCCGGCTGGCTGGCACAAGAACAGCGACCACGACGTCATCCGCCCGGTTCTTAGCGTTGACCCGTCCATCTGCGGCAGTTGCCATCAGGGTGCCGTCCATCCCACCTTTATGGAATACACGAATACGGTTAAGACTCTATTCCCCACAAATGTGCCCGCAGGCATTGTGACGACCGACGTTGGTCATTACATTGGCGGCCATAATAGTTTTGGCTGTGCGTTTTGCCATAATGCGGTCAATCGCGATGCCATGATTGGGGAGTATTATGACAAACAAGCGGGCAATCCTCATCCAGTGGCATTTACCACTGCGGGTGTGCCAAGTTGGACAGCTACCTGCGCCACCTGCCATGATCCCCATGCTTCCAACTATGTCGCCCAGTTGCGTTACCCAACCTATTCCACCAACTACTTCGTCATGCCTACCGTTACGGATACGCGCACGGTGGTTGTCACTAATTTCAATGGTTCGTTTACAACCAACACGGTCTATGTAAACTCGGTGGTCGATGCCCTATTTAATCCAAAAATCCAAGTATGCGCCCAGTGCCATAGCGGCGGACGCGGTATGCGCTGGGACGGCACGGCTTATAGTCTCACGACCAATCTGGTGTCTGCCACAGTAACCAATTTGGTGTATATCTATACCACCAACAGCGTGAGCTACACAAACATCTATGGTCAGGTGTTTAGCAATGCCCAAGGTAATCCTGTGACCTATCAAACCTATGCGGTGACGACTTCGACCAATCCTGTGATTGGCGTCGGTATCGTCACTCCGCTCATTGCCTATACCAATGGCGGCACGGTTTATTATACCACCAACAGCTCCGGGTTCAGCGTGCCGCACTATCCGGTGCAGTATAATATCCTCATCGGCCAGGCGGATTTTGACTACGCTTCGAACGGGGTGCCCAATAAGACCCACGCGCACACCACGGCACCAGATCAATGTGCGACCTGCCACGTGCCAAAATATGCGACGGGTGCCCATTCGAATAACACCGGACACTCCTTTGCCATGGACTACTATGGTTGCCAGTCCTCCTGCCATTCGTCCTACAGTTCGGCGGCGCTCGCGGCCAAAGTTCTTAATCAGAAAATGACCCAATCCAACAGCATGGATCGCGTGGTGTCCTTGTTGAAACAATGGTCCACCAACGTGGCTCCGGCCATACTCCGGACGAATTTCGGACCGCTGGCTTGGGAATTCCCCAGCATCGGGGCCTTGTCAAAGAAAGTCACGAACAACGGCGTCATCTACGCCTCCGGTCCGCCCTCGGCCTACAAGCCCTCGCTGGGAGCCGTCCCGTCCGGCACCAACGACAACCTCCAGTTGGCCTACGTGCCGCAGGACATTCGCATGGCCCGGTTCAGCCTCTATGTGGTTTATGAAGACCAGAGTCTGGGCGTGCATAATCCAAGCTATGTCAGCGCCTTGCTGGCCGATGCGGAAACCCGGGTGATGAATCAACTTATCACGAGCAACTATCCGGCATCCTTCGCGGCCAACACTCTGAAGGGCTTTGCGCCGTTGAGCGTGGCCTTCACCAACTACGGTACCGCCAGTTCCTACAGTTGGAACTTCGGTGACGGTCAGGATTACAGTGGCTACACCAGTGCTAATCCGACTTATACCTACAACACGCCGGGGCTTTACTCGGTGACCTGCACTGCCGACGGCAGTCCGCTGACCCGCACGAAATATATCTGGGTTCAGCAGAGACCGACGGTTGCGTTCACGGCTGACAACACAACCGTTACGGCTGGAACGACCGTCAACTTCAGCAACACCAGCAGTAACACCAATGATGTCTACCTCTGGCGTTGGTATCCGATGTTTAATACCAACAGTGGTGTTAAATACGACACGTCGGGCGGAGCGTTTAGCTTCACCTACACGAATGCGGGCACTTATGATGTCAGGCTCCGGGCTTCCTGTCCGGCTGGCACTGCCACCAACACCGCCGTCGGATACATCACGGTGCATTAAGGCTCGCCCTTAAGTCGGAATCACGCGGGCCTTGGTCGAGCGATTGACCAAGGCCCGCTTTGTTAAAGTCGGCAAACCGCCGGCCATGGGCGGGAAAAGGCGCTTGGTTTTCCTTGGTTGACCGTGTAGTTTTGCAGGCCATTTTCGGAACGCTGAACGAAGGCTTCCGAGATGAATCTATGACCAGAATCCTATCTATGATGACCATGATTAAACGGCGGCTGGTTTCACTGGCCGGCGGCTGCCTGTGGCTGGGGTTGCTGGCCGGTTGCACCGCCACCAAGCCCGCGTCCAAGACGGTTTACACTTTTTTTCCGCCGTCGCCGGATGAGCCGCGGATTCAATTTCTCACCTCATTTTCTTCCGATGCGGAGCTGGGGCGTACCCGGAGCTTTGCCGATTTCATCACCGGGGAACAGCCGGTGGGCGGCCTCGTCAAACCCTACGGTCTGGCCTTGCATGACGGTAAAGTTTTTGTCTGCGACACCGTGGGGAGCATGATTGAGGTGTTTGACTTGAAAAGACACCGGGCGTCCTACTTCGCCCCGCCGGGCGAAGGCAAACTGCGGACGCCGATCAACCTCGCCATTGACACCGATGGCACGCGTTATGTGGCCGACACCGGCCGGAATCAGGTGGTGATTTATGACGCCGCCGGAAATTTTATTAGTGCCATTGGCAAAAAGGACGAGCTGAAGCCGGCGGACGTGGCGGTTTCGACCAACCGGATTTATGTGGGAGACATGCTCAATCACGTCGTGCGGGTCTATAACAAGGCCGACCAGCAATTTTTGTTCACCATCCCGAACACGAACAGCGTCGCGGCCAACGCGGCAAAATTATTTTCACCCGCCAACCTGGCGCTGGACCAGAACGGCCGGCTGCTGGTGTCCGATGTCGGTGGTTTCAGGGTTCAAATTTATGACCTCGACGGGAAGTATCTGCGCACTCTCGGTCAGCAGGGCCTGGCACCCGGAAGCTTCGCCCGGCCCAAAGGCGTGGCGGTGGATCATCAGGGGCTGGCGTATGTGGTGGATGCCGCCACGCAGTTGGTTCAGATCTTTGACCCGGAGGGCCGGCTGCTCTTGTATTTCGGCCAGCCGGGCGCCAGCACGCGCGGTCAACTGGTGCTGCCGGCCTCCATCAAGGTGGATTACGACCACGTCGGCTATTTTCAAAAATACCTCGCGCCGGGTTATCAATGTGAATACCTGATCCTGGTCACCAGCCAGTTCGGGCCGGACAAGGTCAGCGTTTATGGGTTCTTAAAAAGGCCGGCCACGCCTTGACGTGGGGAAAATTCAGGGACGAATGAGTCAGCACTTTTCAAAATCCAATCACCGCCCGGCTTGGCGTCGGGCCGGTGGATTTTGCCTTCTGCTTTGCGGCCTGACGCTGCTGATCGGTTGCAGCACGGAGAAACGGCATGAGTGGCTGACGGTTTTCTTTGACGGCGTTCCGCCGCTGGGCGGCGTCACCAACGCCCCGGTCGTGGTCGCCGGGGAACCGCACGTGGCGGTGAGCACCAATGCCCCGCCGCCGCCGGCGCCGCCCCGGCCCAAAGAGGTCATGCACCCGCAGTTTGCGGCGCGGAATTGCACCGCGTGCCATGAGTCGCAATTTTCCAATGCCATGCGGGGCAAGCCGGGCGAGGCCTGCTTTGTCTGCCATACGGTGATGCACACGAATTTTCTGGCCGGCAAGATCAAGCATCCGCCGGTGGACGAGGGTGATTGCAAGAGCTGCCACGACCCGCACCATTCGCCGAACAAAAAACTGCTCCAGAAAACCGTGCCGGAACTCTGCCTGACGTGCCACGACGATCCGCTGGCGGCGGGCAAGTTCAAGCATCAGGCGGTGGAGTCGGGCCAGTGCCTCGATTGCCATGCGCCCCATTCAACCAACTTCAAGGGCCTGTTGAAGCAATCGGTCAAGGATACCTGCGCCGACTGCCATGATGATCTCATTGGCAAAAAGAAATTTGTGCATCAGCCGGTGGGCGACGGCGACTGCCTGGAATGTCACACGCCGCACGCCGGAAAGTTGCCGAAGCTTTTGAAAAAGCCGGTCAAGGACAAGTGCATCGAGTGCCACGACGACCTGATCGGCAAAAAGAAGGTGGTGCACCAGCCGGTGGCCGATGGCGAGTGTCTGGACTGCCATAATCCGCACGCCAGCAAGATCAAGGGCCTCCTGAAGAAGCCGGTGAAGGAGACCTGCGCGGATTGCCACGACGACATTCCCGCGAAGAACGCCAAGGTGGTTCATCAGCCGGTCGGCGACGGCGATTGCACGGCGTGCCACAATCCGCACGCGACGGACAAGAAGGCGCTCGTGAAAAAATCCGCGCCGGCGTTGTGCTGGGACTGCCACGACAACTTTTTGGAGAAGGCGAAGTTCAAGCACGATGTGGTGGAAGACTGCACCGGCTGCCACAAGCCGCATCAGTCGGCGGAAAGCCATCTGCTGGCCAAGAATATTTTGAAGCTCTGTGGCGACTGTCATGACGACAAGGATTTGCAGGCGGTCAAGGCGCACGCCGGCACGGCGGGCAAATCCTGCACAATCTGCCACGATCCGCATGTGGGCAAGGATAAATATTTGCTGAAGGCCGGTGCCGCCAGCGCTGTCGCCGGAAAGGAGACGCCGGCGGCCAAATGACCTTGGAGAATTTTCATCGTCGCCGCTGGCTGGCGGGCTTGTCCGCCGTCAGCTTCGCGGTTGGTTTGGTGCCGGCGGCCCGGGCGGAAGATCCCGATTGGTTCAAGCCGAACGGGCTGCCCGAGGTGAGCGTGGGTGTCGAGGCGGAAGGCTCGACGGAGCGGACGAGGTTGAGCGGCGGCAGCTCGACCTACGATTTTACTTCCGTCACGCCGCTGGTGGGATTGCATACCACCGGTTCGATTTATCATCCGAACCTGCTGACCTTTGATTTGGGCGGCGACCTTGGCTGGGGCTGGGTCAACACGTCCTCCAGCGGTTCGGGAGCCGGCCAATCCCGCAGTGAGAGCGCGGATTTGTTGCGGTATCTGGCCGAGTTCAACCTGTTTTCGGAGAAGCCCTGCAATGGCTCGGTTTTTGCCGCGCAAGACCACAGCTATCGTGATTATGGCTCGTTCAACACCTACACGGTGGACGCCACCCGTTACGGCGGCCGGATGAACTGGACGGCGGACGGGTTCACCCTGAACGCGGATTTGGGCTATCGCAGCGAAGACGCTTCCGGCCTGAACGATTCCTCTCAACTGACCGAGACATATTTTAATTTTCTGGGCATCCAGCAGCGTAAAACCGGCGAAACGACCGTGACCCTGCACGCCAACGAACTGGAAAATGATTTCAATTATGGCAACCGCCAGGACACCAAGAACTGGTCGGCGGGCGTTGCGGATTCGGAATTTTTCGGCAGCCGCCGGCAGATCGGCGCCAGCACCGGTTTGAGTTACAGCCAGTCCGAATATTCCGGGCAGCAGTTGGACACGCTGAGCGCGAGTGAGGACCTCACCGTCAATCACCGCCCCAATCTGGACAGCTACCTGATGATGAATTTCAGCCAGAACGAGCTGCGCCCGATTTCTTCCTCGCAAGTGCAGGGCACGGTTGGCGTCCGGCATCAGCTTTACGAAAGCCTGACCTCCGTCGTCGAAGGCCATGGCACCTATCAGGAGGATTCCTCGAATCCCGGCAGTTCCACCTTTGATCAATACGGTCTGCGGCTGTCGGAAAATTACTCCAAGCGCCTGCAATCCTGGGGCCGGCTGGCGGTCGGGGCGGGTGCCGGCGTGGATCATCAGGATCAGAATTCATCCGGCGGCACGGTCTTGACGCCCTCCGAACCCCATCAGCTTTATCTGCCCACCAGTCCCGGCTACCGGCCCGTCTATCTGAACCGGCCGGAGGTGATTGATTCCACGATTGTGGTCAGCGCCGGCAGCGACACGCTGGTATATCCGACGGACTACACCATTGTTCATTCCGGTGTATTGACGGAAATCAAGCTGGTGGTTCCGGCCAGTTCCCATCTCCAAGGCCTGCTGCAGACCAACGACAATCTCGCCGTCACCGTGACCTATCAGAGCGCATCTTTGGGCGACAGTTCCTACGACATGTTCAACGCCAATTTCCAGGTCCGGCTGGATTTGTTCAACCGGTTTGGCGTCTATGGCCGGGCGAACTGGCTCGACAACAATGCCCCGCCGGAGGTGCTCGCCCAGACGCTCGCCGACCTCGTCGGCGGCGTGGATTATAATTACAAGTGGTTCCGCACCGGTGCCGAATACGAGAGCTACGATTCCAATTTCTCCCGCTATCAGGCGCTGCGGTTCTTCCAGAATTTTGACTTCGCCCTGTCCAGCGCGTCCTCGCTGGGCTTTGATTTCAACGAGTCTTTTTACCACTACCCCGGCAGCCGCGACCAGTCCGAATATCAGGGCCTGAGCCGTTACAACATCCGGCTGCCGATGAATTTCAACTGGTATCTCGAGGGTGGCGCTTTGACGCAGGACACGGGCGGTACTGAACAGGTTCAGGGCATGGCGCGCACCGGCATCGGCTGGAAGCGCGGCAAATTGAGCCTTCGCGTCGGCTACGAATTCAACAGCCAGTCCACCGCGTCCGGCGGCTTTACGGAAGACCGCATCAAACACCGCTTCTTCACCTACTTCCGGCGGTCTTTTTGACATGAAACCGATGCTGAAAAATGTTCCGTTCGCCAGCCCGGCATTCAAGCTGCGCGGCGGCTGGCGTGGTCGGAACGCTTTTGTCTTCGCGGTCTGGCTCGCGATGTTGTTCAGCCTGTCCGCATCGGCAGAACAAAAGCCGGCCCCGGCCTGGCCGCCGCCGCCGGCGGCGCCGCGCGTGGTTTATGTGCGGGAAATTTCCGGGCCGCAAGACCTCGGCGTCCGGCCGCCGGTGCTGCTACGGCTGGCCAACTGGATTACCGGCGTGAGCAACAGCCGGCAGAAACTGGATCGGCCGTTTGGGCTTTCGCTGGATGAGTCAGGAAACCTTTTGGTCGCCGACACCGGCTCGGCCACGGTGAACTGCTTGGACTTGGCGCATAAAAAATGGCAGCGCTGGTCAACTGTCGGCGGCACCCGCCTGCTGTCGCCGGTGGCGGTCGTGCGGCGCGGCGCGACATTTTTTGTCGCCGACTCCGCCTTGGGTAAAGTGATTGCCTTCGATGAAAAGGGCAGGGGACAGTTTGCCATCACCAACGAACTCGAACGCCCGGCGGGCCTGGCGCTGTTGGATGACCATTTGCTCATCGCTGATTCGCAGCGGCACCAGATTATCGTTTGTGGGTTGCACGGCGAATTCATTTCCAAGTTTGGCGAGCGGGGCAGCGGGCCGGGCGAATTTAATTTCCCCACGCACATCAGCGTGGACGGCCAGCGCCGCATCTACGTCACGGATTCCCTGAACTGCCGCATTCAGGTTTTTGACGCCGACGGCCATTTCCTGCGCGCCTTCGGCAGTGCGGGCGACGGGCCGGGCTGTTTCAGCCGGCCCAAGGGCGTGGCGGTGGATGGCGACGGACACGTTTATGTCGTGGACGGCGTGTTCAACAACGTGCAGATTTTTGATGAGCCGGGGCGGCTGCTGCTCGACTGGGGCGGGGCGGGAACGGCCGCCGGCGAGTTCTGCCTGCCCAATGCCATTGTCATCAATTCTAAAAATGAAATTTTCGTGGCCGATGCCTACAACCATCGGCTCCAGATGTTCCGCTACCTCCGCCAACCATGAACCGCGCGCCGCAATTTAATTCCCGCCGCCGCCGTCTTGCTGCCGGCGTGGCCGGCCTGCTCCTGCTGGCGGTGGTCGTCCGCGCCGACAGTCCCAACAGCATCATTTATTCCAAGCACAATCTTTCCGTCAGCGGCTCCGGCACGGTCCACGCCAAGACGGAATCCGACGTCTGCATTTTTTGTCACACGCCGCACGGCGCCTCCGCCACCGACGGCCCGCTGTGGAATCACAAAATGTCCTCGGCCCCTTACACGCCGTTCACCAGCCCGACGCTGACGGCGCTGAATGTCACCATCGGCCAGCCGACCGGCTCATCCCGCCTGTGCTTGAGCTGTCATGACGGCACGGTCGCGTTGGGCCTGGTGAACAGCCGGCCCGGCGGCATTGACATGAATAATCCGCTGCCCGACGCCAGCAACCTCGGCACCGACCTGTCGGCGGATCATCCCATCTCGTTCATTTACGATTCCACGCTGGCCAACAACGCCAGCGCCTTTCCTGCCGCCGGTGGCTTGGTTGATCCGGGAACGCTGCCGCCGGAAGTGGTTTTGGAAAATAAAAACACCCTCCAGTGCACCACCTGCCACGATCCGCACAACAACCAATTCGGCAGTTTTCTGGTCATGGACAACAGCAGTTCGCAGCTCTGCGTGACGTGCCACGCCTTGCCCGGCTGGACCGGTTCCGCCCATGCCGTCTCCAGCAAAACTTTGCCGGCGGCGCTGGCCGGTCAAATTGCGCGCCCCAAAAGCGGCTTGTCGAGCAAGGCTTCCCTGTCGGCGTCGTCGGTCGCCCATGCCGCCTGTGCCAGTTGCCACACGCCCCATGCCGCCGCCGCCAAATCGGGGCTGATGCGGTTTTCCACGCCGGAAAAAAACTGCATTGACTGCCACGGCGGTGATGGCCCCGGAAAAAATGTCGCGGCGGATTTGAAAAAGACCAGCGTTCATCCCGTTTCGCTGGAACTGGACGTGCATAACGCGCGCGAAAATCTGGTGAACCCGCCGGTGCGTCACGTCACCTGTGCCGATTGCCACAATCCTCACGCCACCAGCGGCGCCCCGGGCTCGAAAGGCCGGGTCTCCGGCGCGCTGGCTTCCGTCGCCGGCATCAGTGTGGGCGGTGGCGTGCTGTCCGCCGTCACGCATGAATATGAATTGTGCTTCCGCTGCCATGGCGACAGCGCCAACCGCGGCCCGGCCAGCGTTCCGCGCCAGTTTGTGCAGACGAACACCCGGCTGGAATTCAACCCCGGCAACACGTCGTTTCATCCGGTGGAAGCTTTCGGGAAAAATTCCCGCGCGCCCAGCCTCATTCCGCCGTTGACCGCTGCCAGCCTCGTCTCTTGCGGCGATTGTCATAACAGCGACCAGGGTTCCGCCACCGGCGGCACCGGGGCGAACGGCCCGCACGGCTCGGCCTTCGCGCCGTTGCTGGAACGCATGCTGCTCCTGACCGACGGCACGCCCTACAATCCCAACAACTTTGCCCTGTGCTACAAATGCCACGCCAGCGCGGTGGTGGATAGCTCGCTGGCGTCGAGCTGGTCGGGCCATCAGACGCATATCGAGAATTACAAGGCCGCCTGCACCACCTGCCACGATTCGCACGCGGCCACCCAGCCGCACCTGGTCAATTTCAACACCACCTACGTCCAGCCCGTGAACGGCGTGATCAACTACACCTCCACCGGCCTGAACCACGGCACCTGCACGCTCACCTGCCACGACGGCAGTGGCGTCAACCATCCGCATATCGGCAAAAGTTATTAAGCGCCCTGACCGCGGATTGACTTGGCTGCGAGGAATGACAATTACCGTGTAGCCGGAATAATTTAACCCTGCTATTTTGAACCCACGAATATGAACCTCAAACCGCTTCTCCTGTTGGGCTGCCTCGTGTTGCCCGTCCATTTTGCCGGCGCCCAAAACCCCGCGCCGGCGGCACCCGCCGCCGCCGAGGCCACCATCTCCGGCAAGGTCGTCGAGACCATGAACACCGCCGGCTACACTTATGTGCTGGTGGACACCGGCGCGAAAAAAGTCTGGGCGGCGGCCGTGGAATTTTCCGTTAAGGTGGGCGATGCGGTTTCCTTCGCCGCCAGCCTGCCGATGGAAAACTATCACAGCAAATCGCTGAATCGGGATTTCGACGTGGTCTATTTCACCGGCGGCATCAATGTCAACGCCGCCGGCACCGCCGCCGCGCCGGCCGCGGCTGTGCCTCAATTGCCACCCGGCCATCCGGCCTTGAATGGTGGCGTCGCGCCGAAACTTCCACCGGGCCATCCGGCGCTCACGGGATCGCCCGCGCCGGCGAATGTGGATTTGACCGGCATCAAGCGGGCCGAAGGCGGCAAAACCATTGCCGAAATCTTTTCCGGCCAAGCCAAGCTTTCCGGCAAACCCGTTTCCGTGCGCGGCAAGGTCGTCAAGTATAACGCCGCTATCATGGGCAAAAACTGGCTGCACATCCGCGATGGCTCCGGCAGCGCGGAGAAAATGGACAACGACCTGACTGTCACCACCAGCGCCGACTCCAAGGTGGGCGACACCGTGCTTGTCACCGGTAAACTCACTCTCAAAAAAGATTTCGGCGCCGGTTATAAATATGACGTCATCCTTGATGATGCCAAAGTGGTCGTCGAATAAGCGCGTTGGTTCCCGGCAATCTTTGTTGGCGTGTGGTTGCGGGGGCAGCCGTTACGCTTACCGTGTTTGGCTGAAGATCACTGGCCGGCTTTGGCAATATATGCAGTTTCAATCAACCGTGGTACAAGCTGATCGGGTAGGGTGGTGGGGGACGGTGCGCTGCGCCGTCCGCTGGCCGGCGTTTCCCCGTCTTCTGCCGGACAGCTTCCCGTTGGGTGTGGAATGACCGTTGCTACCAACGCCGCTGTGCCAATGTTGTTTTAATCGGCTATGCTTTGCTTCGATCCTGCGAAGCAAAATGGTTTGCCTTTACCATCATTCGACGGATTTCAGCCCAGTCTTCCCAGCAGCCGGAGCAGTCCGTCCAAAATTGTCAGCGGATGCGGCGGGCAGCCGGGAATGAACAAATCCACCGGCACGACGGAACTCGCGCCGTTCAAAACCTGCGGATGACCGATGAACGGCCCGCCGGCAATCGCGCACGCACCGACGGCGATGACAATTTTCGGCCCCGGCACGGCATCGTAAGTTTTTTTAAGCGCCAGTTCCATGTTGCGGCTCACGCAGCCAGTGATGAGCAGCCCGTCCGCGTGTCGCGGCGACGCGACGAACTGGATGCCAAACCGGCTTAAGTCCCAGCCGATGGTGCCGAGAACGTTGGTGTCCGCTTCGCAGGCGTTGCAGCCGCCGGCGCTCACCTGCCGCAGCCGGAGCGAGCGGCCGAAAAGTTTTTTCAATTTTCCGTCCAGCGCCGCGGCGAGGCGGATTTCCTCTTCGCCAGGTTTTCCCAAAATCAAATCTCCGCGCTGCCGCACCGCCATCGGATGTTTGCCGGTCTGCGTGATCGCCTTGGTCGGACAAGCCTCAACGCACGCGGCGCAGAAAATACATTTGCCTAGGTCCAGCGCGACCGGATTTCCCGGTGTCCGCGTGATCGCCTGCGTCGGGCAAACCGGCCCGCACGCATTGCAGCCATCGGCGCATTTCGCCGCCTCGGCCCGTAGCGCCCCGCCGTGACGGTCAGGCAGCGCGGGCGGCGGACCGCCGGGGTATGCCATCGTCTGGCAGCCGTGCCGCAAGCGATTCAAGATGGTTTCGTGGGCAAACATGGTCAGAGATCAAAGCCGCAGTAGGACAGATTGAAACTCTTGTTGCAGATCGGGAAATCCGAGATCGCCTGACCGCGCAATGCGAGCGCTAGGCCAGTCCAGTTGTGGAACGACGCGTCCACGATTTTGTAGCGGCGGAATTTCCTGGCACTGTCGGTTAACGCAACGTGGCAAACCTCGCCGCGCCAGCCTTCGACCAGTGCTACCGCCAGCATGTCGGCGGCGGGTGCATCGGTATCGGCGAAAATATCTCCTTCCGCCGGCGCCGCCAGTTGTTCCTCGATGAATTTGGCCGAGCGCTGGATTTCCAGCCAGCGCACCCGCGCGCGCGCCAGCACGTCGCCTTCCGGCCAGACGACCACCGGCACGGGCGCGAAGCGATGCCACCCCGCCGGATGATCGAACCGCACGTCGCGCACCAGGCCGGAAGCCCGCGCGGCCACGCCGACCAAACCGATTTCCGCCGCCTGTTTTGCCGAAACCGTGCCGGTGAATTCAAAGCGGGCGCGGGCGGAATTTGATTCCCACAGCCATTCCGCCGCCTCATTCACTTCGTCCAGCGCGTTGCGGAGCTTGGCCAGCAACTGCGTCGCCCGCTCTGTTTCCAAGTCGTGTTTGCAGCCGCCGGGACGGATAAGGCCGCGCCCGAAACGGTTGCCGCACAGCAGCGCGGTGAGATTCAGAAAATCGCCGCGAATTTTTCCGCAGGCGGAGGCGGTGGGGAGAAACGCCACGTCGTTCGCCAGCGCGCCGAGGTCGCCGGTGTGGTTGGCGAGGCGTTCCAGTTCGAGCGCGATGGCGCGCAGCCATTGCGCCCGCAGCGGCGCTTCCGTGCCGGCGAGGGTTTCAAGAATCGTTGCGTAAGCCGTCGCGTGGCCGATGGTCGTGTCGCCGGCAACGGTTTCCATCTGGCTCATCGTCGTGCGCTGCGGCCCGCCCGCAAGCGCCTCCTCCACTCCGCGATGCTGGTAGCCGAGCGCGATTTCCAGATGCAACACGTCCTCGCCGTTGCATTGAAAACGAAAATGCCCCGGCTCAATGATACCCGCGTGAACCGGTCCGACCGCGACTTCGTGAATCTCGCCGCCATCAACTTTGAAAAATTCTCCGACCGCCGGGTGGCCGCCGTTCTGCTGCCGCACCGGTTTCAGCCACGGATGGCCTTCCGGCACGAGGCCGTGCTGTTCCCAGGCTTCGCGCTCAAACAGATGCGCCTGCGGATGGAGCAGCGTGAGCGACGGATAATTCTTTTCCACGGGCGCGCTGCGGCCGACGGCGAGCGTGTTTTCAGAGTCGAATGCCATCACGGCCACGAGGCGAGTCGCGGAATCTTCCGGCACGCCGAACCACGCGCAGAGCCGTCCGCCGCGCTCCAACTCCGCGGCGGTTGCGGTGATGAATTCAGCCGCCGGCCATTCCGGCACGTCCGCCCACGGCACGCTCGTGCCGTTGCTCAACCGGAGAAATTCGCGCGGGGTGTTCATGGCGAAGCCGGTTTGAATTTGGAAAATATCCAACATCCAACAGCCAACCGCCAACGCCCAAGGCGGTGGCACACCACGTCCCCATGGATGTTCGTTGTTGGCTGTTGGATGTTGGATGTTTCCAGTCTTTCCCGTTTCAGGGAACAGTTGCGCCCCGCGGCCGGCGTCACGACTTTCAGTGTTTTGGAAAAACGGGTCTTCATGGATTCAACAGTTTCGCCGCCGCGGTCCAAGTGTCGCGCAGCAGCGGCGGCGTGGCGAGGCCGAGCCAGAGCGACAGCGCGAGGAACAGCAGCGGCGGAATGATGACGCCGGGTGATTCGATAAGTCGCTTGCCCGTCGCCCGCGCGGCGGCGCGTGGCCGTCCGTCCACAATGGCGAACCCCAGCCGCGCCATTCCGAAAAACGCAAAGAGCAGGCAGCCAAGAAACGCGATCATGGCAAAAGCATTGTTCGTCTGGAAGCCGGCCAGGATGATTTTCAATTCGCTGAAAAAAACGCCGAACGGCGGACACGCTGTCACCGCGAGAATTCCCACCACAAAAATCCGCGCCGACGCCGGCGCACGCCACGCCATGCCGGCGACTTTGTCCTCCGTCTGCGCGCCCGCCGCGCGCCGGATATTGCCGGCGCTCAGGAACAGCGCGCCTTTCGTCAGGCCGTTCGTCCAGACGTGAAACAGCGCGGCCCAGATGCCCGCGCCGCCAAGCGCTGCGCCGACGGTCAGGATGCCCATGTGCTCGACGCTGGAGTAGGCGAGCATCCGTTTGTAGTCCGGCGTGCTGAGCAGAAACAGCGCGGCAACGAGCATGGAAAATAATCCGAACGCGAGCAGCGTGCGCTCGGTCACCGCGCCTCCACCGGCGGCGTCCACGACTTGTTTCACGCGCAGAATGGCGATAAACGCCATCGTGGTCGTGCCGCCCGCGAGCAGCGCGCCGACCATTCCCGGCGCTTCACCGTAGGCGTCCGGTTTCCAGGTGTGCATCGGGGCGAGGCCCATTTTCGTGCCGTAACCGGCGAGCAGCAGCACCCACGCGGTGATGAGCCACGGGCGCGTGAGCGACGCGCCTTGCGCGACGAGTGCGGTGAAGGTGAGGTCGCCGTTGCCGCCGCCGTGCAGCGACGCGTAGCCGAGGCAGAATGAACCGAGCAGCGACAGCGCAATGCCGGTGCCGCCGACGAGCAGATATTTCCACGACGCCTCGAATGCTCGCGCCGTGCCGGTGAAATGCAGCAGCGGCACGGTCACCAGCGTCGTCGCCTCCGCCGCGACCCAGAGCAGGCCGAGGTTTTGCGCCTGCAACGCCAGGCTCAACAGCCCCAGCATCACGAGCAGCGCGATGACGAAAATGCGATTTTTTCGCTCGGCGCGAATCTGCAAATATGTCACGGCGTATATCGAACAAACGAAAAACAACAGCGACACCATCGGTAATACCGCGCGCGCCAGCGGATCGAAACCGAACCAGACATTTGCCGCGAGCATTGGCGGATTCACGAGCAGCCACAGCGCGAGCGCCGCGTGCAATCCGCCCGCGACCGGCAGCAGCCAGGGGCGCGTTCGCGCGCTCGGCCACGCGAACGCGGCGGCGGCGAACACCAGCGGCAGGGCGATGAGGAAAATTTCGTTCATTCGCGCAGCGAGTTCAGTTTCCGTGTGTCCAGCGTGTCGAATTCGCGCTGGATCCGGTCCACGATGATGCCGATGACGAACACCGCCACCGTGAGGTCGAGCAAAATTCCCGCCTCAACCAGCAGCGGCGTGGTGTTGATGAGCAGCAGGCCGAATAGGTAGATGCCGTTTTCCAAAATCAAATAGCCGCAGACTTGCGAGATGGCCTTCGTGCGTGCCATCAGCAAAATAAATCCGCACACGACGGTGGCGAACGAGCCGGGCACGAGCAGCGATTTGGCGTGTTCGGGCCGCAGCGGCAGTTCGTTGCCGAGCGCCGCCGCGCCGATGATCGCCGCCGCGCCGAGCAGCAGCGAAGGCACGAAACCGAGCAGTGGCTCGACTTCGCGGTCAATGTTCGCCGCTCGCAGCGCCCGCCGTAGCAAGCTTGGAATCACAAAGCCTTTCACCGTGATTGTGCCGATGGCGACGGCGACGACGAGCCAGTGAAATTTTTCTTCCAGCACCAAGGGTAACGTGCCCAGAATCATGCCTTGAAACGCCGCCGCGCGGATCACCGATGGCAGCCGGCTGCTCGCCAGTGCGACGAGGCTGAATCCCATCGCGAGGCCGATGAGCAGGTTCATGGTGCCGTTCATGGCGTGCGCCCCTTCCGAAAACTAACACCGAACATCCAACATCGAACATCCAACATCCAATTTTCGGCGCGCGAACGAATGGTGTCCATTGGATGTTCAGTGTTGGCTGTTGGCTGTTGGATGTTTTCCATTCCGTTCACGGCACACCTCCTTTCCAAGCGACCAGCAGCGCGAATAGGCACAGCAAAAATGCCGTCGTCAGCAGCAGCGGCACGCGGCGAAACGCCAGCCGCGCCAGCAGCGATTCCACCAGTCCCACAGCAACCGACACGACGAAGACCGACGCGACGAGCGCGCCGCTGGCTTGGATCAGGGTTAATTTGCCGAGCGGTAAAACGGCCTCGGCCAGCAGCACGGCGAAGAGCAGCAGTTTCAGCGACGCGCCATGAAGAATGGCCGCTAGCGGCGGGCCGCTGTGATCAAGTACCATGACTTCGTGGATCATCGTGAGTTCGAGATGCGTGTTCGGGTCGTCGAACGGCACGCGGCAGTTTTCCGCTAGCAGCACCCCGAACAGCCCCGCTGCGAGCAGCGCCGCGCCTGCGCCGGCCGAAGGCGCAAGCATCGTGGCGAGCGACACGCTGCCGCTTTGCACGCAGAGCGTCAGCAGCGCCGTGATGATCGCGGCCTCGGCGAGTACGGCATAGCTGACTTCCCGCGCCACGCCCATGCCTTCGAAGGCTGAGCCGGTGTCGAGCGCCGCCAGCGCGATGCCGAACCGCGCGAGCGCCAGCAGATAAACGAACAGTAGTGCGTCGCCGCGAAAAGAAAGCGATGCACCCGCCGGCCCGACGGGCAGTAACAGCGCCGCGCCGAGAATCGCAATCCACGCCATCGCCGGGCCGATGACGTGCATCGGCGAAACCGCCGTACTCAGCACGACGCCTTTGCACCAGAGTTTGGCGAGGTCGAAATACAATTGCAGCACCGGCGGTCCGCGCCGGCCCGCGACCCACGCCTTGACCTTGTTGATGATGCCCGGCAGCAGCGGCGCGAGCAGCAGCCACGCCGCGAGCCGCAGAAAAATGTCGAGCGCGGCAGTCATGAACATGCCTCCGTAAAGTTTGGGTTCACGGTCGCCCTTTCCCTGAACCGCCTCATTCGTCCTGCGGACACCTTCTCCCTCTCGGGGGGCATGTCGAGACACAGGGAGCATTTCTCCCTCTCCGCGTTTGACTGGGGCGGAGGGGTCAAATGGGGAGAGGGCCGGGGTGAGGTGTTCTTCCCACCATCTTGGGCTTCATGGGGTGCGTGAGTCTCACCACTGATTTTCAAGCACAGGATTGCGGGGGGGGAAATCATTTCGCGCCTCCCATCACGGCGAGAATCGCCAGCGCGGCCAGGCCGAGCAGCAGATAGAAAATGTAGGACTGCACGCGGCCGTGTTGCAGCCGGCGCACCGCCATCGAGACTCGCAGCACGAGCGCGCCGGTTGGTTCAACGACGTTTTCCAAAACCGTTTCCGGCGTGTGCTCCGTGAAATCGGCGTGCGCGGGGAAATTTCCCTTGGGCAAATGCGCGTGCCGCTGCGGTCGCAAAATCCAGTCGAACCAGCCGGTGATGATGCCGGCGAACGAACCGGCGGTGTATTGCATCCGCGGCGTCGGTGCGGCGTAACCGCAGTCCCATGTGCCCGCGCGGCTCACGCCGTTTTGCCGCCCGCGCCACCATAAAAAGATCGCGGCCAAAATCACGAGCGCGGCTAGCGCGAGATGAAACGCGCCGAGCGTGACGAGCGGCGCGGATGACCAGGCGTTTGCGCTGGTCACCGCCGGTTGCCATGCCGCCGCCGCCGTGGCCAGCGCCGGCCAGAATAAAACGGGCGCGAGGCCGATGGTCACGCACGCCGCGCCGAGCGCCAGCATGGGCAGGCGCATCCGCCAGCCGCACTCGTGGACGTGTTCCGCGATTTCCGTGCGCGGCAGGCCGAGGAAAACCACGCCGCAGACTTTCACGAAACACGCCAGCGCCAGCGCCCCGGTCATGCCGAGCGCCACGGCGGCGAGAATCGCAGCGAACGCAGCGTGGCTGTGCGCGGAGACGGCATCAAACAGGCCGAGATAAACGAGCCATTCGCTGACGAATCCGTTCAGCGGCGGCAACCCGGCGATGGCGGTGGCTCCGAGCGCGAAGAGGCTGGCGGTCCACGGCATCGCGCGCCAGAGTCCGCCGAGCCGGCTCATTTCCCGCGTGCCGGTGGCGTGCAAAACCGAACCTGCGCCGAGGAACAGCAACGCTTTGAACAGGCCGTGATTCCAAACGTGCAGCAGCGCGCCGGCCAGCGCGAGTTGTCCCCACGCGGCGTTGCCGTGCGCCACGGCAATCATCGCAAAGCCGAGGCCGATGAGGATGATGCCGATGTTTTCCACGCTGTGATAGGCGAGCAGGCGTTTGAGATCGTGCTGGCCGAGCGCGAACGCCACGCCGAGCACCGCGCTGACGACGCCGAGCGCGGCCACGACCCAGCCCGCCGAATCCGGCGTGGGCAGCCAGCCGGTGAAGCGCACGAGGCCGTAAATACCCATCTTGATGGCCATGCCGGACATGATGGCGGAGACGTGGCTGGGCGCGTTGGCATGCGCGGACGGCAGCCAGATGTGCAGTGGAAAAATGCCGGCCTTGATGCCGAAGCCGACGAGCGCGAGCCAGAACAACGGCGCGAGTTCCATCCGTTCGCGCATCGGGCCGAGTTCCCAGCTTCCGGTGTGGGCCGCGAGCAACGCAAAAAAGGCGAATAGAAAAATCATCGCCACATGGGACGCGGCGAGATAAAGCCAGCCGGCCGCGCGCGCGGCGGCACGCTGGCGTTCCCGCGTGACGAGAAAATAGGCGCAGATGGTGAAGATTTCCCAGACGATGAGGAAGTGCAGGCCGTTCGCGCACAATAGCACAAAACCCATGTTGAGCAGCATTCCATTCCACCACGCGCGGCCCGCCGGGGCGGAGGCGGGATGATTTTTGTCGCTCCAATACTCGCTGGAATACAAAGTTGCCGCGCCGCCCAAGACGGAAAGCAGAATCAGAAAGTATGCGCTGATGCCGTCGAGTTGCAGGTGCAATGCTTCGCCGCCGAGGACGAATCCCGGTCGCCAGTCCCAGACCGCGCCCGTTGCCAGCATCACCACGGCGGCGGAAAAACTTGCGCTGGCTCCGGCGAGCGTCGCCGCGAGCCAGACGCGCGGCGATTTGAAGGCGCTGAAGATTCCGGCGACGAGTCCGCCGCCGGCGATCAACAGCAGCCAGCCCGGAGTCATGCGGCGGCCTTTCTCGCGGGAAAGGGAAAACCTCCAACCCTCAACCTCCAACATCCGACATCCAGTGCAGCGCTTTCGCGCGATTGCCAAAAACTGGATGTTGGATGTTCGCTGTTGGATGTTCGATGTTCCCAACAATTCATAACTGTGGTTTGGCTTGCATTTCCGCCGCGGCGACGGCGGCGAAAATCTCGTCGTCGGTCGCACCGTCAATGATGGGTTTCCGCAGCTTGCCGCGCGACAGTGCCGTGCTCAGTTGGGCCAGCATCTCCAGATGCGCGCGCGGTGACGGCGCGACAAAGAACAGCAGCCGCGTGATGGGCTGTTCGTCCGGCGCGGGTTCGTTGATGGCCAGCGCGTCGCGCAGCAGCACGATGGCGAAGATGCCGGCGTCGCGCCCGAGCGCGATGGGCGTGCGTGGATGCGGCAGCGCCAGGCCGCCGCCGACCAGCGCCCAGGAAAGTCCGTTCGGTGCGCGCAGCCGCTGCTGCAGCAGTTGGCGGACGGGCGGGGTGGTGCCGGGAATTTTGGCGACGATGTCGGCGAGCAGATTGAGGACGTTGGCGGCGGGAACGTCGCGCCAGATGCCGCCGGTGCGGAGCATGGTTTCAATTTTTTTCCCGCCCTGAATTTTGGATCGTTCCGGCGCGAGGAATCCGACCTTGGCGGCCAGCCCGTGCGACTCGGCCCAATGCACCACCTGCGTGCGGTCGAAGAGGAGCCGGCCCCGGTCGGTCACATGCGGCAATCCGTCGTTGCGGATCCAGCCCTCCACTTCGCTCTCTTCCACGCCGAGCGATTGGGCCAGTTCAATGATGTTGAGAAACATCGGCATCGTTGGTGAAAGAAAACGTGGCTCGCCACTTCCATGGCCGGCGTCCGGCGGCTTTCCTTTCAATCCATCGCCAGCAAAACAAAAATGCGCCGGTTGCGCAATGGTGATTCTTGCAGACTTCTGGTTCACAAATTTTTAATTCAACATTCACTTGCATGATTTTTACTTTTCATGCCATGCTCAAAAGCAACTCCCATGACCACGCTTGCCCAATACACCGAGGCCGGACTGCTTGTTCCCCATCTGGCCGGCGACCATCGTGAAAGTGTCATCGCCGAACTCTGCCAGCGGCTGAAGCAGGCCGGGCGGATTGACGACGCGGAAGCTTTCGGTCGCGCCGTGATGGAACACGAGGAACTGGCTCCGGCCATCTTTGACGGCGTGGCTTTTCCGCTGGCGCACAAGGGGGCATTCCAGCAGCTTTCATTTGCGGTCGGGCTGGCGCCGCAACCCATTCACTGGGGCGCCCCGCATGCTCCGATGGTGCATACCATCGTGCTGTTTGCCGTGCCATTCGTGGAGGAAACGCGTTATCCCCTTGTCGTGCTCGCGTTCTCCAAACTCCTTAAGGACGGAAAATCCCTGGCCGCCTTGCGGGCCTGCGTCCGGCCGGAAGACATGCTGGAGATTTTCGGCCAGATTCGTTACTAGCGGCTCGTGTTGACAGACGCCCGGCAGGATTTGATCTTGGTTTCCTCATCGTCATCCTCATCCTCGCGCTCGCTCGGTTTTACCGGATTGCGACTGCGCCCCCACCGCCAACTGCCCACTGGCGACTGTTTTTGCCTTTTTGCGGCCAATCATTTTTGTCAGGTTTCAGGTCTCAGGTTTTCCTCGTGGCCAGAACGATCGCCTGCTCGCGCTCCATCAAAGCAAAGTGGGCATAAATCAGCTTCAGCGTGTCTGTCAGCGGCTCTTCCTCTTGTGTTGCTGTGTCCAGGATGTTTGACGTGATAAGCCGCGCCGGCGAAACATCAGTGATGTGGATCAGCCGCCGATGGCGTTCGATTTATCTCGGAAGTGATGCCGGTCAGGATTTCCCGCCCAAATGTCATGCAATCGGCGCGCTTCAGGTTATCGTAATCTTCCATGCCTCCCATGGATTTGGCGGTTTGAGGATCCATCAGGGATTTGGTTACTCGGCCAAGAAATACTCTGGAGGGGACATTGCTGATCGCACACAATTTTGCCAGATGGTTGTCAATCAGAGCGGTTGTCTGCTGTGGTCCAACGGGCTTGCGCATGTTGCCGCAGACTGCAAATAAACCGCGCACCTTCGTTTTCAACGATTCCCGGTTTCCACGGATATAGTCCTGCAACTCTTTGGAGACCGCCATGCCGCGAATGGAGCCGCCGATGATGATGTGCTCAAATCTACTCAGGTCAGGGGCTTCGCGGACATCAAAGACCTCGGCAATTCCCCCCATGCCTTCAGAGATCCACACGGCGGCATCGCGGGAGCTTCCGCACCAAGTGCCGAACAGCACGGCGCATTTCCTGTCCGAGGGTGCCGGGTAATACCTTAATGCCCATGCTTGGTCGGCAAAGGCCATGGTTCCAATTCCTGTAATTCCCACTTTGAAAAAGTGTCGTCTATTCATGGCATGTATTCTGATTTTTTATTGTCTATCGTGAAAAAAAATTGACCTGCCGCGTCGTAGCGCAGCGCAGACGGGAACAAAGGCGGAACCGCGTCGCAGCAGCGCCGGGAACGCCAACAGCTAGCGCCAACCGGCATTGGCGACTTGATAGGCCACGGTGTCGTCATTTCAAATCCTTCAATGGCGGTGGCTTGTGCAACTCAAGCTCCCAATCCTCGAATGGTGGCTCAACATTGAAACCACGGACACAATATGCCCGCAGGTAATCGGTTGCTCTCTTCTGTGCGTGCTGGGCGTTCAAAACCTGGCCGCTCTCGTCAAACTCCAAAACATTGGCGAAGATGGCGTAAGCCTGCTCAATCGCACTCGGCTCGCTTCCATGCAACGGAAGGTAATCAACGCCTTCGAGCATGTAATGTGTGCCGCTGGAAATAAAGTATGCAAATGTCCTCAAAGCACCGCTGAATGAATTGCTCACTTTTGGCATAACGTATCGAGTGGCCTGCCAGCATTATTAAGCCCCAGTCAGCGCCCAAGCTTGTGACCGGTTGATTTGGCGACGGCCTTTGGTGACATGGGGTTATGAAAGCGGACGGGCGAATTTCTGTCAAAGAATATTCATCCTTTCCATGATCCGGAGCGCCGGCGTCCCGCCGGCTTTGGCCTAACAAATGGCGGTAATATGGCAGTTTCAATCAACCATGGCCCCAAGCGGATCGGGTCGGGTGGTAGGGACGGTGCGCTGCGCCTTCTGCTGTCCGGCGCTTCCCCGTCTTCCGTCGGACAGCTTTTGCCTTTTTGCGGCCAGCTTTGCCTTGGTGGGGCGAGACTCCCGGCGAGCCGGTTAGAGCCGTTTCAAAAAACTTGTAGAGGTACGAACCGGAGTGATGGGTTACACTTACAGACAAAATGTCTTGGAAAAAAGTGACCCCTATGGAAGAGATTATACGATTTGTGATGTTGGCGCAGAGTGCGCGCTATACGGTGAGCGAACTGTGTGAGCAGTTTGGCATCAGCCGGAAGACCGGGTATAAACATTTGGATCGCTATGCTGCGAACAACACAGGGTGTAGCCGGTGCTGCGTCCGCCTGCTTGGTCTTTCACCAAAATCTTTCGGCTCACCAGATCACTGATGTCGCGCAGCGCCGTGTCTTGCGAGCACTTCGTCAGCTTCGCCCATTTTGAACTGGTCAGTTTGCCCTCGAAGCCATCCAGCAGCCGGTTGATGACCTTGCGCTGGCGATCATTGAGCGACTTGTCCGAATGAGCTTTCCAGAAGGCGGCCTTCACCAGCACCGCTTCCAGTGTTTGTTCCGAGGCGGCGATGGCGTGCTGCAAACAGTTCAGGAACCACTCGATCCATTCCGTGATGTCCAGCGTTCCTTTTTGACAGCGTTCCAGCACGTCGTAATACGCTTTGCGCTCACGTTGGATTTGCGCGGACATGCTGTAAAATCGTTGCGCCGTTTTTTCCGACCGGGCCAGCATCAGGTCGGCAATAGCGCGCGCAATGCGGCCATTGCCATCTTCAAACGGATGGATGGTCACAAACCAGAAATGCGCCAGCGCGGATTGAATCACCGGATCCACGGTCGGCGTGGTGTTACACCATTTGAGAAAGCGGGCCATTTCCTTTTTCAGGCGGCCGGCCTCGGGTGCTTCGTAGTGAACCTTCTCGCGTCCGATCGGGCCGGACACAACTTGCATCGGCCCGCTTTTTTGGGTGCGCCAGCCACCCACCGTGATGCGCCGCATCCCGGTTCGGCCGGTGGGAAACAGCGCGGCGTGCCAGCCGAATATTCGTTCCGTCGTCAAAGGCTCATCATGCTGGCGCGTGGCATCCAGCATGACCTCGACGATGCCCTCCACGTTGCGGTCAATCGGCGGCAGTGCTCCGATGTCCAGCCCCATGCGCCGGGCCAGCGATGAGCGCACCTGTCCGGCGTCCAGCTTTTCGCCTTCAATCTCGCTGGTCTTGAGCACATCTTGCGTGAGGGTTTGCAGCGTGGCTTCTTCCCGCAACGGGAAGCCTAGGGCTTCCATGCGGCCCAGCAGGCGGCCCTGCGCATGGCGCACTTCCGCCAGCCGGCCGGTCAGGGCTGACTGGTTCCACCGGAATTCCGGCCACTCTTTGCGTTCATGGATATACATGGATTCTCCGCAGTTCTTGCGGTGAATATGCCCCCGATTCACCGCATCCGGCAAGCTTATTCGCCGCACAATATGCGGTGATTAAGCACCCCATTCACCGCACCCGATTTGCGGCACGTCCCTTGTCTGATAACTTGACTGACACTTGACTCATGATTTTCTTGGCCGAAAAGGGGTTCTTAATTTGTACACTCCCTGCCGTGGTTTTGAGGCCTGACTCGCAAGTTACGCGTGGAATATGCCGGTGCCATTTACCCCGTGAGCTAGAGGCCGATTCTCCCGCAACCGCCTTCCTCACGATTAGCCGTCGCTAAACGTTTCCAGTTTTGATGTAGCGCAGCCCGTCCCGGCTGCGGGTTAAAGCACCGTCCCGGTGCCTTTGGGAACGTGGCGACCTGTCGCCGCGCTGCGCCGGACCGCCAAGATGGTCCAGGTTTCAGATTTCAGATTTTGCCCCCCACTGCCAACTGCCAACTGCAGACTGCCAACTATTTTTTGTTTTTCAGCATGTCAGCATTTCAGTTTTCAGCATTTGTCTTCAGGTTTCAGCTCCGTCAAATGTATTTTTGAAAATAATTTTGTGGCCGCGTGGGGGTGCGGTGGTGGTCGCATGGGGGTGCCGTTCGGGTGACGAAAATCCGCCGCGCCGTTGTGAGAAAAACCCGTGCTAAGGTTCGCCCGTGCCGGCGAACTCCGCACCGCTTGATTACGACGAGACCTGTAACCATCAACCGTTCGTCGGGAATATAAGATCGGCGGACAAGACCCAGCTCATCTCGCGCAATCGGGATGAGCGGGAAAGGACCCTATGCACGACGCGAACACCGGCCAACGAATGAAATCCCGGCGGATGAATACTAGGAATAGATGCCGGACTGGCAGGCGCAGGGGTGGTAGGGCGGCGCTGCTGCGCCGCCTTGGTGCCCCTTCGGCCGGACCTTTACCTTTCAAAAAATAATTTTGGTAAAGAAAAGGTAAAGAAAAGGTAAAGCGGATCGGTGGGGCGATTGCCAGTGGCGCTGCCACCGTCCCCGCGAGCCGTCTTGGCCCGGGCAGCGCGAGCAGATCCTTCGCCGCCGCCGGCGCACAAAAAACGGGGTGACAAAAACGCCAAAACGCGCCAAATCGTGCCAAATCGCGACAAAACACAAAAAACGACCTATGACAGTTTCAATCAACCTTGGCCCCAATCGGCCCGGCCGGACCTCTTGGAAGCTGGTCAAAGTGAAGTGTAAAAGTGTAACCTATGACCAGAATGTGTTACCCATGTTCTGAACCAAAAGTGTTACCGATGTTCTGACTGCACCCTGGGCCCCGGACCCCGGTTATTTCAGATTTCAGGTCTCAAGTTTCAGGTTTGTTTTTTCGGCGCCCGACAACTTCCCGTTGCTGACCGAGCCGGTTTTGCGCTTCCGTGAACGGCGAATGAGCTTGCCTTTGACCCGTATTCATGCGAATAAAATCCCGGACGGAACGTGGTGGATGAGATTAGGGATGGGTGATTTTTGCCCAATCGGATCTTTCTGCTCGATTTTGACTTTTTCATGCCGACAGCCTTCCGGTTGCAGTATCAGGCTGTCAAATTGAAGCTGGTTGATCCGTTCAAAACGATTGGTTTTACAACGCGTGGAGAGGTGGCAGAGTGGTTTAACGCGCACGCCTGGAAAGCGTGAGTAGTCAAAAGCTACCGGGGGTTCGAATCCCCCCCTCTCCGCCATTCGTTGTTTTATGCAATAGAATCAATGGTATAGTGGGTTTTAGGAATCTGTTGAAGCCGTATTCAGAGTGACTGTCGGAATAAATACGCAAATAACGCCCACAAATTGACCCCTCCGCGTTTGTTATTTGCCTCGCGCGACCGTTTGAATTTTCCCCCATATGAGTGGTATCACTCGCCGTGATGACCGATCAAATCAAGGTAGTCCTTTGCAGCCGTAGCGTCCTGATTCTCGAAGGTGGATTCCATGTGTTTTTCAAAGTAGGCGCTTGCGCGCACCATGCACCAGCCGATGGCGGGCATACCGTGACCCATCACACGGTCAACCGGCTGGGCGAAATGGTGGGCCAGCCGCTGCGGGAATTGGTGTCAGCCTCGTCGCCGTAAGATTTCAGCCACCCTGCACATTTGGCGTGCGATTCATAATTCCCATCGGCACCAGGCATCAGCATACTGTCGCCAATGTCTGCTGAACTTACGGAAGCATTCCTTGCTGAAGCCGCCGGCTGGGACGTGATGAAGCGCGCCCGCGCCTATCTGGCGCAGGGCCAGGTCATCAGTTCCTATTGGGCGCCGCCGTTGTTGCGGGGCGTGGTGCAGGCCGACGGGATGACCTTTCGCGGCTCGCTGGTCATCCACAACTCCGTGGACATCGAAAATCTATGCAACTGCCGCGAGGCGCGCGAATGGGGGAAAATTTGCGCCCATGGCGTTGCGGTCGGACTGCATTGGTTGCAGGCGCAGAAGCCGGAACTGATCCCGGCTCCAACGCGGCCGGCGGCCGCCTTGCCGGCCAGAAAGCCTCCGGCTCTGTTGCGCGCGGCGGAAGGTGAGCCGGCTGAATTATTCATCCTCCTTCCGCCCAACTTCGACCAGGCGATTGCGCGCGGCAAGGTGATGCTGGTGCTGGAGGCAAAATGGGGCGGTGGGCGCTGTCCGCTCAATGCGCTGCCGAAAGGACGCACCTTTGCTTTTTCACCACCAGACAATGCCATCATCGAGCAACTCGAAACCTTGACGAACGGCGAGACGCCCGCGCTGCTGCAATTGGAGACGAAGGATTTCGCCACGCTCATCCCGTTGCTCCTGGGTCACGAAAACATCACGCTCGGAAAAACCAGCCCGGTCACGGTCACAAAAACACCCTTGAAGCTGCCGCTGCGCGCCATGCTGGAGGCGAACGGCGAAATCATCCTGGAACTGAAAGCGAAGCCGGCGACGCTCGCGCTGGTGGGGGATTGGGCCTGGCAAAATAATTCTTTGCAGCCGCTCGGTCTGCCAGCGGAGCTGAAAGAGATTTTCCGCGCGTCCGTGCGCGTGACGCGCGCGCAGGTGCCGCAGTTTTTAAGCCAGCAATGGCCGCAGTTGTCAGCCACCGGCGGACTGGAGTCAAATTTCAAGCTGGATGATTTCGCGCTCGCACCGCAGGCGCCCCGTTTTCTGCTGGCCCTCAAGGGCGGACTCACACAACTGAGCGCGCTGCTGCAATGCGCCTACGGCGCGCGCATTATGACGGTCGGTGTCACGGCGGCAAATGAAGCCATCTGGCTGCCCGATCCCGACTCGCCGACGCGCTATGCCACGCGGGATTACAACGCCGAACGTGCGGCGTTGGGCCGGTTGCAGCGCAGCGGGTTTGCCAGTCCTGACACCAACGGGAAGCTGCAACTGGCCGGGCAGAATGCGGTGCTGAATTTTCTTGCGCGAGAATTTCCCAAACTCCAGCGCGAGTGGAGCGTGACATTGGACGAGCAGTTGGAAAACCGCACCCTGAAAAACCTTGAACGCGTGGAACCGCAATTCCAAATCACGTCGTCCGGCGTGCAATGGTTTGACCTCGGCGTCGTGTTCGCCACCAGCGACGGCGAAAAGTTTTCGGCGGCGGAAATCCAGCGGCTGATTTTATCCGGGCAAAACCATACGCGGTTGAAGAACGGAAAAATGGCGGTGATTGATACCGGCGCGGTGGAAGAATTGCAGGAGGTTTTGTTGGACTGCGCGCCGCAACAAAACGCGGCGGGCTATCGCATCAACAACACGCAGGCCGGTTTTCTCGAAGCCACGCTGAAGCAGCATGCCGATTGGAAAGTCCAAGCTCCCGCTCTGTGGCGCGAACGGGCAGCCAGGCAAAGTGGCGAGGCCAAACTGGAATGTCCACCGCTCGGCGACTTGGAATCGGTGCTGCGCCCTTACCAAAAGCAAGGCGTGGCGTGGCTGCACTTTTTGCGCGCCAACAGCTTTGGCGGCATTCTTGCCGACGAGATGGGGTTGGGAAAGACTTTGCAAACATTGGCGTTTTTGAGGACGTTGCCGAACCAGGACGCCGTTTCCGGGAGCGCCGGCATCTTGCCGGCGAGTTCAAATCAGTACGCACCAAAAACACGCCGGCAAGATGCCGGCGCTCCCGGAGGAGAAAGCCTCCCGCATTTGATTGTCTGTCCGACGAGCCTCGTGTTCAACTGGGTGGCCGAGGTGAAGAAATTTACGCCGGAATTGAAAATCCTCGCGCTGCACGGGCCGGAACGGTCAGCGCGCTTCGGCGACATCCCCGCCAGTGACATTGTGGTGACCAGCTATGCGCTGATCCGCCGCGACGCTGAAAAATATCGCGGGCTGGAGTTCGACACTGTCGTGCTCGACGAGGCGCAGCACATCAAGAACCGCCAGACGCAAAATGCGCAGGCGGTGAAGGCGGTGCGGGCGAAGCATCGGTTGGTGCTGACCGGCACGCCGCTGGAAAACTCCGTCCTGGATTTGTGGTCCATCTTCGATTTTCTCATGCCGGGTTATCTCGGCACCGCCAAGGATTTCCGCGAGCGCTACGAACTGCCCATCGCCAAGGAGAAAAATACGGAGGCGCAATCGCGGCTGGCGCGACGGCTCCGCCCTTTCATGCTGCGGCGTTTGAAAAAGGATGTCGCGGCGGATTTGCCCGCGAAGATCGAACAGGTTTCATTCTGCGAACTCACGCCGGATCAGCGGGGCGTTTATCAGCAGGTCATCGAAGCCAGCCGCAAGGAAGTGCTGGCCGTCGTCGGCGCTCAAGGCCTCGCGAAAAGCCGGATGATGGTGCTGACCGCGCTGTTGCGGCTGCGGCAGGTTTGCTGCGATTTGCGGCTGTTGAAACTCGACAATGTGAAGCCGGCGAATGCTTCCAGTAAACTGGATTTGTTCGGGGAACTGCTGGAAGAAGTGATGGACGGTGGCCATCGCGTGCTGGTGTTCAGCCAGTTCGTCGGGATGCTGACCCTGTTGAAGGAGCGGCTGGCGGCGGAGAAAATTGACTTCTGTTATCTCGACGGCTCCACCACCGACCGGGCCGCCGTCGTGGAGCGGTTTCAAACGCAGGCCGCGATTCCGGTGTTCCTGATCAGCCTGAAAGCCGGCGGTGTCGGCCTGAACCTGACCGGCGCGGACACGGTGATTCATTTTGATCCCTGGTGGAATCCGGCGGTGGAAGACCAGGCAACCGACCGCGCGCACCGGATTGGGCAGACAAAAGTCGTGACCAGCTACAAACTCATCACCCGCGACACGGTGGAGGAAAAAATCCTGCTCCTGCAAAACCGCAAGCGCGCCGTCATCCAGGCCACCATCAGCGGCGAGGAGGAATTTGCGGCGTCGCTGAACTGGGAGGAAATCCAGGAGCTTTTGGCCTGAGCAATTGCCAAATACGTTCCGCTGGCTAGGCGGCATGCCTTCGTAAAATCAATGCTGATTTTCGCCGCTCTGGGACGAATTACCGATGGCCTGCAAAAACATTAGCGGCTTCATGGCAGCGCAACGCACTGGGTCACGGAGTTGGGGTAGTTCATGCCCAAACTGGTGAAACTGGCACTGAGTGGCGAGCGACCCGATGATTGAATGGAGTCACACGATACCCGGGACATCCGTCATACTTATGTCACGCCGGCGGAAGACAAAAAATTCCTGGCGGGTGCTGCAGATGCTGGTGGATCCGGAGGAGAACAAGGACTGGGTGACGGAATTTGAAGCGAATTTGGCGAAAGTACGCGAACTGGGCGAACCCAGCCTGAAGTTACGACGGCTGGGTAGCCTGACTTGAAAAGGGGTGGTTAAACAAACGCGATTTTATCAATAAAATCCGCAGTTTTATCTTGGTGAATGCTTTTGAACCAGCTTTAATGGGCCTGCGGTAAACATTCATACAAATAACACAATAAAATCATGGCCAAAGCTCTGACCAAATCCCAAATCGTATCTGCCATCGCTGACAAAAACAGCCTCACCAAAAAACAAGCTGGAGAGATCCTGGAACAACTCGCTTGCCTCGCTTACAAGCACGCCAAGGATTCGTTCACCATCCCTGGTCTCGGCAAGCTCGTGCTGGTCAATCGTAAGGCTCGCGTCGGCCGCAATCCCGCCACTGGTGAAACAATCCAGATTAAGGCGAAGAAGGTTGTGAAGTTCCGCGTCGCCAAGGCGGCCAAGGATGCGATCCTCGGCGTGAAAAAGTAATTTTAACTTTCATTCAATGGCACCCTGTTGATTCAGGGTGCCATTTTTTTTTGGCTTGGGGGCAACCGACATTTAAAGGGAGAAAAAACTCGTCAAAGGCATCATCGCGTGGGGTTATGGTGATTGCCGTTTGCTTTTTTTGGCCAAGTGTGGTTTATTTTGCGGCCAATTATTTAATTTATGTCCAACAAAGTTGAAAACAAGACGCGCGAACTGTGCGAAGCCATCATCGAACACATCCAGACCGGCGGCATCAAGCAGCGTCTGGACACTTTTCTGTCCGACGCCACGGCGCGCGGCGCTTACGAGAGCCTGATGAGCAAGGGCCAGGCGCTCCAGGAAAAACAGCACGGCGGCCAGGCGCTCGATCCGGCGGAAATCTCCGCGTTCGAGACGGAACGTGACGCGCTCCTGAAAAACCCGGTGGCCACCGGCTTCCTCGACGCGCAGGAGGAAATGCACGAATTGCAGCACCTGGTCCAGAAGCAGGTTGGCAAGACCATCGAGCTGGGCCGCATCCCGACGGCGGAAGAATTGACCGGCGGCGGCTGTTGCGGCGGCGGCGGTCACGATCACGGCCACAGCCACGAGGGTGGCGGTCATGGCGGTTGCGGCTGCCACTGATCACGAGCACTGAATTAGTTTCCTCGAACGCGCCACAGGTTTTCCTGCGGCGCGTTTTGCTTTCCCAGGGCTTGCAATTTTGGCCGCATCGGAAAAAATCACCGGTGTGAACGAAAAATTCAAAGCCGCCATCGCCCGCTTCGACGCGGAAAACTCCCGCGATCCCAATTCCGAAAGCGGCCGGCCTCGCGAATTGCTTTACGCCGAACGGCTGACGGACTGGGTTTTGAAGCTCTGTCCCGAAGCCGGCGAGCCATTGCGTCTCGCCGCGCGCTGCCAGCACATCTGCCGCTGGCAAAGCCCGCGCGAAAATTTTCCGCTGACCAAGCCCGGCTATCTTAAATGGCGCGCCGACCTGAAGAAATTCCACGCCGAAAAGTCCGGCGCGATTCTCCGCGAGGTCGGCTACGACGAGGAGGCTGTCCGCCGCGTGCAGGATTTGAACCTTAAGAAAAATTTCCCCGCCGACGCCGAATGTTGCGTGCTGGAAGATGCGCTGTGCCTCGTATTTCTGGAGTTCCAGTTCGCCGCGCTGGCCGCCAAGAGCGACGACGAAAAGATGGTCAACGCGTTGCGCAAGTCGTGGGGGAAAATGACGGAGGCCGCTCGCGCCGAGGCGTTGAAACTGAATTTCGGCGAACGCGAAAAGCAACTCGTCGCCCGCGCCTTGGCGTGATTGCCGGGATCATGGAAGTTCGCACAACCGGGTGACGGGAGGCATCGCCGGCATATCCACGTTGAACAACGGGGTTGGCGGGCCAGGGCAATTCTGTTTGTTGGCGGAGGCGTTTTGGGCCTGGCTTCGTTTTCCCCCGGTGGCCCTGGCGCGACCGCCTACCCGGCGCAGTCCGCGCCGGTGCCGGACCACCATCACACCAGCCCGTCGAGCATCTGCGGCATTTGTTCGAGGGTGCGCGAGAGGGAGGCGCGGGCGATGCTCTGTTCGGCTTCGCGTGAACCGGGCAGCAGCACTTTCCAGCCGGAGGCGGTGAAGCACTCGTCGCGCGTGACTTCGCAGTGGTTGCCGCTGAAACCCATTTTTTCACTGCGCAGCAGCAGGTCGGCGATCTGGACGGCGGCGATGACCTGCGGAAACTGCGTGGCCTGCTCGGGCTGATGATGGTAGCGGGCGCTGTTGACCATCAGTTCCGGCAAATGATGGCGTTCGAGGTAAAGGGCGCCCAGTTCGCAATGGTCAATGCCGAGGACTTCGGTCTCGATCTCAACGAGGTCGCGCGCGCCGGCGGCGGATTGCCGGTGGATCTCTGCGAAATGATCGGGAAACGTCCAGGCCATTACGATCTTGCCCACGTCGTGGACCAGGCCGGCGACATAGTCGGAGTCGTCCGTCTGCGCGTTGATGCTGGTGGTGACTTCGCGGGTGAGGATGGCGACGCCGATGCAGTGCTGCCAGAATTCGCGCCAGGGAAAATCACATTGGCGGGCGAGCCGCTGGAAGTCCTCGATGACGGGGGTGACCATCGCGAGCTGGCGGATTTGCCGGACGCCGAGATAGAAGACGGCCTCCTCGATGCTGTTCACGGGCGTGCTCAGGCCGTAATAAACGGAGTTGACCAGCCGCAGCAGGCGGGAGGTGAGGCTGGGGTCGCGGCGGATGATTTCGGCGATGTGCGCGGTGTAGCGGTGTTCGACGAGCAGCAGTCCATGGAGCGCCTTGTTGATGCTGCCCAGCGAGGGCAGGGATGGGCAGCGCGAAAGCTGAGACAGAATTTCCTGCCGGCCCATCGGAACAACGGGCGCCGGCGTTGGTTGCGAGGGTTGAAACATGGAATAAAAAACTTCTCCACCTTATCGCCGGTTTTCGCCGGGACTTTAATCGGAGGAACAAAATTTATTTTAAGATTTCACTCAAGTCCCGGCAAGTATTGCCGATGAGCGTGCTGAATCGTGCTGCTTTTGCCGGTGGGGTTTGGGAAAACCGGCGGCGGCCGATTTGGCCCGGCAAAAAAACAGCAGATGTTTCTCATTATGGGCAGGCTCAAAAGATTGCAAGTGTCCGGACGGATGATTTTGCCCGTTGTCGCCATGGCGGCATCGGTCTCGCTGTGCGCCGGCGGGGAAGGCCATGCCCTGCGCCGGTCACCACCCGCGCGGCCGCCGCTGCCGCAAGCCTATCTTTTCCGCGTCGGCCCGCCGAGCCTGCGGTATGAATCGGCCGGGCCGTGTAAAAATGAGGTCGCGCCCACCCGGTATGCCTGGGCTGACTCGAAGCCGGTAAAAAATGAAATGCCGCCGCCGGGCAGCGCGGCGGACGCGGTGGCAATTTCCTCCTCCCCGACTAATAACCATGCCGTCGCCGGCGTGGAGGTGGTGAAAGCGGGTTTCGTTTCACCGCCGCCAAGCTTGAGCGCGGCGACTTTCGCGCCAAGCGTGATGGACCAGAGCGTGGTGACGCCGGAAATGCTGGCGGATTATCTCAAACCGTTGTCGGACGGCAATGACGGCACCCCGGCGGCCGGAGCGTCGGCGAAGCTGCAATTCACGCTGCCCACATTGATGGCAGACCATGCAAGCCGGGCCGTTTATAAAAGCGAATGAACTACGGCAATCCAGCAATTTCACGCCGCCCCGTATTCTGGTTCGTCGCGTCCGGGCTTTGGCTGGCGGCACTGACGGCGTTCCCGCAACTGTCGGGCACCAACGTGCCACCGGCGGCGGATGCTGGCGGCTCCCCAGCTTCCACAGCCGGTTCCAATACCGTGGCCAG
>Ga0265324_10000319_pt1 | contig 35387 bp, 21 predicted proteins | sample 41419metaG_FD_198634 | JGI IMG/M metagenome (GOLD analysis project Ga0265324, IMG submission 198634) | Rhizosphere microbial communities from Carex aquatilis grown in University of Washington, Seatle, WA, United States - 4-14-19 metaG | ecosystem: Host-associated > Plants > Roots > Rhizosphere...
GCGATGTTCGCGGCGACGGCCGTGGCGACCGGCGTGAATAATCCTGATCTCCAAAAAGCCGCCGCGCTCGACGGCTGCCTGTTGCAGATGTTCAACCACGGGCTTACGGCGTCCGCGCTGTTCCTCTTCATGGCGCTCATCGAAAAGCGCAGCGGCGGCTTGCGCGGCTTGGATGATTTCGGCGGCTTGCGCAAAGTCGTCCCCGTGTTCACCGGCCTGATGGGCATCGCGCTTTTCTCCTCGCTCGGTTTGCCCGGCTTGAACGGGTTCGTCGGCGAATTCCTGATTTTCAAGGGCGTGTTCCCGCTCGCGCCCTGGGCGGCGGCGATTTCCACCATCGGCATTCTGGTCACGGCGATTTTCCTGCTGACGCTCATCCAGCGCGTGTTTTGCGGTCCGCTGAACGAGCGTTGGGCGAAGTTCCCCGACCTCACCACGGCGGAACGGTTCCTCGTGCTGCCGAGCATCGCGCTGATGTTCATCCTTGGCGTGTGGCCGCAATTCATTTTGGGCGTGGTGGACGCCACGGTGGTTAAGCTTGTTCAACAATTGAATTTTTAACCACGGATGGACACGGATAAACACAGATTGAAAGTTCGTCCGAATTGGAGCGCCGAGCACCGCCTCGGCGCGTTGGAAAATCCGTATCGCCGCGCCGAGACGGTGCTCGGCGCTCCGGTCAAATCGGCAATCGTAAATCGGAAATCGAAAATTTGAACATGCTGGCCTGGACTATTTACATAACGTTCATCGGGGTGCTGGTGCTGATGCTCCTGCCGCGCGACAACGCGCGCGCCGCCCGCATCGTCGCCCTGCTCACGGCCATCATCGGCTGCGCGATTGCCTTCGTCGGTTCGATCCAGCAGGTGCAGCAAGTGGATCCCGGCCAAGTCACCACCATTGTCAAAGTGCCGTGGATTCCGGCCATCGGCGCAAATTATTACCTCGCGGCCGATGGCATCAGCCTGATGCTCGTCGTGCTGACCGGCCTCGCGGCCATCGCCGGTATTTTGTTTTCGTGGAACATCGAGAAGCGCACGAAGGAATTCTTCGCGTTCTACCTTGCGCTGATTGGCGGCGTCTATGGCGTGTTCCTGAGCTTCGATGTGCTGCTGCTGTTCGTGTTTTACGAGCTGACGATCATTCCGAAATATTTCCTCATCGCGCGCTGGGGCAGCACGCGCAAAGAATATGGCGCGATGAAGCTGGCGTTGTATTCGTTCGTCGGCAGCCATCTCGTGCTCATCGGTTTGATCGCCGCGTGGGTCGTGGCGAAAGGCCAGCTTGGCCAGCCGACGCTTAATCTGATGGATCTGGCGCAAGTCCACTTTTCAACCGGCTTCCAGCATTGGGTGTTCCCGCTGGTGTTCGTCGGCTTCGCGATTCTCGCGGGCATGTGGCCGTTTCACACGTGGGCGCCGACCGGTCACGTCGCCGCGCCGACCGCCGGTTCGATGCTGCTCGCCGGCGTGGTGATGAAGCTCGGCGCTTACGGCTGCCTGCGCGTGGCGATGGTGATGTTCCCCGAAGGCGCACGCGAATGGCAATGGGCCATCGCCGCGCTCGCGGTCATCGGCATCATTTACGGCGCGGGCGTGGCGCTCGTGCAGCGCGACTTCAAGTTTGTCATCGGCTACTCCAGCGTGAGCCACATGGGCTTCGTGCTGCTCGGCCTTGCGACGCTGAACACCATCGGCCTCGACGGCGCGGTGCTACAAATGTTCTCGCACGGCATCATTGCCGGCCTGCTGTTCGCCGTGGTGGGCCGCATGGTCTATGACCGCACGCACACCCGTGATTTCAATGACCTTGAAACGATGCAACTCGGCAAGCTGCTGCCGTTCGCGGGCGTGACGTTTGTCATCGCGGGCATCGCCTCGATGGGCTTGCCCGGCTTCAGCGGGTTCATTGCCGAATTGCAGGTGCTGATGGGCGCGTGGACGGTGTTCCCGAAAATGACGATTCTCGCCGGCGTCGGCATTCTTATCGGCGTGGCCTACACGCTGCGCGCGGTGCAAAAGGGCTTTTATTCCGACGCGCCCCCGGTGGCGCATGGCGACCAGGCCCACGATCATCCGCTGGAGCCGATAACCGTTGCCGAGCGTTTCGGCGCGGTGATGCTCATCGGTGCGTCGCTCGTGATCGGCATTTTCCCCGGCCTTCTGATGAACTGGATTGAACCGTGTTTCAAATCGCCGCTGTTCGCGCGGTTGCTGGGCGGAGGTGCGCAATGAACACCGTTGATTATTACCAAATGCTCCGGCTTTCCGCGCCGGAAGCCATCGTCACCGTGACGATGCTGGTCGTGCTGGCGGCGGACCTCACCGTGCTGCGCGGCAAATCGCTCGCGGCGCGCTTCAACTTCGGCGCGCTGCTGTCCGTGCTCGGCTGCGCCTCGGCGGCGTGCCTCGCGCTGCACCGCCATGTCGAAGCCAATTTGTGCGACGGCATGCTCGTGGTGAACCCGTCGGTGGATTTCATCAAGGTCGCGCTCCTCGCGCTGACGATTTTCACCGTGCTGATTTCCACCCCGGCCAAATTCACCGAACATGTCGGCGAATATCTCTCGCTGGTCTTGCTCGGCACCATCGCGCTGCTGTTCCTCGTGAGCGCCGAGGATTTGCTGATGATTTTCCTCGCGCTGGAATTCGCCAGTTTGTCTCTCTACATCCTGACGGCGTTCAACAAGCGCAATTCCAAATCGGCGGAAGCGGCGTTGAAATATCTTCTGTTCGGCGGCATGTCGGCGGCGTTCCTGCTGTTCGGCTTCAGCCTGCTTTACGGCATGGCCGGTTCCACGAACCTCGGCGACATCGCCAAGGCCATCGCCGGCAAGGGACTTGATCCGCTGCTCATCGCCGCGCTGGTGATGACCGTCATCGGCTTCGGCTTCAAAGTCGCCGCCGTGCCGTTCCACCTGTGGGCGCCGGACGCCTACGAAGGCGCGCCCACGCCGAGCGCGGCGTTCATCGGCTCCGGTTCCAAAGTCGCCAGCTTTTTCATTCTCGCGAAAATCCTGACGCTCGCGTTTGCGGGCACGGAAGGCAGCGCCGTCTGGCATGGCTACGTCGCCGGCTGGACGCCGGTCATCGCCATCATCGCCGCGCTTTCAATGGTCATCGGCAATCTCACCGCCATCGTGCAATCCAGCGTCAAGCGCCTGCTCGCGTATTCGGCCATCGCCCACGCCGGCTACATGCTGCTCGGCGTGTTGGGCAACACGCCGCCGAGCCACACCGCGCTGATGTTTTACGTAATCACCTACGGCGCCACCACCATTGGCGCGTTCGGCGTGGTGTTCTTGGTAGAACAAGCCACCGGCAGCGACGCGCTGCATAATTTCAAAGGCTTGAGCAAGCGCGCGCCGGGACTGGCGCTGTGCTTGATGATTTTCCTGCTGTCGCTCGGCGGCATTCCGCCGCTGGCCGGATTCACCGGTAAATTCTTCCTGTTCAGCGCCGCCGTCTTGGCGGAAAAGGACCTCGGCCTGCTGTGGCTGGTGATTCTTGCCATCGCCATGAGCGCGGTTTCGTTTTACTACTACCTGCGCGTGCTGAAGGCGGCTTACGTTGAGGACGCCGCCGAAGACGCGCCGGCCATCCGGGTGCCGCTGCTGAGTTTCCTGGCGCTGGCGCTGCTGGCGCTGCTGGTGATCCTGCTCGGTTGCGCGCCCGGCTTGCTGACGCAGTATCTGTGAGCAGAAATGACGAAAAAATTCCCCAATACCGAAGCCCCAATCTTCGAGCTTGAGGATTCGTCATCCTTTCGTCATTTTCAATCGCGCTGAAAAGTATTTTCAATTTTTCAAATCCGCGTATTCTCAACGTCATATTTTATGAGCAACGTTCCTTCCGACCTGAAATACCTGAAATCGCACGAATGGCTCCGCGTCAGCGGCGACACCGGGATCGTGGGCATCACCGACCACGCGCAGCATGAGCTGACGGACATCGTGTTCGTGGAGCTGCCCGCCGTGGGGCGCAAGGTCAAGGCCGGCGAAGCCTGCGCCGTCGTGGAATCCGTCAAGACCGCCAGCGACATCTATTCGCCCGTCAGCGGCGAGATCACCGAGGTCAACCCCGCCGTGGTGGAGAATCCGGCGCTGGTGAACACCGACCCGCACGCCGCCGGTTGGTTTTACAAAATCAAATTGAGCAACGCGGCGGAAGTGAATGCGCTCCTTTCGCCGGCGGATTACCAGAAGCAGATTGAGGGGTGAGCGGGTTACTAAATTTCAAAAGCGCGGATGGCCAAGGCCGTCCGCGCTTTTTGACTTTGTTTGTTGAAAAAACTTTTGCCCGCACGGCTCACCAGTATTCTTCGACATGGATGTTGCCGGGATTTTTGTTGTCGCCGGTGGCGAAACCTTTCACAGTGAGCATTTCTTTAACGACTTTGACCATTTCCGGATTGCCGCAGAGGAAGACGTCGGTCTTGGCCGGGTCGAGTTCCACGCCGGCATCGTTTTCAATCGCGCCCGCTTCAAGCACGTTCTGGATGCGCCCGGTGCGTCCGTGAAAATGCGGGTCTTGATCGCCGCGCGTGATGCTCGGGATGTAGGTGAAGTTCGGACGCAGCCGCGCGAGGCTCTCGAGTTCGCCGCGGTAGCCGAGGTCCCAACTGTAACGCGCGCCGTGGAGGATGACGAATTTGCGCTGGGTCTCGGTCATCAGCAGCGTGCGCAGCATGGAGACGTAGGGCGCCAGGCCGGTGCCGGTGGCGATGAGGACAACGGCTTTGCCGGGCGCAACGCGGTCGAGCGTGAACATCCCGCTGGCTTTTGGGCCGAGAAAAACCCGGCTGCCGTATTTAAGCGCGAACAGGCGCGGCGTGAGTTGTCCGCTGGAAATGAGCGTGAGGTAAAATTCGATGTAACGGCGTTCGACGCTGGAGGAGGCGATGCTGTAGGCGCGGCGAATCATCTTGTCCGGCTCGCTGGCGGGATCTTCGCTCGCCGCCTCGGGGATGCGCGGGGCGCTGCCTTCCAGTCCGAGCACGCCAAACTGGCCGGGCTTGAAATCAAACAGCGCGGCGTCGGGCCGCACGCGGAGGATGATGAGGTCGGCGTGGATTTCCTCGCGGCCGATGACGGTGGCGTTGTAGGGGCTTTGATTGATGGCGCTCATGGCAGCTATTAACGAGCTGAATTATAGGGATACAAGCCGGAATATCAATGGCGGCGTGGCGGTGAATTGTTTTTTGATAATCCGGCAGATTGGTTTAACCTGTCGGACCTTGGTTTTGAGATTGTGAAATGAAAATCCGCCTGTTTATCAAACCGTATTGTGGCTGGTGCCAGAAAGCGATGCGCTGGCTGGACGAGCGCGGCCTGAAATACGAGACGCTCGATGTGATAAGCGACAGCAAGGCCATGACGGAAATGGTCAATCTCTCCGGTCAGCGCCTCGCGCCGGTGATTGAAGTGGACGGCAAAATCCTCGCCGACTTCGGCCCGGAGGAACTGGCGAAGTTTTGGGAAAAACTTTCAACCACGGATGGACACAAATGAACACGGATTCAGATAGTATTTGTCCGTGTCCATCCGTGTTAATCCGTGGTTAAATACAATTTGTAATGACGACGACTGAATTGAAAACCCGCCCGCGCCTGCCGGAATGGCTGCGCATCAAGCTGCCCACGTCGGACAGCTTCGCGCAGACCCGTAACCTGCTCGGCGAACTCAAGCTGCACACCGTCTGCGAAAGCGCCAAGTGTCCGAACCATTGGGAATGTTGGGAAAAAGGCACGGCTACGTTCATGATCGCCGGCGACCGCTGCACGCGCGCCTGCGGCTTTTGCGCCGTGGCCACCGCCAAGCCGCTGCCGCTGGAAGCCGACGAGCCGCTCCGTGTGGCCGAAGCGACGCGCCGGATGAAATTGAAGCACGTCGTCATCACCGCCGTCGCACGCGACGATATTGCGGACGGCGGCGCGGAACATTTCCGTCAGACGATTGAAAAAGTGCGCGAGTTGAATCCGAAAACGGTCATCGAGGTTTTGGTGCCGGATTTTCAGGACAGCGACGAGTCCATCGAAATGGTGCTGGCGGCGAACCCGAACATTTTCAATCACAACCTGGAAACCGTCCGCCGCCTGACGCCGGACGTGCGGCATCGCGCGACTTACGACCGTTCATTGAGCGTGCTGAAAAAGGTGAAGGACCGGCGCGGCCAAACCATGTTCACCAAGTCCGGCATGATGCTCGGCCTCGGCGAGCAGGATGAGGAAGTGCTGGCGGCGATGCGCGATTTGCGCGCGGCGGGCTGCGATATTCTTACGCTCGGCCAGTATTTGCAGCCGACGCTGAAGCATTTACCGATGGTGGAGTTTGTCCCGCCGGAAAAATTTGCGTTCTTCAAGCAGCAGGCGGAAGCGCTGGGCTTCATCCACGTCGCCAGCGGGCCGATGGTGCGCAGCTCTTACCACGCGGACGAGTTCAATGCATCGTCAGCGCAGTGCTGACGGCGGGGAGCGCCGACATCCTGCCGGCGAGTTGCCATGTAAATTTCAGAATCACGCCGGCAGGATGCCGGCGCTCCCGGTTTATCGCAATGTGATCGGCCGATGCAGCAGCAGATAGATCGCAATCGCGGCGCAGATGAAAAAAATCGCGAAGCCGGCGATGGTGATGGCCAGGCGAAGTTTGCGGGCGCGGTCGGCCACCTGCGCGGTCTGTTTTTTCTCGGCGTCCATGAAGCCGGCGAACTGATTTCCCAGCGCGGCATTGATGGCGTCCTCATTTTTTAATTCGAGCGTGAGCCAGCCGCCTGCGCTGCGCTGCGGCGCGCCCAGGCCGTCTTCGAGCCTTTTCCATTCCTTCGGCAGCCGTTCCAAAGTTTCTGCATTCGCCGGCTGAAAGCCCCAGCGCGTCCAGAACGGCGAGGTTTCCTGCGTCCACACGCGGAAGACGCCGTGGTGGGCGGCGAGCTTCTGGATGCGTGCCCAGAACAGTTCGCGCGCGGCATCGGCCACCGAAAAATCCGTGTAGTCCTCGCTGTGCAGCCGCGCGTGCTGGCGGACAATCTGCAAACCCAGCGCGCCGGCAAACTGGCCGTCCGCCTCGACGACTTGAAATTCCGTGAGCCGGTTCTCAAGTTCTGCCGCCGGCAGATTCGCAGCGAGCCAGAGCGACTTGAGCGCGGGCAGGTCGTCCACGGTGGCACGGCGGGTGAGCAGTTGTGGCATGGGTTAAGTTTGGAAGATTTTTTCCAGGATTAAAGCTTTGCCCGGCGCGCCCAGCGCAATTTAGCTGGTGCGGAACGCGGGTTGGAATGGCGTTCTTCCGCCGTTGGCCGGATGACTTCCTCGGAAATCTCTGAATAAAATCCGTTGCGCCGGCCTTCGGCAAACGCCTTTTTCACGCGCCGGTCTTCGCCGGAATGGAACGTCAAAATCGCCACACGCCCACCGGGCTTCAGGCACGCCGGCAGATTCCGCAGCAAGGTGTCCAGCGCGGAAAACTCGTCGTTTACCGCGATGCGCAATGCCTGAAACACGCGCCGCACCGTCAGGTCGGAATCGTCCTTGCCGAGGCGCGGCAGCGCGGCGCGGACGGCGTCGCCAAGCCCACGCGTCGTGGTAAAACTTTTTCCGGCGAGCGCCGGGGCGAGCGTCGCGGCGTTCGGCTCATCGGAAAAATCCGCCAGCATGCCGGCGAGCGCGTCCGGTTTGATTTTTTGCAGCAGGGCGGACGCCGGCTGGCCGCGCTGCGGATTCATGCGCATGTCCGGCGGCCCGTCGTGCTTCACCGAAAAGCCGCGCGCCGGGTCGTCAATCTGCATCGAAGACACGCCGAGGTCGGCGAGAATCACGTCCGCGCCGGCGATATCCTGCGCCGCCAGCGCCTGCGGCAGCCCGGCGAAATTGCTGCGGTGCGCGATGAAAACCGCTTCGTCAAACCCGAGCGAACGCAGCCGCGCCTCGGTCTTCGGCAGTTCCACCGGGTCCTGGTCGAGGCCGAGCAGCTTTCCGCCGGGCAATAGCTTCGGCAAAATTTCCTGCGCATGGCCGCCGTAGCCCAGCGTGCAGTCCACGGCGATTTCGCCGGGCTGCGGTGCAAGCGCCGCCAGAATTTCCGCGACCATGATGGGCCGGTGCGTGCCCACCGGCGTCTTGCCAGACGCGATGACCTTGGCGAGGGTGGCGGCATCGCCGCCGTGCTCCTTGTATTTGTCCTCGAAGCGGCGCGGGTTTTTGCCGCTGTAACGCGGGCGGCGTTTGTGCGGAACCGGCGGCACGGCTGGTAAATTTTCTTCGGACACGCCGGAAATTTTGCAATGCTTCGCGCGTGAGTTCGAGGCAAATCATTGTGATCGGCGGCGGCGCGGCGGGCTTCTTCGCGGCCATCGCGGCGGCGGAGGCCGGCGCGGACGTGACGCTGCTGGAAAAATCCGCGCGCTTCCTCGACAAGGTGCGCATCTCCGGCGGCGGCCGCTGCAACGTCACGCACGCGTGCTTCGAGCCGCGCGAATTTGTGGCGCGCTACCCGCGCGGCGGCAAGGCGCTGCTCGGGCCGTTCACAAAGTTTTCCGCGCGCGACACCGTGGCGTGGTTCGAGGCGCGCGGCGTGAAGCTGAAAACGGAAGCGGACGGACGGATGTTCCCCACGACGGATTCCTCGCAGACGATTGTGGACTGCCTGATGAACGCGGCGCAAAAAGCGGGCGTGAAACTGCGGTTGAATTGCGCGGTGGAATCGGTTGTTAAAAATGCGGAAGGGGAATTTGAGCTGACCTTGGCCGGTGGCGAAAAAATCTCCGGTGACAGATTGCTGCTCGCCACCGGCGGTTGCCGCGCGGCGGCGGCGGGACAAATGGCCGTTTCACTCGGCCACCAAATCGAATCACCAGTGCCGTCGCTGTTCACCTTTCAAATCGAAGCGCCATGGCTGCGCTCGCTGGCCGGCGTCTCGCTGGAGCTGGCGGAGGTTTCCGTGCCGTCGGCGAAGCTGCGCGAGCGCGGGCCGCTGCTGGTGACGCACTGGGGCTTGAGCGGTCCGGCGGTTTTGAAAATCTCCGCGTGGGGCGCGCTGGCATTGCACGATTTGAATTATCAGTTTCCGCTGCTGGTGAACTGGCTGCCCGGTTCAAATACGGAAAGAATCCTCCAGGAATTCCAGGCGCGCCGCGAATCCGCCGGCGCGAAGCTGCTGGTGAACGTGCCGCTGTTTCCGCTGACGGCGCGGCTGTGGGAGCAGCTGGTCCTCGCAGCGGGCATTGCGCGCGACACCCGCTGGTCGGCGCTCACGCGGGCGCAAGCGCAGGCGCTGGCGCAGCAGATTCTGCGTTCGGAATTCTCCGTCACCGGCAAAAGTTTGAACAAGGACGAGTTCGTGACCTGCGGTGGCGTGAAGCTGGGCGAGGTGAATTTTCAGACGATGGAGAGCAAGCTTTGCCCCGGACTTTTTTTCGCCGGTGAGTTGCTGGACATTGACGGTGTGACCGGCGGTTTCAATTTTCAAGCCGCGTGGACGACCGGTTTCATCGCCGGTCGCGCGCTGGCCGCATGAAAAATCCGCCGCCGGATTTCTCCGGCGGCGGATCGAGGTTCTTAAATTTCTTTTTTATTTCGTAATCGCCGCGCCCGCGATGCTCAACGACAGGTCAATCGTCGGGGAAACCTTGTCTTCATACTGGCCCTTGTTGATGTTGAAATCCTCGCGGTTGATGGCGAAGTTCGCGCGGATGACCAGCAGGTCGCCCTTCAGGTTCGGCACGCGGGAGCCGAGCTTGTCCTTCAGGTAGGTGAACTTCACCGGCACCGTGATTTCCTTCGCGACGCCGTGCAGCGAGAAAGTTCCGGTGACGTCGGCGGTGGTGACGTTGCTGTCGGTCTTCACGTTCGCGAGCGACTTTGTCTCGAACGAAATCTCCGGATACTTCGCCACGTCGAGCCAGTTGGCGCCGTGCAAATGTCCGTTCTGCATCGGATTCGGCACGGTCAACGACTCGCTGGCCACGACAATCTTGCCGGTGGTTGCCGCCGGATTTTCCGGGTCGAAGGAAACCGTGCCGCTGATGCCGCTGGCGCTGCCGTTGATGGATTCGAGCGGCGCGTCGAGCTTGAACACCGCGTTGTTGACGCCCTTCGGATCCTTGAAGTCGAAGGACTGCGGCGCGGCGTAAACCGCCGTGGCCAATGAGATGAGTGGGATGATATGTGTCAGTTTCATGTTGTATCTATTGAGTGATGGTGGGGCGAGCGTCCTCGCGAGCCGGGCGTGTTTGGGAGCGGCGGCTCGTTCGTAGCCTCGCCCCACCGGTTTGGTTTATTGTTGGTTGTTGGTTTTTGGTTTGCGAAAGAATAAGGATGCGCCGGCGAGCACTGCGGCACCGCCGAATCCCGCGCCGAGGAAATCCACGCCCGGCAGGAATTTTTTCTGGTAGCTGATGCCCTCGATGCCGGTGACTTCATCGAGCGTCTTGACCGCCTCGCTGGTCTTGGTCCAGCCGCGGTTCGCGCCGGTGGCCAGCCAGACGGTCGGTACACCGAGCGCTGCGACGAGCGCGAGGATTTGCAGGGCGCGTTTCATGTCAGGGTTATTTGTTCCAGCGCAAGGCCGCTTCCGCGACGCGTTTGCCGAGCACTTCGCCGGTGAGCTTGTCCGCCGCGTTGGGCGCGACGTCGGGTGATTCCTGGCCGGACTGCGCCGTCGCGCCGGCAAAGCTGCCAAGGCGATTGACGCCGTTGGGCTGCATCGGCATTTCACCGAGGCCAACCCAGATCATGCCATGCTGCATGGCCAGCGTGTGCAGATATTGCAGCGTGCTGAACTTGTCGCCCGCCGGGCTGTTCGAGACGGAAAAGCCGGAAGCGATTTTGTTGCGCCATTGCTGCCCGAACCAGCGTCCGCCGGTGGCGTCGGCAAACGCCTTGAACTGTCCCGCCGGCCCGCCCATGTAGGTCGGCGTGCCGAAGATGATGGCGTCGCTGGCATCGAGCTGCGCGAACACGGCGTCGTTGGCGTAACGGCCCTTGGCGATGTCGTCGCCGCTGATGGCAATGAGGTTGGTTTTGACGCCGCCGACGGATGCCGCGCCTTTTTGCACGGCTTCGGCCAGTTTGGTGGTGTGGCCGGAGCCGCTGAAGTAGATGACGGATACAGTTGGCATTTTATTTCTTTCTTGGTTTGGTTTTAGTTTAGATCGAACAACAAAACTTGCGACGGCTTGGTCGCGGCAATCTCTAGCACACTTTCTTCGCTCACGCCAATGGCGTCGCCGCCGACGAGCTTCGTGCCGTTGAGGCTTACTTCGCCTTCCGCAACGTGAACCCAGGCGTGGCGGTCTTTCGCCAGCGGATGTTTTACCGACTGCCCCGCGTCCAGTTTGGCGAGGAGCACATCCGCGTCCTGATGGATTTCAAACGAGTCATCGCGCCCGGTTTTGCTGGCGACGAGATGCAGCTTGCCGGTTTCCGCTTTCGCCATATTTCTTTCGGCGTAGCGCGGCGGCACGCCTTTGGTATCCGGCTTGATCCAGATCTGCAGCAGGCGCGTGGCCTCGGTTTTCGACGGATTGAATTCGCTGTGTTCCACGCCGGAGCCGGCGGCCATGTATTGGAATTCGCCGGGCTTGATGACGCGGCCGTTGCCCATCGAATCGCGGTGCTGCAATGCTCCGCTCAAAACGTAGCTGATGATCTCCATGTCGCGGTGCGGATGCGTGCCGAAGCCCATGCCGGGCAGGATGAGGTCGTCGTTGATGACGCGCAGCGTGCGGAACCCGAGCCATTGCGGGTCGTAGTAATCCGCGAAACTGAACGTGAAATAACTGTCCAGCCAGCCGTGGTTGACGTGCCCCCGTTCATTTGATTTACGAATCGTTTTCATGGCTCAACCTTACGCGGGGTTTCCGATTTGGTGAAATACCATGTTGCTTGCCTGACCATAACTTTTAGGCATACTGAAAATCGCATGGAATTACGCCATCTCCGTTACTTCGTCGCCGTGGCCGAGGCGGAAAACGTTTCGCGCGCGGCGCTGAAGCTGCACGTCTCGCAGCCGGGCATCAGCCGCCAGATCCGCGACCTCGAGGACGAAATCGGTTTTCAACTGCTGGAGCGCAGCGCGAAATCCGTGCGGCTGACGGCGGCCGGAAAAGTTTTTCTGGCCGAAGCGCGGGAGGTTTTAGCGCACGTTGAGGCGGCGGTGAAAAAAGCGCGCGAGGTCGCCCAGGGCGGGAGCGGCGAGATTCACGTCGGCTACGCGCCGTCGCTCACGGTGCAGATTTTGCCGGCGGCGCTGCGGAAATTTTCGGAGCAGTTTCCGCAGGTGCGCGTGGCGCTGCACGATTTGTCCACGGAAGAAATGCTGGCGCAGCTTGGCGAAAAGAAACTGCACATCGCCATCACCGTGCGCCCGCCGGCGAAGCAGTTGCGGGGATTGCACTGCGTGGAACTGGCGCGCTACGCGATGTGCGTGGCCGTCGCACCCCGGCATCCGCTGGCGGAATTAAAATCCATTTCGCTGAAGCAGGTGGCCGGCGAACCGCTCGTCGTCTACAGCCGCAAGGATTATCCCGAATACCATGAGATGCTCGACCGGTTGTTTGCGGGCGGGCGCAAGCCGCGCATCGCGGGCGAGCATGACAGCGGCACCAGCCTCATCGCCGCCGTGGAATCCGGGCAGGGGCTGGCGCTGGTGCCGAGCTGCCTGGCGTGCATGGTCGGGGCGCGGCTGAAACTCCTGCCGCTGCGGCCCGCGTCGCCGCCGATTCTGGTGGTGGCCATCTGGCGGCGGGAAGCGGACGGCGCGCTGGCGGAAAAATTCATGGCTTGCCTGCGACCGGAGCCAGCGGGTATTTGATTTCAAATCCATGGGCCGGACGTATCACTTTGAATGTCCGTATTGTCACTACCGCGCGAAAGTTTCGGGCGGGGCGGACAGCGGCGTGCATTGCGAGGTGCAGACGGTGGTGTGCCGCGACTGCCGGGAACTGCTGGATGTCTTCGTTAAAGTGCGCCGGCGCGAGGGGGTGGCGGAGAAGATCAAGTTTCCCGCATTTTTCCGGCCGGAAATTCCACCGGTGGTTTTGCGGGACGGTTCCACCGGCCAGCGATTGGTCTGGCAAAAATTTCCGCCGAGCTGCCCGGTGGCGGCCAAACATTTTGTCGAGCCGTGGCGCGATCCAGGCCGCTGCCCGCGCTGCGGAAACTTCATGGAGAAAGACGGCCTGCCTTACCGGCTCTGGGACTGAAGTGGGCCGAACCGCCTGCCGGTGATTATTATTTACTCCGGCGGCTGGGGTTGAACCGGGCCGTTGGTGGCGTCGGGAAAAATTTCACCTTCAACGGGAACCATTGTCGCGCCGCCGAAATCCGGGTTCTGGAGAAACCTGGCCCACGGCCAGGGAGTTTTTCGCGGCTGCATGATCGCGGGCGGCAAATCCACGCGGTTGAGCCATTCCCAGACGGCGAACGGTCCGGCTTTCGGCCACAGCCGGGCCATCACCAAGTTGCGCCCGACTCCGTCCGGCAGGGATTCAGCCAGCACCAGCGCGGCGGAAACATCCGTTTTGGCGAGTTCATCAATGCACATTACCAGCGCTTTGTTCCGGCCCTCGGAGTCTGGCAACTGGCAAACCCAGTTGCCGGCGCCGGGCAAATCGGTCTTCATCCAGTTGTCCAGCACGGCGAGTTGAAAGTAGCTGACGGAATCATCCTGCCCGTCATCGTTCACAATCTTTCCCGCGATGGCGCTGGCGTTGGTCATGGCGGAAACGGGATTCACCCGGCCCAGCCGGATCAGCAGCGACTTTTGAAAATGGCTGCGTTGCTGGTCGTTCACCATGACTGCGGAGGCCGACAGCGCTTCGGAAATTTCCGCGTCCGGAATCCCGGCCGCCAGTTCCTCCAGGCTGCGCCGCCGGTTTTCCGCCAGCTCCGTGCCGTCAATTTTCTGCAGCACCTGCCGGACCGGTTCCGACCCGCCGGGTGCCCGCGCAAATTTTCCAGCCGCCTCCGCCGTCGCCGTCGCCAACGCCTGGCCGGTGGCCCGGCGTTGTCGCAGGGCCTGGCCGGCGGCCAGCAGGGCCAGCACCGCCAGAAGCGCAAAAATCCGGGTGAGCCGGCGCGCGTTCCGTTTTTGGTTTTGGAGTTTTTGAACCTCATCCTGCGCGGCTTTAATCTGGCTTTGAACATCCCGCGTCCGGTTCTGAATTTCCTGGACTTGGTCCAGCGCGGCGCGGGCTTGTTCATGCGCCGTCAGGACCTGGTCTTGTGCCTCGCGCGCTTGCTGGCGGGCGGACTCCAGTTGACCTTGAGCGGCGCTGGCCTGCTCCTGAAGTTCCTGAACCTGGCGTTGCGCGACCGCAAATTTTTCCCCGGCGTCCTGGGCTTGCCGGCGGGTTTCTTCGAGCTGGCTTTGGAGGTTCTGCACTTCTCCGGCCTGGCTGGGAACGGCGGGCGGCAGATTTTGTATTTCCTGAATTTTGTTTTCCGCCGCGCGGGTCTGCTGGCGGGCCTCCTCAAGCTGGCTCGAGGCTTCCCGCGCCTGGGCCTGCGCTTCCAGAACCTTGCCTTCGGCGGCGAGCGCCCGCTGGCGGGCGTCGGCCAGTTGGGATTGCGTGTCCCGGACTTTGGTTTGAAATTCCTGAAGCTGCTTTTGGGCTTCGTGCGCCTGGGTCTGCGCTTCCCGGGCCTGGCTTTGCGCTGCCTGAATCTGGCCCTCGACATCGCGCGGCAGGTTTTGATTTTCCAGCGCCTGCTGCTGCGCCGCCTGCAATTGCCGCCGGGCATTCTCGGCTTGAGCCTGGGCTTCCCGCGCCTGATGTTGGGCCTCGGCCAGTTCAAGGAAATGGCGCTTTTGTTCGCGCCACCACAACCCGTTGAACCCAACCCCGAGCAGCAGGGCGATCAGTTGGATCTTGGCCATCTCCAAATCGGCTTCGGCGTGGCGATGGTCGGCGGCCAGAATCTCCCGTTTGTCCGCGCCGTGCCGGGCATCCACAAAAACGGATTTGCCCGCCCGCCGCGAGGTGTCCAGCGTGCCATCCGGCAACACCGGGTGACGCAGCGCCGGCACAAAACATTCGTCGGCCGGCCCACTGCCCGCCTTGTTTCCCTCGCTGGCCTGGGGTTCCCCGGCGATCACGATGGGCAAAATCTGGCGGTCGCGCCCGAGCTGCTTGAAATAACGCACCACTTCATTCACCTGGCGGCTTTGGGCCGAACGGGGCGAGCAGACGACAATCAGGCAGATGGACTGTTCCAGCGCCTGGCGAATCTCCGCGTTCAGGGTGGCCTCCTCGGGCAATTCCGATTCATCCCGGAAAATGGGGTCAATGCGTTCGGGAATGATTTCCCCGCGACCATTGATCTGGCCCGCGAATTCCGCCGGAATGGCAAACGTCGTCAGCGCCTCGTGTAACCAGTCGCCCCAGCACCGGTGACCCGCCGCCGGTGACCCGGAACGCTGCGCGCCATTGTCCTCGGGGCGGTAGCTGAGGAAAGCCCAAAATTTAGTTTTGCTGTCGGTCATGCCAAGCGGGCCAGAATAAATTGTTCAGGCCGGGGAATCAATTCTTCGCCGCAGGGATTATCTGCCGGCCAATCCCGTTGGCAGCTTCTCCGCAGACGCGGGAATGCTGCGCTTTCTTGAGCAAAGCACTTCCCCCTCAGCGCCTTGCAGCGTGCCCGTTTTTGTGCCGGCCAGCCTTTGCCACCGCCACGCTTGAAAATAATTTAAAAAGTTTGTCGGTTTTTGGCGGATGCGTAAATGTAATGGGTAAATGAACCAAGACGACATGGCGCTGGTTAGGGAATTTGCCGCCACGCAATCCGAGGCGGCCTTTGCCGCGCTGGTGGAGCGGCACGTTGGACTGGTCTATTCCGCCGCGCTCCGGCAAACCGGCGACGCGCATCTGGCCGAGGAAATCACCCAGGCCGTCTTCATCATCCTCGCCCGCAAGGCGGCGGCCTTGGGCCGGCAGACCATCCTGCCCGCGTGGCTGTATCGGACCACGCGCTATTCATCCGCCAACGCCATGAAAATCCAGCGCCGCCGGCGGGCGCGTGAACAGGAGGCTTGCATGCAATCCACGATTGAACGTGGCGTCGCCGCCGCGTCGCCCGCTGCCGAGGACTACGCCTGGCGACAACTCGCCCCGCTGCTGGACGACGTGGTGGCGGATTTGGGCGAACGCGACCGGGCAGCGGTGGTGCTGCGCTATTTTGAGAATCGTCCCTGGCAGGAAGTGGCGGCATTGCTGCAAGTGACCGAGGATGCCGCGCAAAAGCGCGTGTCGCGGGCGCTGGAAAAGCTGCGCGCGCTCTTTGCCAAACGCGGCGTGACGCTCACCGCCGCGCTCATCGCCGGCGCGGTCTCGGCCAACTCCGTGCAGGCCGCGCCTGTGTCCCTGACGGCAAAGGTTTCGGTTATTGCTGGAAAAGGATTGGCGACAACAAAAACAATGACTGCACTGGTAAAAACAACTATGAAAACCATGACTTGGCTAAAACTAAAATTCGTCACCGGCGCAAGCATCACCGTCCTGCTCGCAGGCGGCGTGGTCACGCTGGCGGTTTCACAAACAAACGGCGGCAGATCATCCTTGGCGCAGAATAAAATCGGCAGGCCGGATGCCGCGAAAGGAGTATGGGCGGTAAGATTCGAGCCGGTTGGTGATTTCTCGCCCAGAACCCCGGGCGAGTTTTTGAGGCGGATACATATTTATTCCGGCCAGAATGGGGAGATCGGCTATTTCAGAACAACCAAGCAAGGCGACAAATTGATCGGTTCCTTTCTGGCCTATGATGGGGATCAACTTAAGGCGGCACTCGACAAGGTTCCGGACATCAAGGTCATCTCCGTTGAAAAGCTGACGTCGGCATCGCTGGCCACATACGAAAAATCGCCGCAGGAGTCATTGATTGACTTCGACCATCTTGATGCCGCGAAAGGAGTATGGGCGGTAAGATTCGAGCCGGTTGGTGATTTCTCGCCCAAAACCCCGGCCGAGTTTTTGGGTCGGATACATATTTATTCCGGCCAGGATGGCGAGATCGGCTATTTCAGAACAACCAAGCAAGGCGACAAATTGATCGGTTCCTTTCTGGCCTATGATGGGGACCAACTTAAGGCGGCACTCGGCAAGATTCCGGACATCAAGGTCGTCTCTGTTGAAAAGCTGACGTCGGCATCGCTGGCCACATACGAAAAATCGCCGCAGGAGTCATTGTAATTGCAATCGCCAGTCTCCAAAACCCGTGAAGCGGTTTAAGACCGTTGCTACCGCAATCACCCGGGGGCAGGCCGGTTTCCTGGCGGAAGTGTTGCGCGCAATGGCTGGGAATGGCGTCGCCCATGTTCCGCGCAATTGCCAGCACGCTTCGCGTCAGGAAAGCGAATGGCTTCAGCTTGAGGTTAGGTGTTCTAAAAAGTTTCTAAAGCTGTTCTGTTCATGGTCGATAGCAGGGCATGAATATCACGAGCGTGTCGTCCGGTTGGAATGTGGCCAGTGGCGTGGACACGGTCAGCGGTGCCAGCAGTTATGTGGCGGCCGGCGATTCCGGCGTGGCTCAGGCCCGCAGTTCAATCCAGCAGCAGTCGCAAAACTTCAAGGCCCTGACCGGCGCCCTGCAATCGGGCGATCTGGCCGGCGCGCAGGGCGCTTATGCCACCTTGCAGCAGCAGATCCAATCCGCCTCGCAAGCCGCCGGCGGCACGAGCCTGTTCAATGGCAGCAGCAGCATCGGCAAGGATTTTAAGGCCATTGGCAGCGCCCTGCAATCCGGCGATGTCTCCGGGGCGCAGTCGGCTTTGGCCAATTTCAAGCAGGACATCAAAGTCGCCCGGCACCACCGCCATTCGCATGGCGTCGCCGGCAACCAAGCCAGCAGCCCGACGACTTCCAGTTCCGGAACCAGCACCAATAGTTCCAGCTCCGGCGGCATATTGGACACGGCAGCCTGACGCTTCGTCCGCAGTTCGCCAGACGGTGAAATCCAGACAGCGGGGCGTGTCCAACGTCTCCTCATCGGTGAAGGAAATCACCTTTGCCGGCGGTAATCGCCCGAACCCAGCCCGTCTTCCATTTTTATATTGTTAAAAATCAGGCGATTCCGGTCACTGCTCACAAGTTATTCACAATTTTGCTTGCGTTCCGTTTTGATTTTGTAAAATACTGCCGCAAGCAAGCGTAGTTAGTTATGCAGTAAGCGGTGTTTATCGCGTTTCTGCCCGACTAAAGACGGTTGCTGATAATCAGAACATAACCGGTTCCTCACCGCAACGCCGTCAACCAGCGCAGGCTGGTTGGCTTAATTCCCATTTGTCTTATGAATTATATGCGCAAGGAATCGGTGTATCGTCGCCCGGCATTTTTGCTGGCGACACTGGCAATTCTCGTGGCCGGGCTGCCCGCGCGGGCGGCAAATCTGGTGCAGGATTTTTACCTGCCCATGCCGGAGGCGCAGATCAGCCAGGCCAACGGCACCATCATCAGCGGCACGGCGGGCGCGATCAGCTCCACCTTCTCCATCGTGGTCACCGGCGACGGCACGGTGATTTATTACGACCAATGGGAGGACGGCTATGAAGTCGATCTGGGCAATCCCGTGCAGTCCACCACGAAAATCTGGGGCGACGGCAACGACGCGCACGGCATTCCGCCGGGCTTTGCGCACAATCCGCTGGGGCTGCCGGCGGGCACGGTCATCACGCTGACCAACAGCGTCCCGCTGCCGCGCAATCCCTCGCAAATCCTGTGGGACGCGCGCGACCATGTCGCGGCGAACAAGGCGCTGGTGATTTCGCGCGCGGGCTGGCCGACGAGCATCGGCCCGGTGTTCGCGGGCGCGGCGGGCGTGCTGTCCACGATGGATTACGGGACAAACTACATCAGCCCGGTCGGCCAGGATCTGGCGCCGAACCTGTTCAAATACGTCGGGATGTTCATCCTGGCGGCGCAGAACAACACGGCCATTACGATTGATCCAAACGGCAACGGCGTGGGCACGACGAACATCGTGTTGAACCAGGGCGAATCGTATCTCGTCAACGGCGGCGTCAAAAAAGGCGGGCGCGTGACGGCGACCAAGCCGATTCAGGCGGATCTGGTCATCGGCCACGTCGGTTCGAGTTACGCGAGCGACTGGTTCACGTTGTATCCGGTTTCGTCGTGGGACAATTCGTATTACACGGCGGTCGGCTCGGCGGCGAGCGGTTCGCAGCCGGCGTATGTGTATCTGTTCAATCCGGCCACGAACGCCATCACGATCAATTACACCACGCGCGCGGGCAGCGGCAGCTTTGTGATTCCGGGGACGAACGGCGTTTATCAATTTCAGATGCCCGTGAGTTCCGGCGCGAGCTTCATCAGTGCGGGCGGGCAGAATTTTTTTGCCATTTGCACCGTGGCGGCGAACAACTCGGCGGACACCTCGTATAACTGGGGTTTCACGCTCGTGCCGAAAGCGGCGTTGACCACCAAAGGCGTGGTGGGCTGGGGACCGGGCAGCGCCGACGGCACGGTCAACGGCAGCCCGGTGTGGGTCACGTCGCTGGCCAACACGACCGTGTATGTGGATTACAAGGGCGACCACGCCGGGCCGCTGGCCTACACGAATGGCGGCAACATAATTTATTACGACACCAATTTCACCGTTTCCGCCCTGCAAACATTGAAGGTTTACGATCCGAGCAAAAACCAGACCGGCATGCAGGTTTTCACGGTGGACGGGACTTTGCTGACGGCGGCGTGGGGCGAAGACCCGGACGTGGCCTCGCCCGGCAATCCCTACATTGACGCCGGCACGACGGTGATTCCGTTCCCGACGCCAGTGCTGTTCAAGTCGGTGACCAACCTCTCTTCCTCCTCCGGCCTGCACATCGGCGACACGCTGCAATACAGCGTGCAGGTGGACAACAAAGGACTGCTGCCGCTCGGCAACACCGTGGTGATTGACACGCCAACCACGAATTTGACCTACGTCACCAACTCGACGACGTGGAACGGCACGGCGATTGCCGACAACTCCGGCCCCTACAGCGCCACCAACACCGCGTTCCCGCTCGACGGCCTCGGCTCGCAGGGCTACACCATCCCGGTCATCTTGAGCCAGGGCAGCAGCACCTTTATTTATCAGGTAAAGGTCAATGCCGCCGGCTCCGTCAGCAACAGCGTCAACATTGGCGGCACCACCATTTTTGCGCAAACCGTCGTGCCGACGGCCATCGGCGCGTCCGTCACGCTGAATTTCACCGACACCAACGGTGTGCCTATCGCCTCGTATCTTGCCGGCGCAAAAATATTCGTCACGATGACCAATGCCGTGGGTAACTCCAGTTCCAACACGATTCAGACCCTTTCCGTCACCGTCACCGACACCAACACCGGTGACGCTGAAACCATCCCGCTCGTCGAGACCGGCACGAACACTGGCGTCTTCCGCAATGTCAGCGGCCTGCCCTCGTCGTCCATTTCAGGATTGGTCGCGCAGGACGGCACATTGTATGTCACGCCCGGCAACACGTTGGGCGTGAGTTACACGGACCCGGTTTACGGCGACAGCGCCAGCACCACGGCGGTGATCCAGATTCCGACGCCGAACAAGCAGCTTTACCTCACGGCCAGCGGGGTTTCGGGAAATCAGTTTTTGAACCGCGTCAACCCGGCGTTGACGGCCAACCACGGCACGACCTACAACAGCATTGATATCGGCAGCGGCGGCGGCAGCGGCGTGGTATCGGTGGACGCCTACAGCACGAACACCACCGGGAATTCGGCGATGGCCAATACGCTGACCATCTCGCACACGACCGGGGCGGGAGCCAACCGCCTCATGCTTGTGGCCGTGGGCATCGGCGCCTCGGCGGACACATCGTCGTTGCAGACCAATGCCAGCACGGTGACTTACAACGGCGTCAATCTTACCCGCGTGGGCACGGTGATTGACGGCTACTCCACGCCGACCGTCCGGTCGGAAATCTGGCAGTTGACCAATCCGCCGAGCGGCACGTTCAACGTCGTCATCACTTTGACCAACAGCCAGACCCGGCCGATTGTCGGCGGCGTGATGACCTTCACCGGCGTGAACCTGGCCAACCCGCTGGGCGCTTACGGCGGTTCGTCGTGTGCCAATTCCACTTCGCCGGCAGACCAACCCAGTGTCACGAACTCGACGGCGTCCGGCGAACTGGTGTTTGGCACCTGCGTGATTGACGGCGATGGTTCCGGGACGCCGCCGCCGGCGTTGACGCCGAGCCCCGGGCAGACCACCTACATCGACCAGACCGCCCTGTATCGCGTGCGGTGTGCGGTGACCACCAAGCCGGGTTCGGCCAGCACGCCGTTCACCAACGGCTGGACGTATGGCAGCAGCCAGCAATGGGCCTGCTGCGCGGTCGCCATCAAGCCCGCGGCGGGCGGTGGCGGCGGCCCGGCGACGAACACCACGTCCTTCGCGCAGACGCCCGCGCTGGCGTTGCCGTTCACGCTGCCGGTGGGCGGCGCGGTGAGCATCACCAATTTCATCGCCATCACCAACGGCGTCGGCAATTTCACGGGCAACCTGAACATCACCGCCACGTTGCAGACCAACGGCGTGAATTTTCTGACGCTGACGAATCCCGCGTTCACCGCCAGCGGCGGCGTTACGAACCTCGTCTGGACCGGCACGCTTGCGGCGAATTACACCTTGCCAGTAAACACCGTCATCACCTACGTCGTCACCAACAACATCGCCAATACCGCGTTCCATGTGATCTACGACAGCACGAACAGCCCGTCGCAAATCGTTCTGCCCGCGTCCACCGTCATCGCGTTCAGCGGCTTCGCGGTTTATGACGCGCCGTATAATCCGGGCGGCAATCTAGTTTCCACGCCCATCGCCGGCACGACGGTTTACGTCCGCGCGACGGTCACGGATCCGTTCGGCAGCTACGACATCACCAGCCTCGGCCTCGCGTTCACCGCGCCGAACACGAACAACAATTTCAGCGTCATGTTGAACGACACCAGCGTGGTCTTCACGAACGCCTCGACGAAAACTTACGAATATGCCTGGAACACTGGCCCGGCGACCGGCGGCTACACGGTTGCCGCCACGGCGAACGAAGGCACCGAGGGCGTGAAGGCCAACGCCACGGCGGGCATCACGACCATTTACCTCGATCTCGGCACGCCGAGCGTCACGGAATTCACCAGCGGCAACAACGGCTCCGCCACCAACGCCTACCTCGCGAATTCCAATGTCTGCGTCCGCGTCACCGACCTAAACCGCAACACCAACGCGGCCACGGTGGAAACCATCGCGGCCACCATCCGGAGTTCCTTCGGCGACGTGGAAAACCTCACGCTCACCGAGACCGGCACCAACACCGGCGTCTTCACCGGCTGCATCAATTCCACCACCAACACCGGCACGGCGATCGGTAACGGCACTACGCTGGTCGCACCGGTCGGCAATATTCTCACGGTGAATTATTCCGATCCGACGGATCCGACGGACAACACCAGCGCCACTGCGACCATCCAGCCGTTGCCCGGCATCCCCGGCATCGTGATGAACAAAACCATCGTCTCACCGACCGGCGGCCAGGTGGGCGTGGGCAAGCCGGTGGTTTACAATTTGCAGGTCGTCAATGTGGGCAGCACCTTGCTGACGAATGTTTCCATCACCGACACCTTCACGTCGGCGCGTTTGAGTTTCACCTCCGCCAGCGTCGCGCCGAACGTCACCAACGCCACCACGCTGACGTGGACGAATCTCGGCGTCTTTGCACCCGGCCAGAGCACGAACCTCACCGTCAATTTCACCACGCTGGCGACCGGCACCGCGACGAATTCCGCCACCGCCGGCAGCACCTCGGTGACCAATTCCGCCAGCGTCACCATTGCGGTCAATTCCGCCGCTCTGAACGTCGTAAAAACATTGTTGAGCCCCACCAACTCGCCGGTCTCGGTCGGGAGCAATGTTGTTTTCCGACTCACGTTCCAGAACGTCGGCAACACGGTCATCACCTATCTGCCGTTTGAGGACAACTTCAGCGGCGCGTATTTCCAATATGTTTCCGCCACGATTCCGGCGAACGGTTCCGGCTACGGCTCGCTGATCTGGACGAACATTGCCGGGGCCGGCCTCGCCACCAACGCCATCATCACCAACGACGTGACGATGACGGTGGTTGGCGCGGGCAATCCGGCGAACAACACCGCGGTGGTGGATTATGCGACGGACATTTTCGGCAATCCGGTGCCGACCGCGACCGGCAGCACCAATGTCGTCACCGCCGCCGCTTCCATCACCGGCCATGTTTACAACGACAAGGACCAGAGTGGCACGCTCACCGCCGGCGACACCGGCCTGGGCAGCGTCACGCTCCGGCTGTTCACCGACCCGAACGGCGACGGCAATCCCGCCGACGGCACGCTCGTGCAAAGCACCACGACGGACGTGAACGGTTACTACGAGTTTCTCAACCTGCCGGCGGGGCATTACGACGTGATCGTGCAGGACCGTCCGCCCGGTTTTGCCAGCGTCACGCCGACGGGCAACCAGCTTTCCGTCAACCTGCCGACGTTGACGGCCAGCACGAATAATAATTTCTTCGACTACCAGCCGAGCGCGACGCTTTATTCCACCATCAACGGCACGGTTTACAATGACCTCAACGGCGGCGGCACCAACTACGCCGGCATCGCGGGGCTGGCCTACGTCACCGTCGAGCTGTTCCAGGACGTGAACACCAACGGCGTCGTGGTCACGGGCGATCCCATCATGGGCAGCACCACCACGGATGCGAATGGAAATTATTCCTTTGCCGCCGTGTCGCCCGGCCATTACGTCATCCGCGAAACCGATTTTTACGGCTATTACAGCACCGGCAATTCGCAGACACCGAACGACAACCAGATTTCCTTCGTCAGCACCAACGGAATCACTTCGGGCACAAATAATTTCTTCGACCGCCTGTCGCCGGTGGCCGTCGTGGACACGAACTCAGCGCTATATTTTGTCGCCACGGTCATCCGCCCGCTGACCAACGACCTCAGCCCGAACGGCGACGCGCTGACCATCAGCAATGCCGTTTCAACCAATGGCATCGTTGTCATCAATCCCGGCAGCACCAATCTGACGTTCACGCCGACGAACCTCGGCGCGACGATCATCACCTACGCCATCGCCGACGCGCATGGTGGCACGTCCACGAACAGCATCACGGTCAACGTCATTGCGCTCGCGGATCTGGCCATCGGCAAGACCGGCGCGGCGTCCGTGTTCGCGGCCAGCAATCTGGTTTACACGATTTCCGTGACCAACCTCGGCCCGACGCCCGCCAGCAGCGTGGTCGTCACCGACGCGTTGCCTGCTGGCGTGAGTTTTGTGAACGCCAGCGGCGGCGGTGCGAATAATTCCGGCGTGGTGACTTGGACGCTCGGCTCTTTGACCAGCGGCCAGATTACGAATCTGATTTTGACCGTCACTTCACCGGCCAGCGGCACACTGACGAACACGGCCAATGTCAGTTCGCCCACGCCCGATCCGACGCTGACCAACAACGTCACGCCGCCGGTCGTCACCACGGTCACGCCGGTCGCCGATCTGGCCATTGCCAAATCCGCCAACGCGTCGGTGCTGGCGGCGAGCAACCTGGTTTACACGATTTCCGTGACGAACCTCGGCCCGTCCACCGCGAGCAGCGTCGTCGTGACCGACACATTGCCCGCCAGCGTGAGCTTTGTCAGCGCCAGCGGCAATGGCGTGAATAATTCCGGCACCGTGAGCTGGGCGCTTGGCTCCATGACCAATGGACAAACGACGAATCTGACTTTGATCGTCACGGCTCCGGCCAGCGGCACGCTGACGAACGTGGCGAATGTCGCTTCACCCACCGGCGACCCGAATTCGACGAACAGCACCACGCCGGCTGTCATCACCACCGTGACGCCCGTGGCCGATCTGGCCGTCGGCAAAACCGGCGTGGCTTCCGGCGTCATCAACACGAGTTTCAACTACACGATTTCCGTGACGAACCTCGGCCCGTCCGCTGCCGCGAGTTTCAGCGTTACCGACAGTTTGCCGGCGGGAATGGTTTTCGTCAGTTCGCTGCCCGCGACGGTGACGAATGCCGCAAACCAGGCCATTTGGAACGTCGGCAGCCTCGCCGCGAACGCGGTGACGAATTTCACGCTCACCGTCCAGACGGCCAGCCGCGCGACGTTCACGAACGTCGCCACTGCCGGCGGCCCGACGCTCGACCCCGCGCCGACGAACAACGCCAGCGCGCCGGTTGTGACCAGCATCACCAACCGCCCGCCGGTCGCCGTGGCTGATTCTGCCGCCTCTGCGCGCAATGTCGCCGTGACCATTCCAGTGCTGGCGAACGATAGCGATCCCGATGGCGATACGGTGACGATTTTCTCCGTAAGCCCGACCAATGGCACGTTCAGCCTCAGTGGCGGCAGTATTATTTATACGCCGACGAATACCGTGCCCGCCACGAACGTCTTCACCTACACCATCAGCGACGGCTTCGGCGGCACGGCCACCGCGTCCGTGACGGTAGCGGTCACGAACCGTCCGCCGGTCGCGGCGAATGATGCCGCCGGCACCACGGAAAATGCTTCCGTGACCGTCCCGGTTTTGGTGAACGACAGCGATCCCGACGGCGACGCGCTGACGATCATTTCCACCAGTCCGACGAATGGCATCGCCAGCATCAGCGGCACGAACGTGGTGTTCACGCCGGCGACGAATTTCACCGGCACGGCGACGTGCGGCTACGGTATTCGCGACAATTTCGGCGGGACGAATTTCGCCGTCATCACCATCACGGTGACAAACATTCCGCCGACGGCGAATCCGGACAGCTACGCCATCACGGAAAACACGACGAACTCGTTCGCGGTGTTGGTCAACGATGTCGTGAATACTTCTGGCGGCAGCCTGGCGCTGCTGTCCGTCAGCACCACAAATGGCACGGCGAACGTGAGCGGCACGAACATCGTGTTCACGCCGGCGACGAATTATCGCGGCACACTGACGTTGAATTACACGATTATTGACAATATCGGCGGCACGAATAGCACCACCGTGGCCGTGACTGTGACGAACATTCCGCCACTGGCGAACCCGGACAACTTTGCCGTGCGTGAGAATAGCACGAACACGTTCAGCCCGCTCCTCAACGACACGCTCGGCACTCCGGGCGGAACGCTCTCAATCATCGCCGTGGCCCCGACGAACGGCACGGCGGTTGTCAGTGGCACGAACATCACGTTCACGCCGACAGCAAACTTCCTCGGCACAGCGACCATTGGCTACACGATCACGGACGGCATCGGCGGAACAAATGCTTCGCTCATCACGGTGACGGTGACAAACATCCCACCGGTGGCGGCACCGGACAATTATTCAGTGCGCGAGAACAGCACGAACACATTTAGCCCGGTCATCAACGATACGGTGCAGACGCCGGGTGGCACGTTGGCGCTTGTCGCGGTCAACCCGACGAACGGCACGGCAGTCATCAGTGGGACGAACGTCATCTTCACGCCGACGCCGAATTTCCTCGGCGTGGCGACCATCGGCTACACGATCACGGATGGCATTGGCGGCACGAACAGCGCGCTCATTACGGTGACCGTGACAAATATTCCGCCGGTGGCAAATCCCGACAACTTTGCCATCACGGAAAACACGACGAACTCATTTGCGGTGCTGGTGAACGACTCGGTGCAGACGCCGGGCGGCAGTCTAACGCTGCTATCAGTCAGCACCACGAACGGCACGTCGAATGTGAGCGGCACGAACATCGTGTTCACGCCGGCGACGAATTATCGCGGCGCACTGACGTTGAATTGCACGATTGTTGACAATATCGGCGGCACGAACAGCACCACCGTCACCGTGACCGTCACAAACATTCCGCCGCTGGCGAATCCCGACGGCTATACCGTATTGGAAAATTCGACGAACATCTTCGCGCCGCTGACGAATGATGTTGTCCGCACGCCCGGCGGCGCTCTGCAAATCATCGGCGTCAGCCCGACCAACGGCACGGCGAACATTCTCAATCTGACGAACATCGTCTTTACTCCGTCGCCGAATTTTGTCGGCACGGCAACGGTTGGCTACACCATCACTGACGGCATTGGCGGCACAAATTCATCGGTCATCACCGTCACCGTGCAATCGGTTGCGGACTTGGCCGTTAGCAAATCCGGCCCGGCGACCGTTTATGCCGCGACGAATTACAGCTACACCATCACCATCACGAACCTCGGGCCCGGCGTGGCGGCGAACTTGTCCGTGACGGATAATTTGCCCGCCGCAGTTTCGTTCGTGAGTTCAACGGCCGGCGCGACGCTCGCTGGCAGCCAGCTCGTTTGGACAAACCTCGGCTCGCTCGCGGCGAACGCGGCGACGAATTTGACCGTGACCGTCACTGCACCGGTGACGGGCGTCAGCCTGACCAACCTCGCCAGCGCCGGCAGCCCGACGAGCGATCCGAACCCGACGAACAACACCAGCCCGCCGGTCGTCACCGCCGTCACGCCGGTCGCGGATTTGATGATTGCGAAAGCCGGCCCGGCCTCGGTGCTGGCCACGAGCAACGTGCTCTATACAATTTCCGTGACGAACTTCGGTCCATCCAGCGCCAGCAGCGTCGTCGTGACCGACGCGTTGCCGGCAGGCGTGAGCTTTGTCAGCGCCAGCGGCAACGGCGTGAACAATTTCGGCGTGGTCAGTTGGAATCTCGGCACGCTCGCGAATGGTGCGGTGAGCAATTTGACTGTCACTGTCACCGCGCCGGCGAGCGGCTCGCTGACAAACATCGCCAGTGTCAGTTCGCCGACGACGGACACGAATGTTTTGAACAACACCACACCGCCAGTCGTGACGACGGTGGGCAGCGTGGCGGATTTGGCCATTGGTAAATCGGCTCCGGCTTCCGTGTTCGCCGTGAGCAACTTGACCTACACGATTTCTGTGACGAACTTCGGCCCGTCCACCGCCAGCAGCGTGACGGTGACGGACAACATTCCGAATGGTGCCAGCTTTGTGAATGCCAGCGGCGGTGGTGCGAATAATTCCGGCACCGTGATTTGGAATCTCGGCGACCTGCCGAAAAACACCGTCAGCAATCTTACGCTCACCGTCACCGCGCCGGCCAGCGGCACGCTGACGAACGTGGCGACGGTTGGCTCGCCGACTGGCGAGCCGAATGCGACGAACAACACCACGCCGCCGGTTTTGACTTCCGTGACGCCGCTCGCGGATTTGGTCATCGCGAAAGTTGGTCCGGCGACAGTTTTTGCCGCGAGCAATTTGAGCTACACGATTTCCGTGACGAATCTCGGCCCGTCCAGCGCGAGCGGCGTGGTCGTGACTGACACGCTGCCGAACACGGTGAGCTTTGTCAGCGCGAGCGGCAACGGCACGAATAACTCCGGCGTGGTTACTTGGAATCTCGGCACGCTGGCGAATGGCGCGGCGAGCAATTTGACTTTGACCGTCACCGCGCCCGCCAGCGGCTCGCTGACGAACATCGCCAGCGTCGGTTCGCCGACCGGCGACACGAATATTTTGAACAACACGACTCCGCCGGTCATCACCGCAGTGACGCTGCTGGCTGATGTCAGCGTGGTGAAATTCGGCCCGGCGGGAATCCTCTTTGGCACGAATTTCAATTACACTATCACGGTCAGCAATGCCGGCCCCTCCACCGCGGCGAGTTTGAGCGTGACGGACAGTTTGCCGACGGGTTTGGCCTTCATCAGCGCCGTGCCGGCCACGACGACGAATACGAGCAACCAAGTCATTTGGAACCTCGGCAATTTCGCCGCCGGCACCGGTAGTAATCTGACGCTGACCGTGATTTCCACGCTGCGCGGCAGCTTGACGAATTTTGCGAGCGGCGGCAGCCCGACCAGTGACCCGAACCCGACGAACAACACCGCGCCGCCAGTCGTGACGGCGGTAACCAACAATCCGCCGGTCGCGAATCCCGACCATTACGTCATCACAGAAAACACGACGAACACGTTCAGTCCGTTGCTCAACGACACGGTGCAGACGCCGGGCGGCGCGCTGCAAATCATCGGCCTCAATCCGACGAACGGCACGGCGACGATTTTGAACCTGACGAACGTTGTCTTTACGCCGTCGCTCAACTTCTTTGGCACGGCGACGATTGGCTACATCATTACCGACGGCGTGGGCGGAACGAACAGTTCCGTCATCACGGTGTTGGTGACGAACATTCCGCCGACGGCGAATCCCGACAGCTACGCCATCACGGAAAACACGACGAATGTGTTCGCCGTGTTGCCGAATGATTTTGTCAACACGCTCGGCGGTAGCCTGGCGCTGTTGTCCGTCAGCACCACGAATGGCACGGCGAATGTGATCGGCACGAACCTCGTGTTTACGCCGGCGGCGAATTATCGCGGCACGCTGACGCTGGATTACTCCATCGTTGATAACATCGGCGGCACGAACAGTTCCTTCGTCACCGTGCTGGTCACGAATATTCCGCCGATTGCCAACCCGGACAGCTACACGGTGCCGCAAAATTCCACGAACACGCTCACGCCGCTCGTGAACGACTTCGCGCAAACGCCCGGCGGCGCACTGCAAATCATCGGTGTTAGCCCGACGAACGGCACGGCGAACATTCTCAATCTGACGAACATCATCTTCACCCCGACATCGAATTTTGTCGGCACTGCGAACGTCGGTTACACCATCACCGACGGCATCGGCGGCACGAATTTGTCCATCATCACGGTGACGGTGTCGAACCTGCCGCCGACGGCGAACGCGCAGTCGGTTTCCACGCCGCAAAATACCGCGCTGCCCATCACGCTCACCGGCAGCGACCCGGCGAATTTCCCGCTGAACTTCGTCATCATGAGCAGTCCGGCGGGCGGCACGCTGACCGGATTGAACACCAACACCGGCGCGGTGACTTACACGCCGACGAATAATTTCAGCGGCACGGACACGTTCACCTTTCGCGTGAATAACGGCCACAGCGACAGCGCCACCGCCACCGTTACCGTCACGGTTTCGCCGGTGGCGGATTTGCTTGTGGCGCAGTCCGGCCCGGCCATCGGCGTCGCTGGCGCAAACCTCGTCTTCACCGTCGCCGTCACCAACCTCGGCCCGGCTGGCGCGACCAATGTCGTCGTCACGAACCAGATTGACTCCGGCTACACGTTTGTCAGCGCTTCGGACAACGGCGCGACGAACGGAAACCTCGTGACGTGGACAATTCCAGTTTTACCGGCGAATGGGGCGACCAACTTCACCGTGACCTTGTTCGCGGTCGAAGGCGGCACGTTCACCAACACCGCGTCGGGAATTTCCACCACGCCGGATTTGGCCTTGGCAAACAACGACGGCTCACTCACCAACGCGCAGGCCATCACCACTGTTTCCGCGCTGGCGGACGTGGCGGTGTTCAAGACCGGCACGACCAGCGTGCTGGCCGGCGGCATAGTGAACTATTCCATCGTCGCGACGAATTTTGGTCCGTCCACCGCGAGCAACGTCGTCGTGCGCGACACGTTGCCCGCGGGCGCGACGCTGCAAACGGCGTCGGGCAATTATTCCGTCAGCAACAACGTCATTATTTGGTCGGCGGCGACGCTGGCCGGCGGAGCTGCGACGAATTTCATCGTGACGCTTACCGCGCCGGACAGCGGCACGCTGACGAACATCGCTTCCAGCATTTCGGACACGGCGGATCCGAATCCGGGCAACAACGACGGTTCCTCGCCCAGCTCGGTGGTGGCCACGCCCGTGACGCTGGTGGCTGATTTGTCCATTGGCAAATCGGCTGCCGCGTCGGTGCTGGCGACGAGCAACCTGATCTATACGATTTCCGTGACGAACCTCGGCCCGTCCACCGCGAGCAGCGTGACGGTGACGGACGCCGTGCCGGCCGGCGCAACTTTCGCCAACGCCAGCGGCAGTTTCGCGAATAATTCTGGCATGGTGATTTGGAACCTTGGCGACCTAGCGAGTGGCGCAGTGAGCAATGTGACTCTGACCGTCACGCCGCCGACGAGCGGTTCGCTGACGAACACCGCCACGGTCGGTTCGCCGACGGGTGATCCGAATTCGACGAACAACGTGACACCGCCGGTCGTCACTATCGTCACGCCGGTCGCCGACATCGCGGTTGGCAAGAGCGGCCCGATTGGCGCGACGTTCAACACGAATTTCAGCTACACGATTTCTGTGACGAACTTCGGGCCGTCCGCCACGTCGGGGATTTTGGTGACGGACACGCTGCCGGCGGGCGTGGTGTTTGCGAGCGCGGTGCCAGCCACAACGACGAACTCGATTGGCCAGGTGATTTGGAGCGTCGGCAATCTTGCCGCAAATGCGACGACAAACCTGACGCTGACGGTGGTTTCCACGGCGCGCGGCACGGTGACGAATTTCGCGGCGGTTGGCGCGCCGACGCTTGACCCGTCGCCGACGAACAATTTGAGCCAGCCGGTCGTCACGCTGGTGACAAACATTCCGCCGGTGGCCAATGCCGACAGCTACGTCATCGCGGAAAATTCCGGCACGAACACGTTTACCCCGTTGCTGAACGACACGGTTCGCAACCCTGGTGGCGTGCTGCAAATCATTTCCGTCAACACCACGAATGGCTCGGCGGCCGTCAGCGGCACCAACGTGCTGTTTGTTCCCGGCACGAATTATTTCGGTTCGCTGACGATCGGTTACACCATCACCGACAATATGGGCGGCACGAACAGCTCGGTCATCACTGTGCTCGTGACGAATATTCCGCCGACGGCGAATCCCGACAACTACACCATCGGCGAAAACAGCGGCACGAACACGTTCAGCCCGCTGCTCAATGACGTTCTCCACACGCCGGGCGGCACGCTGCAAATCATCGGCGTCAGCCCGACGAACGGCACGGCGTCAATTTCCGGCACGAATATCTTGTTCAAGCCGAATACGAATTTCTTCGGCACGGCGACCATCGGCTACACCATCACCGATGGCATTGGCGGCACCAATTCGTCGGTCATCACCGTGACCGTCACGAACATTCCGCCGGTGGCGAACGGCCTGTCCGTCGGCACGACGGAAAACACGGCGGTGCAAATCACATTGACCGGCAGCGACCCGAACGGTTTGCCGCTGAAATTTGCCATTGTCGGCAACCCGGCGAACGGCACGTTGACTGGCCTCAACACCAACACCGGCGTGGTGACTTATGTGCCTGGCACGAATTACACCGGTGCGGACAGCTTTACTTTCCGCGTCAATAATGGCCAGACGAACAGTGCGGCGGCCACGGTCAGCCTCACCGTCACGCCGGTCGTGGATTTGGTGGTGGTGCAGTCCGGCCCGGTGAGCGGCGTGGCCGGCTCGAATCTCGTCTTCACCGTGAGCGTGACGAACCGTGGCCCAGCGACGGCGACGGGCGTGGCGATCACGAACCAGCTTGCGTCCGGATTCACGTTTTTCAGCGCGTCCGGTTCCGGCGCGAACAGCGGAAATCTCGTGACGTGGAGTTTTGCCTCATTGTCCGCGAACGGCGTGACGAATTTCACCGTGACGGCGTTCGCCACGGAAGGCGGCACGTTCACGAACATCGCGTCCGGCGCGTCGGTGGTGCTGGATTTGAACGCGACGAACAACAGCGGTTCGCTCACGAACGCGTGGTCGCGCACGACAGTTTCCGCATTGGCGGACGTGCAGGTCTTCAAGGACGGCGGCACGAATGTCTATGCCGGCCAGCCGGTGGATTACACCATCATCGCGACGAACGCCGGCCCGTCCACCGCGACGAGCGTGGTTGTGCAGGACAATTTGCCGTCCGGCGCGACGTTCCAGAGCGCGTCCGGCAGTTACGTCTTGAGCAACGGCGTGGTGAAGTGGAGCGGCGTCACGCTCGCGCCTGGCGCGACGACGACGTTCACGCTGACGCTGGTTGCGCCGGCGTCGGTGAGTTCGTTCCAAAACATCGCGCTGGCGACGTCGCCGGTCGCCGATCCGAATCCGACGAACAATAACGGCTCGCTCACCAAGTCGCGCGTGACGACGAAAGTCGCGCCGTCCGCCGATGTCGTGGTGGTGTTGAACGGCCCGGCGAGCGCGATTCAGGGTAGCAATTTTGTCTATACCATTTCCGTCACGAACACCGGCCCGTCCACCTCGTCGAATTTGATCACGTCCGACACGTTGCCGCCCGGACTGACGTTTGTCTCGGCGAGTTCCGGCGGCACAACGAATGGCAGCAACGTGGTTACCTGGCCCGCCGTCGTGGCGCTGCCGGTCGGCGGCGTGACGAATTACAGCGTCACCGTCCGTTCGACGACATCGGGCGATTACACGAACATCGTCTCGGAAGTCGCGACGACTTACGATCCGAATGCGACGAACAACAGCGGCGTGCTGCCGGCCTCGCGCGTGCGCACGACGGTTGCGCCGGCACAGTTCACGTTCCTCGCCGGCTCGCCGGTGTTCAATCCGCAGACCGGTTTGTTTGAGGAAACCGTCACAGTCACGAACAACGGCAGCATCACCGTGCTCGGCTTCCGCCTCAACATCGGCGGCCTGCGCAGCGGCGTCTCGCTGTGGAACGCCAACGGCACGAACAACGGCGTGCCTTACATCAACTACAATTTCCCGCTCGACCCGTCGAACGCGACGACCGTGGTGCTGGAATTTTTCGACCCGACGCGGTTGCCGTTCACGAACACCGTGAGCATCGAGGTCATCACGCCGGCCAATCTCAGCTACACTGGCACGAACGGCTCGGTGGCGGTGTCGCGCGTGTTCCTCGACACGCGTCTGACGAACGACCCGCGGTTTGTCATCGAGTTCGCCTCGACGCCGGGCAAGACCTACGCCGTCATCTACAGCGGCAGTTTGACCGGCACCAACTGGCTGGTCGCGACGCCGAGCGTCAAGGCCAACGCAAACGTCACGCAGTGGTATGACGACGGCCCGCCGAAAACCATCAGCAAACCGACGTCGGTGCTGACCCGGTTCTACCGTGTCATCCAATATTGAAATTCAAAACCTGACCTGACATGAACAAAAACCAACAAGCCTGGCTGCTGCCGATTGCCGGCACGCTGCTGCTCGCCACCGCGGCCACCACGCCGCAACCGCCGCCGCCGCTGGAGCGCGATTCGCCCGGCGCCACCAACCGCATCACCGGCTCCCTCCGTTTCGGGATGAACATCCGGGGGAAATTTCTCAACCCCGGCGGCAGCCTGAATCCGAATTACACCGGCGGTAGCAGCCGGCGCGCGCCGGGCGGAAAACGTTTTAACTACGACGATGGCTATGTGCTGACCGACATCAGCCATAACTTCGGCGGGCAGACATGGAATTGGGGTTATCTCAACCCGAGCCAGATCAACGAGTCCGGGCCGAACACGATTGATTTTCACCACGTCACCGCGCCCGGTTTGCCGGGAGAAATTCCCGCCGGCGATTCGCCTTACCTGGGCGCGGAGATCACCTACAACCGCGAACTTGGCGTGAAGGATAACTGGCACCACCTGCACTACGGCATCGAGGCGGCGGTCAACTTCATGCCGTTCGACATGGACTACGCCAACGGCGTCAACACCCGGCTGGCCTCGCACACGGACACTTATTCCTACACGCCCGGCACCACGCCGCCGGGCGCGCCGTATTACGGTAGCTACGGCGGGCCGGGCTTTGTCATCGGCTCGTCGCCCATCAACTCGTTCACGTCGTTTTCGGGCAATGCGAATCTGCAAGGCCGTTACGATTTGAACGCGTATCTCTGGGGCTTCCGTCTCGGACCGTATCTGGAAAGTCCGATTACGAAAAAACTTTCGCTCCACGTCTCCGGCGGTTTGTCGGTCGGGATTGTGGACGCCACCTGTTACTGGTCGGAAACGCTCATCCCGGCTGGCGGCGGCACGCCCGGCACCACCTATGGCGGCGGCGGCAACACGCAGGTTTTGTGGGGCTATTACCTGAGCGCGGACGCGACCTACCAGTTGAACGACCGCTGGGGGCTTGACCTCGGCGTGCAATACCAGGACATCGGACGCTACCGTCACAACTTCGGCGGGCGCACGGCGGAACTGGACTTGTCGCAGTCCGTTTTCGTCCAGCTCGGCGTCAGCTATAGCTTTTGAAAAATGAAAATGGCGGGCTGAACGATTTCAGCATCCGCCGTTTTCCTCGGCGATTTTTTTCACCACCTGCCGGAGGTCGCGGAGGTGAAAGGGTTTGTTCAGGCAGGTGAGATTTTCCTGCTCCAGAAACATCTGGAGCGATTCGTTGATGACGTCGCCGGTCATGAAAATGATGCGACGCGCAAATTGCGGGCGCGTGCTGCGAATCCAATCGTAAAGCTGCCGGCCGGTCAGTCCCGGCATCTTGAGGTCGCAGCAGATGGCGTCAATTTGCCGTCCGTG
>Ga0265324_10000322_pt1 | contig 35202 bp, 24 predicted proteins | sample 41419metaG_FD_198634 | JGI IMG/M metagenome (GOLD analysis project Ga0265324, IMG submission 198634) | Rhizosphere microbial communities from Carex aquatilis grown in University of Washington, Seatle, WA, United States - 4-14-19 metaG | ecosystem: Host-associated > Plants > Roots > Rhizosphere...
CCGGCGGTTCGGCCAGCTCCGTGAAATTTCTCCAGCGCTACCACGGCGCGGTGGATTTTCTCGAGCAAAAGGCCTACGCCACCTCGTTTTTCGCCGACAAGGACATGACCTATCGCGACTACGATTTTTTTTCGCGGGTGCGGATTGAAAGCGAGCAATACGGCGGGCGGACGGGCTACACGGCCGGCCCGCTGCCGGTGATTGTTTCCGTGCAGCATTATGACGAGGTGGAGGAAAATCCGTCCCGCCCGCGGGATTTCCGGCAGGACACGGTTTCGTTTAATACGCAAAACAAGCGCGAACTGTTCGACGGCAACACGCGGTTGACCTACAGCCTGAATGACTTTACCCGGCACGACGACGGCTTCAACACCACGCACGGCGTCTCGCACAATCTGAATCTTTGCGACACCGAGGTGCTGGGGGCGCGCAAGCAGGCGCGGCTCACCTCGCTCCTGAATTACAGCTGCCTCACCGAGACGGTGCTTCCCACCGACCAGTTGCTGGCCCAGGAAGACCTGCGCCTGCAGCACACGCCCAAGCTAGATAGCTATTACACTTATCTGTTCAACACCTCCGCGGCGGGCAGTTCCGAGGCCAACACGCATGACGCCCATGCTGGAATCAATTATCAGTGGCTTTCGGATCTCGCTGCCGGCCTGGATGCCCAGGGCGATACCACGCACTCCGCCTCGCCCGGCAGCTCATTGGAAGCCGACATGATTGGTGCCGGCCTTAACACCCAATACACCCCGACGCTTTCTACTTGGTCGCAATTGACCGTCAGCGACGATGTCCATTTTGATCATGAGGACCGGAATGCCAGCGGCCTCACGCAAAACATCCTTTCCGAATCCCACACGCTCACCGACGGCAATGTCACCTTGCTTTCGCAGCCGGACGTCACCGCCGGCACCGTCCACGTCTGGGGGGATGTCGCGCACAGCCTCGCCTATTTTGAGGGCGTGGATTACCTGGTCATTTCCGCGGGCGTTTACACCCAGATCCAGCGGGTGCCGGGCGGCACCATTCCCAACGGCTCCGTGGTGTATGTGGATTATACGGCCAAGCTGCAGGGGAAAGCGGCTTATGACACGCTCGCCAATACCGCCATGATCCGGCTCGATTTATGGCGCGGACTGCTGGGCATCTATGGCCGCTGGGCTTATCAAACGTATAATGGCGGTGCCAACTTGCAGCTCCGCCAATTGGACGACAAGACCATCGGGATTGACAGCGCCTGGCGCTGGTTCCGTGCCGGCGCGGAATATGAAACGGTGGATTCCAACCTTGCGCCCTACAACCGGGCGCGGTTCATCCAGTCCGCACATTTCCAACCCGGTGAAAAAACCGACCTCAGCTTGAACGCCGACGAGGGCTGGACGGATTTTCTCGACAGCCATATCCGCCAGACTTCCTACGGTTTCATCACGCGGCTTCAGCAGCGGCTCACGTCCCGCCTGACCGGCGGTGCCGAAGGCGGCATCCGCATCGAACGGGGCGACACGTTTGACCGCGACCTCGCCACCTGCCGGTTGTGGCTGGACTGGGCTATCGGAAAAGTGACCGTGAAAGTCAGCTACGAATTCAACGACGAAAACCACCGCGTTGACAATCAGAACCGGCACTATGTTTTTGTGCGCATCCGGAGGGATTTTCGATGAGCCGAAAATTATCCAATCGAGCGGCACGTTTATTTTCCCCAATGACATTGCCGGCCGGAGGGTTGTTGCTTCTAACCGTCTGGCTGGTGGGTGCCGCTGTGGCTGATGCCGCCGTTGGCGGCGCGGGCTTTGTCCAATCCCGGCACAACTTCTCTGTTTCCAGCACCGCCAAAATCCGGGCCAAAGCGGTCGCCGGCGATGCGAAAGACAGCGAAATGTGCGTCTTTTGTCACACGCCGCATTCCGCCAGCGCCCAGCGCGCCCTCTGGAACCATTTTGAATCCGACGTCATCTACACGCCTTACCGCAGTTCCACGGCAAAGGCCAGCATCGGCCAACCCACCGGCGCGTCGCGGCTTTGTTTGAGCTGCCACGACGGCACCGTGGCGCTGGGCATGGTGAAAAGCCGCCGCCAATCCATCGCGCTGCAAGGGGCGGTGAACGTCATGCCCAAGACCCGGAGCAACCTCGGCACCGATCTTTCGGATGACCATCCGGTTTCCTTCCCCTACAACTCCATGCTCGCTGCCAAGGATGGTGATTTGCTGCCGCCGCCCCGCAGCGGGCCGGTTCAACTGGATGCCAACGGCGAGATGCAATGCACGACCTGCCACGATCCGCACAACGACAGCAACGACAAATTCCTCGTGCTGAACAACGCCGGTTCCGCACTGTGCCTCACATGCCACAATTTCAACGGCTGGCCGCAGAGCGTCCACAGCCTTTCGCCGAATCGCTGGAACAGCCTTCCGCCCAACCCGTGGCCGCACACGCCGGAAAAGACCGTGGCCGCCAGCGCCTGCGAAAACTGCCACAGCCCGCACAGCGCCGGCGGCCGGCAGCGCCTGCTGAATTATCAGGCCGAGGAACAGAATTGTTATCCCTGCCACAACGGCAATGTCGCCCAGAAAAACATCGAGTCGGAATTCAACAAAGCCAGCGTGCATCCGGTCATCGCCACCACCGGCGTGCATGATCCGGCGGAAACCACGCTCGTCTCCGCTGGCGCCAAACGCCACGTCGAATGTGACGACTGCCACAATCCCCATGCGGCGAACCGGCTGGGCCGGACGACGCCGACCAGCGTGTCCGGCGCGTTGAACGGGGTTCGCGGCGTCACGCGCTCCGGCGCGGGCACGCAGCAAATCACCTATGAATACGAGCTTTGTTTGCGCTGCCACGGCGACACCGCCAAAGGCCCGGCGCGGGTCAGCCGCCAGTTTCCGCAGCTCAACACGCGGCTGGAATTTCAGGATGCCAACGGCCAGAACTCATTCCATCCCGTCATGGTGCCCGGACGAAATCCGCTGGTGCCCAGCTTGAAAGCGCCGTGGACCACCGCGAGCCAGATGACCTGCGGCGACTGCCACAACAACGACGGCGGCCCCGGCGCGGGCGGCACCGGTCCCGCCGGCCCGCACGGCTCGGCGTATGCGCCATTGCTGGAACGCCCGTTGAGTTTTGCCGACAGCGCGGCCACCTATGCCAACTCCGCGCTCTGTTACAAATGCCACAGTTTTGTCAACACGGCCTGGCGCGACCATGTGCGGCACATCGGCTACACCTCGTGCGAAACATGCCACGATGCGCACGGCTCGCCCATCGCGCACCTGATGAATTTTGATCCAACCGTCGTCACCGGCGCGCGAAATTACAAAACCGGAACCATCGGACATGGCACCTGCACCTTGTCGTGCCACGGAAAAGAACACAACGGCACGAGCTATTGACGATGAAAAATTTCCAACCATTTTTTCCTCGTTTCGCGGTGGCGCTGGTTGTCGCCGTATTTTGGGTCACGTCGGTTTTAGCCATTGACCCGCCGCACCAGACCGCCGCCGTTTGCGGTGCCTGCCATTTTCCGCATTTCGCGGCGGGGGCGGATTTGACCACCGTGGCCGGCAACGCCAATTTGTGCATCAGCTGCCATTCCGCCGGCGGCACCGCCAGCGGCAAGGCCTTTGTGGCCGCCGACCAGGCGTTGCCGTGGCCCGGTCTGCCCGGCGGCACGAATGCCGCCGGCTCGTCGCACCGCTGGGATGCCAGCGCGGCCGGTCATCTGCAATTTCTGGGCGGCGCGGTGACGCCTTCGACGGGCGTCATCATTCCCACCGGCGTTTACACCGGCGTTTACCCGAAGACCTACACAATTCAAATCGCGACCGCCGGCGCGGTCGGCACCGCGCGGTTCAACTGGACGGCCACCACGCCGGGCGGCGGCAGTGGTGCCAGCATTCTGACCGCGGCTAATTCGGCGCTGGACGCCGGCGTGGGCTTGAATTTTTCCGGCGGCACCAACGCTTTGTTTCAGGTCGGCGACCGCTGGAATTTGTTTGTCCGTTCCGACTTGCGCAACCCGACCAACGCCGAGCTGTTGCTGCATATGACCAATGGCGTGGCCACCTGCTCCGCCTGCCATAACGAACATACCGAGCTGCTCCCGCCGTTTGACCCGGCCGCGCAAGCTTACATCACCAATGGCACCGGCCTCATCAGCGGCACCAACCGGCATTTCATGCGCATCGCCAACAATCTTCACCAGTTGTGTAACGACTGCCATGCCGTGCGCAACGTCACCAACGCCGCCGCCGGCTCGCATCCGGTGGAAATCAGGTTCGTCGCCGACGCAAAACACAAGCTGCCGTCCACCCTGCCGCTGGAGGTTGGCTCGACGAACCTGGGCTGCCTGACGTGCCACAAAATCCACCACAGCCCGGATGTGGATGGAAAAATCCTGTGGCTGACGAACACCCTGTCCTTGTGCAACGACTGTCACACCTTGTCCGACACCACGTCGTCGCATTTTTCCACGACGAACAGCGCGACGCTTTGGCCCGGCGGCAAGTTTGGTTCGCTCCTGCCGGCGCGCACCGATCCCAACGATCAGGGCACCTGCCTCAATTGCCACGCCGTTCACGGTTGGCCCACGAACTCGGCCAGCGCCACGATTCATTACGAGCACCTGCTGAATGATTATCAGGAAAATTTCTGCTATACCTGCCATGGCACCAACGGTCCGGCGGCAAAGCTGGTTTACGCTGACTTCCAAAAGGCCTATCGCCATCCAGTCGTGAACTCGGATGCGCTCCGCCACACCGGCCGTTCGGTCGAGTGCGATGACTGCCACAACCCGCACAAGGCCAAGGCCGGCTCGCATGTTTACACCAATACGGCCACGGCCTTCCGCAACAACGTCACCAACGCACCGTCGCTGATCGGTGTCAGCGGCGTGGCGGTGAATTACAGCAGCCTGACCAATTTCCAAGCCCCGGCCTACTAGATGACCACGCGAACCACATATTGCCGCAAGGGAACCCCCGTTATGAACCCTGTGAACATTTGCGGTCGGAATCGGGATGAAGCGTTTCCGGCCATTCTGCCAGCTTTCGCACGGAGCCGGGCCGCCATCTTCGTGGCTTTCGCAACCTTGCTTGGATGCTTCCTGTTTGTGTCCGCCTCGCCCGCCTTGGCGCAGACCTTTGTGGATTACGGCACCACGCCACCCGCAGCCGGAGCCTACGACATCTCCCAGTTAAGCACCAACGGCGACGTGGGCAGCGTTGAAGGCATGAATTACTATGTGGATAATTCAGCCCCTCCCGGCCAGACGTTCACCACGGGCAATAATTCAGGCGGGTATGTTTTGTCCGGAGTCTATGTCAAGGTGGGGCCGACGGGCACATTCAGCAGCGGGGCGACCAGTTATACGTTGAGGCTTTATTCGGTTTCCGGGACCACGGCAACTTTGATCAACACCTTTACCAGCCAAAACACCCCGCCCACGATTAGTTCGGCCTCCATCGGCCATTGGCTCCAGTTTGGCGGCTTGGTTGCCACCAACGTTTTGAATCCCAACACGACCTATGCCTACAGCCTGGCGCGCAGCGGCAGCGGTTGGTGGCATCCGTCCGTTGCCTCCGGGTCCCCCTACGCCGGCGGCGAAGCCTGTTTGATCCCGACTGGTGGCGGGAGCCTTACCACCGGTGCTACTCATAATTATGACGCCACCTTCCTGGTTAATCTGGCCGGCCCGAAGCTGGCGGTCACCTCGGTCAACGGCGGAGTCAATCCTGCCGCTGGCGCGGCTTTCAGCGTTGTGGTGCAGGCGCAGGGTGCCAACGGCACTCCGGTCAATGTGTCGGCGAACACCGCCGTGACGCTCAGCCGGACGACCGGCACCGGCACTTTGGGCGGCACGCTGACCGGAACAATTCTGGCCGGCAACAATTCCGTGACCATCAGCGGCGTCACCTACACCAAGGCGGAAAGTGGCGTGGTGCTCACCGCCACGCGCACCAGCGGCGACACCCTGGCGGTTGGGAACAGCGCGGCCTTCACGGTCAATGCCGGCGCGGCGACCACGCTGGCGTTGACCTCGGGCAACAACCAGAGCGGAGGCGTGGGAATGGCGCTGGCGAGTCCATTTGTAGTGACGGTGACCGATGGCAGCGGGAATCCGGTCAGCGGCACCAGTGTGACGTTCGCGATTGCGACCATGCCGAGTGGCGCGACCGGGCAATCGTTGAGCGCAACCAGCACGACGACCGCCGCCAATGGTCAGGCGTCGAGCATCCTGACTTTGGGAAATGCACCGGGGACTTACACGGTGACGGCGACCTCGTCCGGCCTCGGCGGCAGTCCGGCGACCTTCACCGCCACCGCCGCGTTGAAATTGGCGGTCACCTCGGTCAACGGCGGAGTAAATCCTACCGCCGGCGCGGCCTTCAGTGTCGTGGTGCAGGCGCAGGATGCCAGCGGCACTCCGGTCAATGTGTCGGCGAACACCGCCGTGACGCTCAGCCGGACGACCGGCACCGGCACTTTGGGCGGCACGCTGACCGGAACAATTCTGGTTGGCAATAATTCCGTGACCATCAGCAGCGTCACCTACACCAAGGCGGAAAGTGGCGTGGTGCTGACCGCCACGCGTACCAGCGGCGACACCCTGGCGGCCGGGAACAGCACGGCCTTCACGGTCAATGCCGGCGTGGCCTCCATATTGGCGTTAACTTCGGGCAACAACCAGAGCGGGAGAAAATCAACGCTGCTGGCGAGTCCATTTGTGGTGACGGTGACGGATGGCAGCGGAAATCCGATCAGCGGTATCGGTGTGACGTTTGCGATTGCGACCGTGCCTGCCGGAGCGACGGGGCAAACATTGAGCACCACCAGCATGACCACGCCGGCCAGCGGCCAGGCGTCCAGCTCGCTGACTTTTGGAAACACGGCCGGGACTTACACGGTGACGGCGACTTCGTCCGGCCTCGGCGGCAGCCCGGCGACCTTCACCGCCACCGCCACTACGGGCAACTACACGGCCATCACCGCCGCCACCAACGATTACCAGATTTGTTTCAAATGCCACACCGCCTACGCCTGGGGTGCGGGCACCGTGCCGAACGGTAATTCGCCCAACGGCACCGCCACCAGCCCGGTCATGACCGATGTCGCGCAGGAATTCAGTCCGATGAACAAATCCGGCCATCCGATTGTGACCGGCCTGGACAATTATCCGAACTCCATCGCCGTGGGCGCTGCCACTCTCAAAAAGGGGTTGCTCGCCGCCGCCATGAAAGCGCCGTGGAACGTCAACGTCGGCCAGCAGACGATGATGTGCTCGGACTGCCACGATTCCACGACCACAAACTACGTCGCCGCCGCCGCCCAAGGGCCGCACGGGTCCGCCTACCAATTCATGCTGCGCGGCCCAAACGCTGCGAACTGGCCCACCGGCACATCTTTCGCCACGAGTTGGTGCGCCAATTGTCATAACGACACCGTCAGCGGAGGCTGGGATGGCGGCACTCACGCGTCCCATCATGCCAGCGGTTGTTATACCTGCCACATCGTCATACCGCATGGCGGCAAAGTGTCCCGGCTTCTGGGGGCCAACGGCGGCGGCCTGCCAGCCCGCTACGCCTACAACAACAACACCAGCACCATGGGACTTACCGGCATCACCAAGTCCACCGCCAGCGGTTATTCAAAATCATCCTGCGGCTGTAGCAGCGAACACGGAACCGGCAGCGGCAGCGAACGATGGTAACGCCATGAATCCTTTTGCACCCATCAAACGCTTTCTGCGCAAGCCCGCCGTGATCCTCGGCGAGATTGCTGCCGTCGCTGTGGCTGGTGCGCTCGGCGCCCTGCTGCCGGACAGGCACATCTTTCAATCCGTCTGGTTTGCCGCCGTGACCATGCTCACCGCCGCGTCATTGGCGGTGGTGGTGAACGAGCAGTTTCGGCGCGCGTGGTGGCAGTGGCGGCAGCCACCGTCACCCGCGCAATTTCAATCCGCGCCGTTTAAAACTGAATTCGAGCGCCTCGCCACCAGCGCCAATCCACGGCAAAAAATCTGGAGTGAACGCCGGCTTGGCCTGGCCGGTTCGCTGGTTTTTCACACCGGCCTGCTGCTGCTTATCTTTGCCGGCGCCTGGCGCGCCTTGTTCGTCAGTGAGGGGACGGTGGACTTGCTCGAAGGCGAGACGCTCGCACCGGCCGCCGCGTGGTCGGCACAGTGGCCGGGGGTTTTCGGCAAACCGCTCCGGCTGCAGCAGCCCCTCACGCTTGAGGCCGTCAGCGGCAGCCGCTATGCCGACGGTCACCTCCGCGACCTGCGCGTTAAATCATCCGCTGGTGAAATTGCCGTGAACCGCCAGCTTGATTTCGGCGGCAGCCGGCTTTACCTCGGTCAGAATTTCGGTCCGTCCGCCTTGTTGGAATGGAATTCCACCCGTCGCCAGGCCGTGCTGTTAACCGATGACGGACGCCAAAACTATTCCGGCGAATCCACCAGCCCGAACGGCCTGCGCGTTTATCTCTCCTGCAACGCCGAGCGGCCTTCCGGCTTTTCGGTGCGGGCGATGCGCGGCAATGCCCTGCTCGCGGCTGGCACGCTGGATGTCGGTCGGATTCTGGCCTTGCCGGCGGGGGAAAGCCTGGCTTTGCGCGGCGCGCCGATGTGGGCGCGGTTGCATGGTTGCGCGGACTCCACTTTATGGCTGGCCTACGCCGGCATGATTCTGACGATGACCGGAGCGGCGATGATGTTCTGCCTGATTAAATTGGATTTCTGTGTCGTCATCACGCCGCTCGGCGAAAAGGAACGCGTGTTCATCGCGCTGAAACCGCAGCGGTTCGCGCCGTTGTTTCAGGAGCGGTTTGAAAAAATTGTCCGCGAGCAAACCAGTAATCGTAGCGGCGTCTCGGCAGAGCGCCGCCAACATATCGGAACGGGAACAGCGGCGCTCTGCCGAGACGCCGCCACGCTGCTGCTGCTCGCGGGGCTCGCTTTCACCTCCGGCTGCGACCGGGTTTCCCAAACGCAGGCAAAGCAGCTCGTCGAGCGCTACAACCAGGTTGTGTCCGAAGCTTACCGGCGCGGCGATGTGCGGCTGATTGATCCGGTCGTCGGCCCGAACGAAGGCAAAAAGCTCACCGGCCTCATCGGGGTGCGGCTGGATCTCGGCATCACGCTTGATTCACAGTTGCTCGCGCTGGATGTGATCGGCGTCGAGCAGGCGAAGGACAGTTTGCTGGTTCAGACGAAGGAGCGTTGGAGCTACCGCGATTTGAAAATCGGCACCGGCGCACAGGTTGGCGAGGCGTCGCAGGATGCCTACGAGATGACGTATTATTTCACCAACGTGAGCAAGGCGTGGCTCGTGGACGAAATCAAATTCGCCGCGCCGCCGCAGGTCGGACGCACGAACACGCCGTGGGTCGCGGACCGCGCCACGTTGCACGGAACCACCACCACGGAGGCCAAACCATGACACCTTTTGCACAGGAAATCTCATTCCACTGGACCGCGGTGGTATTTTACATCGGCGGCGTCATCGCGTTCGCCTACGCGTTGATCTTCGCGCATCCGAACAAATTGGCGCAGGCGAAGTGGCTCACTGCGGTCGGCCTCGTGCCGCACACGGTCGCCCTGGCGTTGCGCTACCACCATGTTGGCCACGGGCCTTACATGATGAAATATGAGGTGCTCTCCTCGAACGCGTGGATTGCCATCGTGATGCTGCTGATTTTTCTTTGGCGCAAACCGAACTGGTCGGCGCTCGCGCTCGTGGCGCTGCCGGCGGCGATTTTGATGATGGGCTTCGGCCTGTTCACGAATCCCGAGGCGCGCAGCTTGCCGCCGACGTTGCGCTCCATGTGGCTGGTCTTCCACATCCTGTTTAACAAACTCGCCGTCGGCGCGTTCGTGTTGTCGCTGGCGTCAGCCATCGTGCTGCTGCGGAAACTCAACGGCGCGACCGGTCGCTGGCTTGACCGCCTGCCCGGCGTGGACGTGTTGGAAGCGCGCACCGTGCGTTTCGTCGGTTTCGGTTTTGTGTTTTGGACGACGACCATCGGCATGGGTTCGATCTGGGCGAACCAGTCGTGGGGCCGCTACTGGGGCTGGGATCCGATTGAATCCTGGTCGCTGGTGACGTGGCTGGCCTATGCGATTTTGCTGCACGCGCGGCGGTTCTTCAAACTCAACGCCCGCCAGACGGCGTGGGCGACCATCGCCTGTTTTATTTTGTCGGTGCTGACGGTGCTGATCTTCCCGTTCATTTTTCCGTCCATGCACTCGGCCTATTTTCAATCATGAACCGCCGCGCTGAAATTCTGCTCGTCACGCCGCCGTATCATTCCGGCGTGGTGGAGTCCGCCGGTTCATGGCTACCGTTGAGCCTGCTCTACGTCGGTGGCGCGCTGCAACGCGCTGGTTTCGGCGTGCAGCTCTACGATGCGATGACGAAGTTCCACACGCACGAACAGGTGCGTGCGACGCTGCGGCGCGAACAGCCATCCGTCGTGATGGTCACGGCGATCACCGCGACGGTGCTGGATGGGATTGATGTCTGCCAGATGGCGAAGGAGGAAATTCCCGGCGTGCTGACGGTGCTCGGCGGCACGCATCCGCATTTCATGTATGACGAAATCCTGCGCGGCTCGCCCGGCGTGGATGTCGTCGTCTGCGGTGAAGGCGAGGAAACTTCTGTCGAGTTGATGCAGGCCTGGGTGGCGAAGGAAGACTTGTCTAAAGTTCGCAGCATCGCGTTCCGTCAGGATGGCCAGGTGGTCGTCACGCCCCGGCGCGGTTTCATCCGCAACCTTGATACCGTCACGCCGGCGTGGAATCTCGTGCCGTGGAATGAATACACCTACCGCCCGATGCCGGGTTCGACGCTGGCCATCGTCTCGTCTTCGCGCGGCTGCATGCAGCATTGCTCGTTTTGCTCGCAGCGTTTGTTCTGGAAGGAATCCTGGCGCGCGAATTCCGCCGAGCATTTCGTGGATGAGCTCCAGATGCTCCGCGAAAAATACGGCGTGAACGTGGCGATGATTGCTGACGAAATTCCGACGCTCGACCCGCGCCGCTGGCGAAAAATTCTCGACCTGCTGATCGAACGCGATTTCGGCACGACGCTGCTGCTGGAAACGCGCGTGGACGACATCGTCCGCGACGAGCCGATCATGCCGATTTATCGGAAGGCTGGCGTGGAGCATATTTACGTCGGTGTGGAATCAGTGAATCAGGTCACACTCGACCTTTTCAAGAAGGACGCAAAGGTGGAGCAAGGCAAGCGCGCCATCGAGCTGATCCGCGACCACAACATGATTTCCGAAACGTCGTTCGTCATGGGTATGCCCAACGAGACGAAGGAAGAAATGCAGCGCACCATCGAGCTTTCCAAATACTACGACCCTGACATGGCGTTTTTCCTCGCCATCACGCCGTGGCCGTATGCCGATCTTTACAAGGATGTGAAGGATCACGTCGCCACGCGCGATTACCGAAAATACAACCTTGTCGAGCCGGTCATCAAGCCGGTGAACATGACGGTTGACGAGGTGCGCGCCGAACTGTTCCGCGGCTTCCGCGATTTTTACATCCACAAAATGAATGGCTTTCACGCGCTGCCCAAGTGGAAGCAGGAGTTCATGAAATCGCTGATGAAACTGCTCATGGAACATTCCTACTTGAAGGAACAGATGGCCGGCCTGGAACTGCCGGCGGGCATGACCGATGCCGCCGAGGTGTTCAATCTGGAAAGCAAATGCCCGGTGACGCGCGTCAAAAACTTTCTCAAACGCAAATTGAAACTCAACCCCAGACCAGTCGAGGTGGCGACATGAAAACATTGCGCCGTTCTTTTTGGATGCTGCTTGCGGTCGCGGCGCTGACGGTTCGTGCCGCCGCGCCGAACGTCACGCCGCTCGGCGCGTGGTCGCAGCAGCTTCACGGCCCGGCCCGGGTCGCGGCGGATGCGGCGGGCAATCTTTACGTCACCGATCCGGCGGCGGGTCGCGTGCTGGTGTTCAATGCCTTCGGCCAGCGAATCGCGGCGCACGACGGCTTCGCCGGGCCGCTCGCGATTGCGGTCGCCGGCGACGGGCGGATTTATTTAAGCGAGGAGCAGAACGGCAGCGTCAGCGTTTTTGATCCGCAGTGGAAGCGGCTTTACCAGCTCGGCGCGGGCGCCAACGAGTTTCAACTGCCGGGCAATCTCGCCGTTGACCCGCAGGCACCGGGCACGGTTTATGTTTCCGATGGCGCGGCAAATCTGGTCCGCATTTTTTCCGGTGCGACGCAGGCCAGCCAGTTTGGCGGCGCGGGCACCGGTGACGGCCAATTCGATTTTCCCGCCGGCATTTCCGTGCGCACCAACGGCGAGGTGTTTGTGCTGGATCAAAAAAACGATCGGGTGCAGGTGTTCACCAATGGCGTGTTCGCGCGGAAAATCCCGTTCAGTTCCGGTGGCATGTTCGGTGGCGGGCCGTCCGGCCGCTCGCAGGCGCTGCTGGTAGACAGCGCCGGTCACTTGTTTGTCACCGAAACGATGCTGGGCGTGGTGAACATCTATGATGCCGACACCGGTGCCGCGCTGGGAAGCATCGGCGGATTTGGCGATGGGCCAGGCCAGTTAAACATGCCCATCGGCGTGGTGTTGGATGGTTTTAACCGGCTCTGCGTGGCGTCGGCGAACAACGCGCGAATCGAGTTGTTCGGCGTGGACAGCTTTCTGCATTTCACCACGCAAATGGTGAACGGCAACCTGGTCTTCACCGCGACCGTCGGCGGGACGAACGCTGCCGGTTTCCAATGGCAGAAGAACGGCGCGGTTCTGGCGGGCGCGACAAACGCCACGTTGTTGTTGGCCAACGCGACGACCGGCGACAGCGGGAGCTATTCCGTCGTTGTCAGCACCACTGGCGGTGCCATCACCAGCAGCGTGGCCCCGGTGACGATTTTATCTGCACCGAATATTTTGAGCGGGCCGGCGGATCAGAAACTGCTGGCCGGGGCGATGGCCAGTTTCAATGTCATTGCCAGCGGCGATGCGTTGAATTTTCAATGGCAGTTCAATGGTGTGAATCTGGCCGGGGCGACCAACGCCAGTCTGGTTTTGCCGGCGGTGTCGGCGGCGCAGGGCGGCCAGTATGTCGTCACCGTGACCAACGCCGTGGGTTCGGTGAGCACGGCTCCGGCGAACTTGACGGTGGTGACGCCGCCGATGGTGATGGACATCGTGTCGGCGGGGCCGCTGGCCGGGGCCTTGTTCGGCCTGACGGTTAATCTGGATGCGGGCTACACCTACACGGTGGAAGCCTCGACGAACCTGGTGGACTGGCAGGGAATTTCGACCCTCACCGCCGCCGGGCTGGTGGACTTCGCGGACGCGGACGCCACCAATTACCCCAGCCGCTTTTACCGCCTTAACTGGACGCAATGACACCATTTGCCGTGAAGCATGAAATACCAGGAATTTATTCAGTTTGACGCTGGCGCGGTGGCGCTGGCGGAGCTGGTGCGCAAAACACCGGCACAGGCGGCGCTGGTCCGCGAACACCTGGCGAAATTTTCCGGCGTGCCGGAGAGCCGCCTGGATGAGCTGGTGCGGCTGTTTCCGTTCCATCCCGACGCCGTGGCGCTCCTGGAAAAAATCCCGTTCATTTCCGCGCCGGACCGGATGCGGATTCTGGCGACCACCGCTGGGGAAATTCTCGACCGGGCGGTGCCGGTGGAAAATCCCGGTTTCATCGCGGCCGACGACTTGTGGCTGATGCTCCTCGCCGACGCCAGCCTGCAAAAAATTTCAGAGATCGAGGCGGTTGTCCATTGTGGCGGCGAATTGGAGAAAAAAATCGCCCGCAAATTCGTGCCGGGCGAGCCGCGTGATTTGGCGGTCCGGCTGGTGCGTGTGCTGGCGCTTCACCGGCTGGCGTCGCCGGACATTTACGGACACGGCGGCGCGACGGCGGCGGAATTGTGCGGGCTGCTTTATTTGCCGGCACCGGATGCCGGGGCGGCGGAACAATTGCGCGCGGATGTTGCGGCGTGGATCGGGCAAATTCACCATCTGGGCGGCACGCAGTTCATCTGCTCGAATCCCGAAACCGGGCGGCATTTTCTCCAGATCAAGGAATTCAGGCGGTTCGTCAAGCCGGAGATCTGGCTGCACTGGGTGAACGCCCTGCCGTTCCTGCTGCTGATGGGCACCGGCGCGGTGATGCTGGCTGCGCATTTTTTCCGCTGGCAACGTGGGTGGATTTCGGGGGTGCAGCTCGTGCATGAAATCAGCGCCGCGACGTGGCTGCTGGCGCTGCCGCCGACGGTGATGCTCCGCCTCGACGTCCACTGGGCGCACATCCGCGCCGCGCTCACGTGGGGCAAGGCGGATTTGCTATGGATGGTGCAGTCCATGCGCGCCGGCTACGACAAGAAGGTGAAAATTCCGCCCGCCGGTTTTATCAATTCCGGCCAGAAGATGAACGCGATGCTGGTGCTGCTTTATTTCTTCGGCTTCGGCGGCACGGGGTTGCTGATGTTTTTCAAAAGCTCGATCCTGTTTCCGTGGTATGTCCACACGGCGCTGTTTTTCTCGGCGATGGGGTCGGTGGGCGGGCATCTGTTTCTCGCGCTCATCAACCCCAGCACGCGCGTGGCGTTGCCGGGGATTTTCCACGGCTGGGTGCCGCTGAAATACGTCGAACATCATCATGCGCTGAGCCTGCCGCCATCGCTGCGGTCGCACCTGCATGAGCCGAGCCGCAAAACCATCCTGGAGGAAATTTCCATCTCGCGGACGGAAATCATCATTTTGATCATCACCGTGCTGCTGGCCGGCGTCGGCGCGTTGGTGTTCGGCGCGAGCCGGATGGAAGCGGTGAAGAGCAAGTTCTCCCAGACCTTCGCCGCCACCATCAGCCCGAACCAGTTGACCACGAAACATCGCGTCGGCCCGCCGGCGGAATCCTGCACGAAATGCCATTCCTACACCGGCGAGATACCCAACGCCAATTGCGAACAATGCCATCAGGACATCCGCGAGCGTCGCGCGAAAGCCATCGGCTACCATGGCACATTGACCAACGACTGCCGCATCTGCCACAAGGAACATCTCGACGACAGCGCCTTGGTTCCGCTGAACCGGAAGACATTCGATCACGGTCTGGCGGCGTTCAAGCTGGAAGGCAAGCACGTCAAGGTGGATTGCGACGAGTGCCACAAAAAGGAGCGCACCAAGGAAATGAAGGGCGTTTATTTCACCGGCCTGAAATTCACCGGCTGCGCGGACTGCCACAAGGATTTGCACAACGGACAGTTCACCGTTGCTTGCGAGAAATGCCACGCGGTCAAAGGCTGGCAGCGGCCCGATTTGAAATTTTCCCACACCACGGATTCGACCTTCAAGCTGGAGGGTAAGCACCTTGCCGTGGATTGCGCCAAATGCCACAAACCGGCGGACACGAAAGCTGCGCTGGGCACGGCTTTGTTCAAGGGCTTGAAAGCCGAGTGCATCGCGTGTCACGAAGACCCGCATCAGCAGCAGTTTGACAAGACTTGCACCGCCTGTCACACGCCGGCCGGCTGGCAGAGAACGGCCCTGGTGTTCAACCACGACCGCGACACGAAATTCCCGTTGGTGGCCAAGCATGCCGAGGCCATGTGTGAGAAATGCCATGTGCCGCCGTCCGGTGCGAAGCTCGCCTCCGCCACGATGCACGGCTTGAAAACCGGCTGCGCCGACTGCCACAAGGATCCGCATCGCGGCCAGTTCAGGAACGATTGCACCCGCTGCCATGCCACGCCGGATTCGTGGAAACGCAAGCAGCTTCGCTTCGACCACAACCGTGATTCCAAGTTTGCGCTGGCCGGTAAACACACCACGGTTGATTGCGTCAAATGCCACCAGCCGCAGCCGAAAGATGCGCCGCTGGCTTCCGCCCAGTTCACCGGGCTGGCGGTCGGCTGCGAAGCCTGCCACAAGGTCAAGCATCCCGCCGAATACGGCTCGACCTGCGTGTCCTGCCACACGGTCAACCAAGACTGGCTCAAGAAAAAGCCCGCCGTGGATCACATTTCTCGCAACGAGGTGAACGACGAATTGCTGCTGGGCAAGCACCTCACCACGCACTGCGAGGCGTGTCACAATCCCGCAAAGATTCCGGCCCTCGGATATTTGGCCCCGGCCAGATACGATTGCGTGAATTGCCACACCAAGGATGATCCGCACAAGGGGACGCTGGGCGGCAGTTGTTTTAAGTGCCACAGCACCGACGCTTGGAAGGGCGAGAGCTTGCGTTTCAACCACGATTTGATGACGCCTTACCCGCTGGATCAGGATCACCGGAAAGTGGCCTGCGTGAAATGCCATGGCGACAACCAGTGGAAACTGACGAAGACCACCTGCGTCAGTTGCCATCCGAAGTTCACGGAGGAAAAAAACGGCGGCAAACCGGTCAAACTGGTGAAGTGAAACCGGCTCGGTTCAGCCACCAAGTGGCAGGCGCACCGTGACGGTGGTCAGCTTGTCCGGCACCGATTCGATTTTCACCGAGCCGCGATGCGCGGTGGCGATCCACTGGACGATGCTCAGGCCCAGCCCGCAGCCGTCCACGTTGCCGGCGGCCTCGCCGCGGTAAAACCGGTCGAACACGCGCGGCAGCGCCCCGGGCGCGATGCCCTTGCCGGTGTTGGCAATTTTCAGTTCCGCCTCTGCACCGTCGCGGCGCAGGAAAAACTCCACCGCGCCGCCCGGCTGGTTGTATTTGACGGCATTCTCGGCGAGGTTCAGCAGCAGCTGGCGCAACCGCCGCCGGTCGCCGCGCAAGGGCAGGGGATCGCCGTCTTTCAGCGACACGGAAATCTTTGCGCCTTCGGCCAGGATTTTTGTCTCCTCGAAAACTTCGCGGACAATTTCATCGAATGCGATGGTCTCCTCGCTCAAAACCACCAGGCCGGCGTCCGCTTTCGTGAGCAGCGTGAGGTTGTCCACGATGAGGGTCAGGCGCTGGATTTCATCAAGCTGGCTGCCCAGTTTTTCGCGCAAGGTGGCGGGCAGGCTGGTGTCGCGTTGCGCGGCCTCGATTTCCCCGTGCAGGATGGTGAGCGGCGTCTTCAGTTCGTGCGAGGCGTTCAGCGTGAATTCGCGGACGCGTTGGAATGAGCTGTCCAGCCGCGCGATCATGGCGTTGAACACTTCCGCCAGGTGATCCAGTTCGTCGCCGTTGCCGGAGCGCGGCAGCCGGTGCGCGAGGTTTTCCTCGTGGATTTTTTCGGCCGCGGCCGTAAGCCTGGCGATGGGTGACAGTGACCGGCGCATCAGCCACCAGCCGCCGACGATGGCCAGCAATGCCGGGGGAACCGTTCCCCAAAAGATGAAGCCGGCTAGTTCCCGGTTTTCATTTTCATTGCCTTCTTCCTGTTCGTCGTCGTCATGTTCCATGGATTTTGCCGGGGCTCGTTCGGCTTTGGCATGCGGCACCACTTCGTGATACAGCAGCGCGCAGGTCAGCAGCAGCGACAGAAACAGGGTGCCGGCATACCAGGCGGTCAGGCGGGTGCGGATGTTCACGGTGTCTCCTTCAGCCCGTAGCCGATGCCGCGGACGGTTTGCAATAATTTCGGCTCGAAACCTTCATCAATCTTCTCGCGCAGGCGGCGGATGTAAACCTCCACCAGGTTGGTGCTATGGGTGAAATCATAGTCCCAGACTTTTTCCAGGATGCTCCGCCGGCTGCAGATCTGGCCGGGCGAGCGCATTAGGAATTCCAGCAGGCGAAACTCGCGCGCGGTCAGCTCAATCATTTTTCCGCCGCGTTGCGCCCGGCGGGAAATGGCGTCGAGCGTCAGGTCGCCGATGCGCAGGACCGTGGCCTCGGCCGTTTTATTCTCGCCGCCGCGCCGGCCAAGTGCCCGCACGCGGGCGATGAGTTCGGCGATGGCGAACGGCTTGGGCAGGTAATCATCCGCGCCGAGGTTCAGACCCTCGACCCGCTCGCTGACCGCGCCGCGCGCCGAAAATAACAGCACCGGCGTGCGGTTGCCGCCTTGCCGTAACTGGCGCAGCACGCTCAAGCCGTCGGTGCCCGGCAGCATGATGTCGAGAACCATGACGTCATACGCCACGGTCCTGATTTGAACCAACGCCCGATCGCCGGTGGTGCAGACATCAATGGAAAAACCTTCGTCCGCGAGCACCTTGCGGACAAATGCGGCGATCTCGGCCTCGTCTTCAACGACAAGAATTCTCATTTTATCAGGCTTTTATGCGTATTTGCATGTTTTCAATCTAAAGCGGATGCAAAGAATTTATCTCTACGCTCATGGTATGTCCACACTGCCAATGAGAAACTGGCATATGGAGAGGCGTTCGCGTCGGGTGGAATATAGTTTGCCAAATTGCCGCAGCGGGTTAAGAGATAGTCATGAGTGAACCCGTCATCGCCCAAAAATTCCCCTACGTCCTCGATATGCAGCCCGGCAGCTTTTACTGGTGCAGTTGCGGCAAGTCCCAAGGCCAGCCGTTCTGCGATGGCTCGCACAAAGGCTCCGGCTTCGCGCCGTTGAAGGTGGATCTCGCCGCCGCGAAGAAGGTCGCGTGGTGCGGTTGCAAGCATTCCCAGAACGGCGCCTTCTGCGACGGCAGCCACACCAGGCTGGCCTAGGCCGCCGCCGGATTTGCCGCGCGCAGTTTTTCCAATGCCGCCAGGGCCGCCGCGCTCTCGGCGGCTTTTTTGCTTTTGCCCGTGCCGCGCGCCAGTTCCGCGCCAGCGTGTTTCACGGCACATTCAAACACGCGGTCGTGATCCGGTCCGCTGGCGGCGATGAATTCATATTCCGGCGCAACGGGCGACTGCGCCTGCAAGAGTTCCTGCAGCTCGCCCTTGGGATTATCAATGCCCGCCGGCAGATCCAGTTCGCGGATTTCGCCGGCGAACTCGCGCAGCACAAATTCGCGCGCGGCCTCGAACCCGCCGTCCATGAAGATCGCGCCGAGCAGCGCCTCGAACGCGTCGGTCAGCGCCGAGGTGCGCTCGCGTCCGCCGGTGTTCTCTTCACCGCGACTCAAAATCAGATGCGCGCCGAGGCCGAGCGTGCGGCCATGCGCGGCAAGCGCGGCGGCATTGACGAGTTTTGCGCGCGACTTGGTGAGCGCGCCTTCGTCGGCATCGGGAAATTTTTCGTAGAGCGCGCGGGACAAAATGAGGCCGAGTACGGAGTCGCCGAGGAATTCCAGCCGCTGATTGTGCGGCAACGGCGCGTTCGCGTCATGCGCGACGGATGGATGTGTGAACGCGAGGCGCAGCAGGCTCTCGTCACGGAAGGTGTGGCCGAGGCGGTGCTGGAGTTCGGCGAGGTCGGACATGGGTCAGGAGGGGAACAACCAACAACCAACATCCAACCCCCAACATCCAGTGAACGACACGCCGCGCACCCATTGGATGTTCGATGTTGGTGGTTGGTTGTTGGATGTTTTCAATTTTGAACCGCCGGTTGCTCCGCCGCCGGGGTGGTTGGATTTTCGTTTGCCGCTGTTTCCGCCGCCGGCGCGGGCGGATTCAAGCCGTGTTCGAGCAGGTGCGCCACATCGTGCTGGACTTGCTCCAATTGGTGCAGGTGCAGATCCGGGTCGGCAATCGTGAAGATGTCGCCGGTCTTCGGCTGTTCGTAAATGAAGATGCGTTTGCCGTCGCGTTTGAGCTGTTCCTTGACCTTGAGGATGCGCTTGCGTTCCAGCATCACCGCGAGGATGTAGGCGACGGGCGCGTGCTGGGGGTCGTTCTGCTCGACGAGCTTGCGGAGCAGGCTTTCCGCGGTGTCTTTTTGAATGGCCTCGGTGACGGGCGGTGGCACTTCAAAGATGCCATGCCAGTGCGAGATGAAACCGGCGCGGGAGTGGACATCGCCGTGCTTTTGCGCACAGGGTTCGCAGATGTCCGAACGGCGGAGTTCCTTGCCGTCCTCGGACAGCACGGTGCTATAGGGCTGTTTGTCGGCAAACGGCTGGCCGCATGCCTCGCAGACGTGGGCGCGGGACTGGATGTTCCACTCGTTCATGGGCGCGGGAATCTAGCAGACTTGCGGGCGGCGAACACGAAGAAATTCAATCGAGTTCAGCCTTGTCCTAACTTTTTCGACTTCTCCGTCGCGGCGCGGACGGCACTTATCACGGTGGCGCGCAGCTTGCCTTTTTCCAGTTCGTGAATGCCTTCAATCGTCGTGCCGCCGGGACTCGTGACCTGGTCCTTCAGCGCGCCGGGATGCACGCCGGTTTCCAAAACCATCTTCGCGCCGCCCAAAACTGTTTGCGCGGCGAGCTTCGTCGCGATGTCGCGCGGCAGGCCGGCCGCCACGCCACCGTCGCTCAACGCCTCGATGAATTGATACACATACGCCGGACCGCTGCCGCTCAAGCCGGTCACGGCGTCGAGCAAAGCTTCCTTCACCTGCATCGCCACGCCGACGGCGGACAACAGTTTCGTCGCCAGTTCGGCGTCAGCGGCGGTCGCATTCTTGCCGAGTGCAAACCCGCTCGCACCGGCACCGACGAGTGCCGGCGTGTTGGGCATCACGCGGATGACGCGCGCGCCGGCCGGCAACGCGGCTTCGAGTTTCGCCAGCGTCACGCCGGCGGCAATGGAAATGACCAGATGGTTTTTCGTGAACGCGCCGGAGATTTCCGCCAGCGCGGCGGCGACCTGATCCGGCTTGGTGGCGAGAATCAAAACCGTCGCCGCCTTGGCCGCGTCGAGATTGGCGGCGACGGTTTTCGCGCCGCTCTCGGCGGTGAAATGTTTCCGTGCGGCGTCAAACGGGTCGGCGGCGATGAGTTGTTTCGCCGTCACCAGCTTGGCGTTGACGAAGCCTTTGGCGAGCGCGGTGGCCATCTTGCCCGCGCCGAGGAAACCGATTTTCAATGGTGTTGCCATGCGCAGTTTGTAGCAGGCATTTCCGCATGGCGGAAGTGAAAAGGCATACGCGTGCGGACCTTCAGGCCGGCAACATGATGCCAAAACATGCTGCGCCCCATGGAAATGGACTTGACCCAAAAAAGTTTTTGGCCACGATGGCCTGACGGTCAAACAAAAGGCATTCATATCATGCGTGGCTTCATCCTTGGTTTATTGGGCACTTTCAACCTCGTGCTTTCCCCCTTGCAACTCCAGGCGCAAATGTCCGCCATTCCGAGCGTGGCTGACCTGCCTCCGCGCCTGCCTTGGTTGCAGGATTATCAGGCGGCATTGAGAAGGGCGGAGGCGGAAAAGAAACCGGTTTTGGTTGATGTCACGACGGATTGGTGCGGCTGGTCGAAGAAGATGGACCGGGAAATCATCGGCACCCCGGAGGTGCAGCAGTTGTTGCGGGGTTTTGTGCTGGTGCGCCTGAACCCCGAGCTTTCCAAGGAGAACGAAAAGGTCTCTGATGGTTTCGGCGTGACCGGTTATCCGCATTTCGTCGTCGTTAATTACCAGGGGGAGGATATCGGGCATCTGGATGGCTACTCGGAAAAAAAGGAGTTTGTGGAATTTGTCCAGAAATTCGGGGAGGCCTTCAAGGATGCGCCCTTGGGGTATCGAAGCGTCAAACTGGAGCCGTCGGATGCGTTGTTCAAAGCCATCAAACGCCTCCCGCCTCCCGAGTCGCGACCGACCTCGGTCGGGTCGTTCATCATCTTGGACCAATGCGACATGCGGCTGGAAACCAATGGTACGGCCAAGTTCGTGACCCGTCTGGCAACCTATATCACCGATCCGGAAAAGGACGATTTGCCGAAGGCGCTGCAATTCTATAATTCCTCACGCGAGAAAGTTAAGTTCAAGGCGGTGCGCGTGCTCGACGTGAACGGGCATGGGCGCGAAATCGATGTGAAACTGGCCAAGGATGAGCATGCCTATGACAACCAGAATGTGTATTGGGATGCCCGTCGTTTGTCGCTGGAACTGCCGAGTCTGAAGGAAGGCCAGATTCTTGACGTCATCGAGGAGCACGAGCAACAGTCTGTGATGCCCGGCCAATTCTATTATCATTGGAACACCGGCATATATATCCTGCTGATGTCGGAGGTCAACCTGACTTTCCCGGCGTCGTTAAAATTGCAAAAACGCTTGGTGCGTTGCGCCAGCGAGGTCAAGGAGACCAAGAATGCTGACGGCACACTGACCTGGACGCTCGACACGTCGAATCCCGAAGCATATGAATCGGTGCCATTTTCGCCGCCCGTCCACGAGATTTGGGAAGGCTGCGAGTTTTTCACTCCCTGCACCAAGGATGACATCAGCCGGTGGTATTCCGGGCTCTGCCAGGGCCGTGACCAGTTGCCGGAATCAGCCCGGCGCAAAATTGCCGAAATCAAGCAGGCAAATAAAACCCAGACCGCCCAGTTACAGGCCATCATGAACTGGGTGACAAAGGACATCCGCTACATCAGCGTGGCCTTCGGTTTGTCATCGCACCAACCGCACGCTGTGTCGGAAACGCTTTTGAATTCTTATGGCGACTGCAAAGACCAGTCCATCTTGGTGCAGTCGCTTTGCCACGAGGTGGGGATTCCGGCGGCGTTGGTTCTCGTCAATGCCTACGGGGCCGGGTTTGACGAGACCAATCCCGCCGTGGCGATGTTCAACCACTGTCTGGTGGAGGCGAAGGCCGATGGCGAATGTTATTACCTTGATCCTGCGGCGGGCGAAACGACGCTCGGGCGACTGTCGTCCTACTACGCCGGCAGCCGTGGGCTTAAAATAGATGGTGTGAAGGGGACTGCCGTCACGCTGCCCCCTTTCCGTCCGCTGGCGGATCAAAGCACTGACGACACCGTCGTGAAGCTGAATCCCAACGGCAGCGCCACCGTGACCGAAACCTCCCGATCCAGCGGGGACGCTGCCCGCTTAGAACGCGAGAAGATGAAGCAGGCCACACCCAGCAAGATTCGCAACTATCTTACGGAATCTTACAAGCGGAGCGGGCGCAAACTGCTCGACTTTTACATGACCGACCCGGAGGGCGATGATGGCACCTTTGAAATAAGGGTCAGCTACACGGTGCCACGCTTTGGCTCCCTGGGTGCCGGTGGTCTTGTGTTCAAAATGGGCGGCAGCAAAGACAATGGCAATTGGATTTCGCAGCTCAATCTTCCGCGCCAACAACCATTCCGGTTTTATGCGAGTGACATTGGCGCGCGAAAATTCACGGTGGAATTGCCGGTTGGCGCTGTTCTCAAAGGCCAGCCTGAGGATGTTCAGATTGACACTGCCTTTCTCAAAGCGTCCCGCAAAGTGCAGTTCGCGAACAACCGGCTCAGCGTTACCGAAACGACCGGTTACCGCGACGCGCACGTGCCGGTCACCGAAGCAAGCCAGGTGGCCGCAGCCTTCCAAAAATTGCAAGACCATCGGGACTACTCGTTTGTTGTGCAACTCCCGTCACGCACCTTGGAGCCTGCGAAGTGAGCGCGCTTCAGCCGGCTTGAGCATGTGCAAAAGCAAACCTGTCCGCGCCGGTTGGTGAATAATTCCCCGCTTGTCATCACGAAAACGGCGGCTATGCTTCACCGGCTGGCAACCATGTCCACGAACCGGAAATCTTGGGATACCTTTGAAGCCATGCGCGCCGCCGCGCAGGAAGGCGATGCGCAGGCGCAATGTTATCTCGGCGTCTGTTTCCAGAACGGTCAGGGCGTGGCGCAGGACAATCACGAGGCCGTGAAGTGGTTCAAGCGTTCGGCCGAGCAAAACGATCCCGTGGCGCAATGCTACCTCGGCGTCTGCTATTGGATGGGCCAGGGCGTCCCGCAGGAACTCGGCGAGGCCGCCAAATGGCTGCGTGAGGCGGCGGAGCAGGGCGACCCGGCGGCGCAGTTCAATCTCGGCATGCTTTACGAAACCGGCCAGGGCGTCCCGCAGAATTACGCCGAGGCGGTGAAGTGGTATCGCGAGTCGGCAGAACGCGGTTATCCGGCGGCGCAATTCAATCTGGGAGTTTTCTTCGAACAGGGCCAGGTGGTGGAACAGGATTTTGCCGAGGCCGCGAAATGGTATCTGCTCGCCGCCGATCAGGAACTCGCCGACGCCCAATGCAATCTCGGCCTTTGCTACCAGACCGGACGCGGCGTGCCGAAAAGCGCGGCGGAGGCGGTGAAGTGGTTCATCAAGGCCGCGCGCCAGGGTAACAAGACCGCGCAGCACAACCTCGGCCTGCACTACGCCGCCGTCGAGGCTGGGCAGAACGTGGAATAATCAGCCCGCCAGTTCCGCGAGCTTTGCGCTGGCCTTGCCGGAATCAATCGTTTCCCCCGCCAGCTCCCAGCCTTCCGCCAGCGACTTCACTTTTCCTGCAACGAACAAACCCGCGCCGGCATTGATCAAAACCGCGTCCCGCTTCGGGCCGCGCTCGTCGCCGCGCAGGATGCGGCGGATGATTTCGGCGTTTGCTAATTTGTCGCCGCCGTGCAAGTCGGCCAGCGTCGCCGGTTGCAGTGGGAAATTTTCCGGCGACAAAACCGACTTGGTGAAGCCGCGCTCGTGATAAAATTCCGCGAGGTGCGTCGGGCCGAGCGACGAAAGTTCGTCGAGATGTTTACCCTCCGCCACACCGCACACCACCATGCCGCGCCGGCCGCCGAGCAATTGCAGCGCGTGCGCCATCGGCTCGCAGAGTTCCGGGCGCGGCACGCCGACAAGCGAGGCGGATGGCCGCGCGGGATTCACCAGCGGGCCGAGGATGTTGAAAATGGTCCGTTGTCCGCGTTCGGCGCAGAGTTTCCGCGCGGCGGCGACGTGCTTGAATGCCGGATGAAAATTCGGCGCAAAGAAGAACGCGAAGTTTTTTTCCTTCAGCTCCCGCGCCGCATCCGCCGGCGACAGATTCACCTTGATGCCGAGCGCCTCAATCACGTCCGCACTGCCGACGGATGACGTGACGGCGCGGTTGCCGTGCTTGGCGACGGTCACGCCGGCGGCGGCGCAGAGAATCGCGGCGGTGGTGGAGATGTTGAACGTGCTCAGCCGGTCGCCGCCGGTGCCGACGATGTCGAGGATTTCGCGGGTGCGGGTCCCCGCGTCGAGCGGCGGCGGCACGGATTTCTCGCGCAGCGCGGACGCGAACGCGGCGATCTCCGCCGGCGTCTCGCCCTTCTGCGCCAGCGCGATGAGGAAATCCGCCTTCGCGGCGGCGGCGGTATTTTCATCCGTCAACTGCGTGACGGCGGAATGGATCTGTTCGGCGGACAGGTTTTGCGCGGCGGTGAGCTGCTTTGTAAGCGATTCGAGCACGTGCAATTTTACGGGGCGGCGCGTTGGGAATAAACTGAAATTGTCGGGATGAAAATGGAGCCACGAGTCGGGATTGAACCGACGACCGATAGTTTACAAAACTATTGCTCTACCACTGAGCTATCGTGGCCGAAAACGATGGGTAACATATTGCGCCGCCCTCAAAATTCAAGCCTTTCTTGTGCCATTGGCCGCCCGCGTGACGTTCAAATCCGCATCCCCGACTCTGGTTTTGGGCGGGTGTTTTTCGGCAAGATGTTCTTTCAGCCGATATCTGGTGTGTTGATTGATGCCGAGCATATGGGCAGCTTCCTGCACGGAATAATGAAGCTGGAACTTGGAGCCGACCAGCTTGTCCGCTTCCGGTGGTTTGGGCAAATGGGAAACGCAGTCATGCCGGGTGAGCGGCGCGAAAGGCGTCCACGACTTGCATCTGAAATTCACCGGCGGCACCGGGCCACTGCTGAACTTCGATTGGTGGAAGTTTGAAAAACATTAATCTCTGCTGACATCCGTGGTATGTCGCAGTTAATATTTATGGGAAATCCCCCGGCTTTTCCGGAGGTTGCCGACTATGATTCCCAAGAACACCAAGGAAATTTTTCGCCGATTTCATTTCGTAAGCCGGATCATGTTTCCGGCGGTGGTTGCCCTCCTTGCCGGCGTTTCCGTCTCGGCCGACCCCATGGAAGACGGTTATCGGTTGTGGCTGCGCTACGATCCGTTGCCGGCGGAGAAAGCGGATGCATATCGTTCCTGCGTCACCGCTGTGGTCGCGACCGGAAGCTCCGTCACGCAGGCGGCGATTCGCCGGGAACTCGTCGGGGCCTGCTCGGGATTGCTGGGTCGCCCGGTGCCCGCGATGAACGAAGTGAATGGCGCGGGCGCAGTGATTGTCGGCACCCCGAAGAGTTCAACGGTCATTGCCGGCCTGAAGCTGGATCAGCAACTCGCTGCGCTTGGGCCGGAGGGATTCCTGATCCGATCCGTCAAAATCGGCTCCCACCCGGCGACGGTGATTGCGTCCGCGAGCGACCTCGGCGCGCTTTACGGCGCCTTTCATTTCCTGCGCCTGATGCAGACGCTGCAGCCGATTGATGCGTTGAACGTGAGCGAAAAGCCGCGGTTCGGCCTGCGGGTGCTCGATCATTGGGACAACCTCGACGGCTCCATCGAGCGCGGCTTTGCCGGACGCTCGCTGTGGAACTGGAGCGAACTCCCGGAGCGGGTGGATCCGCGGCTGATGGATTACGCCCGGGCGAATGCTTCCATCGGCATCAATGGCGCGGTGCTTAACAACGTGAATTCATCGGCCCAAAGTCTTACGCCGGACTACCTGAAGAAAACCGCCGCGATCGCCGACGCCCTCCGCCCCTACGGCCTGCGCGTTTATCTCGTGCCCCGGTTTTCATCCCCGATGGAGCTTGGCGGACTCAAGACCGCCGACCCGCTTGATCCCGGGGTCGTCGCCTGGTGGCAGGCCAAGGCCGATGAAATTTACGCGCTCATTCCCGACTTCGGCGGCTTTCTGGTGAAGGCGAACAGCGAGGGCCAGCCCGGCCCGCTCACTTACCAGCGCACCCACGCCGACGGGGCGAATATGTTTGCTGCGGCGCTCGCCCCGCACGGCGGTGTCGTGATGTGGCGCGCCTTTGTCTATGACGCCAAACCGGGTTCGGATCGCGTCGGTCAAGCCTATGATGCGCTCCAGCCCTTCGACGGAAAATTTGCCACGAACGTGCTCCTGCAGGTGAAGAACGGTCCGCTCGATTTTCAGCCGCGCGAGCCGTTTCATCCGCTCTTTGGTGGCCTGCCGCAGACGCCGGTGATGCCGGAGTTGCAGATCACGCAGGAATACCTCGGCCAATCGAACCACGTCGCCTTCCTCGCGACGATGTGGCGGGAATTTTTCGACTCGGATACCTTTGCCAGAGGTCCCGGCTCGACGGTGGCGAAGGTCGTGGACGGCTCCCTTTTCGGACAGAAACTGACGGGCATTGCCGGCGTGGCTAACACCGGCAGCGACCGCAACTGGACGGGCCATCCGCTGGCTCAGGCGAACTGGTTCGCGTTCGGCCGCCTCGCCTGGAATCCGGATCTCTCCGCGAAAGCGATCGCCGACGAATGGGTTGCCATGACCTTCACGCACGATCGCGCGGCCGCCGCCGAAATCACCCGCATTCTGCTCGAGTCGCGCGAAGCCGTCGTGGACTACATGACGCCGCTCGGTCTGGCTCATATCATGAATGATCCGCATTACGGGCCGGAACCGTGGGGGCATCCCGTGCCCCGGGAAGATTGGAACCCGGTTTACCACCACCGCGCCGCGACGGACGGCCTCGGTTTCGAGCGCACCGCGAAAGGCTTCAATACCGTGAGCCAATATTTCCCGCCGGTGCGCGACCGCTTCGCCGATCTCGCGACGTGTCCCGACGAATGTCTGCTCTGGTTCCACCATGTGCCGTGGGATTACCCGATGCGCTCGGGCCGCACGCTTTGGGATGAACTCTGCCTGCACTATCAGCGTGGCGTGGATTGGACGGTGAAAACGCGGAAGGATTGGGCGGCGCTCGCTGGGAAGATTGATCCCGCGCGTCATGCCGTCGTGGCCGATAAACTCGCCATCCAGGAGCGCGACGCCAAGTGGTGGCGCGATGCCTGCCTGCTCTACTTCCAGACCTTTTCCAAGCGCCCGTTTCCCGACGGAATGGAGAAGCCGCGCCGCACCCTCGACGAACTCAAGGCGCTCGACGGCTACGGCAACGAGCCAAAACAAAAGATGTGATCATGGGCCGTGGAAATGCAAATATGGCAATTTTAAACAACCTTGGCACCAAGCGGATCGGATCGGGTGGTGGAGGACGCTGCGTTGCGCCGTCCGTTGTCCGGCGCTTCCCCGTCTTCCGCCGGACAGTGTTTGTTTTTTTGCGGCCAGAAAATCCGTGTTTATCCGTGTCCATCCGTGGTTGAAAGTTGCCCCCCGCAATCGTGAGGCTGCTGGCCGGCGGTGGTGGCGGTGGCAAAACTGCCGGCGACAATTTCTTTTCTCCGCCCGCCGGTTGTTTGTAGTATGGTCGGAACGATTTTAGGAATTGAACATGGCCATTTCACCACTCGCCGGCAAGCCCGCGCCGAAAAATCTGCTCGTGGATCTCGCCCGCTTGGAGCGCGATTACTACGGGCGCACGCCCGACGTCGCCAATCCGAACCAGCTCGTCAGCTTCGGCACGAGCGGGCATCGCGGCACGTCGCTGGACGGCACGTTCACCGAGTCGCACATCCTCGCCATCACGCAGGCGATCTGCGAATTCCGCGCCCGGCAGGGCACCAGCGGCCCGCTGTTCATGGGCAAGGACACGCACGCGCTCTCCGCGCCGGCGCAGCGCACCGCGCTCGAAGTGCTCGCCGCCAACGGCGTGCTGGCCGTCATTCAGGAAAATGACGGTGCCGCGCCGACGCCGGTGATCTCTCGCGCCATTCTTGTTCACAATCGCGGACGTAAGTCCGGCCTCGCCGACGGCATTGTCATCACGCCGTCGCACAATCCGCCGTCGGACGGCGGCTTCAAATACAATCCCACCAACGGCGGCCCGGCGGACACGGACGTGACGAAATGGGTGCAGGACCGCGCGAATGAATTGTTGCGTGGCAGTAATGCCGGCGTGAAAAGAATTTCGTTTGAGTCCGCGCTCAAGGCCGGCACAACGAAGCAGCAGGATTACATTCTGCCTTACGTCGAGGATTTGAAAAACGTCGTGGACATGGATGCGATCCGTTCCGCCGGTTTGAAACTCGGCGTGGATCCGCTCGGCGGCGCGGCGCTGAAATATTGGGAGCCGATCAACTCAATTTACAAATTAAACATCGAGGTCGTGAACCCGAAGCTCGACCCGACGTTTTCGTTCATGACGGTGGATCACGACGGCAAAATCCGTATGGACTGTTCCAGTCCTTACGCGATGGCCGGACTCGTCGGGCTGAAGGATAAATACCGCGTCGCGTTTGCCAATGACCCGGATGCCGACCGGCACGGCATCGTCACGCCGTCCGCCGGCTTGATGAACCCGAATCATTATCTGGCCGTGGCCATTGGCTATTTGCTGACACACCGGCCGCAGTGGTCGCAGAACGTCATCGTCGGCAAAACGCTCGTCAGCAGCAGCATGATTGACCGCGTGGTCGCGAAGCTCGGAAGAAAACTGTGCGAAACGCCGGTCGGCTTCAAGTGGTTCGCGCCGGGATTGTTTGACGGCTCGTTCTGCTTCGGCGGCGAGGAAAGCGCCGGTGCAAGTTTCCTGCGGCGCGACGGCACCGTGTGGACGACGGACAAGGACGGCCCGATCATGAATCTGCTCGCGGCGGAAATCACCGCCGTCACCGGCAAGGACCCGGGCGAACATTTTCGCGAATTGACGGCGGAATTCGGCACACCGTTTTACACGCGCATTGACGCGGCCGCCTCGCCGGAGCAGAAGGCGAAGTTGTCCAAGCTTTCCCCCGAAGCGGTGAAGGAGTCGAACCTGGCCGGTGAAGCCATCACGGCCAAGCTCACCAAGGCACCGGGCAATAATGCCGCCATCGGCGGCTTGAAAGTCACGACGGCGAACGGCTGGTTTGCGGCGCGGCCGTCCGGCACGGAAAACATCTACAAGATTTACGCGGAAAGTTTCCGCGACGAAACGCACCTCAAAACCATTGTCAGCGAGGCGCAGCAGATCGTCACCAACTCGCTCGGCTGAAGATTGTGATGAATTTCCTAGAATTGAATCCCCGTTTTGCGGAACGCCGAGCACCGTCTCGGCGAGAATCCCCTGTGTTCCAACCTGCCGGGACGGTGTCCGGCGTTCCAATTTCAAAACCAAATCCATGAGCACCAAATCTGTCATCAAACCCTTGACGCAACGTCCGGCGTGGCAAGCGCTGGCCGTCCACCAAAAGAAAATCGCGAAGCTCCACCTGCGCGAATTGTTCGCCAAGGACGCGAAGCGCGGCGAAAAACTGACCGCCGAAGCCATCGGGCTTTTTCTCGATTATTCGAAGAACCGCATCACCGCCGAGACGCTGAAGCTGCTGTTGCAACTGGCGAAGGAATCCAATTTGCGCGGACGCATGGACGCGATGTTTGCCGGCGAGAAGATCAACATCACGGAAAACCGTGCCGTGCTGCACACCGCGTTGCGCGCGCCGAAGAACGCGAAGATTTTCGTGGACGGCAAAAATGTCGTGCCCGATGTCCACGCGGTTTTGGACAAGATGACGGCGTTTGCCAAGCGCGTCCGCAGCGGCGCGTGGAAGGGTCACACCGGCAAGCGCATCAAGAACATCGTCAACATCGGCATCGGCGGCTCGGACCTCGGCCCGGTGATGGCTTACGAGGCGTTGCGGCATTACAGCCAGCGCGATCTGGTCTTCCGCTTCGTGTCGAACGTGGACGGTGCGGATTTTGTCGAGGCGACGCAGGATTTGAATCCGGCGGAAACGTTGTTCGTCGTTTCGTCCAAAACCTTCACGACGCAGGAGACGATGACGAATGCGGAAAGCGCCCGTGACTGGCTCCTGCGCGGCCTCGGCGGAAACAAAAAAGCGGTGGCGAAACATTTTGTCGCCGTCTCGACGAACGCGGAAAAAGTTTCGGCGTTCGGCATTGATACCGCGAATATGTTCGGCTTTTGGGACTGGGTCGGCGGGCGCTACTCGATGGACTCGGCCATCGGCCTTTCCACGATGCTGGCCGTCGGCCCGGAAAATTTCCGCGCGCTGCTCGCCGGCTTTCACGAGATGGACGAGCATTTCCGCACCGCGCCGTTCGAGAAAAACCTGCCGGTCCTGATGGCGCTGCTGTCGGTCTGGAACACGAATTTCCTCGGCGCGGAAACCGTGGCGGTGTTGCCCTACGAAAATTTCCTGAAGCGCTTCCCGGCGTATCTCCAGCAGTTGACTATGGAGAGTAACGGCAAATACATCACGCTTGACGGCAAGAAGGTGAACTACCAGACCAGCCCGATTTACTGGGGCGAGCCGGGCACCAACGGCCAGCACTCGTTCTATCAGCTCATCCACCAGGGCACTCGGCTGATTCCCTGCGATTTCATCGCGTTTGGTCGCGCGCTGACGCCGCTGGGCCGGCATCACGACTTGCTGCTGGCGAACGCGCTGGCACAGAGCGAGGCGCTGGCGTTCGGCAAAACGGCGGCGGAAGTGAAGGCGGAAAAAGTTCCGGACGCGCTGGTGCCGCACAAGGTTTTTGAGGGCAACCGGCCGTCGAACACGATTCTCGCGAAAGAACTCACGCCGGCGGTGCTCGGCAAGCTGGTCGCGCTTTACGAACACATTGTTTTTGCGCAGGGCGCGATCTGGAGTGTGAATCCATTCGATCAATGGGGCGTGGAACTCGGTAAGGCGCTCGCGCAGCGCATCGTGCCCGAGCTGGAAAACGCAACGCTGCCGCCGCTCCGGCACGACAGCTCGACGAACAATTTAATTCGTCGCTATCGCAAAATGAAGGGCTGATTTTCTTTCGCATGGAAACGAGAATTTTTCCCGACGCGGAAACTGTGGCGTGCGAGGCGGCGATAGTCATCGCCGCCGAAGCGCGGGCGGCGGTGTCGGCACGCGGGATATTTGTGCTGGCGGTCAGCGGCGGCCGGACGCCGTGGCAGATGCTGCGCGCGCTCGCCGGCGAATCCGTGCCGTGGCCGAGCGTGCAGATCGTGCAAGTGGACGAGCGGGTTGCGCCCGCCGGCCACGCGGACCGGAACCTGACGCATCTGCGCGCAAGTTTATCGCAAGTGCCGTTGCGGACTGAACAGATTCACGCCATGCCGGTCGAAGAAATAAATCTCGAAGCGGCGGCCACGAATTATGCGCGGACACTGGCGCAACTCGCCGGTGCGCCGCCAGTCCTGGATTTGGTCCACCTCGGTCTCGGTGCCGACGGTCACACGGCGTCGCTGGTGCCGGGCGACGCGGCGATGGATGTGACCGACCGCGATGTGGCGTTGACCGCAATTTACCAGCAGCGGCGGCGGATGACGCTGACATATCCGTTGATCAATCGCGCGCGGAAAATTTTGTGGGTTGTGACCGGCGCGGAAAAAGTCGAAATGCTGGCGCGGTTGCAGGCCGGCGATGTGTCGATTCCCGCCGGAAGAATTGTTTCGGCGAACGCGCTGGTGCTGGCCGACCACGCGGCGGTGGAAAAATAATTTTGCGGAGCCGATTGGGTGGGGCTGACCTGCTGGTCAGCCACGAACGGCGGCACGTCAGCACTATCCTGCCAGCGTGACGCGCCGAATCGGAGTTTATCGCTTTGGAAAATATTTTATGAAAATCACCATCCTTGGTGCCGGTGGCGGCGAAGTCACCGGCTCGGAGTATCTCGTCCAAACCAAGTCCGCCCGTGTCCTCGTGGACTGCGGCATGTTCCAAGGCGGCCAGCGCGCGGACACGTTGAATCGCGCGGCGTTGCCGGTGACGGCGCTCGACGCAGTGGTGATCACGCACGGGCATCTTGACCACACCGGTCGTTTGCCCTTGCTGGCCAAGGCGGGTTACACCGGGCCGGTGTTTGCCACGCAGGCGACGATTGAAATGGCTTCGCTCATCGTGCGCGACTCGGCGCACATCCAGACGCAGGACGTCGAGCGAGTGAACCGCAAGCGCGAGCGCGCGGGCGAGCCGGCACTGGAACCGCTTTACACGCCGGCGCAGGCGGAGCAAATCATCGAGCGGTTCAAGCCGGTGCCGTATTCGCAGGCGGTGACGGTGGCCCCGGGCGTTCAGGCGGTGTGGCATGAGGCGGGGCACATGTTGGGTTCGGCGAGCATCCAGTTGATCGCGGACGACGGCGGCAAAAAGAAGTGCGTGGTTTTTTCCGGCGACCTCGGCCCCAAGAACGCGCCGATTCTGAAGGACTACGACCCGTTCCAGCGCGCCGACATGGTTTTTCTGGAATCCACCTACGGCGACCGCGACCACCAGCCGCTGGCGGACACCATTGAGGAATTCAACGGCATCGTGAAGCAGGCGGTGGACACGCGCGGCAAAATTCTGGTGCCGACGTTCGCGGTGACGCGGGCGCAACTGCTGATGCTGCTCCTGAGCCGGATGTTCCGCCAGAAACTGGTGCGGCCGTTTCCTATTTATCTCGACAGCCCGATGGCCGTCGCGGCGACGCAGATTTACCTGCACCACGAGGAATTGTTCGACGACGAGACGATAAAATACATCGCGCAAAAGCCGGTGCAGTCGGATTTGAAGACGCTGAAAGTCTGCGTGACGGCGGAGGACTCCAAAAAAATCAACGACGAGCCGGGGCCGTTTCTTGTGATGGCCGGAGCCGGGATGTGCAACGCCGGGCGCATCGTGCATCACCTCAAGGCGAACCTCTGGAAACCGGAGACGCATGTGCTTATCGTCGGTTATCAGGGCGACGGCTCGCTGGGGCGGCAGTTGGTGGACGGTAAAAAAATCGTCAGCATCTTCGGCGAAAAAATCGCGGTGAAGGCGCAGGTGCATACGCTGGGCGGTTTCAGCGCGCACGCCGGGCAGACGGATTTGCTGGGCTGGTTCAGCGCCATCGCGCCGAGCCGGCCGCGCGTGGTGCTGACCCACGGGGAAAATGAGCCGCGCGAAATGCTGGCGCAAAAAATTCAGCAGCGGTTCAAGCTGAAGCCGCAGTTGCCGGAGTTGAACGAGGCGATTGAATTGTGAACGGTGGCAACCTTTGTCCTGCCGCAAGGCAGTCGGTGTCCCGTTATTGCGCAAAGACAGGCTTCATGGTTGGGTTGAGGGGCTATCTGTGCTCGTTAAATAGTTTTCATTCAAACAAATATGTCGTTTTTCAATTAGCGCTAGACATTGGCATCGGTGGTGCTAGTGTCAACTCACGCGGTTGCGTCAGGCAATCAATGGAACAAAGTCGTAATCATATAACCCGCCTGATGTGCAGTTCCGCCGCGTGAAAAAACAGAAAGCAAACAAAATGAAACAGACCAAAAACATCCGTAAAGCGGGTTTCACGCTGGTTGAAATCATGATCGTCGTGGCCATCATCGGCCTCTTGGCGGCCATCGCGATTCCGAACTTCGTGAAAGCTCGTGCCACCTCGCAGGCCAACGCCTGCATCAACAACCTCCGCCAGTTCGACGGGGCGTGCCAGCAGTGGGCCTTGGAACAGCGTAAGGACAGCAGCGCCACGGCCACGCTGGCCAGTGACCTGACGCCTTACATCAAGCTGAACTCGGCGGGCAGCATTCCGGCCTGCCCGGCCAACGGCACCTATTCGGTGTCTTGGATTGTTACCAACAGCCCGAAATGCTCGTTGAGCACAGCGACCCCGGCGCATCAGCTCCAATAAGGGTGTCATAGATTGTTAAGCAACACCCCGGAGCTTCGGCTCCGGGGTGTTTATTTTTGTTGAGCGCGTTCTCCGCCGCATCTACAGTCATGAGGTGCGGCGGTTTTCTTGGCACAGCGGTTGCTTTTTGTGGCCATGGGCGTGGCTAGTAATCGGTTGTTTCATTAAAATTGGTTTATCAGGCAGCCGCCGGCGCGCTGGCGGGCCGTGGTCTTGCAAGCAACAAAGTCAAAACTATGAATAACAACCTCCCGAAGCGCCAGGCTGGGTTTACCCTCGTTGAAATTATGATAGTTACGGCCATCATCGCCCTCTTGGCGGTGATCGCGATTCCGAACTTCGTGAGGGCCCGCGCCGCCTCGCAGGCCAGTAGCTGCATGAGCAACCTTCGCCAGCTTGACTCGGCGGTTAGCCAGTTCGCGCTGGAACAGCACAAGACTACCGGCGACGCCATTAACTTTCCAAACGACCTGACGCCCTACATCAAGATGAACTCCGGCGGCAGCCTGCCGGCGTGTCCGGCGGGCGGCACTTATGACTGCCCGGCGGTTGGCACGAACGCCACCTGCACCTTTAGCACGCTTACCCCGCCGCATGTGATCTGGTAAGCATCGCCCTTGCCTTTCA
>Ga0265324_10000325_pt1 | contig 35058 bp, 26 predicted proteins | sample 41419metaG_FD_198634 | JGI IMG/M metagenome (GOLD analysis project Ga0265324, IMG submission 198634) | Rhizosphere microbial communities from Carex aquatilis grown in University of Washington, Seatle, WA, United States - 4-14-19 metaG | ecosystem: Host-associated > Plants > Roots > Rhizosphere...
ACTCGAATCTACTTATAAGCATAACACATAGATGTTATATGCTTAACACATAAATTTCGACACAGGATCGTTTTGTGAGCGCTACCTTTATCCTTTCCTCCCATTTGATTTCCTTGGCAAAACCAAGGCCGAGAAGTTTCAAAAAGTCTCACTCCTAGAAAACGGGCGTGCTAACGGCTTTCGCGCTAGCGCTAGTGTGCTCAATCCGTTGCTTTTTGGAGCAGAGTATAAAAAGAAAGATTTTTTGAGATATGCCATGCCGGCATTTAAGATTTAAAACGTGTCGTCTACTTCCAGGAAATGTTTGGAAAAGGCAACCTTCTAAAATACAACGCCGCATTCTCCAAAGATTGAGGAGAAGGGGGATACCCATAAAAAGGTATCTTTCCCTTTTTAAAAGAGAAAATATACAACTTCACAGAAAATTACAAACTATACGAAAGGTATCTCTTGCCAAGGAAAAGTGCAAGAGTATCTTATACCAGATGCGTCCTTTTTTTATGGAGTGTGTTCCCCGCAGGTGGGTCCCGCCCGGGTCTTCCCCAAAGGAAGGCCTTAAATAAAGAAGGCGCAAAGACGAAGGAAGGGGCGCTGCGCTTTTTGTGCGAGGCCCTTAGTAGGGGCCCCCCAGAGCCTAAGCCATAGCCCCATTTCTTCCATAGCTAGAGAGTTGGTTATATAGGTTTTCCTTTGAATTCCTCTAATTGAATGTAATTTGGCACCGGAAACTCTTCTAGGAGAAGTTCGAATTCGTTCCCTTCGGATATTGAGCGGTCTTGCTTTTACATGGTTTACGTGTTACTGGTTCTCGGAAGAGCTCATTTTTTTATTAGCTAAACCTTTTCTAACCCTACCTTTGGACTCTTATTTTGTGTGTACCCAATTAACAGAGGCCTTCTCCACATATCTTGCAACGTCTTCAATAGCATGCTCTTACTTCGTCTTTCCCTTCATAAGTTATCAAATTTGGTGCTTTTCGATACCCAGTTGCTATGGGGAAAAAAGGAGGAAATACAATCGATTCCTCTATTTCAGTGTTTTTGGCTTCTCCTTATTCCTGTTCCTAACTCTTTCCTGGGTAGTTCCCAATGTTTGGCACTTTCCATACTTCATGGGTGAAACATCCACAAATTCGCTCATGATAAAGTTACAACCTAAGATCTATGACTATAATATGTTCACTCTTCGTATTTTGTGCATTCCATCGGTATGCTCCCAGGTACCTGTCATTGTGATCTGTTTGCCAGAACCAAGGGGTCTCTCCGTGGAAATGCTCACGAGCCATCGTCGTTTTTTGATGGTTTTTTCACTGATCACAGCTGCTCTTTCCACACCTCCGGATATCTGGTGCCAAATTGTCGCCTCTTTACTTATTTGTTCTATCATAGAGCTTGCTATCTTTGTGGCATTGATTATACAAGTTCGTGAGGAGGGCTGGACGATACGAATGAGGTTCGATCGAGAAAAAAGAAGAGTAAAAACCCGAACAACCAAAAGTAACTAAAAAGTAATTCCCGAGCACATCTGCGATTCATTCTCATAAAAAAGAGCAGACTCCTTCGCTGAAATTGTAGTTATTTATTTATGCAGCTGTCAACGGGTTCTGTGATCGGGCGTGTAGTCTCAGTTGGAGATGGGATTGCACGCACGTGTTTATGGATTGAACGAGATAGAGTAAGTAATTCAGTGAGTGCTTTCTTTTATAAGAAGGGCTTGGCTTGGAAGAAAAAATGAAATAAGAACAACCGCCCGCGCTGGTTGTAATAGATCGACTTGAATGCTGGAGCAAGAAGACGCATCCAAGTTTGATTTCAAGGAAAAACAACGTACCATGATACTTTCTGTTTTGTCGAGCTTTGCTTTGGTCTCTGGTTTGATGGTTGTACGTGCTAAAAATCCGGTACATTCCGTTTTGTTTTTCATCCTAGTCTTTTGCAACACTTCTGGTTTACTTATTTTGTTAGGTCTCGACTTCTTCGCTATGATATTCCTAGTAGTTTATATAGGAGCTATTGCTGTTTTATTCCTCTTCGTGGTTATGATGTTCAATATTCAAATAGCGGAGATTCACGAAGAAGTCTTGCGCTATTTACCAGTGAGTGGTATTATTGGACTGATCTTTTGGTGGGAAATGTTCTTCATTTTAGATAATGAAAGCATTCCATTACTACCAACCCACAGAAATACAACCTCTCTGAGATATATGGTTTATGCCGAAAAGGTACAAAGTTGGACTAATTTGGAAACATTGGGCAATTTACTTTATACCCACTATTTCGTCTGGTTTTTGGTTCCTAGTCTGATTTTATTAGTAGCGATGATTGGGGCTATAGTACTGACTATGCATAGGACTACAAGGGTTCAAAGGCAGGATATATTCCGACGAAATGCCTTGGATTCTAGGAGAGCTATAATGAAGGAGGATGACTGACCCACTTACGAAAGATATTGCCAAGACCATAAGAAGATGAATACGCACAAAAAGAAGCTCAGAGCTCCCAAGAATGAATGGAAATTCCCATATTTATTATGTTCAAGCAAACTAGGAGGAGTAGTCAAATAACTAGAACTGGCGTAGCGTGCACTCTGGGATGCTTAAACCTTGAGAAGCAAGCAAGTGATTCAAGACCTGGTTCGAAGCGACAAATCACATAAGGTAAAGAGCGCCTGCTTAATTGAAGGTAGTAGATAGAAGCAAGGGGTATTTCGGCTCTAATGAGCTAGCTCCTTTTTCCTTTACGAGATCTCGGCTCTTTGGAATGGTTGGAGAGAGCCCCGCCTCCTGTTGGTTGGTGCCGGGCCCGAGGGTGATGGGAATCCTTCCTGAAAGAGCCTTTCGTTCAGGCTCGCGAGTTCAAGAATTTAACCCGGGTCCCTGATCTGGGAGCAAAAAACTGGCTTTGCTCCCCGCAAATGAAGAAAGAAGGTTCGAAGTTTAGACCGCTCACAGTAGTTCTACCCATAGAAAAGATCATGAAAGAGGCGATCAGAATGGTACTCGAATTCATTTACGATCCCGAGTTTCCAGACACATCGCACTTCCGCTCGGGTCGAGGTTGCCACTCGGCCCTCAGACGGATAAAAGAAGAGTGGGGGACCTCTCGCTGGTTTTTGGAATTCGACATCAGGAAGTGTTTTCACACCATCGACCAAGACCGATTCATCTCCATCTTGAAGGAAGAGATCGACGATTCCAAGTTCTTTTACTCCACTCAGAAACTTTTTGATTCCGGACGACTCGTAAGAGGTGGGGGGGGCCCTTACTCCGTCCCACACAGTGTACTACTCTCGGCCCTACTAGGCAATATCTATCTACACAAGCTCGATCAGGAGATAGGGAGGATCCGACAGAAGCACGAAATCCCTCTTGTTCAGAGAATCAGATCGGTTCTCTTAAGGAAAGGTCGTCGTATGGATGACCAAGAAAAGTCTGGAGAAGAAGCAAGCTTCTATGCTCCACAAGACAACAGAGCCATCATTGTGGGGAGGGTCAAGAGCATCCAACGCAAACCCACCTTTCATTCCCTTGGATCGTCGTGGCACACCCCCCCCACAAGCCCCCTCCGGCGAAGGGGAGACCAGAAAATGCCTTCCTTTTTACCCTCTTCAGCGTCCCTTGCCGCCTTCCTGAACAAGCCCTCGAGCCTCCTTTGCACCGCCTTCCTCATAGAAGCCGCTGGGTTGACCCCGAAGGCCAAATTCTATGGTAGAAAAGGTGGCTTAACTCATAATTTGGCCATGAGAGACCTTATGCAGTATTGCAAAAGAAGGGGCCTGCTGATAGAGCTGGGCGGGGAGGCGATACTAGTTATAAGGTCAGGCCAGGTCCGTAAGCCGGCCCCCTTTCAAAGCCATTCCTTCTTTATAAGGATTTTTTACGCGCGATATGCCGACGACTTACTACTAGGAATCGTGGGTGCCGTATTTTTGCTCATAGAAATACAAAAACGTATAACCCACTTCCTACAATCCGGCCTGAACCTTTGGGTGGGCTCCGCAGGATCAACAACCATAGCTGCGCGGAGTAAGGTAGAATTCCTCGGTACGGTCATTCGGGAAGTCCCTCCGAGGACGACTGCCATCAAATTCTTGCGAGAGCTGGAGAAGCGTCTACGGGTAAAGCACCGTATCCGTATAACTGCTTGCCACTTACGCTCCGCCATCCATTCCAAGTTTAGGGACCTAGGAACTAGTATCCCGATCAAAGAGCTTACGAAGGGGATGAGCGGAAGAGGTCGTTTACTGGATGCGGTTCAACTAGCGGATACTCTTGGAAAAGAAGGACTCAGAAGTGCCCAAGTGAGCGTATTTTGGGGAACCGTCAAGCACATCCGGCAAGGAGCAAAGGCGATCTCGTTGTTGCATAGCTCAGGTCGAAGCAAGGTGCCATCGGACAAAAGGCAGTTGAAGGCTATGAGTGTCTTTCTAAAAGAAATGGAGACTCCCGCGGGCCGGAAGGCGGCGGAGAAAGGAAGGGGACACTTGGCGGGATCTTTCAGCAGCGAATTCACCATACAGATAGAGGCGCCTATCAAAAAGATACTCCGAAGGCTTCGCGATCGAGGTATCATTAGCCGAAAAAGACCCAGGCCAATCCACGTGGCCTCTTTGACCAACGTAAGCGACGGAGACATTGTAAATCGGTACGCGGGCATCGCGATAAGTCTTTTTTCCTACTACAGGTGCTGCGACAACCTTTACCAAGTCCGAACGATTGTCGACTACCAGATCCGCTGGTCCGCTATATTCACCCTAGCCCACAAGCACAAATCTTCGGCGCGTCATATAATCCCAAAGTACCCCAAAGACTTAAATATAGTTAATCAAAAAGGTAGGAAAACCCTTGCGGAGTTCCCAAAAAGCATAGAGCTTGGGAAGCTCGGACCCGGTCAAGATTAAAACAACGAACGACTTGGATGGAAAAGAAAAACTCTCTAGGCGGTAGGCGGGCGAGGAGCGGGAGTGTGGGCCTCGCCAATTTGTGTATTCTTTGATCTAAATTAAATGTTCTCGTATCATATGAGAAGGTTTTTGCAGGTACTTCGGGAGTCAGAACTAGTGATTAGGGCAAAGGGGGGAAAAGGAAATACATAGCTGAATATGGCGGCACGAGAACATAAGACGAAAGAGTTTTTTGGACCAGTATTCAGTTTTTTTGAGAATCCAATTTCGTTAACAACAGTCATCACATATATCAAAAAAGTCATCTTTTTGCTAAGATTACTCAATTTTTTGGGGTCACTGGGCGGGGTGGAGATCTCAGCCTTTATTCCAGATCTCAATGAGGCCCCTCCTTCGCCCGAAGCAGGTGCTATAGTACCGGCTCACCCACCGAGCCCCGAGGGGGCGGCGCCCCTCGTACCTAATTTTGAGCCGCCTTTGCATCCCCAGGCGGAACAAGCCGAAGACCCTGCCCAACAGCCCGAAAACGACCCCGATCAAGGGGAAAGGGAGATCGTCGAAGGCCAAATCCTCAATCTGCTTGAACGCCGCGTAAGACGACAACTTCGTCGGGACGGACGGTTTGACTGGTTCCAGCGGTTCGGTCTCCTTTTTTCAGGCGACGCGAATTATAAGTTTCGTACCGCCGCCCGTGACGCTTTTGACTCTCTTGAGTTGGGAGGGCGCGATATGGAATTTCTTGCGGAATTCCGCGATCAACTACTGGCGAACCCAGCTATGGTCGACTCAATAGTAGAAGATGCTTTGGATTTCCGGGTCTGATTTTTGTTTGGCAAGAGTTTCTGTCTAGTCCTGAGGACAAAGAAATAGGAAATGCTTTTTTTTGATGTTTGTGAAAAGGGAAGAAAGTATCGGCATTAAAGATGTTTAGTAAAGTACATAAGACTCGACTGGCTAACTAGAGATTTCTCTTTTCTCAGTTTTTCAATGACCTTTGATTTCAGATAGATTTTTTTTGAGGAGTGGGGTGGAAATGCGAGGGGAGAGTGGGCGGCGTCTTCCCTGAGAAAAAAGAATTATTGACGACATGTCTATTGTTTCACAAGTTGAGGAAATATTAAGCAAGCTAAGTAAGGGACTGGGGCCCAGACGGAATTCATTCTTTCTTTGTTCACGAGCAAGGACGAAATCGAATCCTTAGGCGAGCTGGGGAGGTGGTTAGCTGCCCGCTTGGTAAAGTTCGTTTTTTCAGTGAGTAGGTACGATGAAGCCAATTGACAAGCGGATTTCACGAAAAAACTCTAGTAGATAAAGTAAGTGTTCCTAACTGTGTAACTAAGCAGCTGTCGGGGTTTTGTTGGCGGCTAATTGTCCACTGCATGTAGGTTGCAGGTTGCGGAAGTGTAGTACGGCGGAGCAAAACCAATAACAAGAATCGCATCCGTCTATCCTGCCTCATTCAACTGCAATGATCCAACGAATACATGAAAATGGAGTCTACCTTTTGACGGCTGAAGTCAAACTAATCTATAAGAATAGCTGGCCTGGAAGATCGCTACGAGTATCTACTGTCTTCCGTCACTGCAGCTCGTGGTTCTTCGTTTTCTATTCCCCTCGAGAGTTCGTTCTTTATTTTAGAGAAGAGTCTATAAAAGACTTCCCTCTATCGGTCATAGTTGTGTTGTCAGAGTGGTTCCGCCACGACAAGTTAAGTTATCGAAAGAATCGATTTTCAAGAACTCCAGCCTAATGAAATGAAACTCTATGAAGTGCCCTGCCTATAGAAGTTCCCGCTTACCCAAATAGATATAAAGAATTCGATCTTTCTTCTATGAACTGATTGACCGAGACTATAACGAGCAGCTTGCCCGAGAGGGCTAACATAACTACTTGAGGAGGGCCGGAATCCTACCTACTTTGACCTTCACTTTAACCCGGCATGCGAACCAATAAAAGAAATCACGGCTTGAATTCATCAATTTATAGAACAGGATGGGTTTCCTGATTCCCTGCTCGTAGAGAATCAACTGATTGGGAAGTACAAGTTCACCTACCCTACCTCACTTCCTGGCCAGGATAGAACAGTTCCATTTGGTACTCTAAAATAAGGTTTTTGATTGAACGTTTCAAGGACTTCCTTTGCAACGTGGCACTGGGCATGCTGAGGCAAACTTATGGAGATGGGGAAGAAAGGTAATTTTATCAACAATCAGGTTACAGATATCCATAGGCAGGTTGGACCAGTCGCGTGTGTCGTGATCCGAACTGTCGTGATGTCAGACCTGCGCGGTATGAACAGCTATATTTTGAACCTGAAGAATTACAACTCGAGAGACTGGCCCACTGGCATGAAGTCGTATTTGCAAGGCCAGGGCTTGTGGAAGATCGTAGGTGGGGATGAGACCGAGCTGCCATCGAATTTGATCTGAGCATACAAGAAGTGCGGCGTGAAACTTGTTTACATACGAAACCGCAGTTGGCTTGTGCAGGCCAGACCTGAGGAGAAGGAACGATGGGTAGGCCATGTCAGCGAGGCCGTCGGTTTATTCTTCCACATCATCTAGGTGGTTGTGATACCTCAATTGGTTTCCCACCATCGGATCCATTCGAGATATGAAGTCTTTCTTTCCATTGTACGTGACCTAGCTCTTTTCCATGGATGGCTGGAATACCCGAGGCCCCCGCACTCGGAGGGTTTCTATCTCCTATCATCAGCACGGTAATTTCAAGGGTCAATAAATTTTTAGTGGGCCCGTACAAATGCGATTCCAATATCGAAAGCTGTCTCGAGAAGGTGGGGTCCACGCAGCTTCACGCTGTGGTGAAGGCGGCCGAAAGGCACAAACAAGGTGAAGGACGCGGCCCCATGGGTGCTGCTCCAGAAGATCAAGGATGCGGGTTATGTTGCTGATGATGTAATTGATGAGTTCGAGTACAAACATATGAACGCTGAAGCAGAAAAGCAGCGTAGCAAGATGAGTCACTTTGCCTCCTCATCCAATTTGTTAAGCGTTTACTTCATCGTGATGAGTTTCGTTCAAGGCTGAGGTCATTTCAAGCTTAGAATAAGCTAAAGATACGGAAAATAAGCTTCTCCATGCTATACTAGAAAATGTGGACAAGCCGGGGTGTTCGTCTGAAAATAGACCGGTTACCAGCTCAATGCCTTCTGGGTTAATCATAGGGCGAGGAAGAGAGTCTACTAAACTAATTGGTCGATTGCTCGAGCAAGGGGATGGGCCCACCATGGTGCTTTCCTGATTTTGAAAAGGAGGAATTGGATTGAGAAGCTCAAAGAAGTCGTGCTGCGGTAAGCAGAAAGCAGAGAGCACATTCCTTGCTGCTGACAGACTGACTTTGAGGTCGAAGAGTATGCTTGTTACTAGTCTATCTGAATCTAGTGAGGCCCATCTTTTATATCTATACCGGAGAAAGCGCTTCGCTTGATAACGGCATTCATAAAAGAAAGGTAACTTCTACTCGCCCATTGGTTTAGTCAAGCCATCCCGTAGAAAAAATCCTCTTTTTTCTCTCAGAGAAGTCTAACTAAACCACTTTAGGAATGTCAATTCGAGAGATAGATACCGAAAAGGATACGCCCTCTTTTGCGCCAACAAGTCCCCGTGACGATAGTAGTCTTTATTCAGAAGGGCAGGGTGAGATAGGTAGCCACACCTATGTATGATCAAGCTAAAGTCTACATCATGGCTGGATCTGCCAGAGCGCCCTTCTTATGCCAATTAGCAGGTTTTTGACAAACCATGGGAACGAATATCACATAAAAGACTCTGATCTACTCAAAGGTCAGATGGATTGCTTCGCGACATTGGAGACAGAGGGGGCTCCCTTGATTGTATACGCCGGCCGAAAGGGCTACCCCCTTCTATATTTATATGGATTCCTTTGATACTAGAAAAGAGAAGATATAGGAGGTGTTCAGTATCCCACTTTCTAGCTACTTTATGTTTATGCTGCGTTCAAATCACCAACTTTGACTTATACACCCCCCACCCAGGCTAGGGTCCATTAATCTCCCTTTATTAAGTCATGGTGAGTAAATCGAGACTACCTGAAAGCAAGGGGGAAGAATCCAAACTAGTCAAAGCCCAAGGAAAGGGCAAACAGACACAGGCTTTCTTCAAACAAAGCAGACTAGGTCATCCATAATGAGAATCCGCATGTGGTACCGGCTTTCATCTTCTTGAAATTCAGATCCTTCGAACTTAGGATTCCGTAGATCTTGGCTTTCTTTCTATCGTATATAAAGCTCATCCTTATCCATATTCGTATTGTGTAATGGACGAATTTGCTTACTTGTCTTTTAGTCTGCCTTCCTCTCCACTAGATAAATGGATCAGGAGGACCCTGTTTAGTCATCCAGCCGATCGATAGGTCACATGCTTCTTTCAATTCCTCTCCTACTTTTTCTTCCCATAGGCCAGATTATTAGCCTCCGATAGGAGTGATTGGATAATGGCGCCTTTTAGGGATGTCGCCCTTCGGGGGTCGCCAGGTGAAAGAGAAGGATTCGGTATAGGAAGCAATCTAGATCTGGATATTCACCACTGATGCCCAACTCAAAATATCTCCTTTTGATTTAGAGAAATTCTTGAACTGGAGTGCACGATTCAGGCCTTGTTTCAACTAATTGGTGGGCTGCCCCCCGGGTTCGGCTGAACTTGAGTGAATGGGTTCACAACACAATTCTTTCCTCTGGGAAGTAGCGGAGCCCCTAAGTCTAAGTATCCCGAGCCAGGGTGAAACCTATCTTTTAGATAGAGAGAATGTCGACAATTGTACAAAACATGTAACTAACTTTGCGCCGCATTTGCCATATCCTTCTTCTTTAGTTGGCGGTTGGCATTAGTTGTTATATCCACCTTCCCTATACTCATCGGTGCTTCCATAGCTGAGGTCAAACTGTCAAAAAAAGAACTATTCAAGTTGGAAAAAACCGACATCCTATATTGATCGGAATACTTATTGAGTTTGAGACGAGCTCTTTGAAGGAGATGTGAAGATTCACTGAGAACTGGGGGAGTGGAGGGATGATTTTCTTTCCTTTCATCAGTTAGTAGGTCCTATTTTTTCTAGTTTGGCAGGCAAAAAGGTAAGTAAGTGAGAAATGAAGTAGGGAAGAAGTTCAAAGCCATTGGTTGGAAAGAAAACCATCTAATCCCAGTAGCTAGTAGTAAGCTCTATCTCTATGAGAGACTTTAAGCTGTTGAGTGGAAACCGGTTGTGTCCCCTGCCTTCTCCCGTCTGCCTAAGAAACTGCTGCTGATCTTCTTTACTCTGAGTCCTTCCTTGGTTTGGTACTGCTTTCAGCCAGCTCATTGAAGTCTTCTTGCCAACTAGCTTTTTCCTTCAGCTCGGATCGTCGAACTGCCTTGTCTCGATTGAACTGGAATTTTAGAAAGACCGGAGCTTTTTGGAGTGCTAGTAGAAATGCTTTACTGAATGCAAGCTTCAAGCAAGGGCGCTAAGCATCAATCCGGGCCCTGGAAAGAAAGAAAAGTAAACAGTTCGGTTCCTTGCAAGCAGTAGCTTTAGGCAAGTAACAAGACTCGGGATGAGCTCCTTAGCCTTTTAGACTTCTCATCGAAGATGCCCATAAGGAAGAACCTCTTTCGGAAGAGAAGGCCGCTTCGCTCCGCGCCTGCTTTTATTTTGGAAAAAAAGTCCTTGATATGCCGCATCCACCGGTAATGGACCTACTCACCTTGCTCAAAGATGGAAGTTTGAACTAGGAAGTGATTGCTCTTTTGGAAAACACTTTGGAACGAGGTCTCATAGATCAACGTAGGCTCCCATCCCTTCTCAAGCGACGCTCCTCCCCCGAAAGCCACGGTGAGGAGGGAATACCACCACCAATGATGATCGTCTTCCTTTTCCTATTTCTATTGCTATTACCACTTCAAAAGACAAGTAAACAAAAGGTGCGTGTGAGGCTATCAACGAAAGAGAATGAATTGATCAAAGTCACTATGTTTGGAAAGGAATCTCCCCAATAAGAAATGGTTGCTGCTTGCTTAATCTTTCCCGCTAGGCCCGGGAATAAGAGTAGCCGCGTATTGGCTTTTTAACTCTTATTATGGTAACTCGTCTTTCCGCCAAACCAACCCTCAAAAAGCCGTCTCTTGCTGCTTACGGAAAGGATGGGCTAAGCAAAGCGTTGGTAGAAGTATAGGAATGCGAGATTGACAGTTAGTACGGTTACTTCTTCAACTTATTCAACGGTTGGACAACTACTTGACAGAAGTTTGAGTTCCTACTATTAAATAAGACCCACAGCAATACCACCCGTAGCCTGGTAGAAAAAGGAAGACTGAACGACCTTATCTGGTAATGTGTACTCCCGCAAAGCTTCTCGTTTGGATTTGGAGTTATGAAGTAATATTCAAAGTTTGTTCACATATTATAGTCCTCTCTCTTACGCAGGCACCCGTAGCCTTTTCATTTATTTTCCGAGTACCAAAACGATGAATTAGTGCGGAGATTTAGTAGATATGGTTCTTACAATGTTAAATAAGGTTATTCTGTTGGTCAGAATCTTTCTTTCTGCAGAAATAAGAGATAGAAGACCGACTGCTTTAATTAGTACTTTAGAGGCTTGGGATAAAGAACATGCAGAAGCTATACAAATCTTTTGGAAGAAGTTTTTGAGTCTAAAGATTCCAGAACAAACAAATGATTTATTTGGAGATGCATGAATAACTTCTTGCCTGCCAGGAAGCTGCTCAAAGATAGGTTAGGATCTTTCATCTTTGTGTCCAATAAATAAGTGGAATATCTATATTATATAGTTATATCTTGCAAAGAGTCATTGTTTGAGGAGGATTTCATTTTGGAATTTTGGAAATCCAGTCCCATTCCGAGAGTGCTTTATGGATTGGTTACAGTTGGTTCCTCAGAGAGTGACTTCTTTCCATTGCATTATCATACTATGGGCAATCAATCCGGCAAGCTAGGAAGAAAGTAGCTTTTTAGAACTCTCCTCTCGTTCCATAGAATTGTATTTCTTTGCCTTAGAAGCACGCTACTACTAAAATAAAAAAGCTCATTCTGTGGGAAATCGGAAGAATTTCCTTCTATCTCCATATTTTCGACAAATAAATTTGCATCACAAAGTTTTCGCTTGGGCTCGGGTCATGTTGATCTTCTCGTTATTTATTTTTGAATCAAAAATATATATAGTTTGTGTTGTCTTTGTTTTCAAAATGGAGAATGATCTCAGTGCAATCCTTACATACCTCGAGAAAAGGCACACACAAAACCCCTATTTCTATTATGATGTGAAAGTCAGCCCCGAGGGTCGTATGGTCAATTTCCTCTGGGTCAATGGCAAATCGCGTCTCTGGTACGACTACTTTAGTGATGTCATCGTCTTTGACTCGACCAATGGCTTGTTTAAGTACAATAAATCAGTGACACTCACGCGGGGAGAAATCACCACGGCCGGTTCATCATTCTCGGCTGGGCATTGTTACTTGACCCGCTGGCAGAAGAGTCGTTTGTGTGGCTTTTTGTTTCCTGGCTCCGGGCGATGCACAGCAAACAGCCTGTTACGGTCATAACAGATCCCAACTTGGTTGTAATCAATGCTATTAAAACAGTTTTTCCCAACACCCGCCATAGGTTGTCCATTTGGCACATGAAGAGAAAGTTCAAGGCGCCGGGAGTTTTTAGAATTGAAAGACAAGCAAATTATAAAGGAGGAGTTCCAGAGGCGTGTTACTAATTCAGTTATGGTGTAAAGGTTTGAGAGAGATTGGGAGAAAATGGTACAAGATTATGGTTTAGGTGAGTTTGAATGGGTGCGGGAGCTGTACCAAACCAGGGTTTCATGGGTGCCGGCATACAACCGTACTGCTTTTGCTGCTGGGTTGCATTCCACTTATATCAAGGATAGTCTCGCCTACTTTTGAGATTCCTTTTGGATGTTGCATGAAGCCACATTGTACCGGCTAGTGACCAAGTGTGAAAGAGAGACGATGGACCTGTACAGAGCTGAAAGAAGAGATGATTCCAACTCTAGTAAAGAGGCGGAATTTCTTTTTCATTCGTTTTTAGAAGGACATGCTTTTTTGGTATACACTCCGACCATGTTTAGAATGTTCCAAGACGAGCTCATAGCCAGCACCCGCTGGATTACGAGGCGGGTTGATAAAAATGGGTCGGGTCGCAAGTATGAGGTTATAAACCCGTTTAGCATGAATGAGGGTGAGGGGTTTCTCGTGACTCTAGATGTGAACACTAATATCGGTTCATGTGAGTGCCAATGGTATGAGTACGTGGGGATGTTGTGTAGCCACATGTTAGCTGTACTTCACCGAAAGAATGTACTATAGATACCTAGCCACTTTATAATGCAGAGGTGAACAAAAGAGGCGAACAGGGGCAATAGGTTTTCTTTGCGGGTTGACCCAGCCCGAATGCACCCGCTTTGAGAAGAAGTGCGGTGTACTGTTGCGTGAACTATTGTCGGTGCCTTGCTAAGCGGTCAGACATTTTGGATGGTATCTACCAGGATTATTTAGATATGTTAATAAGAGATCTTGGTTCAATCCAAATTGCTGATTGGGATGATGATGAAGGTAGTGAAGATAGTGAAGAGAGTTAATTTAGTGAAGATAGTGGAGTGAGCGAGCCAATTGGAGAAGAAGATATTGAGTACATAGCGAGTGTTGCGGAGAGGTCGGGAGATGTGTATCAAACCATTGTGGAGAGCTTAGAGATCTTAATGAGAGATCTTGATTCGAATCAGATGTATCCTCATAGTGAAGATGACGAATATAGCTCAGTTGGTTGTGTGCATGAATTTGGGAAGTCTGTGCTTAGCTTTTGTTGTCTATCTCCTCGTGGTGGAATTTATCCCTTTTCTATGTTGGGTAGTGTGTTCCCTTTGGCTTGCCCTTTGGTATTCAGTTCTTTCTTATTTTTTTGAGTAGAGTTTTCTAGTGTGTAAAATGGAGTATGTGTGTCTCCAGTCTCATTCTGGCCTGTCGCCGCTCTCTATTATCGTCCCTCCTCTATCTAATCCTTCGCACTGCACTCTTCGCTTTGTCGGTATTGCATCCTCCCTTCGATCAAATAGAATATTATTGGTTGATTTGGAAATGAAATAATTAAAGGAAATGGAAGCAATTAAAGAACTATATATATGAGTTGATGTACTAAAGAAACACACACAAAGAAATACGCAGATAGACCAAACTACGTCACTATATAATATGCACCTTGTAGATATATCACCATGTCCGGTCGAAGGTTGTTAATGCACATGTCAACTTCTTCTTACTAACTAAGTGATGAGTTGAGAACGATGTACACTTATCGTCCTCCAGCGAGCGGTTGATGATTTGGAAAATGAAATAAAGTAAGCATCATAATAAGAGAAAGACTCTTCATCAACTCCATGAATATTTGCTATGCAGCATACACTCTTGCAGCTAGGTAGAGTAGTGCATTGGAAGGGAGCACCACTTTAATAGGAGAGACTTGAGAGATGAGTTGATTTATGGAAAAGAGAGAGGAAAAAAAGAAGTGAAGAAAGAATGAGGAGAGATATGGAACAAAGAAAGAGTCAGAATATGTATCTAGAGCATTAACGGGCATAGGCCAGATAGGTATGAAGAAAACTCTACTCCAATCATATATAGATGACTTCTTACGAATCTAGGAGAGAAGGACTGTACGCAATACAGCTAACTATACGTCCATATGTGTTTTCTCCACCAATAGGAAAGATACCCAATAAGAGCTATTACAGTAGGCATTAGGACTAAGTTGAATACCTGGCATAGGCGAGAAAGGGAAGAATAGATATGAGTTATGTCTTCTCTTCGCTTGTTATCTCTTCTCTTCTCTTCTGCTTACTCCCGATTCTCAAAAGCAATATAAAGTAATATTCCCATACCGATTCTCTTCTGCATTATAAGATGTAATTGTTCTTACTCTTGTTCTATGACTTCAAATAGATATGACTTCTATGCTCACCTACTCCCGCCAGGCAATGAATCTCTTCTTCTAAGCAAACTACCTCAGTCTAACTCTTGGAAGGTATATGAGGAAGCTACTCTTCTCTTCTCTTATGCTATAATAGATATGGCTTTCGACTGTTCTATGAGTTCTATTCCTTCTTACTTTTCTATGACTTAGGTAAGCTACTATCTTCTCCTCTCTTTACTTGTCAACGAATGGCATAGGCAAAGTCGTTCTAACTATACTAGGTCACCACTATCATCTGACTTCATTTGAATAGATATGACTAGTAGTTGGGAGTAGGTCAAGTTTACCTGAACACGGCTTTGTTTTGTCTTCTCTTGTGACGGAGTAGGGAAATGAAGAAATAAGCTTAGGGCTAGTCAAGTGCGGTAAAGCAGCTTATAATCTCTATGAGTTTAGGAGTTTCCAATTACAGATGGAATATCGACAGATAGTCTGTTCATTGAAAGATCGAGTGAGGTTAGCGCTTGCATTATACCGATTGCTGCCGGTATAGTTCCAGTGATTCAATTTTGGCTAAGGTCAAGTGTGATTAGAGATTGCAAACCCAATAAGGAATCCGGGATCCAACCCGATATCTGGTTTCCAGCAAAAGAAAGACTCTGAAGGGTTGATATTTTACCGATACTTACTGGTATCTCTCCACTAATCTGATTGTAGCTAAGATTTAATGTGGTAAGTGCTTTCAAGCCCGAAACTGTATCCGGGATCCAACCCGATAAGCAATTTTCAGAGAGAATTAACGACTGAAGGCTTGGGAGTGAACCAATATCTTCAGGTATTTCACCATAAAATTGATTTTTATGGAGGTCAAGTATGGTAATATTAAATGGAACTTGATCGGGCAGTGTACCGGTAAGGTTATTTTGACTCATTATAACTTTTGAAAGATTTGCCGCCCACAACCCAGTAGGCACTTCACCTGAGAAACCGTTCCCGTCAAATTTTATACCTTGTAGAGTCTTGCAATTACCGAGTTAATCTGGTAACTTTCCAGTGAGGTTCTTATTAGACACGGAAATTACACTGAGGTGACCATTGGTACAGAGACCTTCTGGTAATTCACCGGTCAACATGTTGTCATTGACCTTGAGGCTTGAGAGATAAGAGTGCTTGCCTAGATCTGGCGGGAGGGAAGGTTCAAATCCAATCCCAGTAGTAGAGCGGCAAGGAGGTCACTTAGGTCACGAAACTATATATGAGGAAATGGTTACCGGTGTTTGGACAGTCGATGAATATTTTCGTATATAAGAATCATGTCTTGTGGATAGGCAAAGTCTAAGCAAACTAGATAGAATATGGCCTCCGGATGTATTATTTGTATGAGGAGTTTATTTCTACTATCTATTCCTTTCTTTCTTTTCTTTCTTCTGACGTAGTTTCCGGTATTCTTTCTTTAAGCTTAGGTAGGTGTTTATGTTCATGGATTGGAAGCTTATCTCTTTACTGGAGTACTGGATTCAAAGTACTGGATTAAAGCACTTTCTTTGCTTTCTTCTCACGAATAGGGAGGTTAATTCTTTTTTGAATTCTTGTCTTTTGACATAGGTCTTGGGATAAGTCATTGCTTCTTTCTTATGGGTAGTTGGAGTTTCAGCTTGTGACTAGATCAAGTAGGTGTATTCGTTTTCTCAGGATTACTCTCTTAGAAAGGGGATGGTAACCAAACTAGTTTTTCTCTACTAGATATGTGTTTTTTAGGGCCTAGGTATTGGCATTAGGATGAGTGTTCCATTAGTACCCATAGCGGTTGCAAAGGAAAAGAAGCCTTGTGTGAGAAGCGACTTTCAAGTTAGAAATCCGGATCCGATGTTCTAAGGATTGGGTATAGGCAAAGAGTAGCACTAGTTTAATAGTAAAGAGTAGTTCTTTAATGATTTTCTTGTGACTAAGCAAAAGACTAGGTGTATGAGTATAGGGAATGAGGAGTACTAGGGGAGTTTACTAGGGATCTACTATCTATCATCTGTCTTTGCGGAATAAAGAAGCTAGGTCATTGACCGATTAGCGGGAGTACAGCAAAACTCTACTCTTCGAATGCATGGATTGGTACTTACTCCTCTCTTGTCATATTCAGTTGAGCCACAACAAAATTCTGCCTTTGTTCCGTATCAACTTGTGGGACTAAATGGAGTTGGAGCAGGCGCAATTACGTATAGTTGGGAGGACTGAGAACAGGTTTCGAGGCTGCTTAGCCGATGTAGAAGAGAGCCGGGGTCTTTTTCAAGATAAAGTCAACCTAACTAGATGAGGCTCGTGCAGGATTAACTAGAGAACTTCAAATTAAAATGCAGTTGCCAACTCAGAACCCCCGGAAGTCCATGCGAGCCAGGCTTAAATTAACCAATCAGATGCCCACAAGGGCATGCAATCAAAGACCCAGTCAGGGATAGAGTCAAGGATGACATTCAACTTTTTAACAGCTGTGTGGGAGTACGGGTATATGTTATTGAATTGAGTGAAATCCCGCCAGTAGTCTTTCTGAATGTGATAGCTGAAAGCAGTGATTCCAATGTAAAGTAAAGTGGAATAAGGACAAAGACGTACCGTGAAGGGTAGGATCGATGTTTACTTTCTTCCATTTGCAAGGGTAAGCTTTAGAGTGGTATAGGTGGTATGAGAAGTCGCAGGTCTATGTGTTATGGAGAGATCGGGCCATAATCTCATAGGGGAAGGCAACTTCTAGGAAGAGGGAAAACACAATAAAATCTTCAAAATAAAATGAAATTGTCCTCGTTTACTGCTTTCCGAGAAAGATATGCCCCTCCTTAACCTTAAATAAAGTAGGGATTTATTCCGCAAGTTTAGGCTTAGGAAGATTTGATCTTTGTTCCATCTAGAGAAGTCAGAGAACTCTCCACTTTTGCTTAAGAGAACTCGGCCAGGTCAACAAAGACATCTTGAGCCCTATCTATACCATACCCCGGAGAGTTCGGGAGAGACTATGAAAAGCTTACATTTGTTGGGCATCTGTTGCGGCTTGCATCTCTGACGAGCCCGAGGTAATGTGAAGTTTTTCTTTCCTCTAATTTATTTAACATATCTGATCTTTTTGTTGGAAGTAGAAAGGATTCTGTTGGTTATTTCTTATTGGTATGCCATCGCTTTGGTTTTGGCATTTGTTTTATTAGGTCACTTGTAGTTTGTTCTCAAGTAGGACTAGACCGGTCTCTTCATACCTGTAGTAGTGTGGACCTTACAGCACATTGGAGTTTCACCATCATTGGCTGGAGAAGATGATTCGGCCGGATACGAATGAACGATAAATCGACCTCTACCATTCATGCTGCCAACTCTTTGCCACAAAGGCTATCCGGATATCTATCTGGGGCTCTAACCTATTCCTCGGCTAGCGGCATGAACCATTGAATCAGGTAAGGCATATATTGACGTTGCGTCTACCCTTGCATAAGTTTACATACACATAAGCTTTCTTTCCATAGCTCTAGGGAATTGGATCAGTGGAAGAGAGATGAGAATAAGTGCCATAGGGGATTGCAAATCACCGCCGTAACCAAACCGAGTATAGTTCTCGTAAGAGGTCAGTATTCCCGAGATTCTTTCTCCCCCCACGCCCAAAATCCAATTGAGAACAAATGGGTAAAGCAGCAGCAACCGGATACAATTATAGCGCGACGCGCTGCTTCAAAGGCTCGATATGAAAGATGACCAGCTCGTAAACTTTTGGTGCCATATAGTGAACTATCTTCTACCTCTACTATTCCACCCGACTACCTACACAAGAATTCTGACCAAGGTCGAAAGAACAAAGTAATTAAAAAAAGAATACCCAGCGAGTAACTACTAACGTTACGAGCCAGGAAGCCGAAGAACGAAGAAAAATAACTAGAATTATAAGCCTTCTCTTTCTTTACTTCTCTCCTGGTGGGGCCAGCGACATTCATTTGTTTTTTCGTTTCGAGTCGTCGGAAATAGTTGTTAGCGAAAGAGCGGAAGTACAACTAGCGACTATTGGAGCTTTCAAATATCATTCCGTCAAAAGTGGCTGGTGCCTTTGTGGGCATTACTTTCAATTCGTAATGACACACACGAATGTGTTCTAAATGCGGTTTTTGGAATGTAAGCTTCATGCATTCTGGTATCCAGATTTATGATCGATATTTGATCAAAACTTTGCATCATGCAAGGAAGTCGTCAATAATTGGCATTTTTGACCACTGTGAGAGAGTTCAATTGTCTATAGTCGATACACATCTGCCATGTTCCATCCTTCTTTTTGAACTAAGAGAACTAGAGAGGCAAAGAAAGGGGGGCTGGTGGAGGGGAGGATCAGTGAGTTGTTCAACTCTTCCTCAATTCTTTTCTCAATGTAAAGCTTTTCAAAGTATGAATATCCATATGGTCTTTGGTTGACATGGAGTTGGGTAGTCAAGGAATTTTTTCATCAATGGCTCGGAGGTCTGTTTTTGGCTAGGTCTTGGTACTGGTGAAGTACTTTCTCTAGTTATGCACCAACTCATCATTTCTCTCTGAAGCTGAAGCTCTGAACAGATGTGCCATTATCACTTAATTCCCCTTTTTACTCTCCTCTTCTGCATTCCATACTCCTTGAAAAAGCCTCACCTCATCTACATCATGCTACCCAAAGATCTTGGTCATATAAATTACTTCTTGGGAATGGAGGCTCATGCATCCGTTATGACGCTGCTCTATTGTAGCCCCTACATACTTGATCTTCTGAAACGAGCTAAGATGGATGGTGCCAACCCTTGTGCTACTCCTATGCCTGCTGGTACTCCACTTTCCAAGTGTGGTAGTACCCCACCTCATCTTTATCGTAGTAGAGTTTCTTTTCACTATCACAAGAGCGGATATCCCTTTTTTAATGGGCTAAATTGGTGCACAACCCCGACACATTGGCTTTTTGTCAAAAGGATTCTTCGATACCCGACACTACTCGGTGACCTTTTCTAAACCAATATTGACCGTACAGGCAATGGTGGAAACCAATAATTCATTTGAAACGAAAAACAACAAGAACTTGAAAAACATGAAAGAATACTATCTTGACCTTTACCAGACAGCGGCGATCTGTACACCGAAAACAAGAAGAGATTAATCCTAGTTTCAATATAAACCAATAACCTGGCCTTTCTCTATAAGCTGCACAGCTCTATGCAGGTCTTAATTCTGAACAATTATATGTGTGTGTGTATTTATATATCAAATCTTTCCTACATTCCGTCTACCAGGCCATACATTCTTTTTATATGGACACGGTGGTACCGGCAAGACCTATCTATGGAGGTCACTTATAGCTAGGCAACGATCCGAAAGCAATATAGTTTGACCTGGAGTGAAGCTGAGGCTTTTGCCTATTATATCAGGATGGAAGAGTGGACCTCACCGCTCTATGAATAGCTCCTTATCTTGGTCATAAAGGGAGTGAGTGCAATATTTTACTAGGACTAAGGTGGAGCACTAGGTTTTGTTCAATAGGTTAGGGCGAGGACAGGAGAAAGGAACTTCACTTCGTTGCTGGGGAAAAAGAAGGAAAGCAGTCGACTGGGTCACAACTCTTATTCAAAAGCACTTTTTGACAGGACCTACATCTCAGAAGGGAAAGAACACAGGCACATCGATACTATGAAAAGCATGGAGTGGAAATGTCCCTTTTTCTAGTTCTATTCAAAGCATATGGAAAGATATTCCGCTCGACATCAAAGATACTACGAGTGGTACCCGCTTGACTCACTTTGATTGGAATCCGATTTACTTGTGACCTGCTTACTTCACTACCACAGGAGAGCTAACAGTAAGAGCAGATTCGTTTAGAATAAGAACTAAAAGAATCACTGACCGAAGAGCTTGATGAATGGCAGTTCATTACTGACGTCTCCTTACCGCCCCACTCGCCACTTTCTTACTAGTAGGAAGACGGATCAAAAAGTAAGTAAGCAATGCCTACTTCCTAGTCTAGTGGATCTGCTACGTAGAGCCCAATCTTCTACCCTGACCTCACTTCTTTTATTTTCTTCACCGGTTATCCTTTATACCTTTTTTCAGACTCTCTCTCAATCCTTGCCTGAAGCACCTGACCAACGCGGCGCCTCACCAAAGACAAGCCCTCCTAAGCAAGAAGTCAACAAAGAGAATTGCATAAAGTAAGATAAGAAAAGAGAAAAGGTCCAGAAGAAAAAAAGAGTACACTAATAAAGTTTCATATATATATAGATGTGGACTGGAGAGTTGGGATTGAGTTGAAGATATCGTAGTTGGACGGCTGGAGGATTCAAAGTCTCTTAGGTGTTGGCATCACACATAGAGCATGTGTTACGTGAGTGAGAGGTCAATCACTCTCAGTTCTTCTTGAAAAATTCTAGAACAACAAACTCTTATCGGAAAAAGGCTGCTGAGTAGAAATTCTTTATTGCTTCTTCTTAGAAAGTACACATATATATATAGTATTGAAGAGAATCATCTTTTATTAATTGCAGAGATCTTAGATGTGGAGTAAATGTGAACCTCTTAGAGCTCTTTCTACGAGAGCATGCAGCTTCTAATGTGGTATATATATCTCCAAAGTGTTAAGTGAGGTCTGCGGGCGGTATCTTTCCCCTCTTTCAATAAGCGGATGATTATCTCATTAGAGAAAGAGAATCTCGTACAAGGCCTCTTTCTTTTTTATAAGAAAATGTTTGACTTTAGCACTATTTTTGCTTGCGAGAAAGTTCCAGTAGTTCCGGTATCCACAGTCCCTCTTTCTAGCTAAAATCCATAATTTCTTGGAGGGAAAATAAGTTCTCAAGCGAGTGAGCAATCCTTTCTATTCAGTGAAAGAAAAGCAATCCGTATCCATAAGTACTATACTCATCAGTAGGCCCATGCTGCTATCTAAGCGCCTAGCCAAGGTGTAAATCTTACTATAATAATTCTATATTTAGTATGTGCCACAAAAAGCTATCAAGGGACAAGAAAAAAGCTTTTTCGGGAATGGGGATCGTCGGATAGAGAGTAAAAAGCCAAAAGAAAGCTAGACGAGAAGTAGAATGTAATTTGCTTCCGCTCGCTCGTTCCACTGTAGTTTCACTCGCTGGATAGAGAAGATTAAACTGAATACTCCTCACTACAGAAAGGAAAGTGTAGAATGGGTAAATGACGGGAATTGCTCTTTTTATATTAGGTGGGACAGCAGAAAATCGCCTAGCAACAGATCCCTCACGACCGATAGATAGACAAGAAAGATACCTACTTGGGCGACCACGTACAAGAAAGGCGCAAAAACACAAACGGTACGTTCTATTTCGTCCGCGCGCATTCGACTTATTTTTCTGTTTATGTTGTGAGTAGACCTGTCTATCTACTTACCCTACTCTTCTACGAAATCTTTGCCTGAAAAGAGTGTAAGTACTTTCTTAACATATAGATAAATCTAATTGCTTGTCTTACTTGCCCCCTTTGGTATTGCTGCTTTTCTATGCTGTTCACATCATCTAGAACTAGCGTGTGGAGGGATTTCTTTTTACTTAGAGTGCTATTTTTCTTTTGCTTTCTTTTTTTATTGATTAATATTTAGTGTTAGACGAAGGAGCTTCTTCGGAATGTACTGCTGCCAGAATAACTTCATGAGGTGATCAGCTCGGCCTTACCAACTTCTCCTCAAAAAAGCCTTTTCTATTAGCTTTCCTAGTCAGTAACAACCGTAAGATAGATGTGGACGATAATTAAGGACGGGTTCCATAAGACCTGAAACCTGGTATAAGATACTTGACTTATGTTGAGCACCGACTTGACCATGATCATGATTTGAGCGAGCTGTAGATGAGGAGTAGCAATGAGATATATTTCATCAACGAGTATACCCTTCTACCCCATCTAGCCTAGAAATAAGTTCTGACAAATATAGCTTTTTTTTAATAAGAGTTTCCGGAAAACAGCGAAAAACTAATAAGTGCAATCCGTGCAATGCGGTGTGATGTTTGCAAAATTGAAATGTAACTGAAACAGCAAAGTGGAAAATGAACGTGGTTACTTCACATCAAGTACTGCAGGAAATAATACATTAAGCAGCTTAAGATGGCATACAGACCATCACAAGTTGAGTTCACATCAAGGTTTTTGGCAAAATATTTCAAACATAAGTAGTTCTTTTTCATAATAGTTTAGTCGGTACAAAAGATAATTAATAGTAAGGGTTGTGAACTAAATAGGCAGCCTATCATACCGGGGACAATTAAGAAGATTGTGCGGAGCAACAGCCCTATACTTTGCCATCAAGCGTGGAGCATCGAAAAGTAAACTTTCCTTTATTTAAACTTATAAGCTCGGCATACTTAACAACCATTATGCCGGATTGGTCTCGTGCAAAGTATTGAGTGCATTGCCCATACTTGAGAGCTGAGCCAACTATTTCTCTCCGTCCTGATATCTCTGATATGAACGTAAAATTAGATTCTCAGCATGCTGTAAGGTATGGTCGTCGGAGAGGTAAGGATGATACATTGTGATAGTTGAATCAGACATATCGAATGCAATGAGTACCCACCAGACATTAAGTCTAAGTGGAATGAACAACCATCGTAAGCGACAGAACCGATCGGGGGGGTCCACTTGAACTTGCTGCACCTTGTGTTGGCCGGTAGAAAGGTATTACATGCTGCATAGTATTTAATAATAATCACGAAGATAGTACCATTCATTTGCTTGCCTTCAATTGATGAAAGTATATGTAATAATAGCACAAACCATTAGATGTGGAGGTACATACTGACAATCACCATTGTCCTTACCTTTTCCTTGGAGTAGAAATAACATCAGTGCATTAACACCCTGCAGAGTAGGAAGAGCATTAGGAATTTATTCATGTATCATTTACTATCACAGTAAGGAATTTTACAATGAAGTAGAAAAATTGTAAATGGAGAACTCACTTGATCTGGTAGATCAGAACCCCAAAGAAGCATCTTAGCTTCTTCGGTGCTGACAAAAACATCATTTTGGCGGAATGCAATGCCATCTTGGTTCATGTTTGATCGAACCCACTTGTAAATTTCTTCTATGGTGTGCTCTGGACGTCCAGGATATTCGTACTTACGAGCAACTGGGCGATAAAATGGTTGAGAGTCGACGCACTCGACAAGGACATCATTTGCATCGAAGAAGGGGCTTCTTTGGAAGTTTGTCTCCTTTGTGTGGAGTGGGAGCATTTTCCAAATCTGTGATGGGGGGTGTCTGCGAATCAAGATGTAGTTGGAAGGAATCCTCGAAAGGAACATTTGATTGGAGCTGTTGGAGCGGGGCTAGTCATCAACTATAAGCAAAAAGAAGAGTTGCCTATTCAAATAGGAGCATCACAGACTAGGTAGGATTTGATTGACCTATCTATGTGTCAAAGTTGTCAAGTCAATTTCCCCTCCACAAACCTATTACACCAGATCAAAAAAGTAGGAAAGACCGAAGCCCTACTTCTCATTTCCCTCGGGAGACTTCTAGTTACTAAAAGTAGGATCACTATATGGGCATGGGCAAAAGTAATAATCCACCATTTCACTTATAAGACAAGATCACAAATGAGAGAAAGAGAGAAGGAGAGGAAAAGAGAGAATAGAAGAGAAAGAAAAGAATTCAATTTTATTTCATTTATTTTCTTACAGTACATAGCTCTATTATATATCCTCCCTTTAACAGAATACCACGGAAAATAAAAAGAACGCCTCAGCAACATAAGCTATCCTCTCCAGTTCATATTTTTATTACACCAGTTGCGGTATATTTTATAAACCCAGTGCCTTAATAAGGTCCCAGCTGTCAGTGCTTCCTCTAACGGAACGGCTACCAGATCTTCTATTGCCTCCAACGGCTATTTTCACGCGTTTATCCCTTCCAGCGCCTGACATTCCCCCTTCCTTCGCCAATTCCTTGTCCTCAAGGAATAATTCTGGAAATTTCGACTTGATTTGCTCGTAATCCTCCCGCATCCGAATCTGCCGAATTGGACCATTTAATTAGTAATTGCATCACACCTTCTTTGTTTCGCTTAATCAAGCGGCGATCCAGTATCTCTAATGGCGGGCGATACGCGCAGCTTCCCATCTGGACCCACTAACGGAAGGGAAGGAGCAATTCCCACATTACGTCCAATCCTCTCCTTGAGCTGTGACACGTGGAACACCGGATGGATTTGGGACCCACTTTTCGGGGAATATGAGTTGAAGCAATAACAATAATATTTCTAGTGAAACATCTTTCACGATCCTTGGAATTGCAAAGAGAGCATCACATACCTACTCAAGCAACTTACCCACACTCATTACATGGGGAAGAGATGGCTGAGGTCTTATCTTGGGGACTAAGCTCGAGAAGAACGTGGCCGGTGATTCATTGGCTATTCCACCATCCACTGACGAGGTCCTTGAACAATCCTATTTGTCAGACAAAAAAGAAGTAAAATGCTCTAGTTGATACGTATATATCAGTTGAGCAAGTAAGCGAAGTACAACATTTCAAAACACAAAGAAAAAGCTACTGCAAATTAAGGTTAAGCCGTTAAACCGTTATCTCAAGAGAGTTATTCCTCAGAGAAGGCATGGGCCTTGACCCAGTCAAGGACTGTACCTGACCCAAAGAAAGGAACATCCTAAGGCACAACGCGTTGAAGCCAACACAATGCATCCTTCTTCAACTGAGACAACCAAATAATAAGAAAAGAATTGCTTTCAACGTCTGTACCACATTGCTTCAGTTTGAGAGTGCTTGCGCTATGATGTCTAGTAGTTGCTGGTCAGAAAGACTGGCATCTCCCAAGTCATTGAGTGTGCTTCTAGCCATGTCATGATCAATTTCTGAGCCAAAGTTGTTTAGATCTGATTGGAGCCTCACATACAGTAGCAAAACCTCGCCGGGTCAATCTGTTAACAATACAATGCATTTCGTTCAACTGCAATAGATTTCTGCTCTGCTCTTTGCATTATCATAGTGAGTGTGTGTTTTTCTTTTGGGGCGGGGGGCTTACATTGGAAGATGTGAAGCGCTTGAGTGAATCAGTTAGCTCGGTGATATTAGATAGAGAATTGGAAAATGCAAGCATGCTCATGGCCATTGTATAAAGAGACCTCTTACATCAGAAGAATTTCTACAAAGGCAAAAGGGCTGAAGCTTCGTCCTGATCAAAGGCAAAGAATTTCTCCTTGAGCAAACACCAACTGTCAGTGGTATGATAATTAATACAACAAAACCTCCTTTGTTGGTCTCTGCAATTGGACCAGAAAGGCCAAATACCAGCCAATGAAGAAATAATTACACAGTAGAAGACAGAAAGAGAAGAAGGGAAGTTAAAATACAAGGACCTAAACAAGACTTTCCCTCCTTTGATGGTGATAACCTAGATGACTGGCAAAGTGTTACTATTATTTGACCTTGTTTCAAACACCCGAAGATCAGAAGACAGTGTTAGCTGTATTTAATTTCCACGGAATGGCAAGTTCATAGGGGTTATCATTTGAGCCATGACCATCCTTCTTGGCCTGAATTGGTGGATCTAGCGAAAAGAAGGTTTGCTTATTCTGGCAATATGAGGGCTCTAGAGGAGTTTCAAAGGCTTTATCAAACTACAAGTGTTAAAGAATATATGCATTTGAAAAGGAAATCTTCTCGAATTTCACTAAAGCTTTCATTAGTGGATTGAAGGAGGATGTTAAGCATCTAGTGTTAGCCAAGAAACCTCTCTTCATACTGGGTGCCTTTGGATTAGCAAAGCATATGGAAATAGCTATTGATTAGCAAAGTAGAAAGAGTAAGATGGGGTTGAAAATGCAAAATGACAGTCCACAGCAGTGGCTAAAACAAGAGGGTTTGAACAGAAACCAGGGAATGGGAATCCTGGCAACAGAAATGCACTCATAGAACAAAGAAGAGCATTAGGCCTTTGTTTTCAATGTGGGGAGTGGGTCAAATTGAATATGCAGCTAGGTAATGCAGAGGAGGAGGGCGCGTTCGTTGCAGGTTCTGCAAGAAATTGAAGTGAATTAAAAAATTAAAGAAGAAGAGGAAGGAAACAAATGTCACAATGTGTGCAATATCTTCTAATCCACATGTTTGAGAGGGAGGCAATAAAGCAGTGTGCGCCTTGTTGGACAGTGGGAGCACACAAAGTTTCATCAGGGGACTGAAATGGTTGATTTCCAATTCGTTCCCGTAGTCATGATGGCTAAAGGTCAGAAAATGGTAACTGATGTTCAGTGCGAAGGTTTGAATTACTCACAACAAGGTTACCAGTTCAAAGACAACCTCAGAATTCTAGACAAGGGTATGATATGATCTTGGGTATAGACTGGTTAACCCAGTATAGGCCTATGCAAGTGGATTGGAACAAGAAGTGGATCTCCTTTTCAAAGGAAGGGAATCCTGTCAAATGGCAAATGAGGTGGCACAAGTTCAAATGTGTCGTTGACCGGGCAGTGAAATCATTTTGGCACAAGTGATGTCCTAGTGAAGACAAGGGCCAAAGAGTCTCAAAAGAATTGGAAGCATCAAGAAGTATAGAGATGTATTTAGGGAGCCTAAATCATTGCCACCCCCCCGAGCCTGGTTTCACAAACTCAGTGCCGCCTTGCTTGATTTCGGTTTTTGCGCCTCAAGCTACGACCCTTCTCTCTTTGTTGCTCACATTCAAGGTGCCACCATCATAATCATGGTCTATGTTGATGATATTCTTATCACAGCCAGCGACACTACCTTGCTCAATACTTGTATCCAACATCTTCACACACGGGTTGCACTTCAAGATCTAGGTCCTCTACACTACTTTTTGGGTATTTAAGTTAACTCCTCCTCTGGTCAGCTTCATCTGTCCCAAACAAAGTATATTCGATACCTTCTCTCGCGCACCAACATGCTCCAGGCCAAACCGTGCTCTACTCCAATGGCTGCAACCGCCTCCTTATCAATTCATGACGGGGACCCCTTTGAAGATCCTAAACTTTATCGTAGTGTCGTTGGCGCGCTTCAATATGCAACCATCACAAGACCAGATATTGCCTTTGCTGTGAATAAGGTATCCCAGTTTATGCATTCTCCCACCTCCTCTCACTGGATTGCTGTCAAGAGGATTTGACGGTTTGGCACTTTGACTCACGGCCTTACACTTTCCTTCTCTCACTCTCCATGCGTACAGTGACGCTTACTGGGCTGGCAGTGTTGATGATAGGAAATCTACGTCAGGCTTCTGCATTTTCCTTGGCCCAAATCTGATTTCCTGGCCAGAATAAGATAAAGTGGAGGAAGTACTTTCTTTCTATAGTAGTTACTCTAGTAGTGTACGTTAAAGAAGAAAACCAAAAGAAGATCAGATTACTTACATAACATAATATGCCTTGCTTCAACGTTTCCATCCGTTGCTTGCCTATTTATTAGTTTCCATCCCTCGCTTACTTTGAGTTGACAGAAAAGAAAGATTCAGTGTATAAAGCAGAAGCACACAATTTCATATATTTAATACTTTTGACTTCCAAGCTAAGTGAGTAGTTATTTCCTTTTCTCCAGGACAGGTAAGGGAGTAGCTTTATGACAGGAAAGCAAGGCCAGGGAAAGTGCAATTTATGGTGTACCCAGGCAGAAAATCCGTAGTTGCACTGAATAAATTGACAAGAAGAATTAATCAACTAGTATAGAAGAAAAGAATAAAGGAAGAAGGCCTGCCCTTCCTTCCGCTACCATAATCCAAGCAATACCTTTCTTTCTCATATACTAAATAGGAAAGTGCCGTAGTTTCACAATTCTTTATACTTAGCTTGTTAGTTACGACAAAGTCTTGTGCAACTAGAATCAATCCCTTCCCTTGTTGAGCTTGTTGCAAGAAAAGGCATGTTAGAATATATAAGCAAGTTCTTTTGTTCTAAGCAGTTTTTCCTAAACGTTCAATCCCAAGTAAATAGTAGTTTGATTGCTTAGTCTCGTAACGTAAGGCTTAGCGCCCTTGATTTGGAGCCTATGAGTAATAACTTTATTCTGCTTTCTTCTTGGCAAAGTACTTTTTTCAGTAGTTGACTTAGGCAAGTGGTTTAGCCTCTTTCGAGTGTAGCGGGAGAGCAAATAGAGCAATAGCCCTCCTATTCGAGACATGGCCCTGCCACCTCAAACTGTGATTAAAAAAGGAATGATGCAGCCAGGCAGGCTAAGTTTACCTTGAAAAGTAAGTAATAAGACGAAGACCCAATCTGCCCTACCTTCCTCTCCTAGTAGTAGGCACCTTTCATCACAAGTTAATACCAGCCCAGAGAGAAAACTCAAACTTATTTATATGGGAAAAAGCTTTCTGAGCATCGGCATGTAAATTCAAGATCCAAGTGCCAACGCTATTGTTCTTGAGAAATGCCTTTTATTTCAGTTCTGCTCAAAATATGTTTTTATCAGCTATCCACAATAATTGAAACTTATGCTCCCCCACGTAACTATATTAGTACTTTGAGGTGTAGTTTCAAAGTAGGCAAAGAAAGATTTGGAGTCTCAAAAGAAGTAGTTTATAAGGGCTGACTATAAGATAAGTTATTTCGGTTTTGATTCACTAAATTTGTTTGTTTAAAGTGCTCCCGCTCGAGAACGCTTTCCACCCACAAATCAAGGTCTAAGTCAAGTCAAAAGTGAAAAAGAAAAGATCAGTCTAATGAACGAGCAAAAAAGCATAAATAAACTGAAGCAAAGAAGCTCAAACTAAGCTTTAAGCCTTTATTTGATAATGGTACTTATATTACAAAAGAAAAGACACTCTCTTTTAGCTTAGACTAAGCCGATTCCTAGTGCTATAACTGAAATTGCCTCTCCGCTTATTTTAGACTATGTACTAAGTTTAAGTTCCTTGCCTTACACCTAGTTGAAAGATGGGTAGAGATTTTTATGTGTGACTTACTTGGGTGAATTTCAATGCTGATATGCTATGATTTTCATACTTCCTATTATGTATGGATCTTGCTTCGTGCTTTTTTCACTATTGGTTGGTAAATGTCTTCTAATTACTAAGTAAATTCCTGATTTTATTTTTCTTTGTGCAATGGTGCTTCTTGGGCGGAGCAGGGCTATTTGCTTCCTCTTCGGGCCCATCCATCAAGATCTTAATCGGAGAGTCTGCCCGTAGTCAAAGGTAATATTTCAGCTATTCTGCCTACTTCAGAGGCTATGTAGTCTTCCCCAGGTTCACTTTGACAAGCTGCCTAAGACCAGTAAGAAAGCTATTTTCTCGTGGAAATAAATTGAGTAAGGTTAGAAAGCAGCATGCTATTTTCACCCATAAAGTATAGCTTTGCTCGGAAGACTAGGGCGGCTAAGACTATATCTTTGATAGAATAGGTGTGCTCCTACTTGCTTTAATAAAGTCAAATGATGGATCAAGGTAGGTCTCTGACTTAGTGCTTGTACTAGTTGACTTCGAATTCAAGAGCTTTTTTCCCATTGACAAAGATAATAGCAACGTCTGCTAATCCCAACCTCTTTGATCCATACAAGCTTGGATAGGACTATATTAGCTTTCTGACACAACAAATAGTTCTTTTCTTCAACTATTAGAACTAAAAAACACAAGAAAAAAGAACTATTTACTACATAAGCTAGAAAGAAAACTACTTTATTAAATTAAGAAATACTTCTTTCTGTCTTTCTTGTAAGAAAGACTTCTGTCTTTCTTGAAAGCATATTATTCTCTTTATTCACTTTATTCTCCTACTTTATATAGTAAGTAATTTGAGACTTGATTTTCTTCTGTACGTACTTCTCATTAGTAGGCATAGGTGGGACTAAGCTTCCTATTCTTCTTACTAAGCCTTACGTACTAAATTAGTATTGTTATCCGCGCACGCACAACCGATGACTTAGTCTCCTCTCTCTACGCGATCAGGCTAAATGGGCTGATAAGAGAATATGAATTCTGACAAAACCCTGTACTTCTCCTCTTTCCCTGCTGCTCAGAGTGCTTAGTCTACAGCCGCCTACACAGTCAAGCAAGCGCCCGTAAAGAAAGCAAAAGTTGAGCTCCCGGAAGACCTTCTTCATACTCATATAACTTCCCCGGGCATGGTCTCTTGCTTGCATCTTCTCTTTACTATTATTCTTCTCAAAAAAATCTATACTGACTTTCTCACTACAAAAGACACAGCTTTTCAAGGTATGCGCGTTAGCCGGCTGCTGTGCCCTAACTAACTTATGTTCTTCTTTGCATTCCAAACTGAACTTGAGAACTAAACTACTTCCTACCAAATAGGATACTTACCTTTGAACTCCACTACTAACTTCTCTACGGCACTGTTCTACACAGCAAGCAAAGAACTACTATAGAAAGTACTTCCAATTCTCTATATTATAGCTGCTGCTTTATTCTCCGGAAGGACTTCTTTTGTCAATTCTGTGACTTACATATTAAAGCGATTGAAGAAGGCATATGAGTAACTTGTACGCATATTATGTTCTGGCTTTGCTATTAAAGAAAGAAAACTTTTATTCACTTACTTCTTTCTCTACTTTCTTTTATTATGTTCTCTTTCTTTTGTGTGTTTTTTAGTTCTGGGTCTAGAAATGCTTAAGTCAAAGGATCAGCTTTTTCTAGTTCTGAGTCAAAGTAAGTTCTTTATATTCCAACATACATTTTTCATCATCTTATATATATATATTAGTAATGTCAGGCAGGGTTTTTTTTTAGTTATTTCTTAGTTTGATTTTAAGTAGCAGGTGGAGGGCTATTGGCTTTCTTCTTATTACGTTCGATACAACTTTGGGTGTAGCTGGTGAGAGTGTAGAGAGAGCTCGTGATGTAAATTCCCCTTTTGAACTAATTGAATTGGACACTTACACGCCGCTACCGACCTACCTATTCTATACCAGCCTATGCCATGTCCCTATCAAAAGTCTCACCGTCCAATTTAGTATTTGAATCATTACCAACGACTCAATCAACTGATCAAAGAAGTCTATCCCTAGATTGATCATCGAAGAAGCAGCCCCGGTCTGAAAAGAACAGATATGGTCTGCCCAGGCAAGCAAGTATCGGGACAACTAGTTATTCGTTACTAGCAATGCTTCGTGGAACAAGTTAGCAACCGGTGTTCCCAAATACACATCCAGCCGAGAGGATCCTTTTTAGGGATATTCGACTGCAGCTCCATCTTTTCCTGCAGTTCCGGTACTTAGAAAATTGCCACCCCAGAAAGACCATTTCGGTCCCTTCCCAGAACTTCTTTCCACTCATAAAAAGAATCGGGATCAGCTCCAACATCCTCCGCTACATCTACTTAACGGCTTTTAGTTCGTACTTTCGTTTCGAACCTCTCTCTTCGAGGTTGGGTTAGCCTTAGCCCCCGCTTCTCTGGTTTCGGCTGCTTCTCTTTCGGTTTAGGTTGTTTTGTAAGTCAACTTAATCTTGATAAGGAGCTTTGGGTCTTCAAGTATGATGTAGTTAAGCAAAAATGGTGGAATTTCCATAAATGTGAGTTCCTTAAATCACACAAATTACCTTTTTCCTTTACTCTTCCGCTCCGTTCCAGAAATAGCGAACCAAGTGTACCTAGTAGATCAGGGAAAGAAAGCGCTCAATCCACGCACGAAAGAGGTCTCGTTTATAGCCTAAAATATCGCTAGTGTTCTTTTAGACTCACGTCAAACGTTGCCCTTTTTTCTCGCCCACTCATCTTTCTTTATCAAGGCTTAAATCTTACTTACTTGTCCGTGTTGTCCTTATCTGCCGCTTCATCTGGTTGCCTCCTCGCCTCACTTCCACTAGAAGTTATTCTTTATAGGACGGACAAACGCCAGTCACGATGGTCATTGTCCACCGGAAATCTTCGATTATTTTATGCAGGCGGAGGAGTTAGTTTTCCCTTTTTAGTTATTAGATTGTGTTTATGTGGACACATGTTGTTTTTAGTGCTCACATTATATTAGATTCTCATCCCTTCTGTGCGTTCCGGGGCTTACTCTTCTTATTGGGACTTGGGTTCTATGGAATACGCATGCATATATTGTGGTGCTCTCTTCTGGTTTCGAGAGGCTTCGAGTGTAACACAATAAGGTGGTATTCCATACTACCCATTGTGTTGTCACGGTGGCAGAGTACGCTTGCCGCCTGCTAGGCATCCACCAGAGTTGTTGCGTTGGCTCCTTCCTATGCCCGTGGATCGGAGGGTATAAAATTCCGAGAAGGTATTCGCGCGTATAATTCGCTTTTTGCTTTCTCTTCTATGGGTGCAAAGGTTGATCAATTGATAGAGCAATCTAGGGGTCCTTATGTATATAAAATATCAGGGCAAGTCTATCATAGAATCGGGTCGTTACTACTAGAGGATGGCCAACCACCTAAGTACGCTCAGAACTATGTATATGATTCGTTCGATGAAGTTGAAGATCGGATCTCTGCTCTTCAAAACGAATCACAGCGCGCAAGAATTGATAGGCGGAACGTCGCGAGTCTGACAAATATGCTTGACAGACAGTAATAATTGGCTTGCTCAAGCTTTTAGGAAGGCTAAAGATCGATGTGCCAGAGGATGATTGCCTTCCGATGTCACAACGATTTGCGGGGAATCGGCGCGGAGATTGCTTTCAATATGAACAGCCATCGTGTTCAGAAGTTGCTGGTCTTGTAGTTGGCAATTTCGATAGATAAGAAACAGGAAGGGATTTCATTATCGAGCACAAAACAGGGGGGCTTCAACGTACGTATAACTCATGATCATCCATCGCTTATGGCATTACAGTATCCTCTCATATGGAAATAAGGCGAGGATGGATTTTGGCAACAGAATATGACCTGGAAGCTGCCACTTCTACTCTTGCCCGAAATCATATTACTATGAAAAAAGACTATGCGTATCGATTTAACTATAGGCCCCATGAAGGTGACACGCTTTTGAGGAGTGGTAGGCTATTCCAACAGCATTCAGTAGATTCATATGCATGTATTGAACAGTTCAGGATCCACTACAAAAAGAAAGCACCAAACGTTGTAAGTACATAAAAACATCCTGACCCGGGGCCCCCTCTGGGGAAAGTTATAAAGAAAGAATCCCTACCTACTTTATTCAGAACTATAATAAAGACTGGACAATGATCACTTAAGGTGCTGTGGCAACCCTCATCCCACTACCACAGCGCACTCACCCGACCACTGGGTGCAGTGCTCCCTCGTCGAGCCTACTCACTTGCCAAGGACTACCATAGACCGGTCTTTCTTTTAAATAGTCCTCTCACGCATATTCCTTTACTACCAAAGTAATGCATATCCGGGGTGGGTGACTTACCTTTTCAACATACTTCTTTTCCTTGCTATCTATCAAAAAGCCAATACCCACGCTCGCTTATAAGCTTACCAGTTCAAACCTCCTTGCTCTGCCTTTTATACCAGATGCCTCTCTTAAACCAAGGCATACTCTACTGGCTTTCCTTCTCTAAACTATTCTTTCTGTGCTATTCCATGCATACTTGAGCTACAGCCTTTTGAAACCCACAACCTTTTTCACTTGAAAGAAATGCCTATCTACCCGCTCTAAAAAAGAAAAGAATGCATCTAACTTGACTTAGATTTTGATACATACTAGAGAAAAGGACAGCAAGCAACGCGCCCTTGCTTCTTTATGAAATTAAAAGAACTACTTGAAACACTACTTAAACAACATTTTATACTATTTATTCCTTTATTCTGCTATTATTGTCTTCACCTCCGAGCCCAGTCGTTCTAGCAGCGGCGGTAAGAGACCAAGAAAAAAGCACTGAAAGGAATGAGCCAGATAAAGATACTGCAGTCCAGTCTTCGTTGGAGACTATAGGCTTCAGCTTACGGCACTATTTTCTTCTCTAAATAAAGAGGAATACACTATTGAAGTGGACGAACTGGGTTCATAATTCCTTTAAGTAGCTGAGGTAAGCAAAGAAAAGGAAAGAGCAAAAAGAAGAATTTCGTGAAAATGAACCTGGCTTAATGAAAGAAGTCAGATACTATCGGATGGAAGTCAATGCACATATGAAAATAAACTATTTTTTATATTATGAGATTGAAAAGAAAGAACGAAACGAATGAAAGCGCCACTACACACACGGGTTTTTTGCTGTCTACCCAGCGAGCGATGTAGCGAGCTTATTCCTTATGTTTGCAGTCTGATTCTTTCAAACGTGAAGGGGAAGCTGAGATTGGAAATGAGGCTTATACGCTTAACT
>Ga0265324_10000336_pt1 | contig 34649 bp, 29 predicted proteins | sample 41419metaG_FD_198634 | JGI IMG/M metagenome (GOLD analysis project Ga0265324, IMG submission 198634) | Rhizosphere microbial communities from Carex aquatilis grown in University of Washington, Seatle, WA, United States - 4-14-19 metaG | ecosystem: Host-associated > Plants > Roots > Rhizosphere...
CAGTCGCAGAGTCGCAGGAGGAGTTTGACCGGTTGTGCGATGACCGCGAGAGGCGGCGCAGTTGGTTCGTCGGCTTTCTTTTTACCGAGGTTCGCAAGCTGCGCGGCGAGCTAGTCACCGGCAAGTGCTACAGTTGCAAGATTCCACTATCACTTGGCGGACAGTTGGAGCCAGACAATTTTGAGCAGACCGATTTGCAGGTGCATTATTCGATATTTGGTCAGCTTCACCAGCAGACGAGGCACTTGCCAGCTGGCACGAAGATTGACACCATCAAGATTGAGTCACCCTATGAAATCAAGAAGCCGAAAAGTTGGTGGCAGAGACTTGTGGTTTAGTTTCACATTTGTAGTGCGATCAATGAGTCAGTAGCCGTCTTTTTCCCCGCCTTTTTGCCGCCGCCTGCCCGGAGTCAAAGCAGGATTTGAACAACCAAGGCGCAAAGTTAAAACGAATCCGGCTGGGCGTCTTCGCGCCTTCGCTGTTCCCTTTCTTCCCCGCCTGAAAATTATTTCAAAATAATTGTCTGCCGGCCGGCGCGGGCGGACATCACACAATAGATGGGCGGTTTACGGGTCGGGACAGCGGTTCCGGCCACTTTTTAGCGTAACTGCCATTCGGCCAGACGGTTGCGGCAGGTTTCAAGTTCGGGAACGCCGGGAAAATGACCGGGAAAAGGGTTTTTAACGCATTATAAATGGTTTTGCAGACATTGGAACGGACGTTTAACGCGTTGGCAGGCAGGTTGAAGACGTTGGAACGTAGGGTTAACGCGTTTGAAGGGAAATTCAAGACGTTGGACGGCGTTTTTAAGGCGTTGAGAAAACGGTCAAACGTGTGGGAAAAGTTTTCCAAGACGTTGGCGGGAAAGTCAAAGACGTTGGCAATGGTTTTCCCGGTCCGGATCGAAGCCGCCAAGACAGGTGCTGGCGCAGTGCAAGTCTGAACCAAAATAAACCGGCAGGTGCCATGAACTTCTACGATACGCCCGGTCTCACCTACGACAGCGGCGCACTCTACGATGACGCAGCGGCTCCGCCACAACCAAAACATAAAATGGCCAAAGTTAAATTCACCCTGAAAAACGTCCCGGACGGCGACGCCATCCAAACGTGCAGCGACTTGAAAACGGCGTTGACCGGCAACGCGAACTTCACCACGCCGCCGATCACGCCGGTGGCGTTCGGCACGCTCATCACCACGGCGCAGAGCAAACTCACCGCCAGCGACAACGCGGCGGCGGCTTCCAAACAGGCCACGGCGGACAAGGACACGGCCATCGCGGCGATGGCGGCGGCGGCGAGCCAGCTCGTCGCCTATGTGGACCTCACGGCGAACGGCGACGAATCCAAAATCTTGAGCGCGGGCCTCTCCGTCCGCGCCGCGCGCGCGCCACAAACCGTGCCGGCGCAGGTGACGAACCTTTCACTCACGACGAGCGATTACGCGGGCGCGCTGGATGCGCATTGGGATGCGTTGAGCGGCGCGAAATCGTTCGAGGTGCAGGCGAGTCCCGATCCGTTCACGACCGCGAGCTGGGTGACGGCGGACACGGTGACGAATTCCAAGACGTCGCTGGCGGGCTTCACGAGCGGCGCGAAAATCTGGGTGCGCGTGCGCGCCATCAACAGCGCCGGCAAAGGCGCGTGGAGTGACCCGGCGGTGAAGGTGGTGCCGTAAATTCCCAATGCGGAAGGGCGAGTGCGGAGCGCGGAATGGTTTTACTCCGCAATCCGCACTCCAAATTCCGCACTTATAATTATGCCCTTCGATGCCACCTTGCCCGCGAACGGTTCGCCGATTGTCGCGGCGGAATTAAGAAACCAGTTCAATGCGCTCAAGGCGCTCGTGGATGCGCAGTCGGCGCAGCTCGCGGCGTGGCAGGCGCAATTCGCGTCGCTGGTGCCGGTGGTGACGCGGTCGGCGGGCGGCATATGGACGCTGGCTTACGCGGGGCCGGCGCTGGATTACTGGCAGGTGTGGGTGCGTTACGAGGGGAGCGAGGCGTGGTCGGAGTCCGGGGAGTTGCCGACCAGCGCCTTTCCCGCGGCGGATGCGGACCTCGTGCCCGACGGCACGCCGTGGTGGCAGATCAAGTTTTGCGGCGAGAACGGCGACGGGAAACCGGTGACGCCGTTCAGCAACATCATTTCCTTCGGCCCGGTGCCGGCGTCTTGATTCCGCGCCAGCCGGGCGGTGGCTCAAACAAAAAAATCCCCGACCTGATGGCCGGGGATTTTTGAAAGCGGCAGTTATTATTCCTGCACGAACTTGATGGAGCGGGATTTCTCCGAGCGCTTGCGCTTGTTCTCGTCGAGTTCCTTTTTGCGGAGGCGCAGGTTCTTCGGCGTGGCTTCCACGTATTCGTCCACGTCAATGTATTCCAGCGCGCGTTCCAGCGAGAGCTTCATCGGCGGCGAGAGGGCGATGCCCTTGCCGTCGCCCTGCGAACGCATGTTGGTCAGGCGCTTTTCCTTCACGGGGTTCACCGGGATGTCATTCTCGCGGGCGTTTTCGCCGACGATCATGCCGGTGTAAACCATGTCGCCGGCCTCGATCATCAGGCGGCCGCGTTCCTGCACCATGTTCAGCGCGTAGCTGGTGGCTTCGCCGGAATCCATGGAGACGAGCGAACCATTCTTGCGCGCGGCGATCTCGCCGCAGTCCGGACCGTATTCGTGGAAGAGATGGCTCATCACGCCCATGCCCTTGGTGGAGTTTACGAGGTCGGTCTCGAATCCGATGAGGCCGCGCATCGGGACGAGCGCCTCGACGGAGACCTGGTTGCCGACGTGCGCCATGTTGGTGATCTGCGCCTTGCGGTTGGAAAGATTTTCCATGATGGTGCCGAGGCAGTCGTTCGGGATTTCCACGAACAGCTTTTCAATCGGTTCCAGCAATTCGCCGGCGGGACCTTTTTTCCAGAGCACTTCGGGACGCGAGACGAGGACTTCGTAGCCTTCGCGGCGCATCTGTTCGACGAGAATGGCGATCTGCATTTCGCCGCGGCCGCTGACCGCGAAAATCTTCGGGTCGGCTGTCTGCGCAATGCGCAGCGCGACGTTGGTGCGGATTTCCTTCACGAGGCGGTCCCAGATGTGGCGCGCGGTGACGAGCTTGCCGTCCTGGCCGGCGAGCGGTCCGTCGTTCACGGCGAATTCCATCTGGATGGTCGGCGGATCAATCGGGATGTAGGGCAGGGTGGCGCGCAATTCGGAATCGCAAATCGTTTCGCCGATGAACACTTCCTCGAAACCCGCGAGGCCGACGATGTCGCCGGCGTGGGCTTCCTGGATTTCGATGCGCTTCATGCCCTCGAAATGGTAGATCATCGTGATCTTGCCCTTGGAAATCTTGCCGTTGCCGTGGCGGCAGATGGCCGGATCGCCAATTTTGATTTTGCCTTCGACAATTTTGCCGAACGCGATACGACCGACGTAATCGTTGTAATCCAAGTTGGCCACGAGCAACTGGAAACCTTCGCCGGCCTTGGCGCGCGGCGGCGGAATGTGTTTCACGATCGCATCGAACAGCGGCTCCATCGTGCCGCTGGCGTGGTCGAGTTCCACCTTGGCGTAACCGGCCTTGGCGGAAGCGTAGATGAACGGAAAGTCGAGCTGCTCGTCGGTCGCGTTGAGCGACATGAACAGTTCAAACACGAGGTCGAGAACCTTCTTCGGGTTGGCGTTCTCGCGGTCAATCTTGTTGATGACGACAATCGGCTTGGCACCGGCTTCGAGCGCTTTGCGCAGCACGAAGCGCGTCTGCGCCTGCGGGCCTTCCGAGGAATCCACCACGAGCAGCACGCCGTCAATCATGTTCATGATGCGTTCCACCTCGCCGCCGAAATCTGCGTGGCCGGGGGTGTCCACGATGTTGATGGCGTAATCCTTGTATTTGAACGCGGCGTTCTTGGCGCGGATGGTGATGCCCTTTTCCTTTTCAAGGTCCATCGAATCCATGAGGCGCTCCTCGGACGATTCGTGCTGGTTGGCGCGGAACGTGCCGGACTGCTTCAGGAGGCAGTCCACCAAGGTGGTTTTGCCATGATCAACGTGCGCGATGATGGCGATGTTGCGGATGTGTAACATATCGTAAATGACCGGTTCACTCACCCCGCCAAAATACCAGACGCGCCAGACGGACGCGAAGGGGAAACAGCGGATTTACCGGGCTGCGTATAATGGAGATTTATGGCGAAAGGTCAAGCCAAGCGTGGCGGAAAAATGGATTGTCACGCGTTTGTGACGTCAGGCGGCGCACGCTCAAAACAAACTCGCCTGCTGCAGGGTGCGGGTCTCGGCGGCCACGGGACTTTTGAAAGTAGTGAGCGCCACCTGCCGCGCGGCTTTGGAATGCAACTGCTTCAGCTTGGTAATCTCGCGGTTCGCCAAGCCGTCGCAGCGTTCGTTGTCGGCATGGCCCGCGTGGCCTTTGACCCATTTCCAAGTGACGCGGTGCCGCGCGACCAGTTCATCCAGGCGTTTCCACAGATCCACATTCTTGACCGGCTCCTTGGTGGCCGTCACCCAGCCTTTGCGCTTCCAACCGCTGATCCACTGGGTGATGCCATTCTTGAGATACTGCGAATCCGTGAAGACGCAGACCTCGCTGCGTTCCGTGAGCGTGGCGAGCGATTCGATGGCCGCACGCATTTCCATGCGATTGTTGGTGGTCGCGAGTTCGCCGCCGGAGATTTCGCGGACGGCTGCGCCGCAACGCACCACCGCGCCCCAGCCGCCGGGGCCGGGATTTCCCTCGCAACCCCCATCGGTGTAAATGACCACGGAATTCATTCGTCCAATGGCTAAACCAGTTTCTTCAAGCGCGGATCCTCGGCCAGCTTCTTGACCAGCTCCTTGATTTTCTGCGCCTGCGATTTGTGCGCCAGCAAAACGGCGTCGTCCGTCTGCACGAGAATGGAATCGCGCAGGCCGACCACGGCGATGGGCGTGCGGTGCTTGGTGCGCGCATCGTAGATGATGTTCCGCGCGGCGTCCACGTGGATGAAATCTGCCACGGCGGCGTTGCCCTCGGCGTCCTGCTTGATGTGCCGGGCGAGCGCCGGCCACGCGCCGAGGTCGTCCCACTCGAACGCGCCGTCGGCCACAATGACGTTCTGCGCCTTTTCCATGAGCGCGAAATCAATCGAGATTTTTTTGATGGCCGGATATTCCTTCGCGAGAACTTTCGCGAGCTTGGCGGGATTGTTGGCGACCTTGAACCACCGCTGGCACGCGGCGAACATCTCCGGCTGATGTTTCTCCAGACCGTTCGTGACGGTGATGAAACTCCAGACGAACATCCCGGCGTTCCAGCGATACTGGCCGCTGTTGACGTATTCTTGCGCGGTTTCGTAATTCGGTTTCTCCACGAAGCGCTCGGCCTTGAAGAAAATCGTCTTGGTCTTCTTGCCGCCGGCGGGTGTGGGCAATTCCGCGCCGGTCTGGATGTAGCCGTAGCCGGTCGCCGGCTCGGTCGGCTTGATGCCGATGGTAACAATCGCCTGCCCCTGCGCGGCGACGTCAAACGCGTCGGACAAAATCTGCTGAAATTTCTTCGCGTCTGGGATGACGTGATCCGCCGGCAGCACGGCCATCACGCCGGTGGTGGAACGCGCACCGACGAGCGCCGCGCCGAGCGTGACGGCGGCGCAGGTATCGCGGCCCATTGGCTCGGCGACGACGTTGTCCTTCGGCAGTTTTGGCAACTGCTTGCGCACCTCGGCCACCTGCGCGGCGTTGGTGATGATGAAAATGTTTTTCACCGGCACGAGCGCTAGCACATTGTCCACGGCCTGTTGGAGAAAGGAGCGTTTGCCGAAGAGCGTGAGCAGTTGCTTGGGCATTTTCTCCCGGCTCAACGGCCAGAAGCGCTCGCCGCGCCCTCCGGCCATGATGATGACGAAACGGTCGGCGTTGCTTTTGGTGGTGGTTTTCATTTAATTTGGGAAAGGCTAACACTGGCGAAAAGCCGATGGCAAGCCTCGGGTGAACGGCGTCCGGATATCCGCCAGGTAAAGGATTTCGGGCGGACAATTGGTGCTAACAATTTGGCAAATGGGAGGTTGACAAAATTGGTCAACGGTCATAATAATTCAAAGACATCTGGTTCAACTGCCGGATGGGGGAACCGGGAACGTTCCTGCAAATCAACTAATCCACAAAACAAACGTAAGGAAGAACCACCATATGAAACTAACTAAACTTGCCTTCGTGGCCCTGTCGGCCACGCTTGTATTCGGAGCCAAATCCGCTGTGGCCGCACCGGAATTCGCCGGCACCACGACGGACAACGAGAAGCTCCAGTTCAACTTGACGCTCCTGTCGCAAAACCCGGATGTCAACAAAGCCCATACCACCATTTGGAGCTTCAACAAGACCAAGCTGACCAACAAGGACATCCTGGCGTTGCTCGCCAATATGGCCAACACCACCTGGCCGGCTGGTGCGCAGTTGGAATACATCTATGACGGTTCCCGCAACGAGGTGGATGACCAACTCGTGGTCGCCGACCGCACCGGCACCAACATCCTGTTCTTCGCCGGCGACGGCGTGGATAACAGTTTTGCCTATGGTTATTTTGACTTCGATCCGTTTGACACCCAAGGCGTCTATGCGGGCAATACGACCACCCAATCCCCTGTAGGTCAGGAATCCTACGCTGAAGTTTATTTCGCCGATTTTGAATTCTATGCGGATTTCAACTACAACACTGACACCGTAGTTTCGAGTTCCAAAGTCGCCCAGACTTCTTCGAGTTACTGGGATCTCTGGGGTGGCGGTTCGACGACTGAAACCGGCGGCGATAAATGGACGCCTTACTCCGACATTGGTTTCGACAACCTGAGCGTCGCCTTGATTGGTGGCGGTTATTACAATGACAACAGTCAGAACTTCCTGACCGGCACCGTGCTCGGCGTGGAACAATGGAACAGTGTCAACCAGGCCAACCCTGCGGCCGTGGTGAAGGCGATCGGCCACAAGTCCGCGAAGAAGCACTAAGTTTAACTGACAAGGCAAGCTGGTTCGATGCGGCAAGGCTGCATCGAACCAGCTTTTTTAGGATAAACCCCGGCTGACCTGCTGTTAAAATGAATTTTCTGCCTTTGAAGTTATGGCTGGTGGCGATGGCTTTGAGCCTTTGCGTCCACGCCGCCGCCGCCGAAAAGCCGGCCGCCGGCACCAATGCCGCGCCGCTCGTGACGGCCACGAATGTCGTGGCCGGAACCAATGCGCCCTCGGAAAAGGAGATTGCGCACCAAAAACAAATCCATGACACCATTGAATATCTGGTCAGCCTGCAGATGAACAGCGACGCCGCCTCGCTCGCGGCCCTCCTCGCCGGGATGACCAATGCCGAGCCGCTGGTCCGCAAGGCCGCGCTCAACGCCGTCATCCAGTTCAACGATCGCTCGGCCATTCCTGAACTGCAAAAAATCGCCGAGGCCACGGTGGATCCCTTTGAAAAGGTGGACATCCTCAAGGCGATTGACTACATCAAGCTGCCGTCGTTCACCGAAATGATGGCCTACCAGAATTCGTTGAAAAAGGCCCGGCTTCAGACCAACGGCGTGCCCGCAGTGACCAACACTCCGGCTGTCGGCACCAATACGCCAGTGGCCGCGCATCCGTAAAATGTTCTCGCGTTCCCCGCCCGGTTTGGAACAAATTGGGAGCCACCGCGCCCGGTGAAACATGCATGAGACCCAAATTTGTCATCGCCCTATTTTTGATCGCGGGAATTTTCAGCGGCGGCGCGATTTATTTAAAACACCGGTTTGCGCCGGCGGCGACGCCGGTGGCGACGGAAGCCGTGGCGGTACCCGCGCCGGAGCCGCCGCAGAAAAATGCGGTGGCCGATTTGCCGCCGTTGCCGCTGCCCGCGTCCGTGCCGGCCCCGGTTCCCGTCCTGTCGCCGGAACAGCAGCTCGCCGCCATGGACGCAGAAATAGAGAGGCTCCGCGTGGCGGGCTTGAGCGATGATCCGGCGGATTTGGCAATCATCCTGACCAACCTGAACAATCCCGAAAAAGAAATCCGCGAGGCCGCCCTCAACGCCGCCATGCAGTACGGCAGCACCAACGCCATTCCCGCGCTGCTCACCGCCGCCACGAACGCGGTTGACCCGAAGGAGAAAATTGAACTCACCGAGGCCGCCGAATTCATCGCGCTGCCGAGCCTGGCGTTCAACACGAACGCCGTTCCGCAGACGCCAGAGCAGATCCAGGCCGACCAAGAGAAGCGGAACCAGATGCAGGCCGACCGGCAGGGCCGATTGCAAAGCCGTCAGCGCGCGCCCGGCCAGAATCAAAATGCCCAGCCCGCGATGGATCCCAATGCCGTCCCGCCGGAAGGCAATCAAAACCAGTAGCCGGTCTTACAAAGTTTTCACCGCGTCCGCCAGCGACTTCACGAACCCGCCGACCTTCGCCACCAGTTCCGGCGATTGGCCGTGCGTGGCAATCTGATTCACAATGGCGCTGCCCACCACGCACGCGTCCCCCGCCGAGGCGACCGCCTTGGCCTGGTCGGGATTGGAGATGCCGAAGCCGATGGCGATGGGTAATTCCGTGTGCGCGCGGATTTTGGCGACTTGGGCACCGAGATCCGTGGCCACGCTCGTCTGCATGCCCGTCACGCCCACGCGCGAGATGTAATAAATGAAACCGCTGCCGCGCTTCACGATGAGTTCCATACGGTCTTCCGGCGTCGTCGGCGCGACGAGATAAATGGGGCAGAGACTGGCCGACTGCATCAGCGCCTCGTAGTTGTCCGATTCCTCCGGCGGCAAATCGAGGACGAGCAAACCATCCACGCCGGCCTGCGCACAGCCGGCAATGAATTTTTCCAGCCCGACCTTGTGGATGAGGTTGAAATAAATGTAGAGGACGATGGGAATCTGCGACTGTTTGCGGATATCTGCGATGGTCGCCAGCAGTTTCGGCGGCGTGGTGCCGGATTCGAGGCCGCGCTGGGCGGCGAGTTGGTTCACCAAACCATCGGCCAGCGGATCGCTGAACGGCACGCCGAGTTCCAGCACGGCCACGCCGGCCTGGTCGAAGGCCAGCGCGAGGTCGTGTGTCGCTTGCAGATGCGGATCGCCCGCGCCGATGTAAACGACGAGGCCCTTTTTCCCGGCGGACTTGAGCTGCGCGAATTTCGCGACGATACGGTTCATGTGCGGCAAAGTTTCGAGTTTCAGCCGTCAGGTTTCAAGCGGCAAGTTTCAAGAAGAAGGTCGTTTTCTTCTTAAGTCAGCTTATTTACATCCGATAGAAGGCTGAACAAATCTATTCAAGCGCTCCAGGGCCGTGATGGGATTTGGATAAATCGAAAAACGCCTCTATTTTACCATGAGCAAGACCATTGAATTAAATCCGGTCACGCGCATCGAAGGCCATCTGGCGATCAAGGTGGAAGTCGAGGATGGCAAGGTGGCGAAAGCCTATGTCGCCGGCGAAATGTTCCGCGGCTTCGAGAAAATCCTGCGCGGCCGCGATCCGCTGGACGCCCAGCATGTGACGCAGCGCATCTGCGGTGTCTGTCCGGTGGAACACGGCACGGCTTCCGTGCTGGCGCAGGAAATGGCTTACAACCTGACGCCGCCGCCCAACGGCTTTCTGGCGCGTTATCTTCTGCAGGCGGCAAATTTCCTGATGTCGCACATCACGCATTTTTACATTTTGTCCGGGCCGGATTTTGTGGATGTGGCGAAGATTGCGGACTACCAGGGCAGCGATCCCGCGCTGGTGGCGCTGCGGAACTGGGTGAAGTCGCAGCTCAACTCGCGCTCGGTGGTGCCCGGCGGACCGTTCCTGCCGCGTTATGCCGCCCAGTATTTGCAGGATGCCGACGCCAATTACACCATTCTCCGGCATTATCTGGAAGCGATTGAAATGCGGACGCTGGCGCATCGCATGGGCGCGATTTTTGGCGGCAAGCTGCCGCACGCCGCCACGCTGGTGCCGGGCGGCATCACGGAAAAAATGACGGCGCTGAAGATCAGCGAATATCGTTCCGCCCTGGATACGCTGCGCGATTTTGTGGAGCAGTCGTATCTGCCGGACGTGGTCGCGGTGGCCAAGGCGTTTCCGGATTATTTTACGGTGGGCAAGGGCTGTGGCAATTACCTGTCTTATGGCGTGTTTCCCATAACGGCCGGCAACGCCACCAAGCTCCTGCCCGCCGGGGTTTTGCTGGAAGGAAAATTGCAGCCGCTCAATCCGGACGCCATCGCCGAGGAAGTTGGCTATTCACGGTATTCCTCCGGTTCGGGCTTGAGTCCGTATGTCGGCGAAACGGTCGCCGCGCCGGACAAAGCCGCCGCCTATTCCTGGCTCAAGGCCCCGCGCTACCACAACAAGGTCATGGAAGTCGGCCCGCTGGCCCGCGTGATGGTGGGTTGTCAGGACGGCCAGAACGCGGCGCTCAAGAGTGCCGTGGACGCGTTGCTCAAGGAGGTTGGACGCGAAGCCGGCGATTTGAATTCGGTCCTGGGCCGGCATGCCGCGCGGGCACTGGAATGCAAATTCATCATTGACCAGTGCGACCAATGGCTGGATCAGGCGACACCCGATGCGCCGACATTCACCGACTTTTCCATCCCCGAAACCGGTCGCGGCTGCGGCCTGACGGAAGCCGCGCGCGGCGCGCTGGGACACTGGCTGGAAGTCAAAGATTCCAAAATCAGCAATTACCAATGCGTGGTGCCGACGACGTGGAACTGTTCGCCGCGCGACGATCGCGGGGTGCCGGGCACGGTGGAGCAGGCGCTCGTGGGGCTGCCGATCGCTGATCCGCAAAATCCGATTGAAGCGGCGCGCGTGGTGCGCTCGTTCGATCCCTGCCTGGCCTGCGCCGTGCATTAAACCAGAGCCGATTTGAATGAACTAAGCCGCCGTTCCTTTCTTGAACTCAGCGCCAAACTCTGCGCCGCCATGGGGCTGGGTGCCGGCATGATTCCGCAACTGGCCGCGGCCGCCGAGGAACTCGCCGCCGGCCACGCGCCGGTGTTGTGGTTGCAGGGACAAAGCTGCTCCGGTTGTTCCATCTCGCTGCTGGATGCCGAGTCCATCCGTCCCGTCAAATTGCTCACCAGCTATATTAATCTGTCCTTTCACCAAACTTTGTCCACCGCCACCGGGGAAGCAGCCGTGGCCACGGTGAACAAAATCATCGCCGCCGGCGGCTATATTTTGATCGCCGAGGGCGCGGTGCCGGCCGGGATGCCGAAAGCCTGTTCGTTCGGCGGCGAATTGTTTGGCGATCAACTGGTGCGCGCGGCCAAGGGAGCCAAGGCGATTATCGCCATCGGTTCCTGCGCCGCGTTTGGCGGGATTCCCGCCGCGGAAAACAATCCCACCGGGGCCGTGAGCGTGCCGCAATATCTCAAAGACAAAGGGATCACCACGCCCACCATTTTGACGCCCGGTTGTCCGTGTCATCCCGACTGGTTACTGGGCACCGTGACCCATGCGCTCAAAGTGGGCATCCCGCCGCTGGATTTCATGGGCCGGCCCAAGGCGTTTTACGGAAGGCTCATTCACGATCAATGCCCGCGTTTTGCCGACTACGAGCGGGAACACTTCGCGAAGACCTTTGGCGAGGACGGCTGCCTCTTCAAGCTCGGCTGCCTCGGCCCGATCACGCACACCGACTGTTCGGTGCGGCCATGGAACGGCGGCGTCAATTCCTGCATCCGCGCCGGCGCGCCGTGCATTGGCTGCGGTGGCGAACAATTTGCCGCCCAGGCGGACGTATCGTTCATCACCAAAAAACGCGCCGCGGAAAAATCCGACAAAACCGCATGAACCTGCACTTCAAACCCATACTCTGGCTCGTTGGCGGCATTGTCGTCGCGTTCGCGCTGTCGCTCGGGGTCCAGCTTTACCGCAACACCACGCTCCAACAGCGGCTGGCGGATGAAAACACCGCGCTGATTGAAAAGAGCGAGTGGAACAACGCGGAGAATGTCTTTCAGGCCGGACAAACCAGCGTCCAAAACTCGCTGGAACGCGGCGAGATGGAAAAGTTCGTCAACCGATTGCAAGACCAGCGCAACATGAAGGGAATGCTGGAATTTTCCCTGTTCAATCCGGAAGGCGACGTGACGTATTCCTCCGATCCCCAGTTCCTGAAAAAGACGCTGCCGGCCGAGGTGGGCGCCATTTTGCAGGCCAAGCCCGAACGCTACAAACGTCTGACCACCGACGCCTTTGAAATTTACGAGCCGCAAATCGTGGTCGCCGATTGCATCCGCTGCCATACGACTTGGAAGAAGGGCAGTTCCGGCGGCACGCTGCTGTGCCGCTTGTCCACCGAGGGTCTGGTGCAAACCAAGCAGGCTTCCGCCGTTTCCATGACCAAGATGAAGTCGTCACAGATCATCAGCGGCGTGGTGATCACGATCATCATCGCCGGCTTTTTCGTGGTGCTCGCCGTCGTGGTGGTGCAAAAGCAAATCACGGCGCCGCTGAACGTGGTGTTGGGTCATCTTACCGGGGCCTCGGATCAGGTGCGCGCCTTTGCTCAACAAATTGGCACGGCCAGCCAGTCGCTGGCCGAAGGCGCCAGCGAGCAGGCCGCCTCGCTGGAGGAGACCAGCGCCTCCTTGGAAGAACTGTCGTCCATGACCAGGCGCAATGCCGAGAATGCGCAGGAAGTAAAAGATTTGGCCGGCAAAACCCGCACGGTCACCGAGTCGGGCACGGCCGAGATCCAGCACATGAACCAGGCGATGGCCGACATCAAGGCCGCCAGCAACAATATTTCCAAGATCATCAAGTCCATTGATGAAATCGCCTTCCAGACCAACATCCTCGCGCTCAATGCCGCCGTCGAGGCCGCCCGCGCCGGCGAGGCCGGGGCGGGGTTTGCCGTGGTCGCCGACGAGGTGCGCAGTCTGGCCCGGCGCAGCGCCACCGCCGCCCGCGAGACCGCCGAGAAAATCGAGGATTCCATCGGCAAGAGCGAACGTGGCGTCCAGATCAGCGAGCAGGTTTCCAAATGCTTCGACGAAATCGCGGACAAAATCCGCAAGGTGGATGATCTGGTGGCCAGCATCGCCAGCGCGTCCAAGGAGCAAAGCCACGGCATCAGCCAGCTCAACGCCGCCGTCGGCGAAATGGACAAGGTGACCCAGTCCAACGCGGCCAGTTCCGAGGAGAGCGCCGGCGCCGCGCTGGAACTCAACACTCAGGCTGATGCCTTGAAGGAAGCGCTGGAACAGATGACCAAACTGATGGCGGGAGCCAAAGCCGCCGCGGAAACGGAAGCGGAAACCACCGGCATCCGGCCGCCACCCACCCATGGCCGGCAACTTATTCCATCGAGCCACACCCGCTCCCGCACGACCTCCCCGGAGATCAGCCGACGGAACTGAAAATTTCCGGCCGGCGCGTGGCAAGGCTTTCACCAGTCCTTTGCCACGTCGCGCCTCGGCGGCGGGGCGCGAAGCAAAGAAGCAGATTTGACCGTGCGCCGGATTTCTCGCACACTCCCGGCATGGCAAGCAGCTTTGGACAATTGTTCCGCATCTCGACGTGGGGCGAGTCCCACGGCGGTGGCGTGGGCGTCGTGGTGGACGGCTGTCCGCCGCGTCTAAAACTTTCCGAGGCCGACATCCAGCCCGATCTCGACCGGCGGCGTCCCGGCCAGTCCAAGATCACCACGCCGCGCAAGGAATCCGACACGGTGCAGATCATGTCCGGCATTTCCATGACCGGCAAAACCCTCGGCACGCCAATCTGCCTCTGGGTCAAAAACGAGGACCAGCGCTCCGAGGCTTACAACGAGATGAAGGACAAGTTCCGTCCTTCGCACGCGGACTACACTTACTTCGCCAAATACGGCATCCGCGCCTGGCAGGGCGGCGGCCGGGCGAGCGCGCGCGAGACGATCGGCCGCGTGGCCGCCGGCGCCATTGCCAAAAAGATTTTGCGTGAGAAGTTCGGCGTGGAAGTCCTCGCCTACGTCAAGCAGGTGCAGAAAATCATCGGCGACGTGAATCCCGACACGGTGACGCTGGCTGAAGTGGAGTCCAATATCGTTCGCTGTCCCGACGCGAAGGTGGCGGAGAAAATGATCCGGCTCATCGAGAAAATCCGCAACGGCGGCGACACCGTCGGCGGCATTGTCGAGGGCGTGGCGCGCGGCGTGCCCGCCGGCTGGGGGGAACCGGTGTTCGACAAACTGGAAGCCGATCTGGCCAAGGCGATGCTGAGCCTGCCGGCGTGCAAAGGCTTCGAGAGCGGGTCCGGCTTCGGCGGTATTTTGCTGACGGGCCGGGAGCACAACGATTTGTTCCGCTCGAAGAACGGAAAGGTTTTCACGACCACGAACCGCTCCGGCGGGATCCAGGGCGGCATCTCGAACGGCGAGACGATTATTTTCCGCACCGCGTTCAAGCCGGTGGCCACCGTGATGCACGAGCAGGACACGGTGGACGAGAAATTTCACAACACCACGCTTAAGGGCCGGGGCCGGCACGATCCGTGCGTCTTGCCGCGCGCGGTGCCGATGGTGGAGGCGATGACCGCGCTGGTGCTGGTGGATCACGCGTTGCGGCAGAAAGCGCAGTGCGGCTGATTTTTACCGCCCCGGCGCAGGATTGCTTAATTAAAATTTGTATGGCTGAAAAGAAACTCAACGAACTGCCGCCCGACCTGCGCCGGCTTTATGCGAAGGCCGTCGAGGCCGCGCAGCGGGACAACCACGATTACGCGCTCACCCTGTTCTGCCAGGTCCTGAAACTTGAGCCGGGGATGTTTGATGCCCGCAAGGCGCTGCGCGCAGCGCAGACGGCGAAATCCGCCGGCGCGAGCACGGGCTTTTTCAAGAAGATGATCAGCAGCGCCGGTTCATCGCCGCAGATCACCAAGGCGAAGTTCGCGCTGGGAAAAAATCCCGCCGAGGCCATGGCCATCGCCGAGGAGGTGCTGAACGGCGACGCGAACAATCCCTTTGCCCACCGTATTATTGTGGATGCGGCACACGTGTTGGAATTGCCGCAGACGGCGGTGCTCTCGCTGGAAACGATGGTGCGGCAGTCGCCCAAGGACAAGCATCTCGTCATCGAGTTCGCGAACACCGTCGCGCAGGCCGGCGTCCATGCCGGCGTCGCGGAGCAATACCTCGACGAACTCATCCGCACCACGCCTTACGACCCGGACTTGCAGCAGGCGCAGAAGAATCTCTCCGCGCACAAGACGATGGACGAGGGCGGCTATAGCGCGCTGGAGGACGGCAAAGGCTCCTACCGCGACATCCTGAAAAACAAGGAGGAAGCCATCTCGCTGGAACAGGAACAGCGCTCGCAGAAGACCGAGGACGTGGCGTTGCGGCTGATCGAGGAATACGAGACGCGCCTCATCACCGAGCCGAACAACCAGAAACTCATCCGCTCGCTGGCGGAGCTTTACACGCAGAAGAACCAGTTTGCCCGCGCCCTGGCGCTTTATGAGCGCCTCCGGTCGTCCGAGCTCGGCAGCGACGCCGCGCTCGATCGCGCCATCGCCGAGACCACCCTCCGGCAATATGATTTTCAGATCGCACAGTTGAATCCTTTCGACGAGGGCAGCACCGAGAAGATTGCGGCCATCAATGTGGAAAAGACGACCTTCCAGCTCGCCGAATGTCAGAAGCGCGTGGAGAAATATCCCACCGACCTCGCCATCCGTTTCGAGCTGGGGCAGCTTTACTTTGCGGCGGGGAAAATCGGCGAGGCGATCGCGGAATTCCAGAAGGCGCAGCAGAACGCGCACAAGCGCATCGCGGCGATGAGCTTTCTCGCGCAATGTTTTGCCAAGCGTGGCATGAACGATTCCGCCGTGCGCACGCTCCAGAACGCCATCAAGGAGAAACCCGCGTTCGACGACGAGAAAAAGGATTTGATCTACCAGCTCGGCTGCGTGTTCGAGAAGATGGGCAAGAAGGCCGAAGCCATCGAGCAGTTCCTCATCATCTACGAATCCGATGTGACCTACCGCGATGTGGGCGCGAAGGTGGACGCCCATTACGCCGGGCAGTAAGCCGGTTCAAATCCGCTGCTCGTCCAAGTCAATCACGTCCACGAAAGTCTTCACGTCGTCGCGGTGCCCGCCGCCGCATTGCTCCTTGCGCATTTTCAGGCGGGCTTGGGCGGCGGCGTCATCAGCCTTGGGGCGGCTCAACATTTCCTGCCAGTGCGCGTCCTTTTCGGTGGCGGTGCGTTTCACATTTTTCCGCACCCAGTCGCAGACTTCGCCGTCGGTCACGGAATTTTTCACGACGGCAAGGAATTGTTCATGGGTCACGCCGGCGGTCTTGAGCCAGAGTCCGTCAAATGCCTGGCCGAGATTTTCCTGGTAGTCGGCGTGGAGTTTGCCGGCGAGGTGCAGCCGGATCTTGTCAACATAGCGCGGCAGATAATGCCAGCTGTCCATGGTTTCGCGCGGGCTGCGGGGATGGATGATTTCGCTCATGGGAAAATCATCCTTGAACCCATAAAAAAATCAACCACAGATAAACACGGATGGTCACGGATAGGAACTTGGACGCGAATTGCACGAATTAACACGAATTAAAAGCGGAATTGAGTTGGCGAAAAATTGCGCAATTCGCGTCAAAACGTTTTGGTTTTGCCTCTGTGTCCATCCGTGTCCATCCGTGGTTAAACTTTCCAGCGATAATCTGATTTGCATTTCCGCCGTGCGCTTCCATCTTCTCTGGCATGAAACAATTTGATTTCGACGTGGCCGTGATTGGCGGCGGCAGCGGCGGTTACGCGGCGGCGCGCACGGCGGCGGGCGCGGGTTTGAAAACCGTCGTTATCGAGGGCGGTGAAGCGGTCGGCGGGCTGTGCATCCTACGCGGCTGCATGCCGACGAAGGCCATGCTCTACGCGGCGGAGGTGAAGCATCTCGCCGAGCACGCCGAAACGTGGGGCGTGCGCGCGGGTAAAGTCACTTTTGATTTTACCAAAGTCATGGCGCGTAAAGATGAGCAGATAAAAGACTTTGCCGACTTCCGCGTGAAACAGCTGAACGATGGCCGTTTCAAATTTATCCGCGCCAACGCAAGTTTTCTCGACGCGCATAAGGTGAAGCTGAGCAATGGCAGGAAGCTCACTGCAAAACATTTTGTTGTCGCCACCGGTTCCCGCGTGTCGCCTGCACCGCTGCCGCAACTGGAAGAGGTCGGCTTCATCACCAGCGACGATGCGGTTGCGCTGAAGAAATTGCCGAAGTCGCTCATCATCCTTGGCGGCGGCGCGATTGCGTGCGAGTTCGCGCAGTTCTTCGCGCGCTTCGGCGTCAAGGTGACTTTGATTCAGCGCAGTGAAAATCTGTTGAAGGAGTTCGATCTGGATGCGGGGGCGGAAATCGCCAAGGTTTTCCGCCGCGAGGGTATGCAGGTTTTCACCGGCACCAAACTCGTGGGCGCGAAGTGCAAAGGGAAATTAAAATCCGTTTCTTTTGAGCAGGGCGGGAAGACGATTTTCGTTGCCGCCGAGGAGGTTTTGTTCGCGCTGGGTCGCGTGCCGAACACGGCTTCGCTCAATCTGGAAAATGCCGGCGTGAAAATGGAGCAGGGGCGCATCATCACGAACGCCAGGATGCAGACGAGCGCGCCGCACATCTTTGCGGCGGGCGACTGCACCGGGCCGCATGAAATCGTCCACATCGCCGTGACGCAGGGCGAAACGGCCGCGCATAACATTGTGAAACCGAAGTCGCCGCGCCGGATGGATTATCGCCTGCTGATTTCCGTGGTGTTCACCGAGCCGCAGGTGGCGACGGTCGGCTTAACGGAAAAGGAAGCGAAGGCGCGTGGTATAAAATTTCTCGCGGCGAGTTATCCGTTCAATGACCACGGCAAATCGCTCATCATGGAGGCAAAGGACGGTTTCGTGAAACTGCTGGCGAATCCCAAGACCGGCGAAATCCTCGGCGGCGCGTGCGTCGGCCCGGTCGGCGGTGAACTTATCCACGAGATCGTCGCGGCGATGGTGAAGCGGATGACGGTTCACGAACTCGCCGCGATGCCGCATTACCATCCGACACTCGCGGAAATCTGGACGTATCCGGCGGAAGAACTGGCGGAGAAAGTTCAACAGTAACGGCAGTGTTGCAGCGCCACCCAAAACGGGGTTGGCCGGCAGGTCAGTCCGACCAATGGTCTACGAAATCTTTTGCAGCACTTCTTCCGGCTTGAAGCCGTGGAGCAGGATGCTCTTGTGCCGTGACGTGTGGCCGCGAATCAATTCCACCTTGCCGCGCGAACAGTCCAGCTTGTCCGCCAGAAATTCCACGAGCGACTGATTGGCCGCCGCGTCCACGGGCGGCGCGGTGACCTTGATTTTCAATTCGTTGCCGAGCGGTGCGCCGATTTCATTCTTGGAGGCGCGCGGCTGGAGCTTCACGGAAAGCAAAGTGCCGCCAGCGGTTTCTTTGAGAAAGGTCGCGGGCGGCACGTTGCAAAATGGGGAAAAGTTATTTGTCTTCCGGGTTCACGAGCTTGAACACCAGCGCGGCCAGCGCACCCGCCCCGAGGTTGGCGATAAAATAAAGCCACAGGTTGCCCGCATCCACCAGGTGCATCCGCGTGATGCCCACGGCGACGGCGGGATTGAACGCGCCGCCGGAGATGCCGCCGAGCGCGAACGCCATTGTCATCACGGTGAAGCCGATGGCGAGGCCGTAGTTGGAATTGCCCGCCGTGGCCTTGGCGGTGGCGACGTTCAGCACGACGTAGCACAGCGCGAACGTGCCGACGAGTTCGGCGATAAGCGCGGGAACGATCTTGATTTCCATCGGCGTGACGGTCGGATGGCCTTTGAGGCAGAGCACGCCGGCGGCTGCCACCAGGGCGGCGAGAATCTGGGCCGCGATGTAAAATGGAACATCACCGGCGGCGCAGCGGCCGCGCAGCCAGACGGCGAGCGTCACGGCGGGATTGTAGTGGCCGCCGGAAACGTGGCCGCCGGCATACACCATGATCATCAGCGCGGAGCCGATGGCCAGCGGCGCGAGCGCGCCCGCGCCGGGCGCAACGACCGTCATGCCGACGGTGAGGACGAGAAAGAACGTGCCGATGAATTCAACCAGATATTTTTTCATAATCAGTTTTTTGCGGGCAGAAGATTAAGCGGACTGTTCGCGGCTTGCGAGCGCAAAACTTCAGCCGATGGCCAGGAGTTCCACCTCAAAAATCAAAGTGGCGTTCGGCGGAATCGCGCCGGGATAGCCGGCGCGGCCGTAGGCGAGCTCGGGCGGGATGGTCAGCTTCACTTTGTCCCCGATTTTCATCTGCGCGACGCCGAGATCCCAGCCGGCGATGACTTCGCCCGCGCCGAGCGTGAAGCTGAACGGCTCGTCGCGATCCACGGAACTGTCGAACTTCTTGCCGTCGGTGAACGTGCCGGTGTAGTGGACGGTCACAGCATCGCCTTTTTGGGGAGTCGCGCCGGTGCCGTTCGTGATTTTTTCGATCTTCAATTCAAGTTGAGCCATGCGGGATTTTCCCCGGACGGCGGCGGCGCGTCAACAAGCGTTTGCGCGGGGAACCAAAGTGGTCACTTGGGAGATTTTTTCCAGCAGCCGGCGGATGGCTTCGGCGGCGGAGTAGGAATCACGTCCCGGTTGAAGAAAATCAACAATGTTCGCGACCTCGTTGCCGGCGGTGATGAGCGGCAAATCCGGTTCCTCGCCGGAGCGAAATTGCGTGAGGCCGATGGTGGCGGTCAGGCCGTTGCAGACGCACTGGCGGCCTTCGGTTTCGCTGGCCGCGCCGCCTTTGCGGACGTAATCCTCGACCGGCTCGGCGGGACAACGGTAGCCGAGCGTGCCGTCTTCCTTGCGATAAACGTGACGGAGATAACCGAGGTCGCAGAGGCGGATGCGCTTGGCGTTTTGGGCGGCGTCCGAGGCCGTGCCGGCCAACTGAACGACCTTGAACGGGAAACCCGTCGGCGAGGCGAGCGGGTCGGTGAAGACACCGGCCTTGCCGGCGCGGCTCAATTGGATGACTTGTTGCTTGAGGTCGGGCCGGATGCCGGACTCTTCGCAAAATGCGAAGGCGGTGCCGACCTGGATGCCCGCCGCGCCGAGCTGCCGCGCTTCGGCAAATTTGTCCGGCGAGCCATATGAGCCGGCCAGCCAGAACGGCAGGCCGAGTTCGCGGATTTTCACCAGATCCGGCACGTCGCGCAGGCTGTAAATCGGTTCGCCGGTCGCGCTCAACTGCATCGCGCCGCGCGGCGGGGCGTTGTGGCCGCCGGCGGTTTCGCCCTCGACGACAAAGCCGTCCACGACGCCATTGGATTTGCGCGCGAGTGTAATGGCCAGCGTGGCCGACGCGACGATGCCGAGAAAAAATGGGCGTTTCAACGCCGGCGCGGAGCCGCCGCAAAATGCCGCCGGGTCGAACCGGTTGAAAAATTCCTCGCCGGGCAGCGCGCCTTCAACATCAATCTTCAGCTCCACCGCCTCGCCCTTGGCCAGCTTGTCCAGAATGCCGGGAATCGTGCGCGGAATGCCCGCGCCCATCAGCACATAATCCACGCCGGCGAGCATCGCGCCGAAGATCGAGGGCAGCGTGGGCAATTGGATTTTTTCCAAAAAGTTGATGCCCACCACGCCGGCGTGGCCTTCCTTCGCGAGAAAGACTTCCACGAAATTGGCGAGCACGGTCAGCGCCACGAAGTCCGGGCCGGGGTTGATCGTGGGCATGGTCACGGCCTTGAACGGCACGTTGTCCGCCTTGCCGCCGGGGATGAAATATTCCGCGAGTGCGCGTTCCGCGACGCCGGGGACGGGGAAATTTGCCAGCGCGCGCCGGATCTGGCCACCGGGGTCGCCGGTTTGCAGGCGGCGCGTGAGGATGCACGCGAGCGCGGTGCCGGAGACGACGCCGAGCTGGCCGGTCTGCGAAACGGCGCGGGCAAGGCGCCAATCAGAGACGCCGGCGCCCATTCCGCCCTGAATAATTAAAGGATGTGACATGATTATCTGACCAACACGGCTCCCCGCTGACGGGGCTGTTGCGATTGAGCGTCAGGAAAACAAACCGGACGACCTAAAAACGTCTCCGGCGGAGAGTCTGATGAAAACAAGCGCACCTAGACCCTAATTCGCCAGCGGCATAAAGGCAAGCATCCATTATGGATTTGGCCGGAAACAAAATTGTTTTCCCGAACAAAAAAAAGGCGCGCGGCCGGAGCCGCGCGCCTTTGGAATCCATTACGATTCACACATTGTAAGTGCTGCTGCTGGTCGTGCCGCCGCGGCCGGTCCAGTTCGTGTGGAAGAACTCGCCGCGCGGCTTGTCCACGCGCTCGTAGGTGTGCGCGCCGAAGTAATCGCGCTGCGCCTGGAGCAGATTCGCCGGCAGCACGGCGGAGCGGTATTGATCGTAAAAATTCAGCGCCGTGCTGAACGCCGGCGCGGGAATGCCGCGTTGCGCCGCCGTGGCGACGACCTTGCGCCAGCCTTTCTGCGACTTCTTGATTTCGCCGCGGAAATAATCGTCGAGCAGCAGGTTCGCGAGCTTGGGATTCTTGTCGTAGGCTTCCTTGATCTTGCTGAGGAACGCGCTGCGGATGATGCAGCCGCCGCGCCACATCAGCGCGATGCCGCCGTAGTTGAGGTTCCAGCCGTATTGCTTGCCGGCCTCGCGCATGAGCATGTAACCCTGCGCGTAGCTGACGATCTTCGAGGCGTAGAGCGCGCTCATGATGTCAGCGATGAACGCCTTTTTCTTTTCGGGATTCGCCGCGATGCTCGTGAGGGCTGGGCGCGGGCCTTTCAATTTCTTCGCCGCCTTCACGCGTTCGTCCTTCAATGCGGAAATGCAGCGGGAGAAAACCGCTTCCGCCATCAGCGTGATCGGAATACCGAGATCCTGCGAATTGATGACCGTCCATTTGCCCGTGCCTTTCTGGCCGGCGGTGTCGAGAATCTTGTCCACGAGCGGCAAACCGTCTGTGTCCTTGGTGCCGAGAATGTCGCGGCTGATCTCGATGAGGTAGCTGTCGAGTTCGCCCTTGTTCCATTCGGCGAAAACCTGGTGCATTTCGTCGGCGCTCATGCCGAGGCCGTTTTTCATGATGTTGTAGGCCTCGCAGATGAGTTGCATGTCGCCGTATTCGATGCCGTTATGGACCATCTTGACGTAATGGCCCGCGCCGTTTTCGCCGACCCAGTCGCAGCAGGGTGTGCCGCCGTCCACCTTCGCGGACACGGCCTGGAAAATATCCTTCACGAACGGCCACGCGGCGGGCGAGCCGCCGGGCATGATGCTCGGGCCGTTGCGCGCGCCCTCCTCGCCGCCGCTCACGCCGGTGCCGACGTAGAGCAGACCTTTGCTCTCGACGTATTTCGTGCGGCGGTTGGTGTCGTCGAACAGCGAGTTGCCGCCGTCAATGATGATGTCACCGGCTTCGAGGTGTGGCAGAAGCTGCTCGATGAATTCATCCACCGGCTTGCCGGCCTTGACCAGCATCATCACGCGCCGGGGCTTCTTGAGCTTGGAAACCAGCTCTGCGATGGAGTGTGCGCCGAGCACCTTGGTGCCCTTTGCCTCGTTCGCGAGAAAGTGATCCACCTTTTCCGTGGTGCGGTTGTAAGCGACGACGACGAAGCCGTGGTCGTTCATGTTGAGGATCAGGTTCTGGCCCATGACGGCCAGACCGATGAGAGCAATATCGCCAGTAGGTTCCATAAATTTAGGAAATCACGATACGAAATCCGGCGGCAGCGGCGAGGAAAATCACTTTATAAAACATCCAAATAACCATGGAAATTATGCAAACCGCTCATGGGGCGAAGGCCGGGCGGTAAAGTCATTTGCCGGGGCGTTTTTTGCCGGCCACGGGTCAAAGCGGGCTGCATTTCAATTCCGCTTCGGTCTTGCGGATGTCCTCCAGCGTGCCGGTCTGGAACCAGCGGCCGCGTGCAAGTGGACACCGACCAGCAACGAGAGGATTTGCAGGCGCTCAACCCCGACGCGCTGGCGCTGGCCGTGGACCTTTGCGACACCGTGGAATTTTTCTACCGCAAAGATCCGGGCGACAACAGTCGCCGCGCGAAATGCGAACGCTGGGGCGTGGTCTATTTTTCCGCCGCCGCACACCCGCCACGCCCCCCCCCGACCCCAACGCCCACGCCGCCGACACCGTGAGGAATCCGAAAGCCCGTCAGGGCTGGAATATTTGTAGAATGCAACCATCCCTTGATAAACCTAGCTCCGTCGGAGCGGAATATGCCGGCCCGCCGGGGCTCGAAATTTATTTGGATTTGTGTATCTACAAGGATGCCGCGCCCATGGCGCTTTGGCAGACGGGAATACAAAATGGCATTGACCGGGAACGAAAAATTGAAACTATGAAAACAAATCCGAATATGAAAACTCTTTGGGGAAAACTTTTGGGCTTGGGCGTGGGGCTGCTGGCTTCCGGTCTCTCCGCGCAACCGGTCATCACCAATCAGCCGTCCAATCAAATTGTGATTTATGGCGGCAACGCAACGTTCAGCGTGATGGTCACCGGTGTGGGGCCGTTCACCTATCAATGGCAGTGCAATGGCACGAACCTGCCGAACAATATCATCAGCACTATAGCTGGGAATGGAAACCGTGGTTATGCAGGCGACGGAGGGCTTGCGGTAACTTCTCAATTGTATTCAGCATTTGGGTTGGGACTAGATGCTACGGGCAATCTGTATGTTGCAGATACGGAGAATAACCGGATTCGTCGGATGGATTTGAACGGCATAATCACCACGGCGGTCGGTGTGGGGCCGTCGAATCCTGGTGTTGGCGGCTTTGGTGGTGATGGTGGGGCGGCGACGAATGCCAGCTTGAATCTTCCCAAAGGTGCGGTTTTTGACCAGTCTGGCAATTTATATTTTGCTGATGATGAAAACTTTCGTATACGCAAAGTGGATGCCAATGGTGTAATAACTACAGTGGCAGGTAATGGTGGCTATGGTTTGACTGGCGACGGCGGCGTTGCCACCAATGCGACCTTGTGGCATCCATACGGGTTGGCGGTAGATTTGGTTGGTAACCTATTTATTGCCGACACTTTTAATAATTGTGTTCGAAAGGTAGATACGAACGGCAACATCAGCACTATAGCTGGAACCGGGCCGACTTGGCCAGTGGGTGGAAGTTATTCTGGCGATGGTGGCCCCGCTACCAATGCCACGCTGAATGGTCCTTACGGCGTGGCTTTGGATCGAGCTGGCAACGTATATATTGCCGATACCGGCAACAATCGTATTCGAAAAGTGGATGCCAATGGAATTATTATTACGGTTGCAGGTAATGGGAATCTTTATTACACGGGCAATGGTGGGCCGGCTACCAACGCCACGCTATATGCACCGCATTCAATCATCATTGATGACGTGGGGAACTTGTATATTGCGGATACCTATAATAACCGTCTTCGCAAGGTGGATACCAATGGCATAATCAGCACTATCGCCGGAAACGGTTATGGTGCGAATGGTAGTGGTGGCGGAGCTTTTTCCGGTGATGGCGGCGCGGCAACCAACGCAAGTCTCTGGTTTCCCGATGGCATTGTTCTGGACCCGGTGGGTAATGTGTATTTCACGGATGGATCGAATCACCGTCTCCGTGCCGTATTTTTCGGGGGTAAGCCTACGCTAACCATGAGCAATGTGAATCTCGCCAATGCAGGCAATTACAGCGTCATTGTTAGCAACAACTTTGGGAGTGTGACTAGTGTGGTGGCAACGATGACTGTTGTTCTGCCACCCTCCATAATCGTTCAGCCATTTAGCCAAGGTGGCTCTAATGCCACAGTGACAGTGACGGCATCGGGCACGCCACCTCTTTATTATACTTGGTATGGGAATGGAACGAATCTTTTGCAAAGCGGCACCAATGCATCGCTCGTGGTTGGAAATGCTGAAAGCCTTCATAGTGGCAATTATTTTGTCATTATCACCAACAACTACGGCAGTATCACCAGCCAAATAGCCCGTGTCGCTTTTCCACCAATTATAGCAACTCCACCAACCAGTCAGACGGTGATTTCAGGGAAGACATTCACGTGGAATGTGTCGATGGCAGGCACCGGGCCGTTTACCTACCAATGGCAATTCAATGGGACAAACTTGCCCAATAACATTATCACCACGGTGGCTGGAAACGGGGTGGGCACGTATGCTGGTGACAGTGGTCTGGCAACCAATGCCAGTATCTTTAATTCAACCGGCGTGGCTGCAGATGGCAGTGGCAATTTTCTGATTGCTGATCGTAACAGCAACCGCATCCGGCGGGTGAATACCAATGGCATCATCAACACGGTAGCTGGAACCAACAGCAGCGGTTTCGCGGGTGACAGCGGGCCAGCCAACATTGCGAAATTGAACGGTCCCTATGGCGTGGCTTTTGATGCATGGGGTAATTATTTCATTGCCGATACGGGGAACAATCGCATCCGCAAGGTGGATACCAATGGCGTCATCACCACGGTGGCGGGCAATGGCACGGCTGGTTTTGGGGGCGATGGGGCGGCAGCCACGAGTGCCGCTATCAATGCTCCTCGTGGCATGGCGGTGGACGGTTTCGGCAACTTGTTTATCGCAGATACCAGCAACAATCGCATCCGTCTGGTGGATACCAATGGCAATATCAGCACCCTTGCCGGCACCAATGCTGCAGGAGTTTCTGGTGACGGCGGGTTGGCGGTTGTTGCCAAGCTGGGAGCACCCCAAGGTGTGGCACTTGACGGCTTGGGCAATGTATTCATCGCCGACTATAATAACAGTCGCATCCGCCGCGTTGACACCAATGGTGTAATTACCACGTTTGCGGGAACCAACGTATCTGGTTTTCTAGGAGATGGAGGAATCGCGACGGTTGCGCGGCTGGCCAATCCCACGGGGGTTGCCGTGGATAGTTACGGCTATGTGTTTTTCTCGGACTACAACAACAACCGCGTCCGGCGGGTGGATTTGAACGGCATCATCACCACGGTTGCGGGCAATGGTTCCACGTCGTATTCAGGCGATGGCGGCACGTCGACCAATGCGACCTTATATCAGCCTTATGGAGTGGCAGTGGAGTCGAGCGGCAGCCTGCTTATTGCCGACATGACTCACTCTCGTATCCGTAGGACGACCATCGGGAGAATCCCGACTTTGTCTTTCAACAGCGTGACGACGAACAATGCCGGCAGCAATTACCAAGTCATCGTGTCCAGTCCGTATGGCAGTGTGACCAGCAGCGTGGTTTCGCTGACCGTTGTCTTTGCGCCGAGCATTTCTACGCAACCACAAAGCATCACCGTTACCAATGGAGATCCCGCAGAATTTGATGTGGTTGCCACCAGCACCGAAACGCTCGGGTATCAATGGTATCGCAATGCCATGGCCGTTGATGGGGGAACAAATGCAGCTTTGTATTTTCCACAAACGGTTTTCACCCAAGCAGGAAACTATACCTGTATCATCACCACTGCGTATGGCAGTGTGACCAGCAGCGTGGCAATCCTGAAGGTGCTGGGCGTCCCGCTGATAACGGGGCTGTCCCATCGCTACCCCTTCGACACGGATGTCAGCGATTTGATCGGGGGGGCCAATGGAACTGTATTGGGCAACGCCTGCGTCACGAACGGCAGTCTGGTTTTGGACGGCACCAACAGCAGCGTCCGGCTGCCCAACGACCTGTTCACCAGTTATGACTCCATCAGCTTCGAGGTCTGGTATGCGGATGCGCCGGTCAGCAATCCCAACAATCAGCTTTACAATTTCAGCCGGGCGGGTGGCGGGATGTATGGCTGTCTGTTTGGCCAGGGCAACCACTTTATTGGCAGCTCTTCCAATCTGGTAACATTGCCAATCCCGGCAGTGGGCGGCACCAATCATCTGATCTGGACGCAGGACAGCACCTCGCAAACCGCCCGGATTTTCATCAACGGAATGCTGGCCGCGCAAAACACCAGCTTCATCAACACGCCCGCCATGATTGGCTCGACGACCAATAATCTGATTGGTGCGGGCGCAACCAATTTGGCCGCTTCCAATTTCAAGGGGAGCATACTGGAATTCCGGACGTATAATCGCGCGTTGTCGCCGCTGGAGGCGGCGGTGCTGGATGCCTATGGACCGGACCAGCCGCAGTTGAATCCCGGCACGCTGCAAGGCGTGCGCTTGGTGATTCCGTCGCCAACCGGGCCGGGCGCGTTGTTCCACGCCGGCGTTTTTGCGGATTTTTCTGGCATCACCAATGTCAACCTCAGCACGCAGCCGGATTTGGTTTTGGCTTCGGACAATACCAACGTAATTACTATTGCGCCGGATCAGCGGCTACAGACGATGGTGCTGGGCACGGCCAACATCACGGCAATCTGGCAGGGTTTCTCCAACACGGTGCCAGTGACGGTCGGTGTGCCGCAGGACATCGCGCTCATCCATCGCTATGGTTTTAATGAGCAGACCAACGACTGGATTGTGCATGATTCTATCGGTGGGGCGAGCGGGCGGCTATTTAACACGGGATCAACAGCATCTCCCAATGCTGTTTTTACTGGTAAAGGAGAGATGAAACTGACCGGTGGTGGTGGTGGTGGAAGTCATGCCGTTCTTGGTTATGCGGCTCTACCGCTAGGAATAATTTCCTCCATGAGCGAAGTGACAGTGGAAGCTTGGGTGACGTGGACGCTGGAAACATTTTGGCCCTGGCAGCGGATTTTTGATTTTGGAAATAACACCGGTGGGAGCCAAGCTTCAGGCGTAACTTATTTTTTTCTTACTACCGAGGCAAACACCTTTTTGACCAGCAGCACCGATCTCGCCCGCTTTACCATTAGCACAAACGGGATTAGTGCCGAATCACCCCGGTTGAATTGGATAAACATTTTGCCGCTGAACGTAACCTCATATGTGGCCGTGACCTATAGTCCGGTTCGTGGAATTACAAAATTCTATTTGAACGGTCAGTTAATCAGTTCCGGCAAAGCCGTCATTCCACTTTCGGCAATTATTGATACCAATAACTGGCTGGGAAGATCGCAATATTATGGCGACGCCTATTTCGGTGGACGCTACAATGAATTCCGCGTTTACCGAGGCCTGCTGTCAGACGCGGATGTGGCGGCGGATTACGCCGCTGGACCGGACGCGGTCGGCGTGGATTATGTGCTACATAATTATCCGATGACCAATGCCTTGACCATCACTTGGGGGCCGTCCGCCACCAATCTGGTGTTGCAATCCAGCCCGGTGCTGGGACCCGGGGCCGTGTGGACTCCCGTTCCGCTCACGCCCGCCCTCCAAAACGGCCGCTATGATGTCACTGTGTCGCTGACCAATGACGCCACCTTCTTTCGCCTGCACACGCCTTGAGGAGTCCGCTTCTGGCATGAAATTCAATCATCCGCCACTGCGGGCAACCGTGTCGGTTTTATTTTGGCATCTTCGGCGCGGCATCCGCCAATCAAAGCGGGCTGCGTTTCAATTCCGCTTCGGTCTTGTGGATATCCTCCAGCGTGCCGGTCTGGAACCAACGGCCGTAATGCGGCAGGCAGAACAGGCGGTTTTGCGCGAGCGCGCGGAGCCAGAGGACTTTCACGGAAAATTTCCCGTCCGGCGCATCCCGCAACACGCGCGGATGAAAAATGCCGATGCCGGAAATGATGTAAGGCGCGGCGGTGTCATCCCATCCAAACGTGTTTTCCGGCTTGATGAACAAATGATCTTCGCCCTTGTCATGGCCGACGGCTTTGGCCTTGGACTGCGCGAGCAGCAAAAAATCCATCTTCGCGTCATCCCAATGTTGCGCCAGCCGCTTCAGCGCGGTTTCGCCGTCGTCCGTCCAGAGAATGTCGCTGTTGATGGCGAAGACGGGTTCATTGCCGAGGAACGGCGCGGCTTTTTTCAACCCGCCGCCGGTCTCCAGCGGCTCGGCTTCCTCGGAAATTTGCACGGATGGAAATTTCTGCAACACCGGAGCGCCGAGCACCGTCTCGGCTTGTGCTGGCAGATTTTTCAAACGTGCCGAGGCGGTGCTCGGCGCTCCATTTTTCGCCGCAAAATAATCCGTCAGTTGCGCCTTCAGGTGCGAGACGTTGATGACGATTTCCTCGATGCCGTAGGCGCGCAGCTTGTCCAGCGCGTATTCGATCATTGGCCGGCCCGCGACCGGCACCAGCGGCTTGGGCGTGTGGTCGGTGAGCGGTTTCAGCCGCGTGCCGTAACCGGCGGCGAGCAGCATGGCGGTTTTAATTTTCATGGGCGGGTTTGCACGGGCTTTTCCGTTTCCATGAACCGAGGGGGCAACATCCAACAATCAACATCGGACATCCAACATCCATTGATCGGCCAAGCGGCAGCCCATTGGATGTTCGATGTTGGGTGATGGATGTTGGATGTTTCAAATCAATCCGTCCGGGCATGGCGATCCGTCCAGTTTTTCACGTCGGCCAGAATCGGGTGTCGCAGCGCCTTTTGCAACAGCCGCTCCACGCGCGGCGAATGCAGCCGGCGATAATCAAGTTTGCCCTCGTGCCGCGCCAGCCGTTCGAAAATGCCGAGCACGCGCGTGTGCCGCTGCGCTGCGAGAATGGCCAGCGACGTTTCAAATGTCTCGCGGTCGAGCGTGGGAAAGGCGGCGAGGTAGCGCGCCAAGAGTTTTTTCTGCAACGCTTCCGGCACGTCGCGCCGCGCGTCTTCGAGCAGCGAAACCAGGTCATACGTCACCGGCCCGCGATAGGCGTCCTGAAAATCCAGCAGCCCGGCCTGCTGGATGCCGGTGCGCGCCGGCAGCAGCATGAGGTTGGCGACATGATAATCGCGCAGCAGCAGCGACGCCGGCACCTGATGCGCCAGCGGCAGCACCGTCCGCCACGCGGCGCGGAAATCTTCCCGTTCCAGCGCGGTGACCTTCGGTGTGCGCCATTGCACAAACAGCTCGATGTCCTCCAGCATTTTTTCCGGATGATACGCGCGCAAACTATCGGGCACCGCTTGCGGATGCTGGTGGAGCGCGATCAAAACATCGGTGGCGAGCGTGAAAAGTTTTTCTGGCTCAACCGATTTTTCCAACAGCCGCGCAAAGGTGTCGTCGCCGAAATCTTCGAGCAGCAGCAGGCCGCCGGCCGCATCGTGCAAATAAAGTTTCGGCGCGCTGAAACCGATTCGCCGGAGATGTTTGGCGATGCGGACAAACGGCGCGACGGAATCCGGCACCTGCGAGGCGTCCATCAGGATCGCGGTTTGGTTTTCCGCGCGCAGGCGGAAATATTTTCGCGCCGAGGCGTCGCCGGTGAGCGGTTCGCAGGCGGCGGTTTTCCAGTGCGCGAAGCCGGGAAATGCGCGGGGTTCGGCCACGGTCAGGCGTGATTGCCGAGCTGCAGGCGCGAATCGGATTCCAGCAGGGTTTTCAGGTTCGCCCAGCCGGCGGCGTTCATGTCGTTGAACGCGTTCAGATACACCGCGACGGTTTCGTGCGGGTACTTGCCGAGCAGCAGTTCGACGGCAGCCTTCAGCTTCGCGTCGTCCACCGCGCCGGGCAAATTTTCCACGACGCCGTTTTCATTTTTGATCTCCAGCGCGTTGAGGAAATCTATCAGCATCGCGGCGTGCTTTTTCACCAGCCAGGCGCGGATGAACGCGGCGGCGGCGGGATCGAGATTCGGCTTGGTCAGCGCGGACAGCATTGAGGTGTGGCGCTGGTCGCGCGGCTGGCGTTCGAGGAAAATCGGGCGGACGCGCTTGGCCTCGGCCACGGCGGCGAGCGTGGCGCGGTAGGCCGGCTTGTCGGACTCGAAGATGAAGGACAAAATGTCATTCGCCAGCGCGGGCGACATGAAACCGAGGAGTTCGTGTGATTTGAGCATGAGAAATGGGGGATGGTGTCTAGGTTCTGGGATCTGGGGTTAGGCAATGGTTGTCACGGAAATTTTGTTTTCCTTTGCCAGCTTTTCGCAGGCGTCGCGTTCGAGCAGAAGCGATTTTCCGGATTCCAGCGCGAGGACGGAGATTTTCGCGGCGGCGCATGTCTCAAAGGTTTTCGCGCCGATGCACGGGATGTCGAAGCGCATATCGTGATTCAGCTTGGCGACTTTCACGGCGACCGCGCCGCCGTTTTTGCCGGCGAGTTCGCCGCCGCGCGCGAGGCATTTGTCCGTGCCTTCAAAACCTTCCACGGCCAGCACCGTGCCATTTTTGACGATGACGAGCTGGCCGATTTCCAGCCGGGAAATTTCTTTGGCGATGCGGAAGCCAAACTCCACATCCGCCTGTTGCTCGTCAGCGAGTTTCGGGCCGAGCGCGAAGCCGGTCTGCGGCATCAGCGGCGCGAGCCACGGCGTGGCCTCGATGAGTTCCACTCCATCCTTTTGCAACTCGGTGGCAATCGCGCCAAAAATGGAGTGCGCATTTTTTTCCTTCAAGCGCATCAAGACGCCGAGCGCGCGCAAGTCGGGGCGCAGGTCGAAGAGGTTTTTGGGCGCGACTTGTCCGGCCATGACGACTTGCTTCACGCTGCGCGAGGTGAACGTGGAAATCATTTTTCCCAACTGGCCGACGTTGAGCCAGACGAGGTCGTCCACGAGCGCGGCGAGCGCGGGATCGGTCTCGCCCTCGACGGCGGTGGCGACGATGCGCTTGACGCCGGCGGCGCGGGCAAGGCGCGCGAATTCCAGCGGCAGCGTGCGGCTGCCGGCAATGAGACCGATGGATTCGGGCGCGAGATTCATGCGAAACGAGGGCGCAGTTTAGGGGTTTTCACCGAAGAATCCAGCGGGGAATTGACTGTCTTGTTTTCGTGCGCGGTGTCCAGTTTATTAGACTATGAGCCGAATGTTCATCTGTTTTGCCATGAAATCAAAATGATTGAAGCTGGCAAGCGATTTGCTTCTTGTTGCTCAAATGTCATCTCTCGACAACATTTATATGAAAATGGCACCGACGTTGGAACCGGCAACCTTGGCGGGATTGTGTCGCGAAGCGGGGGAACCTGACGGCCAGAAGCAGGTCGGCCGCGAGGTGGCGCACGAACTCAACAACATCTTCACCATCATCCGCGGCTATGCCGAGCGGATGCTCATCAAGCACGGCGAAAATCCGGCACTCCGTCCGGAGCTGCTGCTCATCGCCGAGAACGTCAAGCGCGCCGAGTCGCTGGTGCGACATTCCACGCCGCCGCGGCCGCGCCCGGTGGCCGTTGCCGCCGTCCACGCCTGATTGGCCAGGTTGTTTCCGTTTCCGTTTAGCTTTGACGCTACGCGATTCGTCGCGTAGCGTATTTTTTCATTTTTTGACTGAAGGAATTATTGTGAATTTGTTCAAAGCGCTTTTTGGTTCCAAAAACGACCGTGACGTGAAAAAAATCCGTCCGGTGGTCGCCCGCATCAACGAGATTGAGGCCGGCCTGCAAAAGCTTTCCGACGACGACCTGCGCGCCAAGACCGCCGCGTGGAAGGCGGAACTTTCCCAGATCGAGGACAAGGCCGAACTCGCCCGCAAGCTGGAGGAAATTTTGCCGGAAGCCTTTGCCGTGGTGAAAACCACCTGCCGTCGCCTGTGCGGGCAGGATGTGATGGTGCGCGAGCGTCCGCTCCGTTGGGAAATGGTGCCATTCGACGTGCAGCTCATCGGCGGCTATTCGCTGCATCACGGGCACATTTCGGAAATGGCCACCGGCGAAGGCAAGACGCTCGTCAGCACGATGCCGGTTTATCTGAATGCGCTCACCGGTCGCGGCGTCCATGTCGTGACGGTGAACGATTATCTCGCCGCGCGCGACGCGGAATGGATGGGCGCGGTCTATAAATTTCTCGGATTGACGGTCGGCGTGATTCTGCACGACCAGCCGCCGCGCGTGCGCCGCGAGCAATATCAGTGCGACATCACCTACGGCACGAATTCGGAATTCGGCTTCGATTACCTGCGCGACAACGGCATGGCGCTCCGCAAGGAGGAGCAGGTGCAGCGCGGCCATTACTTCGCCATCGTGGACGAAGTGGACTCGATTCTCATTGATGAAGCGCGCACGCCGCTCATCATCAGCGGTCCGGCGGTGCACACGTTTGACGAGCAATACGCGCAGTGGAAGCCCACCGTGGACGGCCTGGTCCGCGCGCAGCAGCAGCTTTGCAACCGCTTTCTCAAGGAAGCCGAAGAACTGCTCAAGAAGCTGCATCCCGCCGATGGTTCACAGGTCAAAAATGCCGAGGAGCTGGAAAAACAAATCGGGATGCTGCTCTTCCGCGTGAAGACCGGCCAGCCGCGCTCCGAGGCGTTGATGAAAATTTTGGAAGTGCCCGAAAACGCCGGCATGATGAACCGCGCCGAGCTGGAGCTGCACAAGGACCAGAAAAAAGTCGATCTTTATCGCGAGAAGGAAGAATTGATTTTCGCGATGGACGAGAAGAGCCACGAGGCCGACCTCACGGAGAAGGGCCGCAATTTCATCAGCCCGCAGGACCCGGACGCGTTTGTGCTGCCGGATTTGAACACGATGCTGCACGACGTGGATGTCGGCCCGGAAACCGATGCGCGCAAGCGGCTGGAGATTAAGGCGAAGATGCAGTCCGACTTCGAGGGCAAGGCGCAGAAGATTCACGCGATCTCGCAGTTGCTCAAGGCCTACTCGCTTTACCAGCTCGACGTGGAATACGTCGTGCAGGACAACAAGGTCATCATCGTGGACCAGCACACCGGTCGTTTGATGCCCGGTCGCCGCTGGAGCGATGGTTTGCATCAGGCCGTCGAGGCGAAGGAGGGCGTTGCCATCGAGCGCGAAACGCAGACGCTGGCGACGATCACCATCCAAAACTATTTCCGTCTTTACCTGAAACTGGCAGGCATGACGGGCACGGCGGAGACCGAGGCGTCGGAATTTTTCGACATCTACAAGCTCGGCGTGATGACGATTCCGACGAACAAGCCGAACATCCGCAAGGATTCGGACGACTCGGTCTACAAGACGCGCCGCGAAAAATTCAACGCCGTCGTCAACGAAATCAAGACGCTTCATTTGCAGGGCCGGCCGGTGCTGGTCGGCACCATTTCCGTCGAGACCAGCGAAATGCTCTCGCGGATGCTGAAGAAGGAAGGCCTGATTCACTCCGTCCTCAACGCGAAATATCACCAGCAGGAAGCGGAAATCGTCTCGCGCGCCGGCCAGCGCGGTGCCATCACCATCGCCACCAACATGGCGGGCCGCGGCACCGACATCAAGCTGGGCGAAGGCGTTCCGCAAGTCGGCGGGTTGCACGTCCTTGGCACGGAGCGCCACGAATCGCGCCGCATTGACCGCCAGTTGCGCGGCCGCTGTTCGCGCCAGGGTGATCCGGGTTCGTCGCACTTTTTCATCTCGCTTGAAGACGATCTCATGCGCTTGTTCGGCAGCGACCGCATCGTGAAATTGATGGAGCGCATGGGCCTCGAAGAGGGCGAGGAACTCAAGCACGGTTTGCTGAATCGCTCGATTCAGCAGGCGCAGAAGCGCGTCGAAGGCCATAATTTCCAGCAGCGCAAACGCACGCTCGAATACGACGACGTGATTAACAAGCAGCGCGAGGTCATTTACGGCTTCCGCAACGAGATCATCAACAGCGAAGACGTGCGCGACCGCCTCATGGACATCATCGAGGAAGTGGTGATTCTCAAGATCGAGGAATTCACCTCCGCC
>Ga0265324_10000337_pt1 | contig 34397 bp, 39 predicted proteins | sample 41419metaG_FD_198634 | JGI IMG/M metagenome (GOLD analysis project Ga0265324, IMG submission 198634) | Rhizosphere microbial communities from Carex aquatilis grown in University of Washington, Seatle, WA, United States - 4-14-19 metaG | ecosystem: Host-associated > Plants > Roots > Rhizosphere...
CAGGAAATGCTATTTTTACGTTAGACAGTATTGTTTGTTCAAGGTTGATTGTACCTTGGATTGTTGGTCTTTGACTTGTTGTTGTTGGAGTCTGTGCAGATGCTGCTGATACTCCTACTGTAGCAAGAATTGCTACACTTAGAATCATAGCAAGCATCTTTTTGTTCTTGACTAGTGCTGTTGTGTTCATTACTATCTATTATTAGCTAGTTGTTTAATAAAAAATTGCGAAACTATGTCAGTGAACATTGTTAGTGAAAGGTAAAAGTACTAGTTACACAAGTTTTAGACTTTCATGAGGAATTTCAAGTAAAAGCTTAATACGTAATTTAGATGGCAATGTAATAATCTTGTCGCACGAATACAGGGACCGAGTGTACATACGCAAAGATATAATTTTGAAATTAACAGAGCATGGGGAACTTAATCAGACATCACTTCTCAGTTATTGCGGTTTGAATTTAATGAAACACAAAGATATTCTTGAAAGTCTTGAGAGAAAAGGTTTCATAAAGAGAACAGAACAGGCATGGGGAAATAAGAAAATAATAAAATATGCAGTTACACAGAAAGGACGAGAATTTTGCAAGATAATATTAGAACCATATGAAGACATATTTCCGAGGAATGAGAAACATGACCAAGAACAAAGTTAGCGAAGCATTTTTAATGCAACAGGGGTGTCTGTAGTAAATGTCAGAACCAGAAGACAATCCACTGGAAAATAATTCATCTCCACCTGACAAAAACGAGAAAAAAGAATCTGATAACATTCTGCACATTTTAGACGAACTTTTGTCACATACCAACAGTTCACGTAGATTATTTTTAATTTTTATTGGTAGCGCATTACTTTTTGGACCAGTTGCTTTGATATTAGGAGGAGTTTTACTTGGTCACCCAGATTATAGTATAAGGCATTTAGAACCACAGCAAGGTATGGAGAACTTTACCAACATGCATCGCATGCCAGGAATGCACATTCAAGTAGTAGCTCAAAATGGCACAGTAATCAGAGAATTACCAATGATGACGTCACCTCCAATGGACAGATCACATGCAGCTCCAATATTTTTTGGACTACGAACATTCATAGTAATTTCAATAGTATTTGCAATAATTTTATTAGTCATTGCCATAAAGGAATACCGCTTCTTCTCACACTGGAACAAGAGATTCAACAAATACAAGTCATTAAAAGATAAAATCGACAAAGAATTGGATGAAGATTAGATACAAATCAGTTAGACAGAGCTAATTTTTTGTTAGATTATATACCCAAAAGCATTTCATCATCACAATGGCAATACTTGAGATTAAAGACTTGCACGTACAAAGAGATGGTAAAGAAATTCTCAAGGGAGTAAATCTCAAGACAGGTCCAGGAGAAGTGCATGCCATAATGGGTCCGAACGGATCAGGCAAGAGTACACTATCATATACAATTTTAGGTCATCCAAAATACGAAGTTACAAAAGGAGACATTTTGTTAGATGGAGAAAGCATTTTGGGTTTATCAGCTGATGAAAGATCAAAAAAGGGATTGTTTCTAGCGTTCCAATATCCAACAGAAGTTGCAGGTGTAGGTTATTCTCATTTTCTTAGAACTGCATACAATGCACTAAGCAAATCACTTGCAGATGAAAAAAGAGAAGTTTTTCTTACAGTAAGAGAATTTCAGAATTATCTGAAAAAAAATCTTGACGAAGTTGGACTAAAACATGATTTTCTATCAAGATATCTCAATGAAGGGTTTTCCGGAGGAGAAAAGAAGAGATCAGAGGTTTTACAGATGGCAGTGCTTCAGCCAAAAATTTCAATCCTTGATGAACCAGACTCAGGTCTAGATATTGATGCAGTACAAGCAGTTGCAAAGGCAATCAGTTCAGTTTCAAGAAAGGATGCAACTGTAATTGTAATTACGCACTATGCGAGGATTCTCAAGTTCCTAGACAAGCTTGATTTTGTTCACGTAATGGCACAAGGAAAAATGATCAAGGAAGGTCCAAAAGAACTTGCTGATGAATTAGAACAAAAAGGCTATGCATGGCTTGGAATTCAAGAAACCACTCAATAGAAAATCTCATACTTCCTTAACATACTAAGGATAATTTTAGATATCTGATATGAAAATTGGCGATATTGCACCAGATTTTGAGTTAGAATCAAACACGGGAGACAAAGTAAAACTCTCTACATTTTTTGAAAAGAAAAAGGTGATCCTATTTTTTTACGTAAAAAACAACACTCCAGGTTGTAATTCAGAAGTAGATGGAATGAAAAATCACTATTCAAAGATATCAGACAGGTAGAGGTCATTGGTATAAACCAAGATTCAGTAGAATCACATGCAAATTTTTGTCAAAAACATGATCTCCCTTTCAAGATTCTTTCAGATACAAACAAGAAGGTAGCTGCATCATACCAGGCAAAGGGCATTCTTGGTGCATATACAAAAAGAATAACATATCTCATTGGACTTGATGGAAGAATTGAAAACATCATAGAGGGAATTGGTGCTTCAAACCACATAGAATTTGTACAAAGCCTTGCAGATTCTCAAGCATACAATTAATAAAAAAAAGACAATAACAGTGTCTAAAGTTTCTTACATTGGTGTACAAACCCAATTTTTTGTAACTAGCACACATGCAAATAGACAATAGACCAAAATCAAATGAATTCTACACAGAATGTATGACATATTTTGAAGCATTAAGAAAGACTGGAAAACAAGACTATGGTTTTGAGGACGAGTTTTTCTACACCATGCCTGCAATGTCAGAAAAAATTGTAAGCGAACAGTAACAATATTCAAAACTAGGACAGGTACGGTTTCAGTTATATATTCAGTATAGGGATCTCTCGTTGCAGAGGTACCGAAGCCCGGTCAACCGAGAGGGACTCAAGATCTTTCGTAAGACATCCCTTCCCTTAGGGGTTCGTGGGTTCAAATCCCACCCTCTGCATTTTTCTCATCTTTTTCTCTTTTCTTTGTCTTTGTTTACGATTTGGTTCATCGTATCCTCGATGATTTTCACCCATAGCAATCAATACTAGTGTTTATTAGAAAATTTTTCTATTAACAGATTAGAAAATGAAAATCAAATCAAGTGACAACATACCAGGTCCAAAAGCCATGCGTGTTATTAACACCATGAAAAAACATGCCTATGATTCTACATTTGTCTATTCTCTAGTTGTCTCACATGGACACAATTGCATCATAGAAGACATTGATGGTAACAAGTATCTCGATTTTACATCAAACATAGGTGCATGCCCGTTAGGCTATTCACATCCTGACATAATAGAAACATTGGAACGATATTCATCAAATGGAACATACAAGATAGCAGGTCAGGACTTTTACTGTCAAGAACATGCAGATCTTGCAGAAAACATTTCAACCATTTTACCATCAGGTTTTAAGACATTTTTCATAAACAGCGGTGCAGAGGCAGTAGAAAATGCAATAAAGATAGCATATAAGAAGATGGGCCCACTCCCTGGAATTTCTTGTACCGGTGCATTCCATGGAAGAACATTAGGAGCATTAAGTTTCACATTTAGCAGACCAGTGCAGAAACACAACTTTCCAGAACTTACATCAAAGAGAATCAAGTTTTGTACAAATGACAACGATCCAGAACTTGATGCTACGGAAAAAATTCTAAAAGAAAACAAAGTTGCATTCATCTTGACTGAGTTAATCCAAGGAGAAGGAGGATACAACATTGCAAGCAAGAAATTCATTTCAAACTTGAGAAAATTTGCAACAAAATATGGAGTTCCACTCATCTTAGATGAGGTCCAGTCAGGAATAGGACACACTGGCAAGTGGTGGGCCTTTGAACATTATGGAATCAAGCCAGACATAATGAGTACTGCAAAGGCATTACAGATCGGCGCAACTGCTTTTAGCAAAAAATTTGATCCAGGACAGAGATCAGTATTATCAAGCACATGGGGTGGAGGAAACAGAATAGACATGGCAGTCGGTTCCAAAGTAATTCAAGTTATAAAACGAGATAGACTGTTAGAGAATGCAACAAAGATGGGCCACATTCTCAAGGGTGGCTTGATGGAGATGGTCGGAAAAAAAGGAGTAACAGATGTTAGAGGACTAGGCCTAATGGTCGGCGTAGAGTTTGATTCTACAATTCGCCGTGATAAAAAACTTGTAGAATTATTCAAACAAGGTTTGATGACTTTGGGGGCAGGTCAAAAATCAATGAGAATTATACCACCATTGATAATTACAAAAGAGCAAATTCATGAAGGCCTTGACATCATGCACAAAGTTTTGATGAGAACCTAGTATGCATCATACTTGTCGCCCATTTCAAGTGACGCTATCTTTAGTTTGAGCACTTCATTTGCACCCTCATAGATTACAATTGCTCTAGAATCAAGAAAATGTCTTGCAACCCTACTTGTTTTCTGGTATCCATAGGAACCAAATACTTGAACTGCTCTGTTTGCACAATCAAAGGCTGCATTTGTTGCATGTAGTTTGGCAATAGCTGCAAGCCTGTCTACTTTATTACGCAATGCAGAATATTCCTTGTTTTCCCTGTTGAGAACATCTAGCCAATTTGTATCATTTTCCTTGAGATTTTCAACATAATCATGAAGTTTTTGTCGTGCCATACCTGCTCGATATACCAACCATCGTGAACTTTCAATATTTACAATCATTGTAGCAAGATGTTCTTGAATGAGTTGTTTTTTTGCAAGAACAGAGCCATGTTGTTCTCTTTTTTGAGAATATCTAATTGATTCATCAAGACAGTCTTTCATTACACCAACAGCACCCGCTGCAACACTCAACCTACCATCAATTAACGCGCTAAATGCAATACTAAGACCATTTCCAATTTTTCCAAGAACATTTTGTTTTGGCACAAGACAGTTCTCAAAAGTAATTTCAGCATTTTTTACAGTAAGCAGTCCCATTTTGTTGTGCATCTCTTGTGCATCAAAACCCTTTGATGACGTATCTACAATAAATGCAGATATTTTTCCATCAGGACCTTTTGCATATGTAGTAATTATTTTGGCAAATGTTCCATTTCCAACCCAGTGTTTTGTTCCATTAAGGATATAATTATCACCACGTTCCTCAAATGTCGTAGTCATTTTTTTGGGATCACTTCCTGCATCGGGTTCAGTCAGTGCAAAACCCATTATGCTAGTTCCATTTGTAGTATTTGTAAGATATTTCTTTTTTTGTTCTTCAGTTCCCCAATTTTGTAATACCATTTGGCCAATAGATACGTGTGCAGAGAAAAATGTACGAAGTGAATTTCCTTCCCTACCAATTCTTTCAATTGCAAAAAGATATGTCAAGATGTCATATCCTAGACCGCCATATTTTTTCGATATCGGGCATCCAAGCATTCCAATCTCTCCAAATTCAGGGATTACCCTATCGTTTATTCTCTCATCAAGATAACATCTAGTCTCATAATCGCGTATTGATTTACAGACCCGGTCAATCTTGTCAAGGAAAACTTTTTGCTCTTCAGAGACCTCAAAATTCATTTTGGATATGTTAGAGTAAGACATTGTTTTATTCAGTTAACTCCTAACAAGTATTACCTAGTTTTGGTTTCTATACTTTTACTATCTGGATCTCTCTTACATTGTGCTTTGATAGATCTTCATGCAAAGCAGCGTGGGATTCGTCTGTAAAAGTTAGGTTGCATCTATAACATTTCCACGCTTTGGTGCTCATAAAACATGTTATGCAATTTTAATTTATAAATATATTGTACTTAATATTCATTTTTTAGATTACTATGGTCTAGGGATCAAAATGTTTGGAATTATTCGCTGTTTAGTACAACATTTCACGAATTTTCATCCCAGGCACGAAACAGAATCACATCCTCAGTTTATAAAATCAATTTACATCAGAGACCAGATTGGAGTTTGAAAAATTAAAGATATTTGTAAGAAATAGACTGGGACAAAATGACACGGCTCATGATTTTGAACACATCATGAGAGTACTCAAAAATGCAACAATGATTGCAAGAAAGGAAAAAGCCAGTATCAAAATCATAACTGCTGCAGTACTTTTACATGATATCATATCATATCCAAAATCTGATCCTCGCTCAAAAAATTCTTCAACGGAGAGTGCACTAGAATCAAGAAAGATTTTGAAAAAATACAGATTCAGTCAATATGAGATTGATATCATATCTGATGCAATAAGAGATCATAGTTTTTCAAGAGGAGCAACGCCTCAGACGTTAGAGGGCAAAATACTGCAGGATGCGGATAGACTGGATGCACTCGGCGCAATAGGAATAGCACGAACATTTTCAGTCAGTGGCTCAGAGAAGAGGCCATTTTACAACAATGTCGATCCATTTTGCAAAAAACGTTTGCCAGACGACAAGAACTGGACCGTGGATCATTTTTACAAGAAACTCTTGCTTTTAGAAAAAACAATGAATACAAATGCTGGAAGAATGGAAGCACGAAAAAGAATCAAAGTAATGAAAAAGTTTCTTGATGAACTAAAAAAAGAGATCTAGCCGTAATCTACATATCGTTTGTATCGTTTTTCAATCTCAGAATTATTTCCAGTAATAATTCTTCGAATTTCATCAGTGTGTTTGTCTTTGATATAATCAATCATTTCTTTGAAGATATCATCTTGTGGATATGCATTTGTTAGAGGCTCTAACATCTTGAAATATTCAACAACTTTTTCTCGAAATTCTTCTTTTGTAGGTCTTCGTATTTTATTAACACGAAACCAGATTGATGCCCAACTTGCACCAACTACATGTGGTAGCAAGTCATATGCACGCGCTATCTCAAATGTTTGGTCTTCTCTCATCTCTCGTTGAGTGTTTTTGCTGCGCCCTTTGAGAAATATGTTACTATCATGTCTGCGCCAGCACGTTTGATGGCTGTAAGAATTTCTAGTGTAACCTCTTTTTCATCAATATATCCAGCCATGGCAGCTGCCTTGACAAGAGCATATTCTCCAGATACACTATATGCTGCAATTGGTACATTGAATTTCTCCCTAGTCATAGATATCAAATCTAGGTAAGCCAGTGCCGGTTTTATCATGACAATATCCACTCCCTCTTGAATGTCAGTCTCTACCTCTCTCATTGCTTCTTTTGGATTTGTATACGGTAATTGGTAGGTCTTTCTGTCGCCAAACTGAGGAGCAGAGTGAGCCATGTCCTTAAACGGTGAATATAATGAAGACCTGTGCTTTGCAGAGTGGGACATTATTGCAACATCAGAAAACCCAGCATCATCAAGACCTTGTCGTATTGCCTTTACCTGTCCATCCATCATTGCAGATGGTGATACAACGTCAACTCCTGCTTGGGCTTGACTTACTGCAACTTTTGCCAGAGTTTCAAGACTGGAATCATTGTCTATCTTGTCTCCCTTGACTAGTCCACAATGACCAGAACTTGTGTATTGACAGAGACATACATCAGCCATTATTGCAATATCATTTCCAATATTTTTTCTTATTTCAGAAATTGTTTTTTGTACAATTCCATTTTGAGTAAAAGCAGATGTACCATGTTCATCTTTATGTGAAGGAATTCCAAATACCATTACTGCAGGAATTTTCAATTCCGCTATAGTGTTTATTTCATTTGCAACATCAGCAAGTGAAAGTCTCTCCATTCCAGGCATTGAACTTCCCTGAATTCTTGATTTTAGATCTTCTTGTACAAATATTGGACATATGAGATCCTTTGGAGACAGACGTACTTCTTCCAAGAGTTCTCTAATTTTACCAGTTTTTCTAAGACGTCGTAGTCTCAAATTAGGAAAAGACATTACACACAAGACATCCTATTTTAGCAATATAATTTGTTACTCTCTTGTTTTATAATCAAAGAGTCTTGTAACCGTTTTTAGAATTTCAGCATCACCTTGTTCAGAGGCCTTGCGTAGATTATTCATTGGAATTGACATGATATCTTCGACAATTGCTTGTGTAAGCTGGTCAATAATTCGTATTTTTTGTTCATCTTTTTCCCCAAGCATTTGAAGTGCCTTTTTCAATTCCTTTACTCGTGCTTGGTCTATCTCCTTGAAGACATTAGTTACAATAGGCTCCACCTCAAGTCTTTTCATTGCGGCTTCTACTAGAGGCAATTCCTCATTAATTATATGCTCTGCTGATGACACTACGCCCATTCTATTTTTCATGTTCTTTTCTACCATCTCTGCAATTTGGTCCAAGTTCATCACTTTGACTTGGGCTATTTCTGATACTTTGTCATCAACAGTTCTAGGATTAGAAAGATCCATTATGAGCATACCACTATTACGTGAGTCCATTGCTTCTTTGACTCTATCATGTGTAACAAGGAAATATGGTGCAACAGTTGCCACAAACAACACATCAATTGACTTGAAATTGGCAGTTGCTTCTTCAAATTGCATGGGCTTGCCACCAGCAGTCTCCGCAAATGCTTTTGAGCGCTCAAAGGTTCTGCTTGTTACAAGAAAATCAATGTCTCTTTTTTTAAGCGATTTTGCTACAAGACTTGCTGCCTCCCCAGTTCCAATCAACAGAATATGTTTTGATTTTAGATCATCGATATTTTCTTCTGCAAGATTTACTGCCATGGAACCAATGGATATGCTTCCCTTGCTGATTCCAGTTGCTTGACGTACACGTGTTCCAATTTTAATTGCCTTGTCAAATAAAGTATTAAGATTATCACCTGAAGCTTTTATTCCCCTTGCAGTACTGATAGAATCTTTGACTTGACCAAGTATTTGCTCTTCTCCAATTACAAGAGAATCAAGACCAGATGTAAGCTTGAGTAGATGTGTGTATGCATCAGTCCCTTTACTTATCTCAAGATTTTCTTTGAATGCATTTTCTTCTAGTCCTGCAACAGATGCCCATGTTTTTTTTATTTTATCAAGATCAGCAGAATTGGCACAACCAAAAAGTTCTACCCTGTTACAGGTTTGCAAAATAACACATTCGTGCAATCCAGAATGTTGTAGAAATGATTTGTAGGCAGAATCTAGATCTGGAAAAGTGAACCTTTCAAGCATGTGGATTGGAGACTTTCTAAAAGTAACTCTAGCGTTGATTACATCACTTGTCATATGATATCACCTAGCATTTCCATAACCCGCTTCTGTGCTTTTTTTAGATTTCCGTCTCGTATTAATTGTTTAACATGATTGTCATTCATAACACCGTAGAGAAACTTTCTTCGTTCGGGAAATGTGTGGATCTTGTCCTTTGCTGCCTTTCTTGCAAAATCCTGTAGTTTTATCTGATAAATGGCCTCTTTTGTTATTACTTTTTTGAAGATTTGTTCAGCCTGAAGTTTTAGTTTTCTTGCCATGGCAGGACTTCGGCCTCCTGTGGATACTGCAATTTGTACAGTGTCTGCTATGTTAATCACAGAACCAAATGCAAAGTCACTTACTTCTGGATCGTCGGCAGCATAAGCATAACAACGCATAGACTTGGCCTGCTCTACAATTTTACGATTGAGTTCCTTGTCATCAGTGGTAGCTAATACCATGAATGGTTTGTATTTTTTTAGAAAATTTGCATTGGCAAGCCTCATTTTCTTGAAAGATATTTTTTTTTGTTTGACATAATTTTGAATTTGCCTGTTTGTGGAATCACTGATAAGAAGAATTTTGCATTCCTGAGTCAACAAGGAATTTACTTTTTTCAGACCTTCGTTTCCTCCACCCACTATAATCACCAAATCCCCTCTAAGATTTAGATCAACTATCAATGGATCTTGGCTGACTGGAAATGATATTTATAGATTCCATGAGAAACTAGGTAACGTTTTTAATTGTAAGATGAAGTTTTCATCTAACATGGACAAGATGGATAAAGAAATTTTAAACGAGATCCAGTGGACTTTTCCATTAACCCCAAAACCATATGAAGTCATGGCAAAAAAGTTTGGTCTGTCAGACCAAGAATTGATGCAAAGACTTGTCGCACTAAAAAAGGCAGGAATAATCAGACAGATTAGCGCAATATTTGACACACGAAAACTAGGATACAAGAGTGCGCTAGTTGCAATGGCAATAGACCCAGAAAAACTAGACCACATTGCAAATCAAGTAAACAAACATCCAGGTGTCAGTCACAATTATGAGAGAAATCACGAATACAATCTATGGTTCACCTTAGCAGTTCCTCCGGGATCTGATCTAAAGACAGAGATTGATAAATTTTCAAAGTTATCCGGAATTAGAAAAACAAGACTGTTACCTACAATCAAGTTATTCAAGATTGGAGTAAAGCTTGAGATGGTAGAGGAAAAGAAATCAGACATTAAACCATCAGAAGAGAAGAAGAAAATTACAGATACCAAATTTATTGCAACAGAAGAAGAAAAAAACTACATACGAGAATTGCAAAAAGATCTAGAGATAGTTGAAAGACCATTTTTAAAATCTGCCCAGAAACTTGGAATAACTGAAGAACAACTTCTTGAAAAGATAACAAAATATGAAGAGACAGGAATAATGCGAAGATTTGCAGCCATTCTAAGACATAGAGAAGTAGGCTTTACTGCAAATGGTATGATAGTATGGCAGGTTCCAGAAGAAAGAATTGAGGAAGTTGGTTCAAAGCTTGGATCATTTCCACAGATTAGCCATTGTTACCAGAGACCTGTGTATCAAGACTGGCCATACAGTGTATTCTCAATGGTTCACTGCAAATCAATCGAAGAAGCAGAAGACATGGCAAGAGAGATTCAAAAACAAGTCGAAGTCAGCGATTATAGAATTCTCTTTAGCTCAAGAGAATTCAAAAAGACTCGAGTAGAATATTTTGTAGAACACGAGTTTAACATTGAAGATCTAATCACTGCATGATTACATGATAAAAATAAATTTCTAGGATAGCTCAATCATGGACTCTGTAAGAGAGGTCAATGTTACCTTGATGGAGCTTACCTTGCTTTGATACATGAAGAACTTTTTGCCAGACAAATTTGTATCCCCGGAGATGCGTACTAGTCCAGACGTGTGAAGTCTTCGAACCCATCTATACACTTGGGTTAGTGGGACGCCAGACATTATACTAATATCCCATGCGGATTTTGGCATGTCAATTGTAGACCGTAGTATGTTCATGGCTTGATCATTTGACATGATTTTTAAAACATTGTCTGCATCTTTGTTTTCAAGAATTCTTCCTTGTTGTAATACTTGCATGGTAATGTACCAGACTACAAAAATATAACAAGAGTGGTTAGAGTGAGTTCATTTGCAAACACTTGCAATCGTTTGCAAACACTTATTCAACAAATTTGAATGACATCATGCCTGCATTATACTCAAAATCAACTGTTGTCTCTAAGACTTCACGAAAGATCAATCCAAGTACCGTAGTATGATAAAGCGACCAGTTTTCTCCAAGGTCGTGCTTGATGATAAACGTGTGAGCGTTATTTTTTATATTATGATTTATTTCAATTGACGAAGCACGCATTCGCGCCTCAAACCAAGAGATGAATGAATTCAGATTAAAGTCTCCACGCATGAACAATGCAGTATCTCTGACTACATTTTTTCCAATGCGGGTTGCCATGTCAACAACATGATCCTTTGTTAGATTTCCAAAAAGTTCCAAGATGATTGGTTTTGCAATTGGAATCATCCCTACCTTTGCTTCATACATGTCCCACTCGACATATCTTTTGAATATATGATTGACAAATGTGTTAAGGCTGGTTTCTCGATGTTCTGATTCGGAGCGAAGTTTGTTTAGTACATCTTCATCTATTCGAAATGTCATAGTTGATGTTTTTTTGGGATTAACTGCCACTATACTTTGTGAATCTTTCTGTGAATATAATTCGTTTTATTTTTCTAAAATTATGGAAATACGATTTAGGCTGTTTGTACAGAAGACTTTAGATCATATGATGGCCATTGATTAAAAAGTCCAACTATCTCATTTTTGTCATTATCATTTAGATAATTGCCATCAGACATTGCAGAGAACATTTCAATCTCTTCTTCACTTACAACTGTAGGCAATACCGATGAGACAGATTTTTGTGACAAGATGAACTTGATTGCAAGCTCTGTAATATTCAAGCCGTTTCTTTTTGCAATAGGCATCAATTGATCAACTTTCTTTAGTGCCTCTTGTATCCAATTGCCGCTTCTTACAGAGCGATGATCTTTTTCGCTAACTTTGGTGTCTGCATTTACTTTGCCTGTCAATATTCCAGAAGCATCAGGAACACGAACTAGGATTCCAACATTACTCTTTTCTGCCTCGTCAATTAGTGTATTTCCAGGATTTTGTTCAAGAATATTGTATACAGTTTGTACTGCAGTAGCGTTTGTTACCTTCATGGATTCAAGTCCTTCTTGGGTCCACCCTATTGCAGGACCTAATGCAATTTGATAGCTTTTGATGATTCCTTCTTTTGTTTTCTTGTCTAGGAATTCAAAAATTTGCTTGTCGCGTATGGTTGGGATCTTGGGATTGTGCAATCCATATACATCGACATAATCAGTTTGTAATCGTTCAAGACTTTGCTTCAAGGCAAAATCGGTAAATTCAGTTGTGAATTTTTGAGGAAGTTCCTTGTGACCTATCTGTTCGTTTGAATAAATGTCATATCCATATTTTGTAGACAAGACAACCTGGTTTCTCATACCAGAGAATACCTCACCAATTAATTTCTCGCTTTTTCCCCTTCCGTAAATATCCCCAGTCTCAAAATAATTAATCCCTAGATCAAATGCGCGTTTTAACATCCTCTTTGCTTCGTCATCTTCTATTTTTTTTCCCCACCAATCAAGTCCCAGAGTCCATGCTCCAAATCCAATTTCGGAAACATTGATTCCGCTCTTTCCTAGTTTTCTATATTTCAATTTACAATACTCCTAAACTCTGATAATTTTTGTTGAAGCTCTGCATCATTTAGAACAGCTGAACCATCTCCAGTGTTGGCATTTAATTCTATCCAAGATTTACAGCCGCTGTACTCTGGAAGAACTGGAATTTCAGTAGAAGGAATCTTGTACACCTTGAGAAACATGGCAGTCATTGGTTTTTGTGGCATCCAGTTCATTCTCTCAACCACATACGAGTCACTCCATATATGAAATCCTGACAACTCTTCAATTTTTTTCATTGAAGAAACGTCATTTTCTGCAAGCACTTCGGCATAAGATGTGATTCTATTTACGCCATCTTTTGGTTTTTGTTCTCTCACATCTGCAAGATATCTGTAAAATTGTGATTTTAGAGAAGAATTGTCTTGGTGTTCATATGTGGGAAAGAGTATGAATTTTTTATCTTCGACCCTAAAGCCAGAAGCAGTTTCAAGTATTCCACCCTTTCGAAGCAAAACTGTCTGGTCTCCATTTTCAAGCGCAGTTATTACCGTAGCCCACTCTTTTAGTGCCTTTATCATCCAAGACTCCTAATCAGTGGAACGATATCCTTTTTGACACATACAATCATTGGTGTATCCACTGTAATGTATCCGCTGACTCGAGTTTCTCTCAAATCCATTATCAAATCCTGGAACTTGTGTAAAGTATCAGTCTCAAATGCAAGCATGAAATCTTCATCATGAATTCCAAATGAATACGAAGTATTTAGTAAAACTTCTGGATACTTGTGTCCAACTTGGATGTGTTCGCCCATCATCTCTTTTCGTTTTTCAAGTGGCAACAGATACCATTCACGAGTTTTTATGAAAGGATATACAATCGCATATTTTTTTTGATCTTCGCCTCCAAGCCAACCACGTTGTGCTTTACTGTCTGCATACATTGATGGTCTTGTGCTGGAGAGATACACATGTGTAGGTACAATATATTTTCCAAAGACTGTAAGGTATAGTTTTGATACTACATCTTGAATTTTTTCAACAGAATCAGATACAAACCAAAATAGAAATTCGGCATCATCTCGTAGACCCAGAGTAGAATACGTTCTGTACTGTATCTGTGAATTTTTAAGGATGATCTCTACTTCTTTTGCAGATTCTTCTTTTGCAAAATCTGCCATCCACCTCCATTTTGGATCTACCTTAAAAAATGAGAAATTGAAAAATTGTCTTGGCGGCTCACTCATGCAGACTAGAATTATTGTTACCTTATTTAAAATCTAATCAAGTTAATCAGGCTTGGTAAAACCAAAATCTGTATCGTATAATCATGTAATATCTTAAATTAGCGAAATAGAACAGAGAAAACATGATGAGCAGAAATACCAAAATGGCAATAGGAATTGGCTCTATCTTTGTCGCATTTACAATTGTAATGATTGTTCTTGTTATCCAGTCATACTATCCATAGAACATTTCCATAACAAAGTGAATCGGATCCATTAAATGATACACTAATTGCTTTAAGAAATATGGTAATAATCAGACATCAACCAATAAATGAAATAATAATTCATGAGCTTGTCAAAGTCAACAGCATCGAGGATTTTCTAAGCATCAAGACAAATAATGTTCCTCTGGGTAACTCTGCACCTCCAGCACGCTGGGCAGATGGTATACTATACGAGCCACAAGGTTTTCCGCCTACGCCTGAGATAATCAAAGACCAGATAGAAGGCAAGATACACTTTGCAGCAATAGAATACACAGAGATGCCACAATACAAACAATACCTGAAAAACAATAACAACAATGTACTCTTGCCAATAATTGACATGTCACACAACGCGGCAACAAAACAGATTGCACAATGGTTGAAAAACCAGATAATTACCAAGTGAAAGCATATCAAGAAAATTCCGTCAGAACAAGCAGGAATAGCATTAGAACTTGGAAATAATAAGATTGAAAGCCTTATCAAGTTAGCATCTAAAATGCAGTAATTTATTACAAATCATCTTGTTGAGTTAATTGATGACTGTAACTAGTAATACCCTATTACAGATTGATGCAACCATAATTGCTGGTCTTATCATATTATTAACATTGCAATCTGTTTCAACACCACTTTGGCAGAAACAGGTTGATGACTACGTAACCACTCTACGTGATTTAAGAATTCAAATAGGTGCAATCAATGATATGATGAAAGAATATTGTTTAGAAAATACTAACAGTTCAAGTAATTCAATACTGGGAAACACTACGGATATACAAACAAGATGTAGCGGATGGGCTTTACAATCAGACGAATTAGACAAACAAGTTGAGAATTGGAATGATTATGGAAAAAATATTGGTCTTGACATTAATGGAACTTTTGTGCCCTCAGTAGCAACATCAAATACTATAAGGGCTAATTATTTGGTTGATCAGATTGCAATTGTTATGATAGTTTTATTTGGAATTTCTGCGTTGATTGAGATGATATCTAAATTCAAAACAACTGATGGACATAATGCTTCCATACTGGCTATGACGTTCACATCATGTGCATTTGCAGTACTTATTGCGGGATTTCTATACATATTTTTCGTGATAGGATGTTCTAATTCATTTTCAGTTCAGAACTGGTGTCCTAGATTCTGATTTTTAGATCAGATATAACTGAATATGAACCCCGATTCTTAACACGGACAAGAATTTTTAATTGAATCCCGACATCTTACCAGTTCTATCCATCAAAACACTTATTATTTGAGAATGGAAAATTTTCTCAAATGCCAAGCATAGATCAACTGAGCAGACCACAAAACAAGCTAGAACCAGTTGAAGGAATCATCGAGAGCATCAGCGACCCAAGAACTGTCAACCTCAAAACAGGCGGACAAGCTCAAGTTGCAGATGCAATGCTAAAAGATGAGACCGGACAGATCAAGCTTAGTCTATGGGATGCACAGATAAAGATGGTAAAACAGGGTTCTAAAGTAAGAATCGAAAATGGATACATTTCCACATTTAGAGGCGAAAATGCACTCAATGTTGGAAAGTTTGGAAAACTAGTAGTGTTAGAATTTTAGATATATCTACCACTAGACTGATTCTTTCCCTTTCTCCAATCTAGTACGCCAAGTATTGCGCCAGACATTATTACAACAACCCCAATGATCAACAAGAAACCGGCTTCGGCCAATGGCAGTATGTTTTTGACAAATGGTGAGTTGGGGTCAGTTAATGCCTTGGACTGTTCAGGATTTTCTGTAAATAGCATAACTACAGTAATTGGTTCCTTGCCATTGTTTGATATGTTAAAGTTGTAGGTATCTGCTTTTGGCACATTAAACGATTTTATAAAAATTGGATCGTTATCTACAAATGAGCCAAACTTGTCTCCAAAGATATTCGTTATAGATATCCCCACAGCATCATCCGGGTTATAATCAGTAACATGAACTCCCCACATCAGAGGTACTTGTGCAGCATTCACAGTATGTGAAAAAGTGTATACATTTCCTGCATCAATTTCTATCTTATCAGATACGCTATCAAACAGGCTTTCAGGTGATGGAAAAAAATCTGCCCCTTCCTCGCCAGATGACATTTTAGGCATTACAGAATATGCAATGGATGCAGCCATTGCAATCATGATTGCTCCTGCAATTGCAATTATTGGCCCACGCTTTTTCATATCTAACTAATGTACCCTAGTTTTTTGTTCTGTTGTGGCATTGTAAGTGAATCGCCTCCAGATTTTTGTCTCATTTGTTCTTCTATTGTCTTTACTAGATGTTCTGTGTCCTGTGCTTTTTTTGTAATACCTGTCAAATCAAGTTTAAGATCCAACATCTTTGCTAATGTCTCAAGTACAATTTGTGATGCCTTGGCATCTATGACATAACCAGATGTTTCTCCAAGTAAACAAATTCCAGTTATTTCTTTTCTTTTTCCCACACCAATGATAAGACCATTCATTCCAGTAATGCTTCCACTGTTCATGGTGGACACACCATAGTTTTGAAAGTCATCTACAATTTTTTGAATTGTACTTGTACCATAAACTTTGGGAGTTTTAGAAAAAGTTCCTGTAATATATGCAGCAAGTGTATAGATTGTTTTTATTCCAAGATTATCACAGATTTTTACAATTTCTTCAGCCATCTCATACTCACTTTCAGGAGTTACAGGCTGTGCATCTCCACTTAGAAGAACAAGATCGCTTGAAATTCCTTTGTAATAGTATAAAGTATTTTTCATAAGATCTGTTGTTCCATCAGGTTGGATCAACACTTGAGGAGGAAAAGACGATGAGAACATGTTTGCAAACGGAATTGCCTTGAGCTCTTCAATCATGTGATCTACTGCAAGTTTTCCAACATATCCACTCCCAGGAAATCCGCAAATGAGAGACGGATTTTTAAGAACAGGCATCTCGGTAATTTCTACAACTATACGTTGAGGAAGAGACAACATCGTTACGGAAAAATTAATTCAATATTAATGAAGCGTGTGACTTACTTGCGTCGAGGTTTTTTCTTTGTTGCTTTTCGTTTAGAAGTTCTAGTTGTTTTTCTTTTGGCAGTTTTTGTTACTTTATTTCTTGATGCTTTTTTTGAGCGAGTCTTGTGTTTTGCAGTTTTAGCGGGTTTTCTTTTTGTCTTTCTTGCCTTTGCTTTTTTTGCTTTTGCCAAGGCCAATTTTCTTGCATTGATCTTTCTTCTCTGAGCTGCAAGTGCTGCTGTTCGTTTTCTTTTCGCAGCTGCAAGTACAGCCATCTTCTTTCTTCTCAGAGCGGCAATTTCTGCTAGTTTCTTTTGTACTGTTGCCAATGCATTACTTGCCTGTGCTTCAAGTTTTAAAAGAGATTCAAATTTTGGTCTCAATACAGATTCTGCTTTAGTAGAAGAATGTAGTTGTTCAATCAAAGCAGGTTTTGTGTGACCTTGTTTTTTTAGTAAAGATTCAATCTTGACCTTTTCCTTTTCACTTGATTCTATTGCCTTGTCTAGTCTAGCATGGCCAGATTCTCTTTCTTTTAGTTCTAAATGTAATTCGGCTATTTTTTCATCAATATACTTGAGCCTTTCAGTTACAGAATTCTTGTCTTCAGACCCATATTCACTTTGTTGGGTTGCCTGGTCTTTTGCGTCCTGCTCACGTCGTAGTCTCTCTTCTGCTGCAATCTGGAGCCTTTCAATGCTTGCCTTTTGGGAAAGGTGTTGGTTTAGGAGCTGAGATGCATGGTCTCTAGCCCTAGTCAAGTCTTCTTTCTTCTTTTCCAAGGCAACAAGGCCTGATGATGATCTTCGTTTTGTAGAAACAGCCTCTTTTAGTTTATTTTCAACCTGTTTTCGTAATTTAGATACTGCCATTTTTTTCATACCGTATGATTTTGCAAGCGTCTCAAGGGATGCCATGTGATAATTGAGCCTTTGTAATCGATTAAGTTTTTGTTATGATCAGTATTTGACATATGAGTTAAAATTTTCAACATATTTTTGATCTTTTTAGCAAAATTTTGAGATGTCCCAAGTATCACCAAGTAGATTTTATTTAGCAAGTGTGCATGGAAATCATGGATTTTCATCCATCACAACTGCCAATCGCCCATTCATTTCAGATCGAGGATGAGCGAAAGGCTCCAGATCTTGCTGAACAAATGATAAGACTTGGTTTTTCAGCACAGAAAGGTGCATTTAGAATCATCATGACAAAGGAACAAAAATCTGCAAAAAAGATTGGTTTTACAATTATGAATGAACTCAATTTCGGATTGAGAAAAGCAAAACAAGAACGCGATGTAAGATATTGGATATACAGTTTTGATACAGATCACTATGCAATGGTTCTGATAAGCTCCAAGGTCATGGAAGAATTAGGATTTTGATTTCTCAAAGATAAGTTCTATCTTTAATTTTTTGGAAATTATATTTGCAATCAATATTCCAAAGACTACGCCAGCAATTATAGTTGAAGGATACTCTTGCAACAGATACAATCTGCTTATTGATACCACTGCAGGATATATCCATAAAAGATAGCAACCCCGTGGAAATCTTTTAGACAAGGCATATCCGATGATAAATGCAAATATTGTAGTTCTTACAGTATCCCCTGCAGGAAAAGTACCTTGTATAACACACGGTACACTCACATCTGCGCCAGCTTTGATTGCTAAATGAGCACCGATAAAATCAAGTGCCGGCTTTTCATATCCAGTATAGCATCTCATGTATGATGCAACCATGGTACCTATCAACAAAGAGAGAAGAAGTGTCAATCCAAGACGCCTTGTTCTTTTCATGATAAACAGTACAATGCTGACAAATATTGGATACAAAACCCATCCAAGTTCTGTAAATACATCCATTGTTAGGTCTATGACTTGATTTCCCGTAAATTTTGAAAGCGTTGTTTCAAACCCTGCATCAGGCACAAGCACTGTTTTTGCAACAGCTAGATAGAGCAGAATGAAAAAAGCCAACAATAGTAAGAAAAATGTCCTGCTTCGTATGTCAAAGATTACGTTCTGCAATGAAATTTTCTCCCAGATGCAAACATCTAACCAATGCTTGATGTGACCATATTAAAATCAGATTGATCGTGTTTTCATTTTTGTTTTATTATGGACAACCAGTATAGATTTGATATGCTTTGTTTATCTCCAAATGATAATCATATCTTGTTTTTTATTCAATAAAAATACACATGATCTAGAAACCGTGGATGTGTCTTGTACGATCACAACCAGTCTGACACCCTTCCAAATATCCACGGTTTCTAAAAATTCAAACATTGTGAGTACCCACCTAAAATTATAATCAAATCTTGTACATGACAGGTTTAGCACATAGGAATATAATAGAAAAAAGATCGGGTAAAAAGTTACATAACATAATAGCGACTAAAAGATTTTAACCACATCTAAAGATAGAAACAATATTGAGAATACTAACAATCAGTGATTTTGATACAAAGGGTAAGACAGTATTTCTTAGAGTAGACATGAACTGTCCCATCGATCCTGTTACAATGGACATAATTGAGACAAGCAGAATTCGAGAATCTACCGAGTCACTCAAAGACCTAGAAGGTGCCAAAGTGGTGATCGGCTCACATCAGGGAAGAGTAGGTAACAATGACTACACCGGAATGGAAAAACATGCAAAGGTGTTAGAGCAAATACTTGGCCGCAAAATAAAGTACATTGAAGATGTGATCGGTTCAGATGCACAAAGAGAAATTAAAAACATGAAAGACGGTGACATCATATTACTTGATAACCTCAGACTGTGCGCAGAAGAAAATTATGAATTCTCAGCTTCTGATGCATCTAAAACAATAATGGTGCAAAGACTTTCAAAATTATTTGATATTTGTGTACTAGATTCATTTCCAAGTTCACACAGATCACATCCATCAATAATTGGTTTTGCACATGTTCTTCCATCATGTGCAGGAAAGTTGGTAGAACGTGAAGTTCGAAAATTAGACGAAATAATGACTGTTGCCAAGGGACCACATGTAGTAGTTTTAGGTGGCTCCAAGGTAGTTGACAGGCTGGAGGCAATAAAGGAACTAATTCAGAACGGTAGAGCAGACCAAGTTCTTCTTACAGGAGTTATTGCCAATGTCTTTCTCAGAGCCCAAGGAAGAATCAAGTTCCCCTTGGGAATCAAGAGAGAAGAAGAGGTAGTCTCAAAGGCCCATGCCTTGATTGGTGAATACCCAGACGTATTTTCAGTTCCAGTAGACATTGCAGTTGAAAGAAACGGAAAAAGGGAAGAAATGGATGTCCGTGAACTTGCAAAAGGCGAGAGGATATTTGATTTGGGTCCAAAATCAGTCGATTATTACCTAAAATCAATCCAGAGTGCGGGAACTGTATTCATGAGTGGGCCTGCAGGATTTTTTGAAAACGAGAATTTCAAATTTGGAACAGAGTCACTTCTTAAAGGAGTTGCAAATTCATTTGCAACTACAATTGTAAGTGGCGGTCACCTTACTGCAGCATTGAAAAGATATGGTCTTGCAGAAAAAATAAACCACATAAGCACTGCCGGAGGAGCACTAGTACTGTACCTCACAGGTGTAAAACTACCAATGATTCAAGCACTAGAAGAAGCCGCGGCTAGATATCGTTCTAAATAGAGTACAAGTTGGAAAACATACCTCCAAGAGATAAAATCAAGATAGGTACAACAGTATCAATAGTACAAAAACAAGATCAGCGTACTGGTAAGCTAACTGATGGTACAGTGAAACGAATTCTTACTTCAAGCAGTTTTCATCCTCATGGAATAAAAGTAGAACTGGAAAGCGGCAAGATAGGCAGAGTACAGAAGATAGTGTAACTCAGTGCTCGAATTTGTTCAAGATATAAACATCTAAAGAGTTACCTTGCATTCAGAATTTGGACAGACTCGTGGTTCTAGTTTCCCCAAGTAAATTTCTTGATTACATGAATTGCATTTGATTTTTTCTACCACATCAAAGAGTTTGTAGTGATTTGTGGTAAAGTTCTGGGCAATCTGTCTTATCAGTCCAGCATCACGTAACTGGTTAAAGTATGGTTCCACATCATCAATTGTTATGGAACCATCAAGACCATTAGTTTTTAGCAGTTCAAGGATTTCATCATTTGTAAATCTAACATTTGTATCGTTGAATTTTTCAAAGATAGTTTTTCTAATCTGAAGAGGTAGTACTGCATTTGAGATGGACAATTTAGTAAAGACCCGAGGATTCTTCTTTTATCTTGTCTGCAGATGCGGTGTCATGTAGCTTGTCAATAAGATAAGAATAGAGACCAGATTTGAGAACCTTCAATGATAATAAGGCACATTTTATTCTGGCAGGTCCAAGGTCATGTAGACCAAGATTATCTAGAATGTCTTCTTTTGTGAGTTTTTTGACATATTCAAAATCCTTGCCCAAGATGAGTTCTGTAAGCATTGATGCGCTTGCTTGACTTATGGCACAGCCTTTTCCGGTAAATTTTACATCTGCAACCTTGTCGTCTTTTATATTAAGATGCATCTCCAATTCATCACCACATAGAGGATTGCTGTCTCGCTGTGCAATGTCAGGATCTGGTATCTTTCCATAGTTTCGTGGATTTCTATAGTAATCAAGAATAATTTCTCTGTAAATATCAGCACTACTCATAGCTTGAACAACTCCTTTGCTCTGTTAAGCGACCTGATAAAAACATCTACCTCTTCTTTTGTATTATAGATATAAAAGCTTGCGCGGGATGTTGCGGAAACATCAAGTCTTTCCATCAATACTTGTGCACAGTGATGACCAGAACGAATAGCAATTCCATCTTCATCAATTATAGTAGCAAGATCATGTGGATGAATATCTCCAAGGTTGAAAGATATTACTCCGCCTCTTTTTGTTACATCCTTTGGACCATACAATACAATTCCTTTCATTTGTGAAAGTTTGTCAAGTGCATATTTTGTCAATTCCATTTCATGTTCTCGAACTTTGTCCATACCTATTTTATCAAGATAATCAAGTGCTGCTCCAAATCCAATAACGTCTGCAATGTTTGGAGTACCAGCTTCAAACTTGTATGGTAAGTCGTTCCAAGTAGTTTCATACTTGTGTACTTCTCTTATCATATCTCCTCCGCCATTGAATGGAACCATTTCTTGAAGTAATTCTTTTTTTGCCCAGAGAACTCCAACTCCAGTTGGACCAAGCATCTTGTGTGCAGAAAAAGCAAAAAAGTCACAGTCAAGTTTTTGCAAATCTACTTTAAGATGTGGAACTGATTGTGCTCCATCTATTAGCACTCGCACACCATGAGCTTTTGCTCTTTTGACAATTTCTTCCGAGTTTGTTATTGTACCAAGAACATTAGACATTTGACTAAATACTACAATCTTTACTTTACCTGTCTTGAGATAGGTGTCCAGATGATCAAGGATTAATTCTCCATTATCATCTACTCCAATATACTCTAGTTTTGCACCTTTTTCTTTTGCTAAAAGCTGCCATGGAACAATATTACTGTGATGTTCATATTCTGTAGTTACTATGATGTCATCTTTGTTGATATTTTGTCGTCCCCAGGCATAAGCAACAAGATTGATTGCCTCTGTAGTTCCCCTTACAAAAACAATTTCTTCACGTTTTTGCACATTGATGAATTTAGCTATCTTGTCTCTTGTTGCCTCATATGCAAGTGTTGCTTCTTCAGCAAGCTCATGGACGGCTCTGTGAATATTAGAATTATAATTTAGGTAATAGTTACTAATTGCTTCAATCACTTGTAATGGCTTTTGTGTAGTTGCGGCATTATCAAGATAGACAAGTGGTTTGTTTTTGTGTACCATTCGTTTCAGAATTGGAAAGTCATTTCGAATGTTTTCTATGTTAATGAAACTTGTTTGCAATCTAGTTTACCTCAATGTAGATTTCGTTTTGTTCTATTTTAACATTGTAGATTTTTAGTGGTACTTCAGCTGGAAGGTTTTCTGGAACACCTGTTTTTAGATTAAATGTAGACAAATGCAAAGGACAGGTGACCCCATCTTCTGTCAGTATACCAGTGGACAAGTCGGCATCTGCGTGTGTGCAAATTCTGTCTGATGCATAGATTTTACCATCAAGGTTTGCAATCAGAATTTTTTTATCTTCATGATCAAAATCAAGCATATCGCCTTTTTTTAGCTGACTTGTTTTACAGACAGTAATCCATTTAGACAAAGATCTCACCGATACTTGTAATGACTTTCAAATGTGTCAGTCTCGCGATATCTTGTTTCTTCGACTTCAAGCATAGCTTTGAGTTGTTCATCTGTTTTAATAGTAAGATTACGTCCAGCCCATTTGGAATCTATCAAGTAACTTATCCATGCACGAACTTGGTATGACATTTTTCGTGAAAGAGGTTCGAGAAATCCTTCTACAATTATTTTCTGAGCATCAGATTTACTCAAACATCTTGTAGCAAGATAAAAGATTTGTTCTTCATCCATTTGTGCAACTGATGCAGAGTGTGTTGCCTTGACATCATTTGTAAATATTTCAAGTCCGGGTATAGAATCAGATTTTGCGCCCTTGTCAAGTAGAATAGAATGTCCTGAAAGATATGATTCTGCATGGTGTGCATCTTTTTCAATTCGTATCATTCCCTTAAAGAGAGATTTTGCAGTATCTTTGAGAACAGATTTTTCCAAGACTCGGCCAACTGTAGATGGCGCATTATGAATTAGATTTGATGCTAGATCATATGACTGGTTCTTGTTTCCAAAAACTACTTCGGTATCTTGTGCAGTTGCGCCCTGACCATTAAGGAAATTATCCACCTTATATCGTGAAAGATGTGAACCAAACAATCCAAGATACCAATTCATTCTGCCATCACGTTCTATTCTTGCCACTCTAGAAGAGAAATTGACTGCTGTTTCATCCATTGCCTGCAATGTAACTAGATCAAATTGACTATTAGGACTAATTGAGGCATCCAATAATTCAAGATATGCTTGTTGTTTTGTTGCAGTAGGTGCATAGATTTCCTGGACAATAGAGGCTTTGCTGCTATCCTCTGCGATTAGAATATTACGTGATATGGTAGAGGTCTGGTCTAATGAAAGTGATGATACCAGATGTATTGTTTTTTCCAAAACAAGATTTCGTGGAACATAGATGAATATACCAGAGTTGAAAAATGCATTGTTTAGTGCAATATACTTGTCTCTCTTTGAATCGGTTTGTTCAAATGATTTTTTTATCTTGTCACCGTGGTTTTTGATTGCATCTTGAATAGAACACATTACAAGACCTTTCTCTTTTAGTTCCGACGGAATGTGTATTTTGTTTATGTTTGTGCCAATTTGAACAATGCTTGGGTTATCACCAATTTCTACTAGTCTGTCTTTTACAAAATCTGGAATTGTACTATCAGAGCTAAGAGAGAATGTAATCTGCTCTGGATCCATTTTGTTTGCATCACTGTACTTGTTGTAAAGAGGAGAGACCTCAGGAGGAAGTTGTTGAAATATTGTAAAAGCATTCTTTCGATATTCTCGTAACCATGTAGGATCGTTATTTGCTTCAGAAATTTCTTCTATATGATTAGACCCAAGTTTAGAGAGAACAAAAGACGACATTTTACATTACTCCTTGACACAATCGGCACTAGCCGACTGAGCCATCCATTTCCATTTTAATCAGTCTGTTAAGCTCTACAGCATATTCCATTGGGAGCTCTTTGGTAAATGGTTCTATGAATCCATTCACAATAAGTGTGAGTGCTTCTTCTTCAGTAAATCCTCTTGTCATGAGGTAAAAGATTTGTTCATCACCTATTTTTCCAACAGTAGCTTCGTGGGTTACTGTTGCATCTTCTTGATTGATTTCCATGTATGGATAAGTATCAGTCTTTGAAATATCATCTAACAATAATGCATCACATCTGACAGATGCCTTGACATCAGTAGCACCTTTTGCTACATGTAATAGACCTCGGTATGTTGTTCTACCATCATTTTTGCTAACTGATTTTGATGTTGTTCTAGATGTAGTATGTGGAGCAAGGTGAACCATTTTTGCACCAGTATCTTGATGTTGGTTCTTGCCAGCAAATGCAATAGAAAGTGTTTCACCGTGAGCTCGTTGTCCCATGAGATAAATTCCAGGATATTTCATTGTCAGTTTGCTTCCAATGTTTCCATCAATCCATTCTACACGTGCACCTTCGTATGCATATGCTCTCTTTGTAACTAGATTATACACATCATTACTCCAATTTTGAATTGTAGTGTATCGCAATTTTGCACCCTTCATTGCAATTAATTCTACAACTGCAGAGTGCAATGACTCTGAAGAATATACTGGTGCTGTGCATCCTTCTATGTAATGTACTTCCGCACCCTCATCTGCAATGATGAGTGTTCTTTCAAACTGACCAATGTTTTCTTTGTTAATTCTAAAGTATGCTTGTAATGGTAGATCTACCTTGACATTTTTTGGAACATAAATGAATGATCCTCCACTCCACACAGCGCTGTTAAGTGCTGCAAACTTGTTGTCCTCCGGTGGAATCACTTTACCGAAATATTTTTTGAATACTTCCGGATGTTCATTTAGAGCAGTATCAGTATCCAGAAATAGTACACCTTGTTTTGCAAGATCTTCTCTCAAACTATGATACACAACTTCGGATTCATATTGTGCACCTACACCTGCGAGGAATTTCTTTTCTGCTTCCGGAATTCCTAATTTATCAAATGTTGCTTTTACTTCAGCTGGAACATTATCCCAATCCTTTTCTGTTTTTTCAGAAGCTTTTGCATAATAGTAAATATTGTTAAAATCAATCTGGCTCAGTGAACCTCCCCAATTTGGCATTGGTTTTTTCATAAAGATTTCATATGAACGAAGTCTAAAGTCTAGCATCCATTGTGGTTCATTCTTCATTCGGCTAATTTCTTCGACGACTTCCTTTGAGAGACCCTTTTTACTGGTGTAAACATACATTTCAGTAGAGTCTTTGAAATCATATTTACTATAATCCATATCGAGGTTTTCAGAAGTCATGTATCACATAACCCCGTTATGTTATAAAAAAGTTACACCCCTCTTCATACTTGTATAGCGGAGTAGGCCAAGCTAAATGAGATCAAAATGAAAAAATTAAATAAAAAACTATTAGGTGAAGCTAAGAAAAGATATTCTAGAAAATTAGAATATGAGCTAGCTCCAAACTTTTTCTTGAAAAGTCCATTTTTTGTTTAGAAGGAAATTCCCTACAGATGCAATAGCAACTGCCAAAAATAATGCAATGGAATAATTCACATGCCGGAGTTCAACAAGACCATACACCATCAACAATTGAAAGACTGCACCAATTCCACTGAATCCCATGAACAATCCATATTGCATTAGAGTTCGTTTTGGTTCAAACGTTCTATCTTCAAATGTCCAGATCTTGTTGAGTATAAAGTTTGAACTCATAGAGAAGAAAATTCCGATCATTGTAGCATAGATGTACCAGAGATTTGAAAGCACTGCTCCAAACATGAAAGATACAAAATAATTTACTAGTAATCCAGATGCGCCAACAGTATAGAATCTTCCAGCCTTTGAGAGAAAATGAACAGATGTACGTCGTTCATTTGATTTGACAGATTTACCATATCGATATAACTTCCATATTGATTGCAGATAACCAACACCTACTGAAAAATCAAGCTTGCTTGAACCTGTTGTGCGATTAATGAATGTGTAGGGTATTTCTTTGACCTTGGCCTCTTTTGCTTTAACAAGAATTTCTAATAGTATCTTGTATCCAATGGCATCAAATTTGATATTGTTTACAATATGACGTTTGAATGCAAAAAACCCAGACATTGGATCTTTAATTTTTATTCCAAGGCCATGTTGTGCAATTTTGGTTGCACCTTTACTGATTAGTTTTCTTTTAAATGGCCATCCAGAAACGCCGCCACCATCCACATATCGCGATGCCACAACTATATCACAATCAGGATTTTGTAGCTCCTCAACCATTTGTGGTATTGTCTGCGGCGGATGAGACATGTCACTGTCCATTACAACTACAGCATCACCTTTTGCACTCTCGATACCGGTTACAATGGCAGAGCTTAGACCTCGTTTGTTTTCACGTCGTATTATTTGGATAGTATATCCAGCATTTTCAGAATTTTTTGCATATTCTTCAACAGCTTGACTTGTACCATCAGGAGAATTATCATCCACTACAATGATCTCAGCATTCATTTCCCTAGTTAATGCAGTACGTAATGAGTCAAGCATCCTTACGATATTTTTTGATTCATTATATGTAGGAATTACAATAGAAAGAGAACGGGTTTTAGATAACATGTCCTTTGATATGTGACTCAAGTTGTTTTCTGTCATTTCTGATTATCCGGTTGTTATTAAAATTGCTCACCTAGCAAAGCAACTCTTGATGGCATCAACTGCACCTTGAACTGTATGTACATCTGCTATGAATGGTTTTGCACTAAATTTTTTGAGCTCATCTGCTGTAAATGGACCAATAGCAATGATTGTAGTTTTTTCCAGATTATTTTTTAGAGTTTTTTCATCCACATCCGACAACATGATATCAAAAAATGCTCGTACCGAAGAGGCGCTTGTAAATATTATTCCATCCACCTTATTTTTTGAAAAAAGTTCTTTGAATTCAGTCCAATAAGATAATGCGCTAGATGACTTGACATCATATAGATAGACTTCTTTTACTTTGAGTCCTATTTTTTTTAAAAGCTGTGCAAGAAATGGAGTCGATGCACCACTTCGTGGAACAATTACTTTTTTTCCATCAGCATTAAGAAATGTGAAAACTTCTCCCACTCCAACTGACGAAAACCTTTCTGGAACATGTGATACCCTAATACCTTCAGATTCAAGTGCAGTTTTTGTTTTTGGGCCAACTGCAATTACCGTAGTATTTGCAACAGCAAGTTGGAGTTTTTCATATTTGGAGATTTTTTTTGCAGTATCAAACAACAACTTGACTGCCTTTGAGCTCATAAAAACAGAATAATCTGGATCATCAATCTTTACTGCATCTAGAAACTCATCTACCATGCCATCCCCTTTGCTTACAAGTTCTATTGTTGGTAACGAAATTGCTTTTGCTTTTGCATTTGATATTAATTTAGTAAATTCCTCCGAGTCTTCCTTTGATCTGGTAATAGCAATGACTTTTCCTTGCATCATTATCTCCACCCTATTTTATCAGAGAGGTTTACCACCTTTCCAACTACAACTATTGTCGGAGGTTTGATTTTTGCATCATTGACCTTTTTGGATATGTTCAAAAGAGTACCTTTTATCAGTCTGTGTTCATTAGTTGTTCCATTTTGAATTACTGCCACAGGAGTATTCTTGCTCAATCCTCCGCTGATCAATTTTTTGGATATAATATCAAGTCTTGATAGACCCATCATGATCACTATGGTATCTACTGCTTTTGCAAGTTTTTTCCAGTCAACCACACCTTGGGTTTTCTTTGCATCTTCATGACCTGTTACAAATACTACAGATGATGCATATTCTCTATGTGTAAGAGGAATTCCAGAATATGCTGCAGAACCAATACCTGATGTTATGCCAGGAATTATTTCATATTGGACTTTGTGTTTTCTGAGAAACTCTGCTTCTTCTCCACCTCTGCCAAAAATGAAAGGATCTCCACCCTTTAGTCGTACAACATTTTTATTTTTTTTCGCAAACTTTACCATCAGATCATTTGTAGTATTCTGATGTTTGTAATCATCACCAACATCTCTTCCAACATACATCTTTTCAGCTCTTTTTGGAATCATGGCAACAATTTTTTTGCTCACCAATCTGTCATAGAGAACGATATCTGCAGATTTGATAGATTCAACTGCCTTTAGTGTAATAAGTTTCGGGTCTCCAGGACCTGCACCAACAATGAAAACTTTACCAGTCATTTGCTATTCCATTCCTCTACTTTTTCTCTCCAGTTCTTTGCAATATCTGAAATTCCTTTTTCCCTAAGCTCTGCTGCAGCTTGTTTACCGAGATCATTTGCCTTGCTTGTCTCTGAATCTTTTTCCACCATTATAGATTTGCTCCCATCTATTGAATACACTATTACTTTTAATTTTAGACGGTCATTATCTTTGTGAGCAAACGCTCCAACTGGAAATCTACATCCAGAATCAACAAACATAGAAAGCGACCGTTCTGCCTCTACTGCGTTACGAGTCTCTGGATCCTCGATTTTTTGAAGTAATTCAATCAAGGTGACATTATCTTTTCGTGCTACAATACCAAGTGCTCCCTGTCCAGGAGATGGCGGAAATGTATCCATGGACAACTTTTGGAACTTTACATCAAGACCCAATCGTGAGATTCCTGCCTGAGCCAAGACTACACCATCAAATTCTCCATCATGGACTTTACGTATTCTTGTCTCAATGTTACCCCGAATTGGTTTTACTATAACATCTGGTCTAACTCTTGTAATTTGCACTGCTCTTCTCAAGCTACTTGTGCCAATGAGTGCCCCCTTTTTTATTGTGTCCAACGTACTGCCATCATTTGCTATAAAAACATCATTTGCCTCTTCTCTTTTTGGAACGCATGCCAATACCAGATCTTCTGGCAGATCAGCTGGAACATCTTTTAGACTATGCACTGCAAAGTCCACTTTTTTTTCTGCCACTGCCCTATCAATCTCTTTTTCAAATATTCCTTTTTGATTGATTGTGAAAAGGGGTCTTGCGTCAGTGTCCCCTTGTGTCTTGATTGTAATTATTTCAAGCTCTGTTTGAGGAGATTTTTTTTTAATTTCTGATATTACCCAGTTTGTCTGAGTAAGTGAAAGTTGGCTGCCCCTAGTTCCAATTATGTATTTCATGATTTTACCGCCCGTAATGCTTTCTCATAAGCAGAGATTGTTTCTTTCACATCATCTTTAGAATGTGCATATGATAGAAAAACTGTTTCAAATTGTGATGGTGCAATAAACACTTTATTTTCAAGCAACACTTCGAATAGCTTTTTGAATTTTGCCATATTTGCTTTTTTTGCAGAAGAATAATCTACAACTTGTTCATCTGTAAAAAATATCTGGAACATGGATGAAATAGAATTAATCTGGTGAGGTATTTTCATATCTGATGCCAAATCATGAATTGCAGAGACCAATCTAGTGCAATTCTTTTCAAGTTTTGGATACAATTTTGACTCGAGTTTATTCATAGTTTTTACAGAAGATATTCCAGCAGAGACAGATACTGGATTTCCTGCATATGTGCTTGCTTGGTATACCTTGCCTTCAGGAGATAACATGTCCATTATCTCGCTTTTTCCACCCACAGCAGCAATAGGAAAACCATTTCCAAGAGCTTTGCCAAGTGTTGTGATATCAGGTTGTATTGAGAAATATTTTTGAGCTCCACCAGGAGACATTCTAAATCCTGTAACTACCTCATCAAAAATTAATACAATATTTTTCTCAGAAGTTATTTTTCTTAGATCATTTAAAAAATTCTTTCCAGGCAATACCAGTCCCATATTTGCAAGGACTGGCTCTACAATTACTGCTGCCACATCATCTTCTTTTTCTAACAATGATTGCAATTCTTGCGAGTTGTTATACTGTACCACTAGAGTATTTTTTGAAACTTCGTCTAAACTGCCTTCAGAGACTGACATACCAATATGCGCAGCTCCAGAACCTGCTTTTACCAAAACATAATCATGTGCACCATGATAGCATCCTTCAAATTTTATTATTTTTTTCTTTTTTGTAAATCCCCGTGCCAACCTAATAGCTGTCATGGTTGCCTCACTACCAGTATTAACTAGACGTACCTTTTGCATAGATAGAAAATTTTTAGATATTAATTCAGAGAGATCCACTTCGATTTCAGTCGGAGCACAGTAAAGAGTTCCTTTTGTGAGCTGTTTTTTTACATCAGAAATGATTTCTTTGCGTCCATGCCCAAGAAGTAAAGCACCATAAGCGTTACAATAATCAAGATAATGTCTACCATCCACATCCCATAATATGCTACCTTTGGCTTTTTTTACAAAGAACGGATATGGATCATAATACCTTACAGGACTGTTTATACCAGAAGGTATGATTTTTTTCGCACGTGAAAACAGGTTCTTGGAACTTGTCATTCACATAGAAAATGAACTAATTGTAATTATAATCTATATGAAAAATAGTGTTTTGCTAAAAATTTAGCGAAGTTTCACTAGACAGTTTGTAACTAGATCTTTTGAAGGATTGCCAAGATTACAAGTGTTCTGTCCACTGCCACCCTGGATCATGTTGCTTCCAGTACCTGCAAACACCTGCATGTTTCCGTTTCCGCCTTTGATGATGTTGTCACCATTACCTGCGTAAATTGTATTGGTACCATTTCCAGCATATACAATATTGTTACCATCTCCAGCAATTACACAGTCACCAGCTGGACCCTCGTGGATTATATCATTGCCCTCTAGGCCAATTATCAAGTTGGGTACTGTTGAGCCGGTTAGTGTATCAGTGTTATTTGTTCCCATTATCAAGTTGTAACTAGAAGCTGGTTTTCCACATGCAAGTATGGTAACAGTTTGATCTAGTGTTTTTTCATTACCAAACTTGTCAGTTGCAGTCCATCGTACTGTTGTTTTACCAATATGGAATAATCCAGTAGAATTACTTGTTATTTTTGGTGAAGTATCAATTATTCCGGTACCATTAGCGTTTCCTATCACAAGAGGTGTTTGGAATGCTGTTGCATCGGTTGTCACATCTGCTGGAATTATCAATTGTGGAGGCGATCTGTCAACAACTTGAACTACCTGAGTTGCATTCACGGTGTTTCCTGCCTCATCTTTTGCAGTCCAGACTATGGTAGTATTTCCAAACTGGAATGATGCGGGAGCATTATTTGAAATTGTAGCTACTTGGACATTATCACTAGCTGTCAAGTTTCCAATGTCAACATGAGTTCCTGTAGAACTTGTAGCATTTACAATGACATCATGTGGTGCAATTACCTTTGGTACTGTAGTATCAACTACATCAATTATCTGTGTACCATTTGCCTTGTTGCCAGATGCATCAGTTGCAATCCATAGAATGCTAGTCTTACCGAGTGGGAATGTGCTTGATGCGTTGTTAGTTATTGTAACTGGTTGAATGTCACTTGCAGTAGCATTGCCAATTGGAACTAGATTGTCTTTTAGTGATGTAGCTTCAAAGGTGACGTTAGCTGGAACGGTTAGTTTTGGTGGAGTGATGTTTTGTACATCAACTATCTGTGTAACATTTACTTGGTTTCCAGATGCATCAGATGCTATCCATAATACGCTAGTCTTGCCTAGTGGGAATGTCTTTGGAGCATTATTTGTGATAGTCACTGGTTCTATGTCGTATACAGTTGGTTGAGCTAGTGATACGGTATTGTTGCTAAGTGATGTAGCTTCAAAGGTGACGTTAGCTGGAACGGTTAGTTTTGGCGGAATTGTATGAACTACATCAACTACTTGGGTACCATTTGCCTTGTTGCCAGATGCATCAGTTGCAATCCATAGAATGCTAGTTTTACCGAGTGGGAATGCTTTTGGAGCATTATTTGTGATAGTCACTGGTTCTATGTCAGTTGCAGTAGCATTACCAATTGGGATGGTATTATTGTTAAGTGAGGTTGCCTCAAAGGTGATACCTGCTGGGACTGTAAGTTGTGGAGGTGTTGTGTTTTCTACATCAACTATCTGTGTAGCATTTGCCTTGTTGCCTGCTTCGTCAGTTGCTACCCATAGTACAGTAGTCTTGCCAAGTGGGAATGTCTTTGATGCGTTGTTGGTAAGTGAGATCAACTGGATGTTATAACTAGTAGTAGCATTTCCTATTGATACAGAATTATCAGAAATTGATTTTGCAACCATGTTAACTTGAGCAGGTGCAGTTATCTTTGGTGCTGTAGTATCTACTACATTTACCACTTGAGTACCATTTGCCTTGTTGCCAGATGCATCAGTTGCAATCCATAGAATGCTAGTCTTACCGAGTGGGAATGTGCTTGATGCGTTGTTAGTTATTGTAACTGGTTGAATGTCACTTGCAGTAGCATTGCCAATTGGAACTAGATTGTCTTTTAGTGATGTAGCTTCAAAGGTGACGTTAGCTGGAACGGTTAGTTTTGGTGGAGTGATGTTTTGTACCAAAACAGTTTGAGTACCATTTGATGTGTTACCAGATGCATCTTTGGCAATCCATGTTACAGTAGTTAATCCAATTGGAAATTGTTTAGGTGCATTATTTGTAACTGTGATTTGTTCAATATCTACAACAGTTGGAGTTCCAAGTGGAACAGTATTATTGTTAAGTGAGGTTGCTGCAAAGGTGATACCTACTGGGACTGTTAATTTAGGTGCTGTAGTATCAACTACATCAATTGTCTGTGTACCATTTGCCTTGTTGCCAGATGCATCAGTTGCAATCCATAGAATGCTAGTATTACCGAGTGGGAATGTGCTTGATGCGTTGTTAGTTATTGTAACTGGTTGAATGTCACTTGCAGTAGCATTGCCAATTGGAACTAGATTGTCTTTTAGTGATGTAGCTTCAAAGGTGACGTTAGCTGGAACGGTTAGTTTTGGCGGAATTGTATGAACTACATCAACTACTTGGGTACCATTTGCCTTGTTGCCAGATGCATCAGTTGCAATCCATAGAATGCTAGTTTTACCGAGTGGGAATGCTTTTGGAGCATTATTTGTGATAGTCACTGGTTCTATGTCAGTTGCAGTAGCATTACCAATTGGGATGGTATTATTGTTAAGTGAGGTTGCCTCAAAGGTGATACCTGCTGGGACTGTAAGTTGTGGAGGTGTTGTGTTTTCTACATCAACTATCTGTGTAGCATTTGCCTTGTTGCCTGCTTCGTCAGTTGCTACCCATAGTACAGTAGTCTTGCCAAGTGGGAATGTCTTTGATGCGTTGTTGGTAAGTGAGATCAACTGGATGTTATAACTAGTAGTAGC